>Ga0302326_10013016_pt1 | contig 17652 bp, 11 predicted proteins | sample Palsa_T0_3_FD_202264 | JGI IMG/M metagenome (GOLD analysis project Ga0302326, IMG submission 202264) | Peat permafrost microbial communities from Stordalen Mire near Abisko, Sweden - Palsa_T0_3 | ecosystem: Environmental > Terrestrial > Soil > Palsa > Peat permafrost | place: Sweden: Abisko... | reverse complement strand
GCGGCGCTCAGATAGCCCGCCGAATTTCCCGGCTCGACGGCTGCCATACGGTTCCACCAGGGACGCGCGCGGGTAAGCCAGTCGCGGTCCATATCGATATCGCCGACGCGCGCCATGGCGTCCTGATCGCGCGGGGCCGCGCGCGATATGGTGGAAGCCAGACTCGCGGCTATCACAGTATTCGCGGGGTTGTAGGCGCCAAGCGAACGATAGAGATCCGTGGCGCGGCCGGTAACATCGGCATCGCCGGGAAACTGCGCAGCCACGTCGCGCATGGGTGCGGCAGCCGCTTCGAAGTGCGAGCGCCAGGCTTCACCTTCCGCCACGAAGCGCGCGGCGGCCGGATCGGGGGCCGAAGTTGTGACATTGCTACGCGCCGTGGCGAGTTCTGCTTCCAAACGTCCGGCGCGCGCCAGATCCTGGAACAACTGCGTTCGCAACGACTCATCGTAAAACCAATAGCGCCGCAGCAAAGCCTGGTGCATCGCGGCGTTGGCCGTGCCTTCTCGCGCGTACGCTCCGAGCAAGTTATGCACGAACGTCAAATCGTTGGGAAACCGTTCGTGCGCATAAAGATTGAGTTGCAGATAGAGTGGCGCATCAATCGGCCCGCCGCTTCCCACTTCCAGGAAGTAACGGTCCACTTCGGTTCCGGAGAACGTATCCACCACCCGGCGCGTCAGGTCAGCATAAGCGCTGGCGCGATTTTCGCGCAGATACCAGCGGGCCAACTTGTGGGTCCACGAAGGATTTTGGAATTGCGCTACGGCCTGCCGATACACCTGCTCCACTTGATCGCCCAAATGGTTTTGATCGAGAAACGCGGCCAGGCGTTCGTAGAGGCCGGGATCGTTTGCGTTCCTAGCCAACTCGCCCCGGTAGAGCGCCAGCGCATCCATCACGCGATTCAGGCTCACCAAGCGCGCGATGTAGCGGCCGAGCACGAGCGCATAATCGGGCGAACGCGCCTGATTTTCCTGGTCGCCCAGGGGCACGCCATTCGCGGCGGCGGCCAACTCACGGAGCATTTGGTTATACACGGCGAACTCGCTCGCCGGATCTTCCTTGCTGGCGTAAAGGTTGGCCAGCAGCAGGGCTACGTTGGTGCGCTGCGGCGCTTTGGGATAGGCGGCCAGGAACTGCTGGGCGGCGCGAATGGCGGCGTCGGTTTGGTTGTATACGGCGTACGCCTGGGTCAGCGCCGCCCGCAGTTCGGGCACGCGCGGCGACGAGGGAAACTGCTTTTCCAACAGGTCCAATATTTCGCTGCCGCGGACGGCGTGAAAGTACGGCCACGCCTTCTGATTTTCGGAACCGTATTGATATTTCGGGTCCGTAGAATTCAGCAGCAGGGAAAGAACGCCGTTCAGGAATCCTGGATACGGGTCCATGGTGGCGATGTCTTTGTAGTAGGAGAGATCGCCCGCGCCGAACTGCACGTTTTGCCCGGACGCGGTCAAGAGGATATGCGCAATGCCCGCCAGCGCCTGCTCGCGGTCCGGCGGGGCAGCGCCGGGCAAGCTGTAGAGGGCATACCAACAGCGAGCGGCGCCGTTCCATAGCTGCGACTGCTCGAGCATTGTCGCCAGCGGGGCTAGTTCGTCAGCGCGCCAGTTCTTTTTGCGGTTGAGATATTCCACCAGCGCGCGGACGCCGCCGGCGGCGTTGTTCTGGCGGCGGTAGTAGTAATAAAGACGCGCTACCGGCAGCAGGTCTTCCGGATTGGCTTGCGCGCTTTGCCGTGCGCGCGCCAGAAAATCGCGCAGCCCGCCTTGCTGTTCGAGCAGATCGAAGTACGATTTCAAGAGCGGCTCAGGCATCAGCGGGCGGAACGCGCGGTCGTATACCGCCAGCGCCTGCGTGGGCGTATCGCGGCGCAGCGCCAGGCCGGCTTGCTGCTCGACGGGCGTCACGGCATCGTCGGGAAAGGCTTGCCGGTAAGCTTCGATCTCGCGGCCCGCGAGCGTGTATTGCCCGCTGGCGACCAGGTAAGCGACGAAGCGTTGGCGCGGCTCGGGGTCCTTGGGGTCACGCGTTATCCAGGCGCGATACTGCGCATTGGCTATGGTGAAGGGCAAGGCTTGTTCGCGCACGAGATCCACGATGCGCGGGAATACGTCGGCGCCGGCCTGCGCGGCCTGGTCGAGGGCCTGGATTTCATCGAGCGGGCGCAGGCGGCGGTGATAGAAATCCGCCAGGGCGATGGCGGCGGCGGAATGGTCGGCGGCCAGGCGGGCGTACTCGCGCCAGTCGAGCTCGGCGGCCGGGTAATCCATGGCTAGTTCGGCTTCAGATGCGCGGAGGCGCCGGAGTTCCGCATTCGCCGGCTGGGCTGCGATCAGCTTCGAAAGCTCCGGGCGGGTTTCGGATGGCGGGCGCCGCACGTCTACCGCGCCGGAGGGCATCGGCATAGGTCGGAATAGGGCTTGCTGGATGGAGGCGTCGTTGCGCAGGGTTTGCACCCAGTCTCCGAGACCAGCCGCCCAGGCTGTTGCTACAAAAAGAACCGGCGGCAAGACCGCCGGCACTACGAGGGCTTTACGGAACCACTTCAAGACGCACCTCCTGGGTTCCCATGTTGTGCGCCATGTCTTCGGCGATTACCTGCAGCGCATACGTCCCCGGCGGCAGCTGTGCTGGCACAACAATATCCCCCGTATTTGCCCGTTCCGTCGCGTTCCAGTGCAGCCAAACGGGGCCGGCGCCATATAGTCGCGCGGTCAGCGTGCGCGTACTCGCGGAAGCCTCGACGCGCAGATGCAGGGTGGCGCCGGCGCGCACTCGCGTTTGCGTGAGCTGCACGCGGATCACCGGCGCCTTGCTCGCGATCACGAAGGTTTTGGCCTCGCGGTAAACACTGCCCCGGCGGTCGCGTAGAATCAGGCGCACACTGTAGGTTCCATCCGTCATGTCGGATGGCGCGAGGAACCGCGTCTGCCAGGCGTCTTCCTCTTTGAGGTAACGCAGGCTCTTCACCAGGCCGAACGGAAACAGCGCGGTTACCGAGACAATGGCCGGGTCGGTATGCACGCGCAATACGGGGTCGCCGGGGCGGATGACGCGCGGCCGCAGAAGCGACCGCGGCGCGGCCAGGAATGAAGTGTAGGGCGTGACGAATTTATACTTGCGCGAGAGGCGGATGATTTCATCGATCGACGCGCGGTCTTCGCCTTCGCGTTCGATTTTTTGCAGCAAGGAGTCGACGCGCGCCTGGGCCCAGGTGCGGGGGAGTTGATCGTGTTCGAGGGCTTGCGCGGGCAGCGTGACGGCAACCGGCGGGACCACGGCCGGCGTGACCGAGAACGTGGCCGGGCCAGGTTGTTTGTACCGGCCCACCCAATCGGCTAGCGATCCGGTGAAGAATTGATCGGACAACGGATAGACCATATCGAGGTTCGCGGCAGTCAATTTGAGATCGAGCGGACGCCGGCCGATCTTGGAGAGGAACGCATTCAGCTTGAACTCCAGCGGCTCGGTGGAGCGTACCCATTCCGCGAGACCGTCGTTTTCCGCCAGCAGCCGCGCCATCGATTGATTGGCGTCGTCGCCCACGGCGAATACGTAGGTCCGCGGCCTTTGCTGGACGGACAGTTTCTTCCAACGTCCGGCATAGGCCGCCGCGATGCGGCTGTTGCGGATGGGGCCCTCGGTGGCGCCGAGGTCGCTGATGAGCACTATGTAGGGATCGTGTTCATCGTCGGCGCTCTGCGCCAGCGCGGCTTCGAGGGCCGCATCCAGATTGGTCCCGCCGCGCAGATCCTGCGCGCGCACGCAAGCGAGCGCCTGTTCGACGCGCGCCGGCTCAGCGGCGCCCGGCTGATCGAAGCACGCGTGGACCGTTCCATTGAAGGTGAGCACGTTGAACCGGTCCACCGGCCGAAGCGAATGCAACAGGCCATCGAGCGCTTGAAAGCTACGCTCTAATTTCTCCCACTGCATCGAGAGCGAGGCATCGAAGAGAGCTACTACCTGCCGCGGATGCTGCTCCTCGGCTTTCGGCGCGAGTAGCGCCGCTGCTTCGAAATATCCGCTGCCGCCTTCCGCCGGATTCCGATAAGCCGTCACTTGCAGAGGCGTTCCCGAATTTGCCACGCCCCATTCGGCGGCGAAATCTTCCGTGAGATCCACGCCGCGGCCATCGAATTCGCCGCGCACCAGGTTGGGGCTGTTCTCGGTGAGGCGGAGCGGATACTGCTTGCCGGTCACGGCGAACCCACTCACCGGCTGCGCCGATTTGAGTTCAAACGAAATATGCAGCACGCCGGCTTTTTGCGCGCGATAGGCATCCGGCTTGAGTGAAATCACGAAAGCCGAACGGAGATTTTCCACGGCGATGCGCTGGTGGTATTCCATTTCGATCCGCTTGGTTCCGAACGCCGGGATGGGCATGATGTGGGCCGTGAAAGTGGAACCGCGCCGCGCGTCCTCATCGCCGCGCTCGCCCTGCTCGAGGAGTCCCGGATCGATGGCCTGCGATTTCAGGCTTTCGTAAATCTCTTCCGCGCGCCGCCGCTCGAGGATGACGCCGGGGATTCGCACCAGGCCATCCCAGACGGCGAAATCAGAGACTACACCGCGCGTGGGCAGGGCGAAGACGTAGGTTCCTTCGTTAATGGCGCCCGAGTGGCTGGCAAAGATCTGGCGGATGGAAACGCGCGCATCGCCGTTATCGATGTGGACATCGATAGACATTTCATTGAGGGAGAAGATGGCGGAATCGGGCTGCTGCGTGCCTACGGGGAGGAGGACGCCGCTGTCGGCGGCGAAGAGGGGGAGGGACAAGGCTAGGATGGGCAGGCTAAAGCGTGCCCCACCTCTGCTTGGCAGTACACACTTGCCTAGCTGCAAGCAGTTGCAAAGCAGGGCATATCGGCTTTGCTGCGCCCGCAAACGGCGGTTCATCGGATTGCCTCCTCGGCTATGCGAACTAAGCCGTTGTCGGTTCCTATATAAAGGGCGCCGTTGCTGGCGGCTAACGCGGTCACATTCATTGAGGGCAAGCCTGTGAGGCTGGTGCGCCAACGGGCTCTGTCGCGGTCGTAGACCAAGAGGCCGCCGCCTAATGTTCCCGCGTAGACGTGCGCGGCAGTCGCCAGCATCGCATTCGGATTGATTACGGCAGCCGCCTTCAAATCGTCGAATTGCTCCCAGGCGCCGGCCGCGCTGAAACGCATGACCGCCGCGCCATAGGTTCCTACGAACCAGTCGGGGCCGACGCGAGCGATGGCGGTGATCCAGTTGTGCTTCAGCCGCGAATTCGCGGTGGTATAGCTAGCCGTGACGACGCCGCGCGAGAGCACTGAGAGGCCGCCTAGCGTTCCTGCCAGCAGCGAATCGCCGTCCGAGGCCAGCGCATACACGTGGTTGCTCACCATGCCTTGAAAAGCGGACACGCTGTGTGTGCCGGTGGCGTCGAAGAACGTTAGCCCGGCGGGCGTCGCGGCTAACATGGCGCCCTGGAGGAAGCGGACATCCGTCACGTGGTCTGCCAGCAAGCCTTCGCTTTGGCGAATGACTTGCCGTACGCGCCCTGAAGCATCGAACATCACGAGCCCATTGGCGGTCGCTACAGCGGTTTGGCGGGTCTCCGGGTCGGGCGCGATGCGGTTGATGCAGAATAATGCGTCGTCTTCGAGATGGGTGATCCGGCCGGCGTCAACGATGTCGAGGCCGCGATCGAAATAGCCGACCCAAAGGCGGCCGGCGGCATCGACGGCTAGCGCGGAAATGTTGGCATTGGTTAGTTGGTTGGGCTGTGGAGCGACTACAGGGGTCCAATCGGCTTCGCTGCGGAGTTGACGCAGGCCGGAATCTGTCAGCGCGAAAACCGCGCCGCCCGATTCGGACAGATGCTTTACGGAACCGATCTTCAAGCCGCGCGTGAATGCGGCTGGACGCACTGGACGGGCTTCTAGTGGCACGGCGACCACGCCTTCGTCGAACGTGCCGACCAGCAGCTGGCGATCACGGAGAAGCAGCGCATTGGCGAATACGCCGGGGGCCAATACGCGGTCGAAGCGGCCCGCGCGAAAGGCCGCGACGCCCATTGGCGTCCCTACGAAGACCAGATCGCCCGCAGCGTGAATGGTGAGAACCTGCGCATCCGGCAGACCATTCGACTGATTCCACCTTTCAACTTGCCCCGGGTGCCAGTGGACCACGCCTTCAGCGAGCGTGCCCACCCATAAGTCGGCCGCGTCGCCTGCTAACGCGGTGATGTGCAGATGGGCGAGCGAGGGATGAAACGATTGCAGCCGCCGGCCGTCATACGCCAGCACGCCCGCCGATTCGGTGCCCAATAACAATCGGCCGCCGGCGGTTGGCAATAGCGCGGTGACTTTGCGCTCCGCCGCGTCTTGGGGACGCATCTGTGATAGACGCGACCCGTCGAAGATTATCAGCCCTTCTCCGCCAGTCGCAATGAACAGTTCGCGGCCGGGCGAATTCGGCAGCACGCCCGCGGCCAGGACCGTTACGGGCGCGGGCGGAAGCTCTACGCCGGGACGGAAGCGTCGGCTGGCCGAACCATCCGCGAGATACTCGGCTACGCCGCCGTTGCCCCCAAGATAGAGTTTCCCTTCGAAGGATACGGCGTCGGTGGTTAGATCGCCGGACGCTAATACTTCCACGGGCGCTTGGACTGGGTCGAGGTTGCGAATCGAGAAACCGGCGAGTGAGTCAGCAGTGACGCGCTGTGCCGCACGTTGTGTCGCACGGGACGCGGTCCATAAGGTGACTCCCGCCCATGCGACGGCGGCGATTGCGGCCAAACTGACTATGGTTACTAACTGCCGGACTCTCATAAATGTTCCGCAGTTTTACTATGCAAGCGGAGTGCCGCTACGCGGCAACTGGGCAGGCTAAAGCGTGCCCCACCTAGCAACTGGGCAGGCTAAAGCGTGCCCCACCTGGTTGCTGGGCAGGCTAAAGCGTGCCCCACCTGGTTACTGGGCAGGCTAAAGCGTGCCTCACCTGGTTGCTGGGCGGGCTAAAGCGTGGCCCACCTAGTTGCTGGTTACTGCGGCGGAGGCGTTCTTGACGTACTTATCGAACCATGCGAACTTCTCGTAGAGTACGTCTTCGATGGTCTCTTTGGCGCGGTAGCCGTGCGCTTCGAAGGGTAGAAATACCAGGCGAACCGTGCCGCCGTTGCCGCGCACGGCTTCATACATGCGCTCGGATTGAATCGGAAACGTGCCCGAATTGTCATCCGCCTCGCCGTGAATCAGCAGCAGGGGCGCCTTGATCTTATTGGCATACATGAAGGGCGACATCTTGATATAAAGATCGGGCGCTTCCCACAAGGTGCGGCGCTCGCTCTGGAAGCCGAACGGAGTCAAAGTGCGGTTGGGCGCGCCGCTTTCGGCGATGCCAGCGCGAAACAGGTCGCTGTGGGCCAGCAACGTGTCGGTCATATAACCTCCATAGCTGTGGCCGCCCACGCCCACGCGATTGGGGTCGGTTACGCCCATCTCGACGGCCTTATCGATGGCCGCCTTGGCATCGGCCACGACCTGCTCGACGAAATTATCGTTGACATGATCGGGATCGGGTCCTACGATCGGCATGGCCGCGTTGTCCAGCACGGCATAGCCGCCGAGGGCGAAGAAGATTTCCGAGTAGCCGCCGATTTCCGTGAAGCGCTTGGTAGATCCACTGACCTGACTGGCGGTATCGGCATCGTTATATTCGTAGGGATACGCCCAAACGACGGTCGGCAGTTTGGTCCCGGCCTGATAGTCCGGCGGCAGATAGAGAGTGAAGGAAAGTTGCACGCCGTCGGGGCGTTTGTAAGTCACCAGCTGCTTCTGCACTTTGCGCATCAGCGGTTGGGGGTCGGTGAAGTGGGTAATCGCGGTACTTTGACCGGCGGCCGTCCGGATTAAATAATTTGGCGGTTCGGTGGGGCTCTCACGGCGGGTCAGGAACTTGTCGCCATGAGCGTCGAGCACCGATTCCACCACTTCATAATGATCGGGGTCGGATTGGAAGAGCCGCTCCGTCTGTTGCGTCTTGACGTTGAAGCGATCGAGGAACGGATGATCGCCGGTGGGCGACGAACCGGCGCCCGTGAGCAGAATGTTATCGCCATCGATCAGCATGGCGCGCTGGCCGTTGGGCATGGGCGTGGTCACGGGCGTACCCGGATCGTGATAGCGGTCCTGATTATTGCGCGCCCATACGACTTTGGCGGGCTGGCCGGGGTCGTCCAATTCGACGTAGTAGGTGCGGACCTCGCGCTTGACGCGGTTGAGATCGGAGACGAACGCCAGGCCGCCCTTAGCGCCCATTTGCAGACCCTGAGCCCGTTGCTCCGTCTTGACGATCTCGACGGGCGGACCGGTGAACGGGGCTTTCAATGCGACGATATGGTCGCGATACTGCGCGGTGGTTTTCGGGTTGCCGCCATCGAGCGCCTCAATCCAAACCAGGGTGGCCGGCGCGCTCGGCCGCCAGGTGACGTTGCGAGGTCCGGTGAGCACGCCGTTCATGGGTACTTTGTCCTCGAGAGGCAAGCTGGCGACTTTATGCAGCAACTTGCCGGTGCGGTCCCAGACTTCGATCTCCTTGGGGAAGGCATTGGCGGGATGAAGATAGGAAAATGGCTTATGAATAGTGGTCACCAGCAGATTCTGAGCGTTGGGCGAAATCTGCGCCGAGGCAATGATTCCAGCTTTGCCGATGGGCGTCACCACGCCGCTGGCGAGATCCACCATGGCCAGTTGCGAGGTGGCGTAATACTGGAAGAGATCCTCGTCGTGCGGATTCTGCAGCATGTCTTCATATGTAGCCGCGGGCGCGCCGCCGCCGAGACTTTCCTGCACATGCGGGCCGGTCGGCGTCAGTGGTTCGTGAGGAGCCGGACCGCGATTCGGCTTGACCATTTCCACCAGCATCGATTTGCCGTCGGGCATCCATTGAAAATCGCTGGGGCCGCCGCCTCCGCGTCCGCCGCCGGCCCCGGCCATCACGCCGTTCACCTGGACGCCTTCCACTTTGTGCGTCTTGCCGGTGGCCGTCTCGCCGATCCAAAGCTCCATGCCGGTAGCCGTGGTGTTGGTGAACGCGAAACGGGCGCCATCGGGGCTCCAGCGTCCCGGACTCAGCTTTGCGTTGGGCGGCAGATCCACGGGAATCTGCGTGCCTGCGGGCAGCTTCCAAAGGACCAGCTTCGAGTTGAAGACGACGTTGTGCAGGCCGTTGGTTTTCGGGTTGATGCGCATGCCCGCGATGCGATACATAGGCTGCGCCAGCTCGGAGATGGGCGGATAGCGCACCGGCGTGACCGATAAGGCATAGGTGTGGGTGGGGTTCACGGACAGCACCGGGGTTCCGGGCGCGTTCAAAATGTCCAGGACGTCTTTTGGCGGTTTCCGGTACGGCTCCGCGCCGAAAAAGGTCGAAGATAACAGGCAAAACGCAAGTAAAGCTTTGGATTGCATAGGTGTAGAAGATCTTATGGAAATTGAGGGCGGAAGTCAAACCGCTGAGGGGATCGCCCGGGGATCGCCTACCTGCCCGGCAACACGGTGTACGATGGCGTCATGCATTCGCGACGCATTCTTCCGGCTCTGCTCGCCTCCGCCGCTGCGCTCAGCGCCGCGGATTGGAAGCCAGTCGAAGGGCCCATCACTACGCCTTGGACGGCGCAGGTTCGCGCCGATAAGGCCTTGCCCGATTACCCCCGGCCGCAATTGACGCGCACCGCGTGGACTAATCTCAACGGCCTTTGGGACTACGCCATCACTGACAAAGACGCTCCCCGTCCGGGCGCTTTCGATGGTAGCATCCTGGTTCCCTTCCCCGTCGAATCGTCGCTTTCCGGCGTCAAGCGCGCGGTTACGCCGGCGCAGCGGCTCTGGTATCGCCGCACATTTTCCGCGCCCATGCTCGGGGGGAAGTCCTTGCTGTTGCATTTCGGCGCGGTGGATTGGCGCGCCGAGGTGCTGGTGAATGGCATCAAGGTGGGCGAACATCAGGGCGGTTACGATCCGTTCACGTTCGACATCACGGCAGCGCTCAAACCCGGCGGCGGCCCGCAAGAACTGATTGTTTCCGTTTGGGACCCGAACGACACCGGCCTGCAACCGCGCGGCAAGCAGGTGCTCAAGCCCGGCAGCATCTGGTACACCGCGGTTACCGGAATCTGGCAGACGGTTTGGCTCGAACCCGTGCCGGCCGTGCATATCGACAGCGTCTTGCTCATTCCCGACGTGGACGGCCGCAGGCTGCGTCTCACCGTGCGCGCATCACAACCCGGTACATTCACTGCCATCGCCACTCTGCACGGCAAGCCGGCGGGTAAGATCTCGGGTAAGACGGATATGGAGACCGCGCTGCCGCTGAGCGCGCTCGATCTCTGGTCGCCCGATTCGCCCACGCTGTACGATCTCGATATCAAGCTACAATCCGGCGATTCGGTGAAGAGTTATTTCGGCATGCGCAAGATCGAAGTGCGCAAAGACGCCGCCGGCATCGATCGCCTCTATCTCAATAATCAGCCGCAGTTCATGATCGGACCGCTCGACCAGGGCTGGTGGCCGGACGGCCTCTACACCGCGCCCAGCGCCGATGCCATCGGCTTCGACATCGAGACGCTGAAGAGGCTTGGCTTCAACATGCTGCGCAAACATGTCAAAGTGGAGCCGGCCAGCTACTACTATTGGTGCGACAAGCTCGGCTTGATGATCTGGCAGGATATGCCGAGCGCCATGGTCTCGGGGGGCAAGAACAGCGTGCGCACAGGCAGCCCGGACGACGTGGTATTTCCACCCGCGGACGCCGCCGATTTTGAACGCGAGCTGCGCGCTATGGTGCGCAACCTGGAAAGCGTCCCGAGCATCGTCGGCTGGGTTCCCTTCAACGAGGGATGGGGGGAGCACGACACGGTTGCCATACTCAAGCTGGTGAAGTCGCTCGACCCCTCGCGCCTGGTGGACGGCCCCAGCGGCTGGGAGGACCGCGGTTACGGCGACATGAAAGACAAGCACCAATATCCCGGGCCAGGCATGTTCCCGGTGACGCCCGGACGCGCCTCGGTGCTGGGCGAATTCGGCGGCCTGGGATTTCCCGTGGAAGGCCACCTTTGGTGGACCGATAAGCGCAATTGGGGATACCGGACGTATACCGATCTGCCCGGGCTCGAAGCCGCCTATGAAGATCTGATCGCGAAACTCGCGCCAATAGTGAAGGAGGGTCTGGCCGCTGCGGTTTATACGCAGACGTCGGATGTCGAGAGCGAGGTTAACGGCCTGATGACCTACGACCGCAAGGTGGTTAAGTTCGACCCGGCGCGGTTGGCGCCTTTGCACCGGCATTTGATGGAAATTGGGGCTGGGAAGTAGTCTGTGTCCAGCCTTCAAGAGCAATTCGGCCCGATCGATATCTACCTTTTCGATCAGCTTCTGCGCGGGCAAATCGCGCCGGGCATGCGCGTCTTCGATGCGGGCTGCGGTTCTGGCCGAAACCTGGTCTATCTTCTGCGGGAGGGGTACGAAGTCTTTGGCGTGGATGAAGACGCGCAGGCCGTGGCGGCCGTGCGGCGCCTCGCCGCCTCGCTGGCCCCGCATCTTCCCACGGACAACTTCCGCGTGGAATCCATCGAAGAGACGTCGTTTCCCAGCGGGTTCGCGGATGTGGCGATCGGTAGCGCGGTGCTCCATTTTGCGCGCGATGACGAGCAATTCCAGGCCATGCTGGATGGGATGTGGCGAGTGCTCAAACCGGGTGGACTGCTCTTCTGCCGCCTGGCGTCGTCGATTGGTTTGGAGAAGCAGATCCGGCAGGTGGTTGGTCGGCGTTACCTTCTTCCGGATGGGTCGGAGCGCTATTTGGTGGATGAGGCGATGCTGGTCAAACTGACGGATGAGCTGGGCGGGAGGTTGGTTGATCCGCTGAAGACGACAGTAGTGCAGAATCAACGGTGCATGACGACTTGGGTGGTCCGCAAGGATCGCTGAGATCAGCGCCGGTAGATTTCGATCACCGGCTGATTCCCTACAATGATTTGTTTTTCCAGCTTGTACCTGGCGCCCACCAGGCCGAGCCGGTCGATCGCGGTCTGTACCCGATCGCCGCCTTCCACGATGGCCCACCCCTGCGTCAGGAAGAACTCCGGACGCTCGACCGCGGCCAGCCACGGCAGGGTGTTATCGCCCATCAGCGTGTCCCGTAACGGCAGGCCCATTTCGCGAAAGATGGCGGTAAGCGGGTAGTACGACGTGATGATGCCGGCGCCCCGCGCATAACGCGGCCCCAGGTACTCCGCGGCTTGGCGGATGCGTTCGCGGCCGGCCGCATTGTTGATGCGGGCTTCTTCGAACACGGCCCAGGCGGCAGGCCGCGGATGCACGAGCCACCACGCCATGCTTGCCAAGATCGCAAAAGCCGCCGCGGCGGCGCGCATCCGCCGTGGAATCAGCGTCACCAGCCCCCCCGCCGCCAGCGCCAGCAGGGGCAGCGCGGCAGCTCCGTAGCGGACGTTGTAATAGGTGTGCGGCCAGAGTGAAGGCATATTGATGGGCGAGGCGCCGGAGTGCACGTTGATTATGTAGAACAGCGCCGGCAACGCCAGCAAGAGTAGCGGCCAGAAGACGCGCTTGAACAGGCAGGCGGCTATGCCCGCGAGCCCGAGGCCCGCGAGCCCGGGCCCGGCGCAAAGCTGGACGGCAGTGCGGAAGTGAAGCCACGCGAGGCCCCAATCGTGCAGTCCGGGATAAGTGGCGGCGCCTTGGATTCCGCTCGGTGAGTAGGGCCCGCGGATGAAATCGAGACAGTCGCCGGTCATCCACCAGTTGTACCCCAGCCATGCCAGCGGACCCAGGCCTGCAAGCAGGCAGAACAGCAGCGTGACGATGACCCGGCGGCGGCGCGCCACGGCGGCGAAGTAGACGGCGGCGAACGGCAGCACGAACCAACCCTCGTAGCGCGTCAGCGCGCCGGCGCAGGCGGCAATGCCGGCGGCAGCGGCCGAAAGCCATCCCTGAGTCTGCCCAAACCGCACTGTGAAATAGAGGAGCGCGGCCAGCGAGGCAAAGAAGACCATCTCCGTCATAGGTATCGACTGCAAGTAGAGAATGTTGGGATTGATCGCGAAGAGCGCCACCGCGGCCAGAGCCGCAGCGGTGGAATCGAAGATGCGCCGGGCGGCGGCGAAGAAAAACGATCCGCCGAATACGAAGCAAATCGCCGGTGGAATCGCGCCGGCCATGCCGTTGCGCCACCAGGCGTCCACGCGCACCAAGGGCAAAGTGAGCAGATGGAGCAAGGGGAGCCAGCCGAGGCCGATCTGCTCGAATCCGGGTGTTTGCGAATCGAGGATGCGCCGGGCGATCATGAGGTGCGCGTCGGCGTCGCCGTAATAGAGCGTCCAGCCCTGGTGTTGAACAAAGAGAACCGCGGCGGCGCTGAGCAAGGCGAGGGCGGCGGTGACAAAGGGCTGCGCGGGTCCCCCTGGGCCCGCTCTTCGCCCAGCAAAATCAGCCTTCATGTAAGTCCCGACAGGCCGACCGGGGGGTCGGCCGCGGACCAGGGGGTCCGCCCCACTTTTAGCCGCATTGCGGGAAAAGCTTGCGACGCGGGGCGCCTAGAAGGAAGTGAAGCTCTGGAATTCGCGATAGCGCGCCTCAATTTCATCGCGGGTCAAAGTGCGGAACCGGTCCACGCCGAACTTTTCGCAGCAGAAACTGCCCATCACCGAGCCGTAGATTACGGCGCGGCGCAACTCCGCCATGTCGGCCTTGCCATCCACCGGCTCGATGCCCTTTCCTGCCAGATAGCCCATGAACCCGCCGGCGAAGCAATCGCCCGCGCCGGTCGGGTCGAACACCTCATCCAGCAGAAAGCCCGGCGCTACAAAGTGCTCGCCGCCATGAAACAGGATGGCGCCAAATTCCCCGCGCTTGATAATCAAGGTGTGCGGCCCCATGGCTTGGATCTTGGCGGCGGCGCGCCGCAGGTTGTGCTCACCGGAGAGCAGCCGCGCTTCGCTGTCGTTGATCAGCAGAAAATCCCATTGGGCCAGCGTGTCCAGCAGTTGGCCGCGGAAATCGTTGATCCAATAGTTCATGGTGTCGCCACCGGTGAAGCGGACGCTGGTCATCTGCGAACGGACATTGCGTTGCAGTTCGGGCTGTATATTGCCCAGGAAAAGATAGGGCGCCGGATGGTACGCATCGGGCAGCTTGGGCTGAAAATCGGCGAAGACATTGAGGTCGGTGCGCAGGGTGGTGCGGTCGTTCATGTCGGCCGAGTAGACGCCGGCCCAGAAAAACGTCTTGCCGCCGGGAACGCGCTCCAGGCCCTCCAGATCGATCTTCCGCGACGCGAGAAGGTCGATGTCTTCCTGCGCAAAGTCGTCGCCCACCACGGCAACGATCTTCACCGGCGCGAAGTAGCTGGCCGCAAGACCGATATACGTCGCGGCTCCGCCCAGCATGCGGTCCACTTTTCCATGCGGCGTTTCAACGCCATCGTACGCGACGGAACCCACTACCACGAGTGACATGTAAGAGAGAATTGTAGCAGTCAGCTACCGCATATCAATCGTCGTGGGGAAAGATAGTGCTGGTAAGGTCTTCCTCGACCTTCTCCCGCGAATGGTTCCACAGGGCCAGGCCGAATCCGATGGCGGCGAGCACCCAGATGACGACATCGGCCGCATCCACGCCATGCCGGAACGCCACGCCGGCCATGCACAGCGCGGTGCGAAAAGCCCAGGCGTAGAGGCGAAACTGCTTCTGCTGACCCTTGCGGAATAGCGCCAACGAACGGCCAAACATGTAGGCGCAGCCGATGCCGATGAATCCGGCGACGCCGCGCAGGAATTCGATAGAGACCGGCATGGTTTTAATTCTTCATGTAAGGCTGAAGTGCGGGAACGGCGGCGGTCAATTCGTTCGCGACCATGCGGCCGAAGTAGGCTGACCCTTTATCGCCCAGGTGCGTGTAGTCAAAAAGCGGCGCAGCCTCGCCGGGCCGCTCCACCGCATTGGGCGGCGGCGTGGGCGTTTTGGGAGCAGCCATGGAAGTGCCGCTGGCGGCGTGTGCGGCGACATCCGCCGGCGGAGGAGCCATGGCCAGCGTATTGGCTTCCACCGGTCCCATCTTTTCCACGGCGGCGAGGCTCTCCGCATTCAAATCGAGCACGGGCACGCCTTCGTCAGCGGCCACTTTCTTGGTGGCATCCGCCCACGGAAGCAGATCGTCTTTCACTTTGCCATCTTTAAACGAGCGGCGAGTCAGGGACGTGATCAGCACAGCTTGGGCGCCGGTGGCCTTCACGTCTTGCACGTATTGGCGGAGGTTCGCCGGGAACTCGGTAGCGAGATCGGTGGAGCGTCCGGGTTTGCCCGGCTGATCGTTGTGGCCAAACTGGATCAAAACGTAGGTGGCGGAAAACTGCGCGTTACGCTTGAGTTGATCCATCACTTGAGCCCAGGACCCTTCGGCGCGATAACTGCTCGTACTGCGGCCACCCTTGGCCATGTTCAGACAGGTCACCTGGGAATCTACGTCAGCGCAAAAGCCGGGCCCCCATCCGCTCTTGACCGCCACGGTGGAGTCGCCCACTAAAATGATTCGAACCGGCGGCAGGGCGGCTTGCGCGAAAGTGCAGGCGGCGGTGAGGAGGGTGGCCGAAAGAAGGAAGGCGATCCTGTTCATAAAGCTATGGTACCCGTTACACTATGCTCATGCGACGAAGATTCCTTTTGCTTTTCACTTTGCTGGCCGTCTCCGCCCTGGCGCAGACCCGGGTGTACGAACTGCGCACCTACCATTGCTTTGAGGGCAAGCTCGAAACTCTCAAAGCCCGTTTCCGCGACCACACTATCGAAATTTTCAAACGCCACGGCATTGAGAGCATCGGCTATTGGACCCCGCAGGACCCGGAAACTGCAAAGAACACGCTCGTCTACCTGATTGTGCATCCCAGCCGCGAGGCCGCCGAGAAGAACTGGGCCGCCTTTAACAACGATCCCGAATGGAAGAAAGTTTCGGCGGATTCCCAGAAGGATGGCAAACTGGTGCAGAAAGTGGATTCCGTGTTCCTCGATCCGGCGGATTTTTCGCCCTTGAAATAACGTGGACGCCGCGCGTACGGCGCACATGCGCCTCATGGTGGATCAACTGCATGCGCTCGAAGCGCGCTTGCGCGAAGGCGGCGGAGCCGCGCGCATCGAGAAACAGCATCGCGCAGGGAAGATGACCGCGCGCGAACGCATCGCCGCGCTGCTCGACCCCGGCGCCTTCTTTCTCGAAATCGGCCTGCTGATCGCCTATGACCGTTACGAGGGCCAGGCGCCCGCGGCGGGGGTGGTCACCGGCCTCGGCAAGATCGAAGGACGCCCTACCGTGGTGGTGGCCAACGACGCGACGGTGAAGGCCGGGGCTTGGTGGCCGGAAACCATCACCAAGATTCTGCGCGCCCAGGAAATCGCCATGCGCAATCAGCTGCCCATCGTTTATCTGGTGGATTCGGCGGGCGTCAACCTTCCCTATCAGGACGGGATTTTTCCGGGACAATACGGCGCCGGCAGAATCTTCTATTACAACTCGATTATGCGGCGGCGCCTGCGCATTCCCCAGATCGCTGCGGTAATGGGCCCGTGCATTGCGGGCGGCGCGTATCTGCCGGCGCTTAGCGACGTCATCATCATGGTGGAGGGCGTGAGCTTCATGGGGCTCGGCGGACCCAATCTGGTGAAGGGCGCCACCGGACAAGTCATCGACTCGGAACCCTTGGGCGGCGCGGCGATGCACACGGCGGTCAGCGGCGTGGCGCATTATATGGCCAAGGACGATGCCGATTGCCTGGCGCTGATTCGCCAGCGCATCCGCCAGTTGCCGGAACCGGCGGCGGCGCTGCCCGATCGCGATCACCCCGCGCGAAACCCCGGCGAATTGCAGAGCGTATTGCCGTCAGATCATCGTCTGCCCTACGAAGTGGAGGATGTGATCTTTCGTATTTTCGATTCGCGGGATTACGTGGAGTTCCAGCCCGAATACGCGCCGGAGATGGTCTGCGCCGATGCGCGCCTCTGCGGCCGGCCGGTGGCCATCGTCGCCAACCGCCGCGGGTTCCTGAAAGCCGGCGGCCAATCGCGCATCGGCGGCATCATCTATGCCGAGAGCGCGCGCAAAGTGGCGTATTTCGTGGAAACCGCCGAGCGCTTGCGCCGTCCGCTGATCTATTTGCAGGACGTCTCCGGTTTCATGGTGGGCCCGGAAGCCGAGCGCGCCGGCATTATCCGCGCGGGCGCGGAGATGGTGGAGACCATGTCATGCGCCACCGTGCCCAAACTGGTGCTCACGCTCAACCACGCCAGCGGGGCCGGGTATTACGCCATGGCCGGGCAAGGCTTCGACCCCAACTTTATCTTCAGTTGGCCCAGTGCACGGATTGGGGTGATGGAGGGCGAATCGGCCGTGCAAGCGCTCTTCGCGGCGGAGATCGAAAAGTACAAGGGCAAGCCGATGGCGCAGGAGTTGCAGGATGCCATCGCCAAAACCCGCGCCGATTACGAGCGCTGGCTCGACGCAAAATACGCCGCCGCGCGCGGACATTGCGACGGCGTGATTGACCCGCAAGATTCCCGCCAAGTACTGAGTTTCGCGCTGGAGTGCTGCGGTGGCTAGGCTCCGTGGCGCAAG
>Ga0302326_10013015_pt1 | contig 17652 bp, 19 predicted proteins | sample Palsa_T0_3_FD_202264 | JGI IMG/M metagenome (GOLD analysis project Ga0302326, IMG submission 202264) | Peat permafrost microbial communities from Stordalen Mire near Abisko, Sweden - Palsa_T0_3 | ecosystem: Environmental > Terrestrial > Soil > Palsa > Peat permafrost | place: Sweden: Abisko... | reverse complement strand
GGCCAGCGCAGCTCGTAGGCGAGCTTCTCGGCGGACTCGTCCGTCAAGGGCAGCGCGAGCTGCTCGTCGAAGCCGTCGTAGCCGAGCTCCAGGCTCCGCAGGGCCTTCTGCATCGACTCCTGGAACGAGCGGCCGATCGCCATGGCCTCGCCCACCGATTTCATCTGCGTGGTGAGGCGCGTGTTGGCGCCGGGAAACTTCTCGAACGTGAAGCGCGGGATCTTGGTCACCACATAGTCGATGGTGGGCTCGAACGAGGCGGGCGTGCCCCCGCCGGTGATCTCGTTCTTGAGCTCGTCGAGGGTGTAGCCAACGGCGAGCTTGGCGGCGATTTTTGCAATGGGAAATCCGGTCGCCTTCGAAGCGAGCGCGGAGGAGCGCGACACGCGCGGATTCATCTCGATGACGAGCACCCGGCCGTCCTCCGGATTGACGGCGAACTGCACGTTCGAGCCGCCCGTGTCGACGCCGATCTTGCGCAGCACGGCGATCGAGGCATCGCGCAGCCGCTGATACTCGCGGTCGGTGAGCGTCTGTGCGGGGGCGACCGTGATCGAGTCCCCCGTGTGCACGCCCATCGGGTCGAGGTTCTCGATCGAGCACACGATGATGCAGTTGTCGTTGCGGTCGCGCACCACCTCCATCTCGTACTCTTTCCAGCCGAGCACCGATTCCTCGAGAAGCACCTCGTTGGTGGGCGAGGCGTCGAGACCGCGCGCAACGATGGCCTCGAACTCCTCGCGATTGTAGGCGATGCCTCCGCCGCTGCCGCCCAGGGTGAAGGAGGGCCGGATCACGGTCGGGAACCCGATCTCGGACTGCACCGCGAGCGCCTCTTCCATGCTGTGGGCAATGCGCGAGCGGGCGCACTCCAGGCCGATGTCCGCCATGGCGCGGCGGAACAACTCCCGATCCTCCGCCATGTCGATGGCGCGCTGCGAGGCGCCGATCATCTCGACGTTGTACTTCTCGAGCACGCCCTCGCGCACCAGATCGAGCGCGGTGTTGAGCGCGGTCTGTCCGCCCATGGTAGGCAGGAGCGCGCTCGGCCGCTCCTTCTCGATAATGCGCTCGATGGTGCGCCAGTTGATGGGCTCGATGTAGATCGAGTCGGCGCTTTCCGGATCGGTCATGATGGTGGCGGGATTCGAGTTCACCAGGATGACGCGATAACCCTCTTCTTTCAGAGCCTTACACGCCTGAGCTCCGGAATAATCGAACTCGCACGCCTGGCCGATGATGATGGGCCCCGCGCCGATGATGAGGATGCTTTCGAGGTCGGTGCGCTTCGCCATCAGCCTTCCGCGGATTTCTGCTTCAAAGCGCTGCGACCGCGCGAGTTGGCCTGGGTGCGTTTGACCATGAGGTACATGAAATGCTCGAACAGGAGGCGCAGGTCGTGAGGCCCGGGGCTCGCCTCCGGGTGTCCCTGGAAGCTGAACGCCGGGCGGTCGGTGCGCTCGATGCCCTGCAGCGAGCCGTCGAACAGTGAACGATGCGTGGTCCGCAGGGTCGACGGCAAGGTGGACTCGTCGACCGCGAAGCCGTGATTCTGGCTGGAGATGAGAACGCGGCCCGAGTCGAGCTCCGCCACCGGGTGATTCGCGCCGTGATGCCCGAACTTCATTTTCACGGTCTTCGCGCCGCTCGCGAGCCCGAGCAGCTGATGGCCGAGACAGATGCCGAACACGGGGATGTCGGTGGTCAAGAAACGGGCGATTGCGTTGATGGCGTAATCGCAGGGTTCCGGATCGCCGGGACCGTTACTTAAGAAGATACCATCAGGATTCATCGCAAGTGCTTGATCGGCGGTTGTTTGCGCGGGCACCACCGTCATGCGGCAGCCATGCTCGGCGAGGATACGCAGAATGTTTCGCTTGATTCCGAAGTCATAGGCGACGACGTGCAGGCGGCTCTGCGGCCGTGGCGGCCGTGCGGTCGATTTCCAGATGATGCCCTCGTTCCACTGGTAGATGCGCTTGGTGGAGACTGCCTTCGCGAGATCCATGCCCTTCAATCCCGGGAATTTCTTGGCCGCGCGCACGGCCGCATTTTCGTCGATCGCATCGCCGGTCATGATGCACCCGGCCTGGGCGCCTTTCTCGCGCAGCAGGCGTGTGAGCTTGCGCGTATCGATGTCGGCAATGGCCACCACCTTGCAGCGGGCGAGGAAGCTCTGCAGAGACTCGGTGGAGCGCCAATTCGAGTGCACCTGCGGCAGATCGCGGATGACGAGTCCCGCCGCGTATACCGCCCCCGACTCTAGATCCTCGGGCGTGGTGCCGGTGTTGCCGATGTGCGGATAGGTGAGGGTGACGATCTGCCGGCAGTAGGAGGGATCGGTGAGGATCTCCTGATAGCCCGTCATGGCCGTATTGAAAACTACTTCACCTGTCGTGTTGCCTCTTGCGCCTACTGAAACGCCACGGAACACGGTGCCATCTTCGAGAGCCAGCACTGCAGGTGTCGACACTTCCGGTTTCCTATCCTCGCTCTCTAAGAGCGCGTTCCGCACATGTGCAAAGCGGGAGGCGCTCCTTCAGAACGTCCTCCCGCTTTAAAGATTCGATCGCGGCTTTTCCGGGCGCGCATATTAACGATGCCCGCGCCCACTGTCCATGCTCTTCTCGCGAAAGTCTCACTTCTAAAGACCGAGCACGTCTTTCATGCCGTAAAGTCCGGGCGGGCGGCCCGCCAGCCACGTAGCGGCGAGCAGCGCACCGCGCGCAAACACCATCCGGTCACTGGCCCGATGCGTGAACTCGACGCGCTCGCCGTCCCCGGCCAGCACTGCCGTGTGCTCCCCGACGACGTCGCCGGCGCGCAGCGAGGCGAAGCCGATGCTTCCCGGCTGCCGCGGGCCGGGGCTGGCATGCCGCTCGAATACCGCGAGCTGCTCGAGCTTCGCGCCGCGCGCGCGGGCAATGGCCTCGCCCCACGCGAGCGCCGTGCCCGAGGGTGCATCGCGCTTCGTCCGATGGTGTACGTCGAGGATCTCCGCGTCGTATCCGCCGCCGAGCGCGCGCGCCGCCACTTCGATCAGATGAGTCATGACGGCGACGCCGAGGCTGGTGTTGGGCGCGATCAGCAGCGGAATTGCGCGCGCGGCGCGCTCGAGCTCGCCGTGCGTCGCCCCATCGAAGCCGGTGGTGCCCACGAGCAAGGCGACGCGCCGCTCAAGACAGGCCTGCGCGTGCTCCGCGATGCCCTGCGGCAAGCTGAAGTCGATGGCCACGGCCGCCTCGCCGAGCGCCGCCCGCGCATCGGCCGTGATGCGCACGCCGGTGGCAGGCCCTTCGAGCGCGGCATCCTGCCCGAGGTGCGTGCTCGCGGCGGAGGCGAGTGCGCCGCTCAGCTGAGAGCGCTCCGGCGGGCTCTCACCCGCAGGCGGCGGCTCGCGCAAGGCGCGTACCAGGCACTGGCCCATGCGCCCCGTGATCCCGAACACCGCGATTTTCGGCATGAGCCCGAGGGGTCCTTCAGCCCGCGCCGGTGAAGAACTTCTTCACGCCCTCGAGAAAGGATTGCTCGCGGGGCTTGTGGCTCCCCGTCTGGAGCGATGACTCGAACCTCTTCAAGAGCTCCTTTTGCTCCGCGCTCAATTTCACGGGAGTCTCGACCACCACGCGGCAGAACAAGTCGCCCGGCGGGCCGCCGCGCACGGGCTTTACGCCCTTCTCGCGCATGCGAAACACCCGTCCGGACTGCGTCTCGCTCGGAATCTTGAGCACGACGTCGCCCGACAGCGTCGGCACCTCGACCGAGCCGCCGAGCGCGGCGGTGGTGAAGCTGACCGGCACCTCGCAGGAGAGATGGCTTCCCTCGCGCTCGAAAATCGCATGCTCGCGCACGCGGATCTCGACATACAGGTCGCCCGTCGGCCCGCCGTTGCGCCCCGCCTCGCCCTCGCCGCTCAGGCGAATGCGGTCGCCGCTATCGACGCCGGGCGGCACGCTCACGGGGAGCGTTTTTTCCTGCCGCACACGCCCCTGGCCATAGCAGGCATCGCAGGGATTGCCGATGATCTTGCCGCGGCCCTTGCAGCGCGGGCACGGCTGCTGGATGGTGAATATGGACTGCTGCACGCGCACCTGGCCCTGGCCGTGGCAGGTATCGCAGGTCTTCGGCGTCGAGCCCTTCGCGGCCCCCGTGCCGTTGCAGATTTTGCACTCCGAGAGGGTGGGGATCCGGATCTCGGTCTCGGTGCCGAATACCGCCCGCTCGAGATCGATCTCGAGGTCGTAGCGCAGATCCGCGCCGCGGAAAACCTGCGAGCGGCCGCGTTGGCCGCCCGAGAAGATGTCGCCGAACATCTCCCCGAAGATGTCGCCGAAGGCCTCGCCGGCGGAAAACCCGCCGCCGCGGCCGCCATCGAGGCCGGCGTGGCCGAACTGATCGTAGACGGAGCGCTTGCGCGCATCGGCGAGCACCTCGTAAGCCTCTTTGCACTCCTTGAATCTGTGCTCCGCGTCCGGGTCGTTGGGATTGCGGTCGGGATGAAATTTCATCGCCAGGCGGCGATATGCCTTCTTGATATCCGCCTCGCTGGCGTTCCTCGGTAGATCGAGGAGTTTGTAGTAATCCTGCTTGGCCATTCCTCACCTAGACGCCGCGCCACGTCTCGCGCACGCACCCGCTCGACCCCCATAAAAAGAACCGCCGGCCCGCATGCACCGACGGTTCCCTCGACTTACGGCTCCGGCGGGGTCTCGACCCCGCCGTTGCCTCGAGCCGCGCGCGAGCGCGCCGCTCTCAAGCCTTCTTGCGATCGCTCTCCTTGACCTCTTCGAACTCGGCATCGAGCACGTCGTCCTGCTTACCGCCCTGGGCGCTGCCGCCTGAACCGGTCGAGCCCGAAGCGCCGCCGCCGCCGCCGCCGGCGCCGGCCGCAGATTGCTGCTGCTCGTACATCCGCTGCATCAGCGCCGTGGAGGCCTGCTCCAGAGCCTGAGTCTTGTGCTCGATGTCGTCCTTGTCGTCGCTCGCCATCGCCGTCTTGACCGCGGCGATCGCGTCATTCGCCGCCTTCTTGTCCTGCTCGGAGACCTTATCGCCTGCATCCGCCAGAGCCTTCTCGACGCTGTGCACCGTCGCATCGGCCTTGTTGCGCGCTCCGACGAGCTCGCGGAACTTCTTGTCCTCCTCGGCATGCGCCTCGGCGTCCGAGACCATGCGCTTGATCTCCGCCTCGGACAATCCGCTCGAGGCCTTGATGACGATACGCTGCTCCTTGCCGGTCTTCACGTCCTTCGCCGACACGTTCAGGATGCCGTTCGCGTCGATGTCGAAGGTGACCTCGATCTGCGGCATGCCGCGCGGTGCAGACGGAATGTCGGTCAAGTCGAAGCGGCCCAGCGATTTATTGTCGCTCGCCCGATCGCGCTCGCCCTGTAGCACGTGGATGGTCACGCCCGTCTGGTTATCGTCCGCCGTCGAGAAGGTCTGCGTCGCCTTGGTCGGGATGGTGGTGTTCTTCTCGATCACCTTGGTCATCACGCCGCCGAGGGTCTCGATGCCGAGGGACAGCGGTGTCACGTCGAGCAGCAGCACATCCTTGACGTCGCCGGACAGCACGCCGCCCTGGATGGCAGCTCCGACCGCAACCGCCTCGTCGGGGTTCACGTCCTTGCGCGGCTCCCGCCCGAACAGATCCTTCACCGCCTTTTGCACCAGAGGCATGCGGGTCTGACCGCCGACCAGGATGACCTCGCCCACGTCCTTCATGGTCAAGCCCGCGTCCTTGAGAGCGATGCGGCAAGGCTCGATGGTCTTCTGCACCAGATCCTCGACCAGCGATTCGAGCTTCGCGCGGGTGAGCTTCATGTTCAGATGCTTCGGACCGGCCGCATCCGCCGTGATGTAGGGCAGATTGATATCGGTCTGCTGGCTCGAGGACAGCTCGATCTTGGCCTTCTCCGATGCCTCCTTCAGACGCTGCATCGCAAGCGGATCCTTGCGCACGTCGATGCCGCTTTCCTTCTTGAACTCATCGGCCAGGTAATTAATGACGCGCAGGTCGAAATCCTCGCCACCGAGGAACGTATCGCCGTTGGTCGAGAGCACCTCGAACTGCCGCTCACCGTCCACTTCCGCGATCTCGATCACCGAGACGTCGAAGGTGCCGCCGCCCAAGTCGTACACGGCAATCTTGCGGTCGCCGCCTTCCTTGTCGAGACCATAGGCAAGCGCCGCCGCGGTCGGCTCATTGATGATGCGCTTCACGTTCAATCCCGCGATGCGGCCGGCATCCTTGGTGGCCTGGCGCTGGGAGTCGTTGAAATAGGCAGGGACGGTGATCACCGCCTCGGTGACGGTCTCGCCCAGGTAGTCCTCGGCGGTCTTCTTCATTTTCATGAGGACGCGCGCGGAAACCTCGGGGGGCGCCATTTTCTTGCCCTGCTCCTCGACCCAGGCGTCGCCGTTGTCCGCCTTGACGATCTTGTAGGGCACCATCTTGATGTCTCTTTGCACCACCTCGTCGGTGAACTTGCGTCCGATCAGACGCTTCACTGCCGCCAGCGTGTTCTGCGGGTTGGTCACGGCCTGGCGCTTGGCGGACTGGCCGACCAGAACCTCGCCGTCCTTGGTGAAGGCAACGATCGACGGCGTCGTACGGTCGCCCTCGCTATTCTCAATGACCTTGGGCTTGCCGCCTTCCATGATCGCGACGCAAGAATTGGTCGTGCCCAGATCGATGCCTATGATTTTTGCCATTTGTTACACCCTCTAAAATAATTCCGAAGAATGACCCCCTACCTGGGGGGATCTCGAGCAATTTCAATTGTCATCCGCGCCAGCTTTGCTCACGATCACACGCGCCGGGCGCAGCAGCCGGCCATTCAGCGAATAGCCCTTTTGGATCACCGAAATCACCGTATTCGGAGGCACTTCGCGGTTTTCCTGGGCCACCATGGCCTCGTGCCAGTTCGGGTCGAAGGGCTGACCCGTAGGGTCCATCACCTTGATGCCGGCCTTCTCGAAAGCGCGATTAAGCTCTTTCAGGGTGGCCTGGGCACCCTCCAGCAGGGCCGTCGAGTTCGCCGCCCCGCTGCGGATACCAGCCTCCAGGGCATCCCCCACGGGGAGAATCTCCTGGGCAAAGCGCTCAATGGCGTATTTGCGCGCCTGCTCGACTTCACGCTCGGCGCGCTTGCGGTAGTTGTCGAGCTCCGCGACCGCCCGCATGTAGCTGTTCCAGTTCTCCTGGGCCTTGGCCTGGGCCGCCGCAACCGCCCCGGGGGCGTCGCCGGCAGAGCCCCCGTCCACGCCCGGAGGCGTCGCGATGCCCGGCGCATCGGCACCCTGCTCTGCCCTTTGATTCATTTCGCTCACTGGCAACCCCTCGAGAACCGCGGGTACCTCCCGCTCGAAAGGGACTACCTGGGGGCTACTTGCGTGCGTTCAAGGCCGAGCCGAGGAGTTTTGCGGTGACGTCGACGATCGGGATCACGCGCTCATAGGCCATGCGCGTCGGGCCGATGACCCCCAGAACCCCGACCACCTGGTTGTCGAGCATGTAGGGAGCGGTGACGACGCTGATGTCGTCAAGGATCTGATAGCCCGACTCGTGCCCGATGAAGATCTGGATCCCCTGCGCCCGCAGGCAGTTGTCGAGGAGTCTCAGCATGTCGTGCTTCTCGTTGAACGCCTCGAACAGCCGCCGCAGGCGATCGACGTTCGAGAGCTGGGCGAACCCCATGAGGTTGGTCTCCCCGGCGATGACGTATTCCACCCGATCCTGGGCCGGCGTCTCGAATACCTTCTGCGCCATCTGGATGGCGTCCTGCATCAGCTGGTTCATGGTCTGCCGGGTTTCATGCAGCTGCTTCAGGAGCGAGGCACGGACCTCGGGAAGCGAGCGTCCGGCGAAGGCCTCGTTCAGGTAGTTGGCCGCGCGCCGCAGCTCCTCCGAGGAGTACGGCCGTTCGAGCTGCACCACGCGATTCTCGACCTCGCGATTATTCATGACCATGATGGCGAGCGCGCGATTCTCGGACAGGCCGATGAACTCGATCTGCGAGAGCGCCACGTAGTGCGGGTTCGGCAAGGTCACCAACCCCGCCATCTGGGTCACGCTCGACAGCATCTGCGACACCGTCTGCACCAGGGCGCGGCCGTTCGAGGCATCGCTGCGCAGGCGCCGCTCGATATCGTCGATCTCCTCGCTCTGCAGAGGCTTGAGCTTGAGCAAGCTATCGACGAACAGGCGATAGCCCTTGTCCGTGGGAATCCGGCCGGCGGAGGTGTGCGGTGAGACGACGAAGCCGAGCTCCTCGAGGTCCGCCATGACGTTGCGGATGGTAGCCGAGGACAAGCTCAATCCCGAGTCGCGGGACAGGGTACGCGAGCCGACCGGTTGGCCGTCGCGGATGTAGCTCTCGATCAGCGCCTTGAGCAAGAGCTGCGCGCGCTCGCTCAGTGCCTCCTCGGTACCTTCTGCCATACGCTCCATATAGCACGTTTGAAACCACCTAGCGCGGCTCGACCGGTCAAGTCCTCGGAGAATCGGTCAAATAGGCCGCTTTTCGATGAGTGAAGCGTTGCATCGAACATGCTACAAAGACGTTATGACCGTCTTCAAGTCGATCGCCCTCGTCGGCAATGCCAAGGATGTCCGCGTCGCCGAGTGCATGCTCAGCTTGGTCGGCCATTTTCAGGTGCGCGGCCGGCGCGCGCTCGTCGATCCGGGCGTCGGCCTCGAATTCCCGCGCGACGCCGTCGAGTCCTGTCCGGAAAGCGCATTCGCCTCCCGCGCCGACCTGATCGTGGCGATCGGCGGAGACGGCACGCTCCTCTATGCGGCGCGCCTGGTGGCGGGACGGCCGGTGCCTCTGCTCGGCATCAACCGCGGGCGTCTCGGATTCCTCACCGATGTGAGCCCCGCCTCGATGCTCGAGGACGTCGAGTCCGTGCTCGCCGGAAGCTATACCGAAGACCGGCGCTCGCTCCTCTCCGCCCGGCTCGAGCGGCGCGGCGCCGCTCCCGTGGGAGCGCTCGCCTTGAACGACGTCGTGCTCGCCAAGGTCGACACGGGCCGCACCCTCGACTTCGAGACCTCGATCAACGGGCGTTTCGTCAACTCTCACGGCGGGGACGGGATCGTCGTGGCCACGGCGACGGGCTCGACCGCGTACGCGCTCTCCTGCGGCGGTCCGATCGTCGAGCCCAATCTCGATGTGTGGGTGCTCGCGCCGATCTCGCCGCACACCTTGAGCGACCGGCCGATCGTGGTGCAAGCCGGCAGCCGCGTGCAGATCCGCCTGTCCGAGCGTCTCGGCGCGCGCGCACAGGTCACCTGCGACGGGTTGGTTCTCGGCGAGCTCGAGCATGGCGATCAGCTGCTCATCGAAGGCGCCGACGCCACGATCACGCTCCTGCATCCGCCGGGCTACGATTACTATCGGCTGCTGCGCTCGAAGCTGCACTGGGGCCGGGGCGGCCAGCACGGCGGCAACGGCGAGTGATCCTCGTGAGTGACGGCCCATGCTGACTCGGCTGAAGTTGCGCGATCTCGTCATCGTCGACGAGGCGGAGCTCGAGTTCGGCCCGGGGCTCACTGCACTCACCGGCGAGACCGGCGCCGGCAAGTCCATCGTCGTCGATGCGCTGCTGCTCATTGCGGGCGGGCGCGGCGCCGGCGACATCGTGCGTCAGGGCGCCGAACGCGCCGAGGTCGCGGCCGCCTTCTCCTCGCTCTCCGCGGACGCGCTGCGCTGGCTCGAGGAGCAATCGATCGAGCACGAGGGCGAGCTCATCCTGCGCCGCGTGCTCGGCGCAGACGGCCGGTCGCGGGCCTACGTGAACGGACAGCTCGTGCCGCTCCAGTCGCTGCGCGAGCTCGCCGATCTTCTCATCGAGATTCACGGACAACAGGAGCACCAGCACCTGGTGAAGCGCAGTGCGCAGCGCGAGCTCCTCGATGCGCGCATCGCACCGGCAGAGGTCGCCGCGGTGGCCGAGCTGTACGGGCGCTACCGCGGCTGCCGCGCGGAATACGAATCGCTGCGAGCGGCCGTCGAGAACCGCGAATCGCGGCTCGACCTGCTGCGTTACCAGCTCGCCGAGCTCAAAGGCGAGGTCACCACCCCCGCTGAGATCGAGGCGCTGTTCGCCGAGCGGAAGCGCATCGCCGGCCGGGGAAGGCTCGCTCAAGCGGCGAGCGGCGCGCTCAACGCCGTGTACGACGAGGAGAGCGCGAGCGCGCACGACCTCCTCGCCAAGGCCTCCGCAGCACTGCGTGCCGTGGTGGAGACGGACCCCAAGCTCGGCACGGCGGCGCAGCTTCTCGGCGAAGCCGCCATTCTCGTGCGCGAGGCCGCGGACTCCCTGCGGCACTATCTCGACGCGCTCGACATGGACCCGGCACGGCAGGAGGAAATCGAGCGCAAGGCCGCGGCGCTCGAAGGGCTCGCGCGCAAGCACCGCCAGAGTGCCGCGGAACTTCCCGCACAGCTCGAGCGGACCCTGGAGGAGATCCGCTCGCTGGAGGGCGCCGAGCTGAGCCTCGCCGAAGGCGAGCGCACCCTCGCCTCCCTCGGGCGCGAGTATCGCGGGGCGGCCGGGCGCTTGACCGAGGCGCGGCGCCGCGCCGCCGAGGCCCTCGGAGCGGAAATCACCGCGCTCATGCAGTCGCTCGGCATGGCCGGTGGGCGCTTTGCGGCGAGCGTCGAGGCGGCCGAGGAGGAGTTCGGCCCGCACGGCGGCGACAGCATCGAGTTTCTGGTGAGCGCCAACCCGGGCCAGCCGCCCAAGAGCCTCGCCAAGGTGGCCTCGGGCGGGGAGCTCTCGCGCATCAGCCTCGCCGTGCAGGTGGCCGCGGCCGCCGACACGGATGCCCTCTGCCGTGTATTCGACGAGGTCGACACGGGAATCGGCGGCGCGGTGGCGGAAATCGTCGGGCGACAGTTGCGCTCCCTCGGCACGCATGCTCAGGTGCTGTGCGTCACGCATCTCGCGCAAGTCGCTGCGCAGGCCCACGCGCAGTTCCGGGTCACCAAGCTCACCGACGGCAAGGTCACGCGCACCGCGGTCAAGCCGCTGACGCGCGAAGAGCGCATCGATGAGATCGCGCGCATGTCGGGCGGGATCAACATCAGCGATCAGGCGCGCGCCCACGCCCGCGAGATGCTCGCCGCCGCAGGCTCGGCGGGATCGGCGAGCTCGGCGGAGTCCTCGAAGAAGAAGCGCTCGCCGGTGTCGCGGCGCTAGCGAGGCTACTGCTTCGGGCGTCTCTGGTTCGGACAGTTCGGCTTGCGGCAGTGACCGTAGAGAATGAGCGAGTGATCGCTGATCTCGAAGCCCAGGCGCTTCGCCACCGCCTGTTGCCGCTCCTCGATGCCGCCATCCATGAACTCTTCAACCTTGCCGCAGTCCACGCACACGATGTGATCGTGATGGGCCCCGTGGTTGAGCTCGAATACCGCCATGCCGCCCTCGAAGTGATGGCGGGTCACGAGGCCGGCAGCCTCGAATTGCGTCAGCACGCGGTACACCGTGGCGAGGCCGATGTCCTCGTCCGAGACCAGCAGCTTCTTGTAGATGTCCTCCGCGCTCATGTGGCGCGCCGAGGCGTCGGCGAGAATGTCCAGGATTTTCAGGCGCGGCAGCGTCACTTTGAGACCGGCATTGCGCAGGTCGTTGCTCTCGGCGGTGGAAGGCGGTTTGAGTCGCTGCGGCATGCGGTAGCATCCGGTATGATGTGTTCCCGATTATCGACCATTTACGGACGGCGCACCACTTCGATGAAAATTCTTCGTACCGGATTGATCGCCGTCGCCCTCGCGCTGGCCGCAGGCGGCTGCGTCTACCGCATCAACATTCAGCAGGGTAATTTCCTCGACCAGGCCGCGGTCGACACGGTCAAGACCGGCATGACGCGCAGCCAGGTGCGTTATCTGCTCGGCACCCCGATGGTGGCGGACAGCTTCAACAAGGAGCGCTGGGATTACATCTACTATCTCAAGAAGGGCCGCACGCGCCACGTCGACTCGCGCCGCGTCACGGTGTATTTCGACGGCGACAAGGTGGCGCGCCTCGACAAGCCCTCCGACGAGCTTGCCGCGCAGCAAGACGCCTCGGCAGCCAAAATCAAGAACGGCCGCACCTACTAGGCTGCCACCGCGCCTGCTAATCTGGCCGGCGCTCGCTACGATCACTTCCCTCCCTTGAGCGCGCCTTTGAGGGCGCGGGCTTGCTTGACCCGGGCGCGCCGCGCCGCCTTGGGATCGAGGGCGAGCGGCCGATAGATCTCCACGCGATCTCCCGGATGCAAAGGCTGCTCGCGGCGCGCGGGCGTGCCGAACACGCCGATCGGCGAGCCCTCGACATCGATTCCCGCGAAGGCGGGGTCGGCGCACGCGGCCTTGAGCGCATCGCCGACGGTGGCCGCTACGGGCAAATCATAGCTCCGTTGGATGGCGCCTTGCGCGAGCGCGTAGGCCACCTCGATGCGCACGTCCGGCCTAGCCGCCTGCGCGCGGCGAGGCGCCGTACACCTCGCGCGCGCGCACCACGAAGGCATCGACGATCTTGTCGCACACCGATTCGAACATGGGATTCAGGGCGAGCCCCATCAAGCGGTTCTTGAACTCGAATTCGACATGGAACCCGACACGCGAGCCCCGCTCACCCAAAGGCTCGAAACGCCAGCGGCCGATCAGCCGCTTGAAGGGCCCTTCGACCAGCTCCATCAGAATTTGATCGGGCGGCGAAACGGTGTTGCGCGTGGTGAATTCCATGCGCAGACCGGCCCGCACGATCTCGAGCGCCGCGATGCGCTCGTTCGCCGATGTGCTGTCGAGACGCGCGGCGACGCACCCCGGCAAAAATTCGGGATAGCGCGGCACATCGTCCACCAGCGCGAACATCTGCGCGGGCGTTGCGGTGACGATAGCGCTGCGATCCACGACCTTCAAATGGGTACTCCGTCCGGGGCCTTGCGCCGCAAAGGCGGAATTCTCGCACACCGCACGGTAGACTCCCGCCATGGCAAAAACCGCCGATGCCGCCCCGCCCCCGATCGCCGTCAACCGCAAGGCGCGTTTCGATTACTTCATCGAAGAGCGCTTGGAGGCGGGTCTCTCGCTGCTCGGGTGGGAAGTGAAGAGTATGCGCGCGGGCAAAGCGCAGATCGCCGAGGCCTACGTGTATCTGAAGAGCGGCGAGGCCTTCCTGTTCGGGGCGCACATCGCGCCCTTGATTTCGGCCTCGACCCACGTCGACACCGACCCCACCCGCACGCGCAAGCTCCTCTTGAACCGCAAGCAGCTCGATCACTTGGTGGGCGCGGTCGAGCGCCGCGGCTATACCCTGGTCCCACTACAGCTGTACTGGAAGGCCGGCCGCGCCAAGCTCGAGCTCGGGCTCGCCAAGGGCAAGAAACAGCACGATAAGCGCGCCACCGACAAGGATCGTGACTGGCAGCGCGACAAGGGCCGCATCATGAAGGCAGCCCGGCGCTGAACGACGCGGCCGCCGAGCGAGCCGGGCCCAAAGGGGGTATAATCATCTTTCGCTTGGGGCCGACCGGTTTCGACATGGGTTGCGAAACTGCAGGGGCGTACCGAGGTGCAGGTTCCTCGTAAAACTATTTGCAAACTTATAGTTGCCAATCAAGACAACTACGCTCTAGCCGCCTAATCGCGGTTGAAACCTAGACGGCTCGTGCTGATGCGAACGTTTAGGTGTAGCGCTCATCAGCTAGTGGAGCACACGTGTCTGGGGTGTGTTCGACGAAAAAATACCGGGCTGGCTGCATGCTTTCCCTGCCCGTTGGGTAGTGTGCGGTGAGAACAATAGACTGGGCTACGTACGTAGATCTTGTAGCGTAGGACTTATGGACGGGGGTTCGATTCCCCCCGGCTCCACCATTTGGGCGGCTGAAATTCTTGATTCCATCAAGACGGCTGCGAACGCCCGCGATGTGCCCTACCAATCGTTGATCAAGGTGTGGCTGCAGGAGAAGTTGCAGAGTTCTTGATGGGCGTGCGCGTATCCGGAATGTCGCGATCCTCGCCCGCACTGGAAAACCCGCGCCTCTTGTTCTATGTTGCCCGGGTGCTGGCACGAGCCGGAGCTCGATCCACCCGCCGGGAGCATCATGGCCGACCGACATTTGAGCGTGCTGCTCGTGGACGACCACGCGGTCGTGCGCGAGGGCTATCGCCGGCTGCTCGAGCGCCATGGCGACATCGAGGTGGTGGGCGAGGCCGCAGATGCGGCTACGGCGCACGCCGCTTTCTGCCGGCTCAAGCCGCAGATCGTGGTAATGGACATCACCCTGCCGGGCACCACGGGTATCGAGGCGATGCGGCGCATGCTCGCCCATGACCCCAGCGCGCGGGTGCTGATCTTCAGCATGCACGAGGAAGCGATCTTCGCCGCGCACGTCATGCAGGCGGGTGCCGCCGGCTACCTCACCAAGGCGAGCGCGCCCGACGCGCTGGTGCAAGCGGTGCATTCGATCGCGAGCGGCAAGAAGTATGTGAGCGCGGACATCGCGCAGAAACTCGCACTGCGCGAGTTCGAGACGCGCGACGCGGGCGAGCTCACCGAGCGCGAGTTCGAGGTACTGCAGCTGCTGGCGCAGGGCCGTTCGATCAAGGATATCGCCGAGTCGATGCGTCTCAACCCGAAGACCGTCGCCAATCATCAGTCCGCGATCAAGGCGAAGCTGGGCGCCGAGACCGCGATCGATTTGTTGAAGAAATCGCAGCAGCTCGTAGGGCTGAAGGCCGGACGCGCATGAGAAGTGCGCGCTACCTGCTCGTCTTCTTGCTCGTGCTCTTCGTGGGCACGGGGCTCTGGACCTGGTTGACGCTGCAATGGGCGTACTCGGACGGCACACGCTCGGGCGTGATCCAGAAGTTCGCGCGCCGCGGCTGGGTCTGCAAGACCCAGGAGGGAGACTTGGCGTTGTACTCCGGCGGCCTCGCGCCGCAGATCTGGCACTTCAGCGTGCGCGATCCGGGAGTGGGCGCAGAAATCGAGAAGTCCGTGGGCGCGCGCGTGCAAGTGCACTACACCGAGCACCCCGGCATGCCTTCCACGTGCTTTGCGGATACGCGCTACTTCGTGGATCGGGTGACGGTGACCGATCCGTTGCCGCCGCTGACGGCACCCGTCCCCGCGACCGGGGCTCCCCCACAGCCACGCGCACCGACCACCGCACCTGCGCTGCCGCCAGCACCTGCGTCGCCGCCCGCCCCTGCGCAGCCCGCAGCGCCGCCCGCGAGCACCGCACCGCCCGGCACTTGAGCGTTCAGCGCGCGTTTAGCATTCGCGTCACTTGCTCGGTGATGGTCAGCGCGACATGGAGCGCCTTGAGCCCATCCTCGCCGCTCACGGCGGGCGCACGGGCGCCGGAGGCGGCTTCGAGGAACGCCTCGATTTCCGCTTTGAGCGCATCGCCCTGCTCATAGGTGGTTTCCTTGATGTCGACGGGCGGCACGCCATCCGCGGCCATCTCGCCGCTCTTGCGGATCACCGTGAGCACTTTTTGCTGCAGGTCGACCGACACGTAGGCATCGTCCTCGAACAGCCGCAGCCGCCGCTCGGTCTTCATGCTCACGCGGCTGGCGGTCGCATTGGCAACGCAGCCGTTGGCGAACTTGAGACGGGCATTGGCGATGTCGACTTCCTTGGAGAAGACACTGGTGCCGATGGCATCGATCGCCGTGACGGGCGAGCGCACGATGCTCAAGATCAAATCGATGTCGTGGATCATGAGATCCAGCACCACGTTTACGTCGGTGCCGCGGTGCTTGAACGGGGCGAGCCGCGCCGACTCGAGAAAGCGCGGCACGGTGAGGATGGGCTGCAGAGCTTGCACGGCGGAATTGAAGCGCTCCAGGTGGCCGACTTGCAGCACGCGCTGCGCGCGCCGCGCCGCCTCGATCAGACGCTCGCCCTCGGCGACGCTCGCGGTCATCGGTTTTTCGACCAGCACGTGCGCGCCCGCTTCGAGAAAATCCCGCGCAATGGCGTAGTGCTGCGGTGTCGGCGTGACGATGCTCACGGCATCGACGCGGCCTAAGAGCTCACGGTAATCGGCGTGCGCGGGGACTTCGAGCTCGGCGGCCACGGCCCTGCGCGCCTCGGGCGAGGGATCGACGATGCCGACGAGCTCGGAGTTCGCCGCCTGACGATATTTTTGCGCGTGAAATCGGCCGAGATACCCGACGCCGATGACGGCGGTGCGCATTATCGTGAGGACACCCGGCGCAGCTTGCTGCGTGCGCGATAATCCTGGCGCAATTGCAGAATGATGCCTCCGACGATCGCGAGCGCGGCGCCCGCGAACATGGAGAGGCCGCGCCACACGGTCCAGTAGCCGACCGCCAGCGACCAACCCGTCGCGCCGATCCCAAGAAGCGCTCCGGCCAACATGAGGATCCAGGGCCTTGCCTCGTACAGCGTTTCCGAAGTCCAGGGGCGCATGGGACCGTAGTGTACGCCCGGGCGAGCGTGCAGGCATTTCGTTAGAATGACGCAGTATGCGTTTTGCACATATTCTGAAAGGCTCGGGGCCGGGCGGCGGCTGGCCGCGTGAGCTTTTGCTCACAGCCATCGCACTCATCGCGGGCTTCGTTCTCATGCCCGTCCTCATTTTCTTCGCAGGGTCCGCCCTCCTCGGGCGCTACGAGGGAGCGAGCGTCGGACGGCTGTTCTCGAGCATCTACGAGGGCTTCCGGACCGGCTCGCCCGCCTCGTGGATCGTGCTTTTAGGGCCCTATGTCCTGTGGCTGAGCTTTCGGGCCTTGCGGCTCTGCTGGCGGGCGGGCAGCTGAGCCTCTCCCCGCGCCGGGTGTTCTTCGGCCGAAGGTGCGGCATTGAACATTTCTAGTGTATTCCCCTATTCCGCCCCCTTAAGTTACCCCGCCATTGGACGCTAACCCAGTGTAGGCGATCAGCCGTTCTGCACCGTGGGAGTGCCCGTTGAATCCCGAGATTGAGGCGCATCTTCGCTCGCTGGTGAGTTTCCCCTCGCCGCCCGGCGTGGCGAGTCACATCATCGAGCTCGCGCGCGATCCAGAGATCGAGATGGGCAAGGTGGCGAAAGTCCTGAGCCTGGACTCGGCGCTCTCCTCCAAGGTGCTGCGCATCGCCAATTCACCGCTCTACGCGCAGCGGCGCAAGAGCGAGAATCTACGCCAAGCCCTGGTGGTGCTCGGCCTGAACGCGACCCTGACCCTGGCGTTGAGCTTCTCGCTGGTCAAGACCTTGCGCGCCGGCAAGGTGAACGGCGTCGATTACCCGCTCTACTGGCGCCGCGCCCTGGTCGCCGCGACCGCGGCGCGGGCCCTCGCCGATGCGCTGCGCCAGCCCATGGCCGAGGAAATATTCCTGGCTGCGTTGCTGCAGGATGTCGGCATCCTTGCGCTCGATCAGGCGCTGCCCGATCTGTATCGCGGCGCCGGCTCGGACCAGCGCGACCATCGGGGGCTCGCCGAGGTCGAGAAACGCCGGCTGAACGCCGATCACGCCGAGATCGGCGCGTGGCTGATGAAGAACTGGAACCTGCCGCCGCGTCTGTATGGCGCTATCGAGCACAGCCACCGGGTGGATCTGTCGGTGACGAGCGATCCCACGCTCATCTTCCAGCGCTGCGTCGCCCAGTCCGGTCCCATCGCCGACTTGTTCCTGCGCGAGCCG
>Ga0302326_10013014_pt1 | contig 17654 bp, 13 predicted proteins | sample Palsa_T0_3_FD_202264 | JGI IMG/M metagenome (GOLD analysis project Ga0302326, IMG submission 202264) | Peat permafrost microbial communities from Stordalen Mire near Abisko, Sweden - Palsa_T0_3 | ecosystem: Environmental > Terrestrial > Soil > Palsa > Peat permafrost | place: Sweden: Abisko... | reverse complement strand
TTCTTTTTCGTTCCCCGTGACGATCGTGTCCAAGTCGCCGATCGTGCGGAGCAGGATCGGGATGAACGCGCGGTTGTCGCCGCTGCCCTCCTGGAAGTAGCTGCGAACGCGCGAGCGCAGGCTCTTGGCCTTGCCGACATAGACGACGATGCCCTTCCTGTCCTTGAACAGGTACACGCCGGGTTGTGCCGGCAGCGCATCGAGCTTCTGGGCGACTGCGTCGGGCAACATGGCCCTGCCGAACCTTAGCTTACGGGATCACCGATCCGGGCACTATCGGGCGCCGCGGAACGTACTGAAGCGTGAGGTCGGCCCTCTGCACGACGTTGGCCGCGACCTCGACCGCCTGCTTCGCCTCGGCGCCGACTCCGGGGTGAACGACCCCGACCGACAGATTGCCGGTCGGCACCCCGTCGATCCGGTAGTGCCCGCTCAGGTCCGTGACGGCGTGCAGCGGGTGGCGGAAGACGTACAGGTCCTCGCGCACGAAAGGGGCCATGCGATCGAGCAGCGGCGAGTACTCGGCCTTGCGCGGGTAGATGCGGATGGGCTCTCCGGCGCCGCGCGGGGGGGCCATCATGACCGCCGGCGTGAACTCCTTCTCGATGGAGGGCGCGAACGGCGCCGCCGACAGGTTCACGACCTCGAGGCGCTGGCCATACGTCATGGCGATCGATCGCGAGGGATACGCGCAGTTGACGCCGATCGTCACGCGGACCGCCTCGTTGTGCTCCGGCAGGTAGTGGCCCGTGTACCCGACGACGACGACGACGGCGTCGGCGAGAGGGCGCGGCCCATCCGGTTGCGCCGCGACCCCGGCACGAAAGAGCTTGCCGTAGGTGTCGATCGCCGCTGGGCAGGCGGTGGCATCCAAACGAATGTCCGGCGCCAGGGGCCCCGTCACGTAGACCGTCCCCTCGACGCTCCCCGTGGGGCCGTCGTACGCCGGCAGATGGTTCGGGTTGAGCACGGCATCGACCCCTTCCTTCGGGATCGGGAAGGTGTACGCCTCGGACGACGACGCGTCGCCCGGTACCGGGGCACCGTCGCTCGCCAGGGCCACCGACGACGGCTCGCTGTGACGCCCGCAACCGAACGACGGCAGCAGCAGGGCCACCATCGGCAGAAGCCCTCGGCTGGCGATGAGCCAATGCATGCGGGTGACCTGCGGCGTACGAGCCCTCATCGTGAGTGTCTTCCTTTTGGACGGGTCATCGGAGCGATCGATAGGCGTCGGCGCCTTCGAGCGCGGCTTCGATGTCGGCGCGAAGGTCGCCATCGACGACCTGGGGCGCCATGCGCGCCAAGAGGGCGCGTGCGCGGGGCGAGCGGAGCCACGGAGCCACACCGACGAGGCGCCCCGTGACATCGGGGTCGTGCGAAACGAGGAGGCCCTCGAGGTGCGGGCCGACGACGCCGAACGGAGCGCCGTGGACGCACATCGCGTGCAGGAGCTCCGCCCGCTGGCCCGGCACCGCCGACGTGAGGATCGCGGCGAGACGGCGGTCGCGCGGCGGCAGCGGCGGCTCGGCGTTGAGCAGCGCGATCGCCGCTTGCACCGCGGAGGCGCCGCCGCGCGCCGGCGACGCGAGCGCGCCTTCGAGCAGGCGGCGCAGCTCGGGATCCTTTCGCCAGGCGCGGGCGGCCACGACGAAGATCGGCGACTCGGGTCGCGCCAGCGCCGCGCGCACCCAGCGGCCGCCCAGCACTCCGGCGTCGCGGAGCCGACGGGCGCACTCGATCGCGGCGTCCACCGCGTCCGGTTCGTGCTCGGCGACCTCGAGCACGCGCTGCGCGATGACCGGCGCGGCCGGCGCCCCCCGCTCGAGCGCCGCCCACGAAGCGTTGCGCAGCCGCGTCCATTCTCGCCCTGCAAGGGCGAGGGCCATCTCCGACGTCAGGCGCGCATCGATCGCACGATCCGGCCACGCGACGACCAGGCTTCTGGCGATCGACGAGCCAAGGTCGTCGTCGAGCGCCAGCGCGAGGACGCGATCGATGACCTGGGGAGGCGCGCCGACCAGCGCCAGCAGCCGCAGCGCGTCGTCGACGCGCCCGCTGTCCTCGGAGTTCACGTGGCGGGCGGCCAGCTCGCGCACCGGCTCGAACTGCGAGCGGTGGATCGCTCCGCGCTCGACCAGATCGCCGAGCCGCCGCATCCAGCCGAAGCTCTCTGGCTCAGGGAAGCGCGTGGCCAGGGCGCACAGCCCCCGGACGCCGATCTCCCCGAAACGCGCGACAATCGTCTCGGCCCACGGCTCGTGACCCGCGACCGGCGAGACGGCCGGCTCCACCGACTCCGAGTCGTCGCCGACGAGCTCGAGGAGGAGCACGAGCGCTTCCGCGTCGGGCGCCTCGCCGAGCAGCGCGCGCGCCATCACGCGCCGGGCCTCGCGCACGCGGCCCTGCATGACCCCGAGCCGCGCCGCGAATCGACCGCTCGGCGGCGCGGCGAGCAGGCCGGCGCCGAGGATGTCCGCGGAGCCCACCGGACAGCCGCGCTGAAAACGCTGGAGCCACTGACTCCGCGCGGCTTCGCGCACGACCAGGGCGGGGTCGCTCGCGGCGAGGCGCAGCCGGGGCTCGGCCAGGACGTCGGGCAAGCGCTCGAGCGCAGGCAGCGCGCGCGAACGATCGCGCGAGCGAGCGCACTTGAGCCAGTGGTCGACCATCGCCGCGGCCGTCTCCGGGTACGCAACGGCCAGCGCTTCGGTGGCCCAGCCCGCGTCGAGCCAGAGCACGTCGTGCTCGGCGTCGATGATGTCCAGCAGGGCCTCCTCGGCCTCGGCCGGCTGCACCTGAGCGAGCGCGAGGAGCACCGCGTCGGCCAAGAGGCGCTCGGACTCTTCGCGATCGTCGTCGTCGATCTCGCCCGGGGGTGCGCGCGAAGCCAGATCCCGCAGCAAGTCGACGATGTCGTCCTCGGCCATCGCCGGAGGGCTCGCGTGGACGAGCGCGTGAGCGGCGCGCGCGCGCACGCCGAGATCGGCCGTGCGCAGAGCCCGACGCAGGGCGGGCACCGCCGCCGCCCGCGACGGAATGGCCACGATCAGGTCGAGCGCGACGCAGCGGGCCGCGCTGGCGGCCGCCGTGTCGATGACGTCGGCCAGGCGCACGGCAAGGGAGTCGCCGTCGAAGGCCCACTCGAGCTCGCGCGGTTCGCCGTATTCGTCGGGGAGCAGGACGGACGCGATGTCGCGGTCCGCGGCACGCGCGACCTCGACCACGAGGTCCGCCGTCTCCGGGTGTTGCAGTGACATCGTCGCCGCGACGAGGCGCGCGCGATCGCGCTGCCTTCGCGTCATCGACGGCGCGTGACGGACGATGAGCCGCACGAGGCGAACCGATTCGAGCGGGTGGGCGTCCATCGCCGCGATCGCGTCGCCGAGCCGGTCGGCGCGGACGAGAACGCGCTTGGTCGCGCGGAGACTGGCGTCTTGCTGCTGGAGGGGCAGAGCCCACGCCTCGGCGATCGCCGCGGCGAGCGCGGCGCAAGGGCCGCTCGCCCGGTCGGGCGGCGGCGCGGGGGCCTCGATCGCGGCCGACACCGGGTCCTCCAAGCGGACGTCGGGGAGCGTGTCGTGCGCACCGTCCTGGCTTGCGGCCGGCGCCTCGTCGACCGGAGCCCCCTCCCCCGACGGCTCGTCGCTCTCGAGGGCTTGCAGGATGGCGCCCACCCCGACCGTGTCGCCAGGGCGCAGGAAGCGCCAGACAAAACGTTTCGCGAGCTTCGCGTCGAGTTGGTCCGGTCGTGCCATGCCCTGCTTCAAGTCGTAGGCGTCGCGCGGCGCCGTCGTCAAATCCCTCGTGCAGCGGGGTCGCAGAGACCTAGGGGGTCAAGTCCCCCGTACGAAACGTCAGCGTCTTGTCGCTCGTCGCGATCTGACGCACGAAGAGCTGCACGAAGCTCCCGAAGAGCGCGTCGCTGGGACCGATTCCGGTGCTGCCGGAGGGGCGCGACATCCACCGGTGCATCTGGTCCACGATCTCGGGCGACACCGGGTTCACGTCGACCACCACCGCGAGAAAATACGGCTTTAGCGCCTCGAGGAGCCCTCGGCGCACGACGGGCAGATCGCGGGCCTCGGTGCAAAGACGCAAGACGCCGTCGAGCACGGCGGCCTGGTCCCTCTCGCGCTCGGGTTCGCTCAGGTGCACGCGGTACACCTCGTCCCAGAGGTCGTACACCACCCGGCACACACGCGCCGCCAGCGCCACAGGGACGTCCTCACCCTCGCGGTACACGTAAGCCCTCATCACGATGACGGTCGGAAGCCCGCTCGATAGCTTTTTCACGAGCTCCGGATCCGCAAGCACGTCGCGATACGAGAAGCTCGCGCGCAACAGGTCCGCGTCCCACGCGTAGTTGGCCTGCCGCGGCGGCAGCGCCGCCGGGTGCGCGAGGAGCGCAGCTTGCGGCGCCGTCTGCTGGGCGACGACCGTCCGTGGCGCCATCCCGGCAATGGCCATCGCCAGCGTGCCCAAGAGCACTCGTCTCATGGGCGCGCGGCCCCCTGTTCAGGGCCATGGACAGGTGCGAGGCCAACGAGGTTGGCGATTCCGATGACGAAGCCTCCGGCTTGCGTGTCGATGCGCAGGCCGGCGTTGAACGTGAGGTCGATGGGTAGCTTGCTGAAGCCGAGGTAACCGGGCGCCGGGTCCGTGAAGTCTTGCCCGTTGGCGACTCCGTACACGCCGAAGCTTCCGAAGAGGTCGACGCCGTAGATCGACCGGCGGCTCCGGTAGATGGGGATCCGGTACTCCGCGTTGAGCTTGAACGCGTAGTTCGCGTAGCGGATCTCCACGATGTCGGTGCTGAGGTAGTTGGGCGCGGGCCGGCGATCGAAATTCAGATCGAGGACGCGGTCAGGCAAGAGATCGGAGAAGTCGCCGACATAGAAGCGCTCGAAGAGCGGCGCATCGCCGAAGATGCCGCCGGCGAACGCGTCGAGGCTGAGCACGTGCCCCCAGGGGAGCGGAAACCACTGCGAGGCCCGGACGACGATCTTCGTGTACGGGTAGTCGCTGCCGAGGGGGGTGAGGCCGACGTCGAGGCTGGCCACGAGGTGGTGCCCGCGGCTCGGCAAGATTTGCTCGTCGCGGGTGTCGTGGATGATGGTGGCGCTCAGCGTCGAGAGAATGCTCGCGCCGTTCGGGAGCATGAAGTCGATCGGCTCGACATCGAGGCCGCGGTAGTCGCTCGCCGCCAGCGGGACGTTCGCCGTGATGCGCTCCAGCCGGTAGTTGAAGAGCAGCTGCGACGAGATCCCGAGGTCGTGCCCCAGGCCCAGGCGCCCGCCGAAGCGCTGGTACGTGACGAGGGCGTAGTCCTGCGCCTGCCCGTTCACGAGGACGTCGTTGTTGCCGAAGAAGTCGCGCGCGTCGTTGTAGAGAAGCTCGGTCTCGGCAATCCAGTTGGAGTTCCCGAGCTGGGGGTCGACGATGCGGGCGCGCAAGCCGAGCTGGCTGTCAGCCACGGCGAAGGCGCCGCCGAGGCCGATCCCGGTGCCGGCGAGGTTGGTCTCGGTGACGCGCGCGCCCCCGAAGGCCGTGAGGGGCTTGGCCTGACCGTCGGAATTGACGTCGGCGGAGACGCCGAGCCACACGTCGTCGACGACGATGGTGTTGCGCTCGGCGACGTCAACGACGAGCACCACGTAGCCGCGTTGAGTCCCGCGCCGGAGCGAGAGCTGGACGGTGCGGAAGAAGCCCGTGCCGAGGAGCCGGAATCGCGTGAGCTGAAGCTCGGGATCGTTGACGTCGAGAACGTCGCCCGCCGAAAATGGCACGTAACGCAGCACGACGCGCGAGAGCGTCGTCCGATTGCCGCGCACTTCGATGCCCTCGAGCGTGTACTTGAGGCCGATGGTCCCCGCCGCGCGGACCACGCCCCCTGGGACCACGCCCACGGTGACCGGAGGCTCGCCCGACGCGGACGACGAGCCGGGGGCCGGCGTGCCGATCGTCACCGGGGGCGCGGGCGGAGGCGCCCCGGTCGACGTCGCCGTGTTCGTCGTCGGCGCGTCCTCGCCGCCCCACGTGCGAACTGTGTCGGCGTGGGCGATCGCGGGTGCGGCCGCTACAAGGGCCGCGAGAAAGAGCGGGGCTCGGCGCACGCGGCTAGCCGCGGATACTATCCTTCTGGACGCGACGCCAAAATCCCTTACGAGGCTAATGCCGTGGCGCTTGCCGACCGCTTGGACTTCGAGGTGACCATCGAGTCGCTCGGCGCGCGAGCCCTCAGCGTGCCCTTGATCGAGCCGTTCGTCATCGCGACGGGCCGCGTCGACGCGACGCGCGCCGCGGAGGTCGAGGCGCGCATCGTGGCAGGAGCGCGGCGCGCCTTCGGGCTGGGAGAGGCCGCGTGCCTGCCGCCCGTCACCCGCGAAGACCAACCCGACGTGCTGCGGGAGGTCGCCCTCGCGGCGGAGAAGCTCGCCGGGGCCCCCCTCCCGGCGGATCTACCGGCGCTGCAGGCCAAACTGCGCGACGCCCTGCCGCATTCCCCCGTCGCCCGCGTCGCGATCGAGACGGCGCTCCTCGACGCGATCGCGAAGCTCGCCCACGTGCCGCTCCGGACGCTGCTCGGCGGCGATCTGGGCTCGCGCACCGACCGGCTCGAGACGGACGTGACGGTCGCCATCGCCGACCCTGCCCGGATGGGCGAGCTCGCGAGGCAGTGGACCGCGCGCGGATTCACGGCCCTCAAGGTGAAGGTCGGTAAAGACGTGGACACCGACGCGCGCGCGCTCGAGGCCATCGCCGCCGCCGCCCCGGGCGCGCGGCTCCGGATCGACGCCAACGAGGGCTACACCGCACGCGAAGCGCTGGCGCTCGCCGCCGCGAGCGCGAGGATGGGGATTCTGGTCGAGTGCTGGGAGCAGCCCTGCGCCGCGCTCGACCTCGACGGCATGCGGCAGGTCGCCGACGCGCTCGACGCCCCTGTCATTGCCGACGAATCCGTGAAGGGCGAAGAGGATCTGCGCGAGCTCTTGCATCTACGGTACGCCGACGGCGTCAACCTCAAGCTCGCGAAGGTCGGCAGCCTCCTCGGTGCCTACCGCATGGGCGTCGATGCGCGCGCGGGCGGGCTCGCGCTGATGATGGGGGGGATGGTGGAGACGCGGCTCGGGATGACCGCCGCTGCACACGTCGCGTGCGCGCTCGGCGGCGTGGAGTTCGTCGATCTCGACACGGCGCTGCTGCTTGCAGAGGATCCGTACGAGGGAGGGTACTCGGCGGACGGACCGCGCTATGCGGTCTCGGCGGATCCGGGGCTGGGCGTGCGGCGCCGTGGAGCGCTGTAGAGCCTCGTCATCCTGCGCGCGACCTTCTCGCCGCCGAGCGCGTCGCGTCGCTACATCGCAGCGGCATGACGACGGCGGACGACGGAAGGAGCCAGGACAGGCGTGACCGCGCGCTTGCCGCGGCTCGGATGTCTTTCTCGCCAGCACAGGAACCGCCCCGCTTCCGCGCCCGGAGCCCGGTCAGAAGCGCGTGATAGCGTGCCGCCATGTTCGAGCCTGTCGCGGGCGCGCAAGGCGCTGGCACCCCGCTCGTCCTCGCAGGGCTCGGCGCGCTGGTCCTTGCCTGGCTGTCGCTTCGTACGGCGCCGCGAGCCTTCGCGATCGTCGCGGGGCTTTTCCTTCTGTCGCTCGCCGCGAGGGCGCTGCTCGTCGTCTACTTCGGCGCCGTGATCGCCGCGGCCTTCGCGGCGCGCGCGCGGCTACGGCGAGACGCGACGGTGGTCGTCCTCGCGTGTACGGGAGTCGCGATCGCCGTCGCAATCGTGCATGGTGCAGCACCGGCCGCACCGGCCCCGCCGCAGGATCCCAGGGCGGAAGTCGAATTCTGGCGCTCGCGGGATAACGCATGGCGGGCGCGCGGCGCGGCCCTCGCGTGGGCGCGCGCGGAGAATGCCGCTCCCGGGGAAGGCTATGTGACGCTCGCGCAGCTCGACTGGGAGCTCGGCGAGCACGAAAAGGCCAGGCGCGTATTGGGGCACGTCATCGAGCGAACGCACGACGACGAGCTCCTGCAAAGGGCAGCGCGCCTGCGCGATGCGTGGGGGGACCGTTGAGCGGGCCGCGTCCGGGTGTGCGCGTCGCCTGGACCCTCGCCTCGGCGTCTCTCGTTCTGGCTCTCTCGTGGGCCTCCATGCGGCTGCTCGGAGACAGCTTCTGGACCATGGCCCTGGGGCGGACGATCCTGGCGACGCGGGCGCTGCCGCCGCACGATCCCTTCGCGTACACATCGGTGCACGAGCCGTACTTCGTGCACATGCCGGCGACGGCGATTCTGTTCGCCTGGCTGGCGTCCCACGCCGGCCTCGCGTCGGTCGCGGCGGTGGCCGCCGCGGTGAACGCGGGACCCTGGATCGTCGCGTGGCTCGGATCGAGCCAGAGGTTCGCGACCCGCCTCCTGATGTTGCCGCCGCTGCTGCTCGGCGAATTTCTCGAGACGGATGGTCTTTGCGCGCGCGGGCAGGTGTTCGGTTCCCTCGGCTTCGCGCTCTTGCTCGTGCTGCTCGACGGAGTGCGAAGGGGAAGACCCGTGCGGTGGTACGTGCCGTTCGGGCTCTCGGTGGCCTGGACGAACCTCCACCCGTCCTTCATGCTCGCAGTCGTCGTGCCGCTCGCGTACGCCGCGATGTCGTACATCGATCCTCCGGACGAGCGTACGCCGGCTCCGCCGCTGCTGGCCTTCGCGGGGTGGGCGGCGGCCGGCGCGCAGGTCACCCCGTATGGTCCGAGGCTCTTCGTCGACGTCATCAAGTTGATGCAAGACCCGACGACGGCGCGGGTCGATCTCTTTCAGCCGCCGAGCTTCCGTTCGACGGCGTGGCTCGCCGTGGCGGCGCTGGCCCTCGCCTCGATGGCGCTGCGCGCGCACTACGGGCCGAGGTTGTGCCGCGGATCCGATGTGGCCATGCTGTGCGCGCTCCTCGCGGCGACATGCGCGGCGCGTCGCTACAGCGATCTGCTCTGGCTCGCCGTCATCCTGACGCTCGGGAGCGAGGCCGAGGACGCGCTCGAGAAGGTCGGGGGCATGGCGCGTCTCGTGGCGGCGCGTTTCGCGACTCTCGCAGTCCTCGCGATGACGGGCGGCGAGCTCCTGGCGTCGGCGGCCCTGGCCGTGTGGCCCAAGGACCTGCTCTTCAACGTGCCCGCGGCCGCGGCCGCGTTCGTGCAGAGCCGCGATCTCCCGGACCACGTGTTCGCGCCGTACCACTGGGGCGGATACCTCGATTGGGCCTTCGACGGGCGGCGCAAGGTCTTCATCGACGGCCGGAACATGCTCTTTCACAACGGCGTGATGCAGGATGCTCTCTTCATTCAGGCCGCGGGCCCCGGCTGGTCGGCGCTGCTCGATGCCTACGATGTCGAGACACTCATCACGGAGCGATGGACCCCCCTCGATACCGCCGTCACCGCCGACCCCGCGTGGCAATGGCTCTTCCGGGACGCCATCTCGGGCGTCTACGTACGGCGGAGGACGCCGCGCGCTCCTCGCTAGGGCACCGCCGTCGAGAGGCGATCAAGCATCCGCCGGTGGCTCTTGATGATGGCGTTGGCGGGGTTGGTCCAGGCAAACGGGGTCGGGGCCTTGTTCCAACTACTCCGGCAGTAGCGCCAGCGTCACCCCGGCAAGCCCGCCCTGCGAGGTCAAAACGCTCTTCGTGCTGCTCCCACCGAGCGGTGCCACGGACACCGCGCCGGTGTCGAGGCCCGTGTAGTACATGACGCCGTTCGGCACATCGAGATCGATCCCGATCACTTGACCCAGCCCCTGGAGCAGGATGTCGCGGTCCGTGCGGGTGGCCGGGTTGAAGCCGGCGGGCGGATCCATCGGCGCCCGCGAGACGGTGCCGTCCCCCCGATCCGTCCAGTACATCTGATGCGCTGCCAGATCGACGTCCATATCGATCGGCTCGGGCAAACCCGAGAAGAGCAACTCGATATCCGTGCGATTCGTCGAGCTTTGCCCCGCGGGGATCTGCAGACCGGCGCGCCAGATGCTCCCTTGTCCACCGGTGCCGTTGCTGCTCGTGGGCCCCGATCCCTTTTGCGTCCAGTACATCTCGCTACCGGCCAGGTCGAGGGCAATCCCCACGGCGTAGTCTGCCTGATTGTCCGTCGTGCCTATCGTGACGAGCGTTTCGATGTTCGAGCCATCGGTGTTCGCGCGCATCACCCGCATGCCTTCGCGGTCGCACCAGTAAAGCTGGGCGTGAGTGGCATCGAGCTTCATCTGTTTGGGCGTATGCGTGTTGCCCTCGGGGATGAGGGTCGTCGCGTTCGAGCCGTCGAGGTTGGCGCGGCGGATGAAGCCGTCGTTCGGCTGCGTGAGGCCCTCGATGGCGCCCATGTTGGTCCAGTAGACGTACCCGTTCGGTACGTCGACGACGACGCCGTCGGGCTGGGCGTTTCCGCTGGTCACGATCGCCTCGACGTTCCCGCCGTCGGTGCCTGCCCGCATCACGCGACCGCCCGTGAGATCCAGGTAGAAGAGCGTGGGGACACCCGCCGCGGCATCGCCGGAAGCGCCCGAATCGCTGCTGCTGCCGGCATCCCCGTTGCTGCTGCTGCCGGCGTCCCCGTTGCTCCCGCCCGCACCCGAACCGCCACTGCTCCCACCCGAGCCGCTGCCATTGCCGGCATCGTCGGCTGCTGCCGAACTGCCATCGCTGCCGGCCCCGGAGTTGCCACTATTGCCGGCACCCGAGCTGCTATTGCTGCCGGCATTGGCGGAGCTCGAACCTGCCGACGAGCCGCACGCCGCAGCGAGCAGTGCCGACGCGACAGCCATGGCGGTGAGTCGTCCGCTCATCACGAGCGTCATAACACTCGCCTCTTCGCAAGCTAGGACCGAGTGCCCATTCGCGTCACGCGAACCGTGAAGCGAGAATAGGACAACGTCACGCGACGTGTCGGAGCCGCGATCGCGCGGCTACGGGACGCGCTCTACGGTCTTGCCGCAGGTGGGGCAGGCGGCCGAGTCCTTGTCGAGTGGCTGCCCGCAATCCGCGCAGCGGCCCGGCTTCGGTTGCGCGATCTCGGGAACGCTCATCTGGCGCAGGCGCGCGAAGCGCCCGAGCGCGTCGAGAAGGTTTGCGTTCGCGCTGTTCGCGGGCACGACGTGCGTCTCCACGCCGACGATGATGATCTCGGGTGCGGAGGCGAGCGGCACCCTGTGGGTCGACGGGGGCGCGTCGACGAGCTGGCCCGGCGGGCGGTTCGACGCGCGACGTTGCGGCGGCACCTCCGTCTCGCGGCACCTGAGGACGATCGTGGCGATGTTGTCGTGCGCCCCGGCGGCGAGCGCCGCGTCGATGAGCGCGCGCACGTGATCGCTGGGCACGCCCGGCCGCTGGAGGATCTCCTCGATCTGCTCGTCGGACAGCGCGCCGCTCAGCCCGTCCGAGCAGAGCAGGTAGACGTCCCCGTCGTACGCGCGCAGGGAGCGGACCGGTACGCGGATCGACTCTTCCATGCCGAGCGCGCGCGTGATGATGTTCTGCGGCATCCGCTCGACGAGCGCGTCGTCGGCGTCGGGGTGGGTCTCGAGCACGTCGACCATCAGCGAGTGGTCGGTCGTCATCCGCTCGAGGATCCCGTGGCGCATCCGGTAGCACCGGCTGTCGCCCACGTGCGCCACGTGAACCATGTCGCCCTCGGGGGAGAACGCGAGCGCGACGACCGTCGAGCCCATCCCGTGGTACTTCTTCGCGCGCTTGGAGATGTCGATGATCTCGGCGTTGGCGCTGTGGATGGCGGCCGAGAGCCGGCGGGCGATCGTCCAGAGCCCGAACTGATCGACCTCGGGCCGCTTGATGAGAGAGCTCGCCGTCGTCTCGAAGAGGTTCGCGACGGTGGTCGTGGCGAGCGCGCTCGCGATGTTGCCCGCGTTGTGCCCGCCCGCGCCGTCGGCCAGCACGTAGAGGCCCAGCTCGGGCCGCAAGAGGACGTGGTCTTCGTTGTGCTCGCGCTGGCCGATGTCGGTTCCCCCCGCGGCGACGGGCGCCAGCACGCGAGTGGTCAGGATCGGATCGTCCGGGGCAGAGGTGGCGGCGGGATTCGTCGACATCTCAGCACGACTATACCGGTTTTCGGGTCACCTTAGCTCGGCGACTTGCTCTCCGAAGATGCGCTCGATGCCCGACAGGAGCACATCGCCCACATCGACACGCCACGCTTCACCCAGTGCGAGAATGGCCTCCGCGCCATCGGCAAAGCTCACGTGCAGGTTCACGGGGCAGCTGCCTTTGGAGCCCGAGAGGACTCGCGCCAGGTTCGACAGATCGGCCGGCGCCGTGCGTTCGGCCCGCACGCGGATCGCGATGGACCGCGTGTCGGAGCGCACCACCTCGGCCAGGGGGTGGACTTCGCTGAGCAAGATCGTCGGCTCGCGGACGGCGTCGCCGTCGTCCTCCCCCTCTTCGCGCTGGGGGAAGCTTACCTTTCCCGTCACGAGCACCGGTTCGCCCCCGGCCAGCAGATGCGCGTACTGGTCGATGTCGCGCGCGCGAAGCTTGACGTTGACCCGACCGGTGAGGTCCTCGAGCTCGAAGAACGCCACCTTTCCGCCGCCGTCTTTGAAGATGCGCTCGCGGTAGCCCTCGACCATGCCGGCGAGCTTCACGACGGCCCAGTCGTCCAGCCCGGCGCATGTCGCGATCGGCACCGCGCCCACCTTCCCGAGCCCCGCGTCACCCTTCATGTAGCGCTCGAGCGGGTGTCCCGAGACGTAGAAGCCGAGCGCCTGGCGCTCCCGCACCAAGAGCTCCCGGCGGTCCCACGGTTCGCACTCCGCGTAGTCGCCCGCGCTCGGCACCGACGTGGAGGTCTTGGGCGCGGCGTCGAAGAGCCCGAAGAGCGTCGTCTGGCCGGCCTCGCGATCCCGGCTCGCCGCGCGCGACCGCTCGAGGGCCACGTCGATCGACGCGAAAGCCCGCGCGCGCGTCACGCCCCGCTCGGCGAGCGCCGCGTCGAAGGCCCCGCACTGCACGAGCGCTTCGAAGATGCCCTTGTTCACGCGCTTGGCGTCGATCCGCGCCGCCAGGTCGAAGAGATCGTAAAAGCGTCCGCCCTGCCTTGCCTCGAACACCGCCTCGAGCGCCGCGCCACCCAGTCCACGCACCGCGCCGAGACCGAAGCGGATCTGCGGCCCGAGCGGGTCCTTGATCCGGTCGGCGCGGCGGAGCGGCTTGCCGCCCTCGGGGTGCGTGTAGACGACCTTGAAGTCCGTTCCGCTCTCGTTCACATCGGGCGGCAGGACGGTGATCCCGATCGCGCGTGCGTCGGCGATCGTGCGCACCACCTTCTCGATGCGCTCCTTGTCGCTCGTGAGGATCGCGCAGAGCAGCTCGACGGGGTAGTGCGCCTTGAGCCAGGCGGTGTGATACGTGATGAGCGCGTACGCGGCCGAGTGGCTCTTGTTGAAGCCATAACCGGCGAAGTACTCGAGCAGCGCAAAGATGCGCTCGGCCTCGGACTCGCTGACGCCGTTGTTCTTCGCGCCCTCGACGAAGACGCTCTTCTGCTTGGCCATCTCCTCGGGCTTCTTCTTGCCCATCGCGCGCCGGAGGAGATCGGCGCCGCCCAGCGTGTAGCCGGCCAGGCGCTGCGCGATCTGCATCACCTGTTCCTGGTAGACGATGACGCCGTACGTGGGTGCGAGCAGCTCGTCGACCAGGGGGTGCAGGCTCGCAATCGCCGCGCGCGCGTGCTTGCGGTTGACGAAGTCCTCGACCATTCCGCTCCCGAGCGGGCCAGGGCGATAGAGGGCCACGGCGGCGACGACGTCCTCGAACCCGTCGGGTTTCAGGTCCTTGAAGAGCTGCTGCATGCCGCTCGACTCGATCTGGAACACGCCCTTCGTCTCGCCCGACGCGAGCAGCTTGTACGTCGCGGCGTCGTCCATCGGGATGCGCGCGAGATCGAGCGTCTTGCCTTCGCGCGTGAAGTCCGGCCGCGCGTTCACCAGTCGCACCGCGATATCGAGGACCGTCAGCGTCTTCAGGCCGAGGAAGTCGAACTTGACGAGACCGGCCAGCTCGACGTCGTCCTTGTAGTACTGCGTCACCAGCACGGCGGGCTGCGGCGCGTCGCCCGCGGCCTGCACCTTCGAATCGGCCCGGAAGACGGGAACGTGGTCCCACAGGGGGCCCTCGCTGATGACGATGCCGGCGGCGTGCTTGCCGGCGTGCCGCGTCAGGCCTTCGAGCTTGCGAGCCTGATCGAGCAGCTCGCGGATGCGGGCCTCGTTCTCGTACCTGGCCTTGAGCTTCGGCTCGATCTCGAGCGCCTCGGCGATCGTGTACGTCTCGGCGGGCGTCTTTCGCGGGATCAGGTTGGCGATCTGCTGCGCTTCGGTCGGCGTGATGCCCATGCACCGCGCGACGTCTTTCACCACGCTCTTGCTCTTGAGCTCCGCGAACGTGGCAATCTGGCCCACGCTCGTCTCGCCGTACTTTTGCTGCACGTACGCGATCACCTCGTCGCGCCGGTCCATGCAGAAATCGATGTCGAAGTCCGGCATGCTCACGCGCTCCGCATTGAGGAAGCGCTCGAAGAGCAGATTGTAGGGGATCGGATCGATGTCCGTGATGCGCATGGAGTACGCCACGATCGACCCCGCGCCCGAGCCGCGGCCGGGGCCGACCGGAACGCCGATCTCCTTGGCGTGGCGGATGAAGTCCCAGACGATGAGAAAGTACCCGGCGAAGTTCATCCGCGCGATGACGTCGAGCTCCGTCTCCAGGCGCTCGGCGTAGGCCCTCTGCTCGGGGTGCTTGCCCTGCGCCGCGAACTCTTCGAAGCGCTTGGCCAAGCCCTCGCGGGCGACGTGCCGGAAGTAGCCGTTCGCGTCGTACCCCTCGGGCACGCGAAAGCTCGGGAGCATGGGCTCGCCGAGCTTGAGCGTGATCTTGCACTTCTCCGCGACCTCGAGCGTCGCGCGGACGGCGTCCTGCTGCGACGCGAACGTCTGCGCCATCTCGCCGGCGGACTTCAGGTACATCTCGCTCGAGCCGTGGTGCCGTTCCTTCGCCTCGTCGAGCGAGCGGCCCGTCTTGATGCACGACAGGTAGAGGTGCGCCTCCGCGTCGGTGCGCGCCGCGTAGTGGACGTCGTTGGTCGCGACGAGCGGGAGGCCGACCTCGCGGGCCAGCTTGGTGAGGATGCCGTTGAGGATGGGCTGCTCGGGCAGACCGTGATCCTGCAGCTCGACGTAGAGGTTGCCGGCTTCGAACGCGTCGCGCAGCTGCCCGAGCGTCTCGCGCCCGCGAGGCTCGCCCTCTTCGAGCACGGACTGCGCGACGAGGCCGCCCATACACCCCGTCATCCCGACGAGGCCCTTCGATCGCGCGGCGATCTCCTCCATCGTGAGCGGCGCGCCCTTCACCTGGGCGCGTGACACGAGCCAGATGAGGTTCTTGTATCCCTCGGCGCTCGCGGCCAGGAGCGGCAAGTGGCAAGGACGCCCCCCGCTGCCCGCGACGTCGACCTCGCAGCCGAGGATCGGCTGGATCTTCGCCTCTTTCGCGGCCTTGTAGAAGGTGATCGCGCCGAACATGTTGCCGTGGTCGGTCACGGCGACCGCGGGCATGCCCGCGGCCGCGACCCGGCTCACCAGGTCCTTCACCTTCACCGCGCCGTCGAGCAGCGAGTACTGGGTGTGGACGTGAAGGTGGACGAACTCGGCGGACATGAAGCGCGTCGGCGGGGATCGCTACCGGCGATCGCGCGAGGACGCAAGGCGCGGCGCGGCGCGGCCGGCGCGCTGGTCGCGTTTCAACCCGAGAGATCCGAGACCGAGAGATTCGAGAGGCGTGCTGGCAGGGTGCCGTACGAATCAGCGCGGCTTGAACGCAGCGGCGACCGCCATCCAGCATGCGTCGCTCGTGCCCGAGGGGAGGGTAGCGGTCACGTGGGAGGTTCCGGGCGCAAGCGAGTAGGGAGGGTTGTCCTCGACCAGCGCGCTGAAGAAATGGTCCAAGAGCGCGGCGTGGTACCCCGGGCCCGCGCCCATGGATCCCTGCGCGGACATAGCGCAGTTGTCCGCGAACAGCCCGACGACGAGGTCGCCATTTCCGGAGGTGACGAGTGGTCCCGTGTCCATCTCGTTCGACGCCGTGGCCGCGATGGCGCCGGCAATCCCGTCGAGCGCACCGGCCGGCGCAACCCCTGAGTACTCAAGCAGGAGCTGGGCGACCGTGTCTCCGCCCGGGTCGCAGCTTGGAACCGTGAGGGTCACGGTGTTCGATCCCCCCTGGACGTCCGGCGCGTACCAGATCTGCGCCTGCTCCAGAGGGTAGCTGGCAGGAGACGTGTTGGCCTCCTGCGCCGCGAGGGACCAGGTGTTGCCGGCGGTATCGGAGACCGTCATCATCGTCGCCGGGGGTGTGGAGCAGGAGTAGCTGGTGAAGGCGGCCAGCACCAGCAGGTCGCCTGCGTTCTCGGTGAGCGGGAACTGCCAGGGGCTGCCGGAGTCGGGAATGTAATCGATGGTGGAGAATTGGTTGACGAAGGCGATGGGGACGGCCGCCGCGCCCGAATCCGAGGCATCCTCCGACGGACCGTCCCGATCGGCGGCGTCCGTCGCGCCGTCTTGTGGCACGACACTCCCAGAGTCGCCCGAACCTCCGATGGCGTTGCTACCGCAGGCGAGCACCCCCAACAGCGCGATGAGTGGCGCGATCCTCATGCCCCAACGTAGACCCGATTTGGGTGCGCCACTTGCCACTCTGGGCAGCGATTGCACCGGATCGCGTCCTGGCGCACTGGGTCCGACGGGCGGCAGAAGACCTGATCGCAGACGCGGTCGTCCGGGTTCGCGACCCCAACGACGTGCCGTCGATCCCCGAAGAGGGGACCCTCGTCACGCGCATGACCTTCCTGACAGCCACGTGGCGCGAATGCGCTCCAGCTTGCCGAAACGGTCAGCTCGGCTCGAGCGTGCGCACGGCCTTCGACGCTTCGGCGTACTCGAGGATGGCGCCATCGCGCGTGACGAGAAGCGCATTCCGATGGCGGGCGGTGGCGACGATCAGACGGTCGGCCGGGTCTCCGTGTGTCCACGGTAGATCCACAGCGTCGACCGCGATCGCCGGCTCGAGGGCGGCGATCCCGGTACGAGTCGACGACAGTGCTCCGTCGAGCCAGCCGGCGAGTGGCTCGCCGATGCGGATCTTTCCCGCCCGCGCGAGCATGGCGATCTCCCAGGGCGTGATCGCAGCCACGTAGAGCGTACCCGCGTCGGCCGCCGCATTCAGGCGGCGCACCACGCGCGGCAGGAAGCGCCCGCGCCCGATGGCGACGTCGAGCCAGATGTGCGTATCGAGCACGATCGGATCAGCCCGCAGCATTCCACTCGGCGTCCGTGCAAAAGAGCTCCTCGTCGGGCGCCAGGTAGAGGATCGAGCCGGCTGCGGCACCGAAGATCGACCGCGGCTCGCCGGAATCGACGGGCACGAGCCGGGCGACCGCGCGGCCACGCTTGGTGACGACCAGCGGCTGGCGGGTGGCGGCGACTTCGTCGAGCAGGGCGAGGCACTTGGCCTTGAAGGTCGCGGCGGGAACAACGCGATCGGTCTTGGACATGACCACATGATGTGGTCACTACGTCGAACGCGCAACCGGAGCCGTCTGCTC
>Ga0302326_10013013_pt1 | contig 17655 bp, 17 predicted proteins | sample Palsa_T0_3_FD_202264 | JGI IMG/M metagenome (GOLD analysis project Ga0302326, IMG submission 202264) | Peat permafrost microbial communities from Stordalen Mire near Abisko, Sweden - Palsa_T0_3 | ecosystem: Environmental > Terrestrial > Soil > Palsa > Peat permafrost | place: Sweden: Abisko... | reverse complement strand
ATCGACCACGTCATTGTAACGGTGAGCAATTTTGCTCGCTCGATCGCCTTCTACGGCCGGGCGCTCGAGCCGCTCGGGATCACTGAGTTCCTGGAATTCAGAGGCCAGGACGGTCACCCGGACCTCGTGGGATTTGGCAACAACGGCCGCTTTTTCTTCTGGCTAAAGGAGGGAAGGCCCGATCCCTCCGCCGTCCACTTCGGGTTCGTCGCCGAGAGTCACGCCGAGGTGAACGCCTTCTTTGCCGCCGCGATCGCGGCAGGCGGACGGGAGAAGACCGCGCCCGGGGCCCAGCTCCAATATCATTCCAACTATTACGCGACCTGGGTCCTCGACCCCGACGGTCACGACGTCGAGGTGGTGAACAAGACCGGCCGGATCGATTAGCGGTCAGCCCGTCTCTAGCCTCCGCCCTGGGCGTTGTTCCTGAAGCGCTCCACGGCCTGTTCGGCGAGCGCCAACGACTGACTGATGCTCGCCCTGAGCCCCTCCAGATCGACCCCTTCGACGCTCTTCTTGCCTTCCCGATAGCGCGCATAGACGCCGTGGACGATCGCCGCTGATTTCCAGCGATTGAACCCGACGTAATAGTCCAGGCGCGAGAGATCGGCCCCGGTCCGCGCGGCGTATCGTCGGGCCAGATGGGCGCGGCCGGGAAAGCCCGGGACCGAGGTGGCGGGCTCTCCCCGCGGAGAAGGCGGGTCGCTGGGATCGGACCACTGGTTCAGCGCATAGGCCAGATCGGCGAGCGGATCGCCGAGCGTGGAGATCTCCCAGTCGACGATGGCGGCGACCCTCCCGTCGGCGCCGGCCAGGGTGTTGTGGAGGCCATAGTCGCCGTGGACGATCCGCGCCGGCCCTTGCCCCGGGATATTGGCCAGCAGGAAGCTCTGCAGCGCGTGGGCCCGGGGATCATCGTACTGCGCCGGACCCGCCGAGGCGGTCCACGAGCGATACCAGGTGGAGAGCTGGCGGCCGACGTAGTTCTCCTTCTTGCCAAGATCGCCAAGGCCGATGGCATCGGGATCGAGGGCGTGGAGGTTCGCGAGCACGTCGATGAAGTCATCGGCCAGGCGCATCCGGGACGGCTCGGGGACCCAGCGGCGGGTGTCGGCGGCGCTGTAGAGCGGGTGGCCGTCGACGAAGCCCATGACGTAGAAGCGCGCGCCGGTGACCGCCAGGTCGTCGCAGAACCCCAGCGCCGCCGGAACCGGCACGCTCGTGGGGGCAAGGGCGCTGATCAGCGCCCATTCGCGCTTCATGTCGTGGGCCTTGGGAAGCAGTTCGCCCAGCGGCGGGCGGCGGATGACGGCGATCGCGCCGCGCCCATCGTCCAGCCGGTACGTCAGGTTCGAGTGGCCGCCCTCCAGACGGGTCCAGGTCAGGGGTGGCGCGAGGGCGCCGACGTGGGCCGAGATCCAGGTCTCCACAGCCCCGGTGTCATAGCCCGCGATGGCGCCCGTTGGGTTCATGTCAGGACACCCTGTCAGCGGGTTCGATTGTACGCGTAGTCCTCGCGCTCGAACGCCGTGGGCCGCACGCCACTGGGCAGAGGCGCGCGGGTCGCGTTGACGGCCGCATGCGCATCGAGAGCGGCCTGGTCCGTCCAAAGCTCGAGCAGGGTGAGCTTGTCGGGGTTCAACGCGCTCTGGAACACCTCGAATTGCTCGCAGCCGGGCTCCTTCGCCACCTCCTCGCAGCGGGCGGCGAAGACCTTGGCCAGATCGGCGCCCTTTCCGGCCGGCGCGGCGAGCGTGATGATGAGCCGGATCGCCATGTCGTTTCCCTCCGTGCGCGCACGCGCCTCGAGGCATACAACAGAAATCGCACGCCCCCCCTCCTTTCGATGCCCGCAACCGATCCCACCCCGTCGACGCGACGTGAGTCCCGAAGAGCCGTGTTCAACTTCGATTCCGCGATCGTCCGCTCGCCGTCGCGCAGCGTCGTCGCCGGGCTGCGCGCCGACCAGGGCCAGGTCCCGACCTGGGAGGGGATCGTCGCCGAGCATCGCGCCTATGTCGCCGCCCTCGAAGCCGCCGGGCTCGACATCGAGGTCCTGCCGGCCCTGGAAGCCTTTCCCGACTCTGTCTTCGTCGAGGATCCGGCGCTGGTTTTCGGAGAAGGCGCGGTGCTGCTGCGCCCCGGCGCGCCGAGCCGGGCGGGCGAGGCCGCGCACTTGGCGCCGACGCTCGAGGAGCGCTTCGATCGCGTGTTCGCCCTGCCGGCCGGCCACGTGGACGGCGGCGACGTGCTGGTGACGCCAGGCTGTGTCTACATCGGCCTTTCCTCGAGAACCGATGCGGAGGGCGCGCAGGCGCTCGTCTCGATCCTCGGGGAGTTCGGCCGCACGGCGAGCGTCGTGGCGACGCCTCCGGGCATTCTCCACCTCAAGTCAGCCGCGGCGCTGATCGACGAGGAGACGATCCTGGTGACCGAAACCCTTGCCGGCGCGGGTCTCTTCGACGGGATGCGCCAGCTGTCGGTTCCAAGGGGCGAGGACCAGGCCGCCAACGTCCTTCGACTTAACGACGTCGTCCTCGTCGGCGCGGCCTTCCCCCGCACCATCGATCTTCTGATGCGTCGCGGAATGAGCGTCGTCCCCCTCGCCGTGACCGAGGTGGCCAAGCTCGACGCGGGTCTCAGCTGCATGTCGCTGAGGTGGAAGCGCGGCCGAAGGCGTGGGCGCCGGGCCTTCAGACGGCCGTGGGTCTTCGCCTGAGCTGGAGGCCGGTCGCCGGTGGCGGGCCGAAGCGGTTCGCCGCCGGGTCGCCGCGCACGGCGCCGAGCCAGATGACGAGGCCGATGATGACCACTTCGGCGACCAGGATCGCGATTCCCCATGCGGCCGACGGCGGGGAGGGGAGCAGGGAAGGCGCGATCGACCCCGCCATGTCGATGAGGAGCGGCCCGACCACGAGCCAGCCCGATCGCCCGATGTCGTGGAGCCTCGGCACGCAGGCTATGACGAGAACGGCCTCGCTCACCGGACCCACGGCGGGGAACAGAAAGGCGGCGAGGGTGAGTAGCACCAGCGTGACCACCACCGCGAGCCAATAGCCGGCGCGGTTTATCCGGCCCTGAAGCACACGCATCGCGCCCTCCCCGAGGCGGCGCGCCAGCCAGGCTGGCGACCCCGGATCATTGGTCCGCCGGCCATGGCGGCGCAAGAGCCGGCCGGTCGGCTGGCGTGGCGGAATAAAATGGCCGGCGTGGGCGTCTACTCTCCCAGAAGCACAGTCGAAGCCAGAAGGAGACCCGCTCGTGCCTGATCCTGGTCGCATCAACGCCACCCGCGTCCCCGTCGCCCTGACGACCGCGCGCCCGTTCCGGGAATTTTGCGGTCCCCCCGAGCGCGCGGGTCGATCCAACGGCGCCGCGCCACCTCGTCGCGCGGCGACGGCGGGGGTCTCCATTCTCGTCTTCGCGAGCATCGCCTTCTGCGCCCAGGCCGGGACGGACAAACCCGAGGCCTCGGCCGCGAACCAGAACGCCGGAGCCGAACAGATCTGCCGGACGGCCGTTGGCGGCAAGCCGGGCGAGGCCCGGTCGGATGCCTGCGTCTCGAGCCTTTCGGACCCGATGCAGGGGGTCGCCCGCAGTCGCGCTCGGCAGCAGGCGCGCAGCGAATGCCTACAAAAGGGTGATCGGCCGGGCAGCCCCGAGCGGGCCGGGTGCGTCCTGCAATCGTCCGACGCGCCGGCGGCGATCGACATCCAGGTGTGGCGAGGGGGCGGTTGAGCGCCCGCCCGCAGGCTGACCGGGGGTTAGGAGGCGACCGCCTTCTTCAGCTCGCCCATCCAGGCCCAGCGGGGGTCGGGGGCGTTGGCGACCGCGAGCATGGTGTTGGCGACATAGGCGGCGGCGATGCCGCTCTCGGGATGGGCGAAGCCGATCCGGCCTCCGGCCCCGGCGTGGCCGAACGAACCCTCGCCCAGCATCGGGGTGACTTCGCGGGCGAACTCGTAGCCGAGGCCATAGTGGAGCGGGGCGCCGAACTGCAGCTTGCCAAGGTCGCCGGCCGGACTCATCGACCCGGTGCGCAGGGTCCGCGCCTTCTCGACCATCTCCGGCCTCAGGAGGCGCACGCCGTCGACCTCGCCGATGATGGCCGCGTACATCCTCGCCAGCGACGCCGCGTCGGCGATGCCGTTGCCGGCCGGCACCTCGGCCGCCCGCGACTCCCGGTTGTTCATGTCGACGATCAGTTCGGAGGTCTGCTTGTAGGAATGGAGCACCACCCGGGCGAGCCTGGTCGTCACATCGACGCCCATGCCGGCGACGATGGCGGTGAACTGCTCGGCCGTCGGTCCCGGCGTCGCCTGGAAATGCGGGGCGACGCGCGGCTCCTCCTCTGCCGGAAGGCCGATCCAGAAATCGAGCCCGAGCGGCGCGCGGATTTCCTCGGCGAAGACCTGCGAGACGCTCTTGCCGCTCACGCGCCGCACCACTTCGTTCAGGAGCGAGCCATAGGTGATCGGGTGGTAGTGGCATGAGACGCCCGGTTCCCAGAGCGGCGCCATGGCCTCCAGCGCCGGCAGGTGCCGTTCGGGATAGAGCAGGTCGCGAGAGGCGACGCCGCTCTCCGGATCGAGCCCTGGCAGCCCGACCGAGTGGCTCATCAGATGCCAGATGCGCGCGCCGCCCTTGCCGCCGGCCGCGAACTGCGGCCAGTAGTCGGTGACCGGGGCCTCGTAGTCGATCAGGCCGCGCTCGGCGAGCTTGTGAACGACCGTCGCCGTCGCGCCCTTGGTGCAGGACATGAGGACCGTGATCGTGTCCTCGCCGTAGGGGCGATCGTTGACCTTGTCGCGGCCGGCCCAGAGATCGACGACCTTCTGGCCATGGCGATAGACGCAGAGCTGGGCCCCGCCCTCGTCGCTCGCCTGCGCCTGCGCGAACGCGTCGCGAACGCCCTCATAGCCGCTGGCCACGAATCCGCTGGCGTTCATTCCTGGGTGCTCCGCGCTGACTGTTGCTCCGGCCACGAATAGCATGCGCCGCTGCGCCTCTACCTAATCTGTTGCCCTGGCGGCCGCTTCCTGCTCAAATCACGGCTCAGTCAAACCCCAAAGGACGAGGACGGATGCGCCAAGGCTTCATGACCATTCAGACGGGAATTCTGACCCATCGAGAGGACATGATGCTCTATGCGTACATTGAACCTGGGGATTTTGGCGCACGTAGACGCCGGTAAGACCAGCCTCACCGAACGGCTGCTCTACGCGGCCGGGGTCATCGACGCGATCGGCAGCGTCGATGAGGGAAACACCCAGACCGACAGCCTGAAGCTGGAGCGCCAGCGCGGCATCACGATCAAGGCGGCCGTCGCCTCGTTCGCCCTCGGCGATACCGCGATCAACCTGATCGATACGCCCGGCCACCCCGACTTCATCGCCGAGGTCGAGCGGGTGCTGAGCGTGCTCGACGGGGCGGTGCTGGTGATCTCGGCCGTCGAGGGGGTGCAGGCCCAGACCCGGATCCTGATGCGGGCGCTGCGGCGGCTCGAGATTCCGACCTTGCTCTTCGTCAACAAGATCGACCGCGGCGGGGCGCGGTACGACGGGGTGCTCGGCGAGATCCGCGAGAAGCTGACCGCCGCGATCGTCCCGATGGGATCGGTCGCGGCTATCGGCGCGCGTAACGCCCACTTCGCGCCGTTCGGGGCCGCCGACAGGGGCTTCCTCGCCGCCCTGGCCGAGCGGCTGGCCGACCACGACGATGCGATCCTGGCCGCGTGGCTGGAGGGTGGGGCCCTCTCCTACCGGCGGCTCTGCACGGGACTGGCGGCGCAGACCCGCGGCTCGCAGGTCTTCCCGGTGTTCTTCGGTTCGGCGATCACCGGCGCGGGCGTCGAGGCGCTGATGGCGGCGCTCACGCGGCTGCTGCCGGTGGCGCGTGGCGGCGCCGACGCGCCCGTGTCGGGCTCGGTGTTCAAGGTCGAACGCGGTCCCACCGGCGAAAGGATCGCCTTCGTCCGCATGTTCGGCGGCGAGGTCAGGGCCCGCGACCGGCTCCGCGTGCGCGGCGATGACGAGCGCAAGGTCACGGCGATCAGCGTCTTCGATCGCGGCGGGGCCGTCCCCAGACCAAGCGTCGCGGCCGGCCAGATCGGCAAGCTCTGGGGCCTGGGCGACATCAGGATCGGCGACCCGATCGGCGCGCCCAGAAGCCTGCGCGAGCCCCACCACTTCGCCCCGCCGACCCTGGAGACCGCCATCGTCCCGCGCCGGGCCGCCGACAAGGGCGCCCTTCACGCCGCCCTCGCCCAGCTCGCCGAACAGGACCCCCTGATCGATCTGCGCCAGGATGATCTGCGGGGCGAGATGTTCGTCTCGCTCTACGGCGAGGTGCAGAAGGAGATCATCGAGGAGACCCTGGCCAGCGACTTCGGCCTCCAGGTCGAGTTCCGCGAAACCAGCCCCATCTGCATCGAACGTCCGGTCGGCGTCGGCGCGGCGGTCGAACATGCGCCCAACCCCTTCATCGCCACGGTCGGCCTGCGGGTCGAGCCGGCGCCGATTGATTCCGGGGTCGAATTCGCCCTCGAGGTCGAGTTCGGCTCGATGCCGCTCTCCTTCCACAAGGCGGTCGAGGAGAGCGTGCGCGAAACCCTGCGCCAGGGCCTGCACGGCTGGCGGGTCACCGACTGCCGCGTCGCCATGACCCACGGCATCAGGTACCGGCACTGGGCGACGAGCACGCCGGCCGAGCATCGCAACCTGACGCCGCTGGTCCTGATGAGCGCTCTTTGCGAGGCCGGGACCAGGGTCTTCGAGCCGGCGCACCGCTTCACCCTGGAATTCCCGGCCGACGCCCTGGGACTGGTCCTGCCGGTGCTGGGAAGGCTCGGCGCGGTTCCGGGGCCGCCGGCGATACGAGGCGCCTGGGCGACGATCGAGGGCCAGATCACGGCCGCCAGGATCCACGCGCTTCGCCAGGCGCTGCCGCCGGTGACCCGCGGCGAGGGCGTTCTGGAAACCGCCTTCGACCGCTATCAGCCGGCCTGCGGGCCGATCCCGACCCGGCCGCGGTCCGACTACAATCCCCTCGACCGCAGAGAGTACCTGAAGCACGTCCTGCGCCGGCCCTGAACAGCCGCCTACAGGGCTACGCCGGGGATGATGCTAGGCCCGGGCCTCGAGGATCATGTTGAACGGACCCTCTGTCGCGCGGCGGACGCGGGTGAAGCCGCCGTCGCGAATGACCTCGGTGAGCTTGGCCTCGCCCGCCTGCGCCCCCAGGCCCTCGCCGACCTCCTGGTCCAGAGACGTGGGGACGCAGATCATCGTCGAGGCGTTGTAATAGAGCCGTCCGACCGGATTGAGGTTGTCGGACGGCCGGTCGCCGGCGATCGGTTCGACGACCATCCAGGCGCCGTCGTCCTTCAGGATCCGCCGCACGTGGCGCGCGCAGCCCCTGGGATCGCCCATGTCGTGCAGGCAGTCGAACTGGGTGACGAGGTCGAACCCGGTATCCTCGATCTCCTTGGCGCTCGCCGCGACGAAGCGGACGCGGTCGCTGACGCCGTGGGTAGCCGCATGCCGCCTCGCCTCCTCCACCGACGGCGCGTGGAAGTCGTAGCCGGTGAAGCGGCTCGCGGGGAAAGCCTGCGCCATCAGCAGGGTCGAGAAGCCGACCCCGCAGCCGACGTCGGCGACCTTCGCGCCCGACTTCAGTTTGTCGACGACCCCGTCCAGCGCCGGCAGCCAGTTCTGGACGATGTTGTTGACATAGCCCGGCCGGAAAAACGCGCCGGTGGCGCAGAAGAGGCACCCGGCGGAGTCGCCCCAGCGCACCCCGGTCCCGGTCCGGAAGGCGTTCTCGACCTTCGGCTCGGCCTCGATCATCGCCGCGGCGATCTCGAAGGCGCCGGCCAGGTAGACGGGACTGTCCTTGACGACGAAGACCATCGCCTGTTCCGGCGACAGGCTGAAGGCCTCCGTGGCCGGGTCGTAGCCGACATAGCCGTTGGCGGCCTGGGCGAGCGCCCACTCCCGGACATAGCGCTCGGTAAGGCCGCCCGCGCGCTTTGCGAGCTCGCCGGCCGTCGCCGGACCCTGGTTCAGGGCCTCGAACAGGCCCAGCCTGAACCCAAGGCGAGCGGTGGGGACGCTCATCGCCCCGCCGAGGTCGCCAAGCATCTTGCCTACAAATTCATGCAGTTTGTTTTCGTCGAGCTGCGCCATCTGGCATCCTCCCTCATCGATCGGCCGACCCTCCCGCAATCGGCCGGCGGCCGCAAGAGAGAGGGCGGTGGTCTGCGAGGGCAGGACCGCTCAGGCCGAGAGGGTCGCTAGGACGAAGTCGGCGCGAGCGGCCGCGGTGGTCTTCGGCAGCGGAACCAGCTCGTATCCCAGGGCCGGGAAGTCTCTCTCCAGACGCCGGTACTCGGGCAGCGCCGCCTCGAGTCCGTGCCGGCGCTCGGCATCGGTCACGTAGATTTCGGGCCAGGGCGGGGCCATGAAGACCCGCCGATGATAGCGGTGCAGCGCGCCCAGTTCCGCCAGCGCCGGTTCTCCGGTGAGATCCTCCAGCGCCGATGCGGCGTCGACAAGGCCGCGGTCGAAGAACACCCAACCCGAATGGGCCGCCGCCGTCTCTCGATCCGCCAGCGCCATCTCGATCGCCCGCCGCAGGAACGCCGCCGAGTCGACCCACGGCAGGGCCCGGCCGCCGGCCACGAGCTCCTGCTTGACGATCCGGCGACCGGGCTCCTCGACAGTATGATGGCCGCGGGCCCCGAGCTCGGCGAGGAGCGTCGACTTGCCGCCGCTGGAACATCCGGAGATCAGGACGAAACGCTCGGCCAATGGCTGGGTGGAACGCGGGCGAGAAGGGACGGGGCTGGTCAGGCCATGGGCGTGGCGAGCGCAGGCGCAGGCGCGCGCCAGAGTTCGCCGCCCAGCGCCACCGCGCCGGCCGCCGGCGCCCCGAACCCGGCCATGGCGGCGATGAAGGTGTGGGGCGAGAGAGGCGCGGCCACATGGGTGGGGGCCGGCGGCGCGGAGGGATCGACGACCTTGGTCCCGGTCCCGCCGGGGCCGGCCGAGACGGTGAAGGTCGAGCCGATGTAGTCGCCCTCCAGGGTGATCTTGGCGACGTTGGCGCCCTCGGTGACCGTCAGCACCCCGGAGGTCGCGGTCCCGCTATAGACCGCCTTGGTCGTCCCGCTGACGAAGGGGATGTCCAGCAGATCGAGGGCGTTGGCGCCGGTCTTGGAAAAGCCGGTGATCTCGCCGCTCGTGTAGCCTTTGGAGTCCCCAAGTTCGAGCGCTCCGGTCGAGCCGGCGGCGAAGGTGACGTCCTCGTTGAACGCGCCCTCGAGGATCAGGGTCCCGGCGTTCTCGACCTCGGCGGTCCCGGCCCCGGTCACCGCGCCGGTCACCGTCAGGGGCGAGGAATAGGCGATGAGCCTGCCGGTGTTGTCGATCGGGCTCGAGATCGTCAGCCCGCCGGTTCCGTCCGAGACGATTTCCCCGGCGTTCTGGATGGTGTTGGCGCCGGTGTTCAGGGTGAGGGTCCCCGCGCCCAGGGAATAGATGGTCCCTAGATGGGCGTTGGTGAACTCCATGGCCCCATCGCCGAGCTGGCCCTCGCCCTCTATCTTGATGTCGTTGGTGAAGAGCGAAGTCGCGGTCACCCCGGTGATCGCATTGCTGGCGCTGTCGGTGAGGATAAGCGTCCCGGCCCCGGTGAGGGTGGTTCCGTTCGCCGCCAGCAGCTTGCCGCTGACGGTCACGGTGCTGGGAACGGCGATCGACCCCGACAGCGTCACGGTCGCGGCGACGCCGATATCGACGGTGGCGAAATCATTGAAGGCGCCGGCGGATATGCCCCCGGAGATCGTGACTCCGCTCCCCGCCAGGGCCCCGGTGATCGTCTCGCTTCCCGAGGCCACGTCCAGCGTCCCCCCGCCTCCGTCCACCGCGCCGACGAACGCCGAGCCGGCCTCGACGTTCAGAACATCCGTCGCTGCGGCGAAAACGACCGCCTCGCCCCCCTCGCCGATGATCGTCCCGAAGTTGGTGACCGTGCCGGCGCTGGAGAGGGATATGCCGACGTAGCCTTCGATGACCGCGCCCTGGTGACTCGCGCTTCCGTTCGTCAGGCCGGCGCCGCCGCCCAGCAGAACGCCCGCGCCGCCGGCGTCGCCCTGGCCCCAGATCACGCCGAAATTGCTCGCCTCGCCGGTCCCTCCGAACGAGAGCCCGCCATAGCCCTCGATCAGCGCCGTGCTGTTGTTCACCGAGCCGTTGGCAAAGGTCCCTCCGCCCATGCTCACGCCATAGAAGCCCGCGCCGCCCAGGGCCTCGACCGTGCCGAAGTTATTGACCGTGTCGTCGGACGAGAAACAGTCGACGCCGCTGGCGCCCTCGATCAGCGCCGAGCGGTCGGTTCCGCCGCCGTTGGTCACCTCGCCAAACTCGATGGTGATGCCCGCCGCGGCTGCGCCCGAGCTCTGGATCGTGCCGAAGTTGTTGACCGTCGCGGCGCTCTCGCCGAGCCCGCCGAAGAGCAATATGGCCGAGTAGCTCTCGATGAGCGCGACGTGGTCGGTCGGTCCGCCGTTGATGATCTCCTGGCCATATTCGGAATGCACGCCCTTATTGGTCGCCCCATCGATCGTTCCGAAATTCACGAGTGTCGCCCCCACCCCTCCCAGATCGACGGCGGCGTAGCCGTAAGTCTTGATCAGGGCGTTGGTGTCGTAGACGGCGCCATTGGTGATCTTGCCACCATCGATCAGGAGCACGCCCCCGCCTCCGACATCGGATTGGGAGGTTCCGAAGATGGTTCCGAAGTTGGTTACGGTCCCAGAGCCGATGTAGACGCCGACATATCCCCTGATCTCGGCGGACCAGATGCCGGTCGCGCCGTTGTTGACAGTTCCTCCCGCCTGTAGTTGGACCCCGAACCTGCTTCCGTATATCGAAGCGTCGTTGGTCAGAGTTATCGGTACGGTAGTGGCTTTGACACCGGCATAACCGGAGATCGAGCCGAGATTGACCGCGACGCCCCCGGTGTCGTCGTTCAGCGCCAGGCCGTCGTCCTGGTCGCCTATGTCGCCGCTGAGAACGCCGGAATTGGTGACCGACTGGCCGGGGGATTTGAGGGCCAGTCCGGTCCCGCCAACGTAGCCCGAGGGGGTGACCGTGACGTAGCTGTCGGTGTTCGGCGCGATGGTGCCGGCGGCAACGACGCCGCTGATCGTTAGGGTGCCGCTCATGGTCGCGCCTTTCTGGCGGCGCTGCTGTTCATGGTCGACCGACAGCCCGCGCTCAACCGTGCAGTCAGAGTGAGGACCGAGCCGTCCCCGACCCTCCGATTGGCCCATCCGCGCCGGCGATAGTCAAGCTCGGCCCGATTCCCCGCCACCTTTCCCGGCGCCGGCGCGGCTGGTAGCTAGCGGGCGGCAAAGCCCGGGGAGAGAGCATGGCCGAGGACTTCGATCCGCCGAAGGGGACGCTGATGGCCGGCAGGCGGGGGCTGGTCATGGGGGTCGCCAACCGGCAGTCGATCGCCTGGGGGATCGCCGCCCAGCTCGCCGCCCAGGGGGCCGAGCTCGCCTTCGCCTACATGGAGATGAACGAGAAGCGGGTGAAGCCGCTGGGCGAGAGCATCGGCGTCAAGGCCTATGCGACCTTCGACGGCTTCGTCGAGGGCTCGATCGAGGCCGCCTTCGCCACCGTCGAGAAGGCCTTACCGAAGCTCGATTTCCTGGTCCACGCCATCGGTTTCGCCGACCGCAGCCAGATCGGCGGCTCGTTCATCGACAACGCCGAGCGCGGCGCCTTCCTTCGGGCCATGGATATCTCGGTCTACAGCTTCGTCGAGGCGGCCAGGTGCGCGGCCGCCCTGATGGGCCCCGGCGGCTCGATGATCACCATGACCTACCTCGGCTCGGAGCGGGCGATCCCCAACTACAACACCATGGGCGTCGCCAAGGCGGCGCTGGAGGCGGCGACGCGCTACATCGCCCGCGATCTTGGCCCGCGCGGGATCAGGGTCAACGCCATCTCGGCCGGGGCGATGCGGACCCTGTCGCTGGCCGGGATCACCGGCGGCCGCTCGATGCTGGGCCAGGGCCGGGCGCTGAGCGCGCTCAAGGAGGACACGACGATGGAGGGCGTCGCCGGCTGCGCCCTGTGGCTGCTCTCCGATCTTGGCCGCTCGACCACCGGCGAGGTCGTCCACGTCGACGCCGGCTTCCACATGATGGGGCTTCCAAGCGAAGCCGAGGCGGCGCCGTCGCCGGCATGACCGGCGCCCAGACATGACCGGCGCGGAACCCCCGATCGACGTCGTCATCGCCGGCGCCGGCATGGTCGGCGCGACCCTGGCGCTCGGCCTCGCCAGGGGCGGGCTGAAGGTGGTGCTGATCGACCCGGCGCCGTTCGAGGTCCAGACCGCGCCGACCTACGATGGCCGGGCGAGCGCGATCTCGCTGGCCGCGTTTCGCCAGTGGCGGGCGCTGGGGGCCGAACCCTTCCTCGCGCCCCACGCCCTGCCGATCCGCCAGATCCTGGTGACCGACGGCCGCTCGCCGGGCGCGTCGGCGCGGCCCGCCGGCGGCGCGTTCCTGCGCTTCGATCCGGCCGAGATCGCCGGCGCGCAGGGCGACGAGCCGCTCGGCTTCATGATCGAGAACCGCCATATCCGCGCCGGCCTAGCGCGGGCGATCGAGGCCGCCGGGATCGAGGTCCTGGCCCCGGCGCGGGTGGTGTCGGCGACGGCAGGGGTCGGCGCGGTCGCGGTCGGGCTGGAGGATGGAAGGACGATCTCCGCGCCGTTGCTCGTCGCCGCCGACGGCAAGGGATCGCGCGTCCGACGCCTGGCCGGGATCGACACCTTCGGCTGGGGCTATCGCCAGGTGGGGGTGGTGGCGACGGTGGCCTGCGAGCGCGACCACCAGGGCGTCGCCTACGAACACTTCCTGCCGGCCGGGCCGTTCGCGATCCTGCCGCTTACCGGGCGGCGGGCGAGCCTGGTCTGGACCGAAAAACGGCGGACCGCGGCGGCGCTGGAGCAGGCGCGCGGCGAGATCTTCGAGGCCCACCTTCGCCGTCGGTTCGGGCCGTTCCTCGGCGCCGTGAAGGTCCAGGGGCCGAGGTTCTTCCACCCGCTCTTCCTGCAGCTGGCCCACCAGGCGACGGCGGCGCGGACGGTGCTGGTGGGCGACGCCGCCCATTCGATCCACCCGATCGCCGGCCAGGGCCTCAACATGGGCCTCAAGGACGTCGCCGCCCTGGCCCAGGTCCTGACCCAGGCGGTTCGGCTCGGCGAAGACCTCGGCGGCCCGCTCGTCCTGGAGCGCTACGCCCGCTGGCGCAGCCTCGACAACGTCGGCGTGGCGCTCGCCACCGACCTCTTCAACCGCCTCTTCTCCAACGACGCGCCGGCGCTGCGGCTTGGCCGCGACCTGGCGATGCGGGCGGTGAACGGCTTCGGCCCCGCCCGCCGCCTCTTCATGCGCGAAGCCGGCGGAACCCTAGGCGACCTCCCCCCCCTCCTCCGCGGCGAAGCCCCCGGCGCCTGAGCGGCGCGCTGGGAGTCGGTCCGCTCTGTCCGCAGATTACGCAGATTAGATATTCGTGCGCCTTCGGCGATCACAATCTGCGGAGGCTCAGGTCCGGCGTCAGCTCTGGAGGAACTCGCGGCCTCGGAAGATGGAGACCAGGCGCACGCCGTTCTGGCGCAGCAGTTCTTCGGCGCCTTCTTCGCGGTCGAGGAGGACGAGGGCCGTATCGACCGCCGCGCCCTCGCCGCGGACCGCGTCCACCGCCTGCATCAGGGAGGCGCCCTTGGTGGCGACATCGTCCACCACCCAGACGCGCTTGCCCTGCAGCGTTTCGTCCGTGGTCAGTCCCTCGATCAGCTTCTCGGTCCCGTGGCCTTTGGCTTTCTTGCGGACGAAGAAGGTCCGAAGCGGAAGCCGGCGGAGGTCGGCCAGGACCGCGATGCTGCCAACGATCGGCACCGCGCCCATCTCCAGGCCCCCGATGTAGTCGACGGCCGGCTCGACCCGGCGCAGGAACGCCTCGGCCCAGAGCGTCGCGCCGCGCGGCGACATCATCGTCGTCTTCAGATCGAAGTAGTGATCGCTGACGTCGCCGGACGAGAGGATGTGATGGCCTTTGCGGAACGACCGCGCCTTGATGACCGCGAAGAGATCCTCGTCGCCGCCGGTATCATCAGTGGATGTTGCAGGTTGCAGTCGCGCGACAGCCATGCCTCTTGCCTCTGGAATTCCGGATTCGTTCCTAGGCCAGGATCGCGCCCCTGAAGTCAAGTTGCAAGCGCCCACTCTAGATGATCCACAGAACCCGCTGGCCCCATACCACATCTAGCGTCGGCGCATCGTCCCGGCCCTAGCGCCCTTCGTTCATAACCCAGCGGGCTCGGTCGTCGTCTTCGAGAATGAGCCACGAACTTCACGAACCTCACGAACTTTGGGCCGCGGTTCTGGGGCTCGGGCTGCTGGTGAATTTCTCGAAGCGCGCCAAAGGCGCGCATAGACACCTGGTCTTGATCCGCTCCTCCCCGCGTCCGTTCGTGAAGTTCGTGAGGTTCGTGGAAAGAAATCTTACCGCCGGCCGATCCTCCTGCTTTGGAGGAGCGATCCTATTCCTACTCCCCCTCCTCCAGGGCGCGGGCTTCTTCGGGGAGCATGATGGGGACGCCGGCGCGGATGGGGTAGGCGAGGCGGGCGCCCTTGCTGACGAGCTCGGCCTTGGCCCGGTCGTAGATCAGCGGCCCGCGGGTCACCGGGCAGACGAGGATCTCGAGCAGGCGCGGATCGAGGTCGGGGTCGGGCGGGGCGTCGGTCATCTCTCGCTCACTGGAGGGCCTTTGGCTCGTCATCCTCGCCCGCGTCGAAGGCGGAGTCGATCTCCAGCAGCGCCCCCAGGGCCGCGCGCCGCTCGGTCAGGCCCGGGGCCTCGAGCAGGGCCTGCTTCTCGGCGGTGTCGAACGGCAGCGCCATGGCCAGGCTGTTGATCAGGGCCGGGGCCGGCGCGGACGCGATCGCGTCCCACTCGATCCCCAGGCCGCGGGCGTCGAGATAGCGGCGCAGCAGGCCAAGGAACGGCTGGCGCTCGAACTCCTCGGGCTCGTCGTCCATCTCGAGGTCGGCCTGGAACATCCCCCAGGCGGGCCGCACCTGGCGATAGGGGGTCTGGACGATCAGCTCGCCGCCGGTCTCGAACCGGCAGATGCCGGTCAGCGTGATCAGGTACTTGCCGTCGGTAGTCTCGGCGTAGGCGGTGATCCGGCCGGCGCAGCCGACGCGCTCCAGCTTCGGCCGGCTCGCGGGCCCGCCGCGCCGGGTCTGGATCATGCCGATCATCCGGTCGCCGGACATGGCGTCATCGACCATGTTCAGATACCGCGGCTCGAAGATCCGCAGCGGCAGCTCGGAAAACGGCAGCAGGACCGCGCCGTCGAGCGGAAACACCGGAATCGCCGAGGGCAGGTCGCCGACCTTCCTGTAGCCGCCCGCGACCATCGCCCATCGGCTCCCTAAAGGCTCGCCCGGTTTCTTACGAAAACAAAATCGAGGAGAGGCGGCGGCGGCCCTGCTTGGCGACCTCGGAGGCGGCGCCGGCGGCGTCGAACACGGTCAGCAGCTGGGCCTTGGCGGCGCCGTCGTTCCAGTCGCGGTCCTTCTCGATGATGGCGAGGAGCTCGTCGACGGCGGGGGCGAACTTGCCCTTGGCGGCCAGCGCCTTGGCGAGCTCGAAGCGGGCGGCGTGGTCGCCCGGGTCGGCGGCCAGGCGCTTTTCGAAGCTGGCGGTCTCCTTGGGGGCCCCGGCGGCCAGCGCCAGGGCGGCGCGGACGCTGTCGAGATCCGGATTGTGGGCTTCCGCCGGCGCCATCGCCACCACCTCCTTGGCCCGGACCGGATCGCCGCTGGCGAGGTAGCAGCGGGCGAGGCCGCCGATCGCCGCCAGGTTCTTCGGATCGCCGGCCAGGACCTTAGCGAAGATCTGGACCGCCCCGCCGGTGTCGCCGTGCTCGAGGGCCTCGCGGGCCATGGCCAGCAGGTCGGCGGTCTGGGATTCGGCCGTGACCGGCTTCAGCTTATCGATGAAGGCCTCGAGCTGGCTCTCGGGCACCGCGCCCATGAAGCCGTCCACCGGCTTGCCGTCGACGAAGGCGTAGACGGTGGGGATCGACTGCACCCGCAGCTGGCCGGCGAAGACCGGGTTCTTGTCGATGTCGATCTTGACCAGCTTCACCGCCCCCTTGGCCGCGGTGACCGCCTTCTCCAGGGCCGGGCCGAGCTGTTTGCACGGCCCGCACCAGGTGGCCCAGAAATCGACGATCACCGGCTGCTGGCGCGAGGCCTCCAGCACGTCGACGGCGAAGGTCTTGTCCGAGCCTTCCTTTATGAGGTCGTCGGCGCTCTTCACCGCCGCGTTTTCACCAATGAGGGTCATCGATCATCCAGGCCTTTGCGGACCGCGCATCTTCGAGAGTCCGAAAGATGGTCCGCCGCTCGCCCGGCCGCAACATCGGCCGCCGCTTTTCGCCCGTCAGGCGAATTCGACCAACCGCGGCGTGACGCCCACGACCTCGAGGAAGCGCCGGAAATCGGCCTGGGCAAGCGTGGTGGTCGCGGTGTTGACCAGCGGATGGAAGTTCACGTGGCTCGCGCGCCAGAGCGCCGCGTCCAGCGCGAAGGCGACCGCGTGCCCCGGATCGTTGACCAGCGCCAGCGCGGTGACCGAGCCCGGCGTGACCCCAAGCGCGCTCGCCAGCAGCCCCTCGCCGGCAAACGAGAACCGCGCCGCGCCAAGCACGCTCGACAGCGCCTTCAAATCGATCCGCGCCTCATCGCCCGCCGACACCAGCCACAAGGCCCCCTTCTTGTCCTTCAGGAACAAATTCTTGGTATGGGCCCCCGCAATCGCCCCCTTGACCCCCGCACTCTCCCCCACCGTAAACACCGCCCGATGCTCGCTCGTCCGATGCGCAATCCCGTTGGCGTCCAGAAAGGCGAACAGCTCAGCGCGGTTCATCATCGGGCCCCCCTTGGCGAGCTACGGCGCCGCCGAGTTTCGGTGACAGTTTACTTAATTCCTCACGGGCGCGGGACGTAGCCGGGAGCGGAGGTCGAATTAAGTAAACTGTCACCGAAACTCTGATCCACAGGCCACGCCGTCGCGCGGGTGACAGGACTCGGGCGGTCGCCTACACAAGGGCCAGGGGGGCGGCTTTAGGAAAAAGCGATTGGGACGAGCCCGGCGCGCCCTGGCGGCCGCATTGACGCTGATCCTGGTCTCTCTGGCGGCCTCGGCCGGCGCCGTCGAACCCAAGGCGGCGGTCGAGGGCGTCAGCGACCGCGTCCTTCGGACCGAGATCGAGCGAGCGATCGGCGAGGCCAAGGTCAAGCCCCAGAGCCGCTTTGAGGCCCGCCGCCGCGCCAGCGAGGCGGCCGCCGACGCCGTCGCCCTGCTGCGTTCCGAAGGCTACTACCTGCCGACCGTCGAGCCGCGGGTCTCAGATGGCGAACCGCCGCGCGCCGTCATCGCCGTCGAGACTGGTCCGAGGTTCCACCTCGCCGCCCCGGCCATCGAGTGGCAGGGCGCCCCGCCGGGCCCCAAGGCGGTCGCCGCCGCGCGCGCCGCGCTCGCTCTTGCCGCCGGCTCGCCC
>Ga0302326_10013012_pt1 | contig 17655 bp, 16 predicted proteins | sample Palsa_T0_3_FD_202264 | JGI IMG/M metagenome (GOLD analysis project Ga0302326, IMG submission 202264) | Peat permafrost microbial communities from Stordalen Mire near Abisko, Sweden - Palsa_T0_3 | ecosystem: Environmental > Terrestrial > Soil > Palsa > Peat permafrost | place: Sweden: Abisko... | reverse complement strand
CGAGCCCGACCGAGCCTGCGATTTGCGCGGCTACGTCCGAGAGAATGTCGCCGTAGAGATTGGGCATCACGATGACATCGAAAGCTTCAGGGGTGTCGGCCATTTTGGCGGCGCCGATGTCGACGATCCAATGTTCCTTTTCGATGTTCGGGTATTCCGCGCCGATCTCATCGAAGATTTTGTGGAACAGGCCATCCGTCATCTTCATAATGTTGTCTTTGGTGAAGCAGGTGACCTTCTTGCGATTGTGCTGCAGCGCGTATTCGAAGGCATAGCGGCAGATGCGTTCCGAGCCCGGGCGAGTGATGATCTTGAGGCACTCCATCACGGTGTCGCTGAGCTGGTACTCCATGCCGGCGTAACAATCCTCTTCGTTCTCGCGCACGATGACGAGGTTCATCACGGGGTGCTTGGTTTTTACGAAGGGATGATAGGAGACGCAGGGGCGGACGTTGGCGTAGAGTCCCAGCATTTTGCGCGCGGTGACGTTGAGGCTTTTGAAGCCGCCGCCTTGCGGGGTAGTGATGGGAGCTTTGTAGAAAACCTTGGTGCGTCGCAGAGATTCCCAGGCGCTGGGCTCAATGCCGGCGGAATTACCTTTGAGATAGACTTTTTCTCCGATTTCAATTACTTCGGTCTCGATGCGGGCGCCGGCCGACTGGATGATGTGGAGGCAGGCGTTCATGATCTCCGGGCCAATTCCGTCGCCATAGGCGACCGTGATGCGGGATACGTTGGACATTGTTTTGAAACACTAAAATACCATGGCGTTCACAGGAGTGTGAACGCGGCATGCGTCGGCGCGTTCGCTACGCGTCCTGAATAATATGGACGGTGCGGGTGGGAAACGGCATATCGATGTGAGCCTCTTCGAAACGCTGCTTGATTCTGCGATTCATTTCGCGTCCGATCAGCCACTGTTGACCGGGCAGGGTTTTGAATCGCGCCTTGATGAGAACCGCGAAATCGCCTAACTGATCCACGCCCATGACTTCGAGCGGCGCAAGGATGGCTGAGTGGTACGGCTCTTCGGCCTGGAGTTGATCGGCGATTTGCTGCAGGACTTCGAGAGCGTGATCGGTGTTCTCTTTGTAGTCCAGGGACAGGTTGAACACGTAGTACGAGTATTCGCGCGTCAGGTTGGAGAGGCCCTGGATCGCGCCGTTAGGGAAGATGTGGACGGCGCCGTCCTCGCCGCGCAGCACGGTGGTGCGGAGATTGATCTCTTCCACCAGCCCGCTCTTGCCGTTGATCACGGCCACGTCGTTGACCCGGATCTGATTTTCCACCAAAAGAAACAGACCGCTCAGGATGTCCTTGATGACGCTTTGCGCACCGAATCCGACCGCGACGCCGATGACACCGGCGCCGGTCACAAGCGGCCAGATTTCAAAATTGAGCTCCTTCAGGATCATGATGAATGCGACGGTCCATACCAGGACGAACAGACCTTTTCTGGATACGCCGGAGACGGTCTGGACGCGTTTCTCGATCTCGATTTCGTTGCCGCTGCCTGCCTTCAACATCATGTTGACGATATGGCTGCGCAGTCCGCCGAGGAGGCGTCCCATGGCGCGCGTGCAGATAAAAGCAAAGATCAGGATGAGCGCGATGCGCGCGAAATTGAAGACCTGTGGCAGATAGTAATCCAGGTGCAACATTTCGGAGCCATGGGACATAGTAAAGGAATAGCAGGAATGAGTGAGGTAAACTAGGAGCGATGCCAACAACTCCAAGCAAGACGGCGGCCGAGGCAACGCCCCCACTGAGCAAATGGGCGCCCGCGGTGTTGCTCGGGTGGCTGATCCCCGGCGGCGGACATTTTCTACTGAAGCGGACCGGGCGCGGTACGCTGCTGCTGGTTACGGTGCTCTCGATGTTCCTACTGGGATTGATGATGCGGGGAGCGATGTTCCAGCCGCAGACCGGCGACATCCTGACCACCATCATTTATTGCGGCGGATTTCTGGGGGATCTGGCTTCGGGATTGCTCTATTTGCTAGCCACGTGGCTGGGGTACGCGCAAGTCGATGTGGCCGGCCACGTCCACGATTATGGAACTAAGTTTCTAGTAGCAGCGGGGCTTATCAATATTTTGGCCATGGTGGACGCCTACGAGATCGCGACCGGAAAGAAGGACTGATGCCGAAAATGAATCTTTCGCATTTTGAAGCGGCGTTGCTGTTCGCGCTATTTTCTTCGGTGGTATTGGGCGTCATCACCAAGCGGACGGACGCCGAGCGGCTGCGCTACGGGGTGCGGTGCTTCATTTACTTTATGGGCGCTCTGATTGGATTGGGCTGGCTCATGCATTTTGGCCACGGATAAAACGGGGGCAGCGGGTTCGCCGCTGCCCGAACTGGTGAGTCTATTTCGCGTATTCGAGGATCACGCTGAACGTCATGCTCGCGCCGGTACTAGTGTCCGTCACCGATAGCACAATGGTGTAGTCCCCGGGACCTGGGAAGGTGACTTGAATCTGACCGGTTTTGCCGGTTCCAGTGAAATTCACAGGCGATCCAAGAGAGCTCCAGGAGAAGGTAAGAGGACCACTGCCCACGCTGCCGCTGGCGTCGAGCAAGGTTGGATTCTGGCTGGTTTGAATTACTTTCGCGCCACCCATCAACGTGCCAAGCTGCGGATTGGTCACACTGACGGTTACACCGGCGCCGGTAGAGCCGGGGGGCACCACCGCGACGGCCGGGAATGTTACGGTGCCGGTGCCGGACGCTGAATAAGCCACTACCACGCCGGCGATTACTTCAGCGACATTGTTGATTGTGGGCGGAGTGGCGGTGGTGTAGCCGATGGAGATGGAAACGGGAGATCCATTGACATCTCCAAACGCGCCCGCTGCCGAACTTTCGGACACCGTTCCCACCAGCATCAGCGAGGGAACCGGATTGCAACCGGCCAGAATCATACTGATCTTGGTTGTGGTGGTTTGAATGACGCCGGTCTGGAAATCAAAGTTCGGAGTGGGCAGGGGGGCGTCGGCAGCCACCAGGAATACCGTGGATGTGACCGTTCCAAGCTGGGAGTTGTAGATAAAAATCTCGCGAATCACCTGAGCGCCGCCCGCAATGGAGGCGAGAACGTTGCCCGCCAGATTTGGAGTAAGTGTCGTTAGAATATCGGACAAGGTAGCGGCGCGTTCGAAGTTAAGAGTTGTCAAGCCGGTGGGCGCGGTGGTGCAGGTGGCGGCCGTAGTGGGCGTGGAGGGGGAAGTTTGCGCTGCCAGCGGAATTGCGCCTGCCAGGGCGAATAGCAGCGTGGCTGCAGTCAAGGTTGGTTCCAATTGTTTCCAAAGTTTCATTTTTTATTTCTCCTCTTACTGCCAAACGGCCGCTTAGTACGCTACGGGGCCCGCTGTCGGAACAGTACTCAACGCGCGCGCCGCATGGAACTTGAAAACGCGTATTGGAGCAGAATTGAATCACCCGGTGCCGCACTCCTACACTCTGTAGATGCGGATTGAGCGCAAACATTACACAAGCGTCGCAATATAACAGTTGTGTAACGTTAGGGATTCGCTAAAAAACGGTTTTACGGTTCGGGAGTCACGCATTTGCCTTTGCAAACGGTTTCGGAAATCTGTTGGGTAGGACCCAGAGTATTCGGATCGGAAACCGAAGGACGCCTGACGCTGAGGGTTTCGACGAGCGTGTTGCCGGGTCTGGATTTCTGTTCCATGATTAGCTGCTCGAAGAGCTTCAGCTTGCCGTCGGAATCCACAGTACCGGGTGCGCTGCGGCCAAACAGGTTCACTACGGAGTCCTTGGAGCCGTCGGGCCGAGTGACGGTAGTGGCCACAGCTTGATTGTGGAGTTGCAAATTGCCGTCGGGACCGATTTCGTATTCCGCAGTGTTGTCGGAGGATTGTCCGCCCTGCTCGGTGTGTTCCTTGGTCTGACGAATGGCCACGCCAAATCCGCCGTTGCCGTCGCGGCGATAGGTGGTATCCTCCTGGCGATAGCTGGTTCCATCGTTCACGCGTACCGTTTCTTTTTTCTCGACGGTTTCGAGCGACCCATTCAGCGGCCGCAGCAGTTGGGTGTTGGATGTTTCCGAAGATCCGCTCTTGCGAATTTCGGTGATGTACTTTTGAACGATCTGCTGCGCACCGTTAATGTCGTTCTGATAACGCGTGGTTTGAAGGGTGGAGCTGCCGTCCGGGCGTTTCTGTTCCTCGACGATTTCCTTCATCGGCGTGGTGGGATTACCGGTGGCGTCAAATCGATGGATCAGCCGTTCTATCACTCGCCCGTTGGCATCGTCGCGCACGATGCGTTCCTCCACGCGCTCGATGGGGACCATGCGCCCGTTGATGGATTGCAGCCGTTCGGTGGTTTCAGTGGAGTTTTTGGACTTGGTCTGATCGATCTGAGGGCCATCGGCAACACGGTTGCCGTTGACGTCAACCTGGGTAGTGGTTCGTACGCTGGATTCCTGCGCCGAGAGCGACAGAATGGACACAGCACTGCATAAAATCAAATACTTCACAGTTTCCAGACTAGCGGGTTTGGCTTATGCGGACAATGGGGTGAATACCTTAGCAGCCTGTGGCGGAAACGAGGAGGCTCGGCACCTGCTCACCTGATTAATTGAGGCAGAAGGGAGAGCGGGACGGCGCTTTCCTTTAGAGATCGGTCGTGGAATTCGGCCAGGTTGAAGGCCGCGCCTTTGCGTTTTTTATATTCTTCGCGCAGGTCCAGCCAACCGCGCCAGCCGACAAAATATGCCGGCAACTGGCAGGAGGACAACTCAGCGCGCTGCACTTTAGCGGCGGCTTCTTCCTTTTCCTGGAAGGTGTCGTTGATCATCAGATCGAGCGCCTCGGGCTCGGTCATATTCATAGTCTGGAGCCGGATATCGAGAATGGTGTTCGAGATCACGCGCAGCAGTTGCTTCAGAAGAGTCAACCGCAGCTCGACACTATTGTTCAGGTAGCCTGCATCGGACATCAACTGTTGGGCATAAACGCCCCAGCCTTCCACATAAGCGCCGTTGCCGTAGATGTTTCTAAGCACGCGGCGGGATTTGGGCTCGACATTATTGGCGATCTCAAACTGCACGTAGTGACCCGGCATGGCTTCATGGATGGTCAGTTCCTGAAGGCCGTAGGTGTTGTATTCGCGCAGCTTCGATTCGATGCGGTCTTTCGGCCAGGCGCTGGGAATGGGTGTGATCCAATAGAATGCGCCGAGCTGGGGTTCGAGCGCGGGCGCCTGACTGAAACCTCCCACCGGATAACCGCCGCGCATGAATTCAGGGGTGGGGATTACCTGGAGATTGGTACGGCCGGGCAGCGTGACCAGATGTTTCGCGCGGACGAAGTTAGTGGCTTCGGCCAGATCCTGGCGCGCCTCGTCGAAATAAGATTCGGGCGTGGAGTGGCGCTGAGCGATCTTATCCAGCGCTTCTTTCACGGAGCGCGGGGCGGCCAGCTTGGCCATTTCGCCGCGCACTTTTTGCAACGCCATTTCGGCTTCCGCCAGCACTTGCTCCGGCGTCTTGCCGGATGCCAGCGTGTAGCGAAATTTCTCGTCGTACTTGTCCTTGCCTAAGCGCCATTCGGAAGGTTTGCGGGAAAGCTCGGTCTCGAGGAACTTGTTGAAGCCTGCCAACGCCGCTAAAGCTGGTTTCGCGGCGCGGTCAAACTCGGCTTTGAGCAGTGGGGGAACTTGGGCGCGCAGCGTTCGGTCGATCAGATCTATATTGCCGCCGTTCTCTTCCTGGGCGACGCGGTTCCATATGTCAGGCGAATCGAGCAGCGTGCTTTGGGCGTTCTCAAGGAACGCGGGAATCCGAAACAGGCGCTGGATGATGTGACGGTAACGGCTCTCTAGCGGCGCGTATTCGAGTACGAAAGGATTGAATAGCGCATCGCCGATGAGTTCCACGTAAAGGGTGGGATTGTGGCGAACGCTCTGAATGCGGCGCAGATCGAGAATCGCAAGATCGATTTGATTCTGGATGATGTGATAGTCGGCGCGTGCTTCGGCGGATAAAGACTCGGGTTTGATCACCGCCAGGCGGTCGCGAAAGCTGAAGTAGAACTGGAGCTGCTCGCGCAACCCGCCGCCTGTCAGATCGTCCAGTTTGTCGTCCAGGCGGACGCCGTGATGTTCGTGATAGCCGGCCGAGGTTGCAGCGATCGGCGACAACGCGAGCGATCCATAGACGAAATCTTCGGTGACCTTGGAGAAGTCGGGTTGTTCACCGGGCATTTTGCAGCTAGTCATTGAAATGAACAAAGCTGAAATGCACAAAGCCGAAATGCCGAAAGCAACCAAAAATGCACCGGCTGCCTTACGGCCGCGGCCGGGTAACATACCCGAACTACTGAATTTTTTCCAGGTCATCTGCTTCTCCGAATTTGGAGCCGGTGAGTTCGGGCTGGATGTTGCGCAGCAATCCGGTGAGGACGCCGCCTGGGCCGACTTCAATGAATCGCGTGACACCTTCGGAAGCGAGCCGGCGAATGCTTTCGGTCCAGCGGACGGGACAGGGAACCTGTTGGTACAAACCTTCGCGGGCTTCGGCGCCTTTGTGGATCATTTTCGCTTGCCAATTGTTGACCAAGGGCACGGCCAGATCTCGAAATTCGGCGGCGTTGAGATCGGCGGCTAATTTCTCCTGCGCCGGATGCATGAGCGAGCAGTGAAAAGGGGCGCTCACGGGCAGCAGCACAGCCCGCCGCGCGCCTGCGGCTTTGGCCAGCTCGACTGCTCTTTGGACCGCTGCGGCGTGTCCGGCGATGACAATCTGGTCGGGCGAATTCAAGTTGGCGGCGCTCACTACTTCACATTGACAGGCTTCGGCCAGAATGGAATCGAGCAGCCCATCTGGAAGTTTGAGCAGGGCCGCCATGGCGCCGATTCCCGCCGGCACGGCCGCCTGCATATATTGGCCACGCTTACGGACCAGCCGCAGGGCATCGGCGAATTGAAGTGATTGGGCGGCCGCCAGCGCCGAATATTCGCCCAGACTGTGGCCGGCGACGTAATCCGGCTGGAGTCCTTGTTCCAGAAGCACGCGAAACGCCGCGATGGAAACGGCGAGCAAAGCGGGCTGCGTGTTCTCGGTGAGCTGAAGAGTTTCGGCAGGTCCCTGAAAGCACATCTGGGATAGCGAAAAGCCGAGCGCCTGGTCGGCTTCCTGAAATGTTTCCCGAGCCACCGGGAATCGATCGGCCAAGGTCTTGCCCATGCCCGCGTATTGAGAACCTTGGCCGGGAAATAGGAATGCTGTCTTTAACGCCAAGAATCCAGTGTAACGGGCGCTACAGATTCTTTACAATCGTTTCGATGTTCTCTCGCGTCTTAAGCAGTGACGGGAGGAGGAAACATGACCCGCTTAGCAAATGCTCAGGCGAATCAATTCGAGGCCAAAGGGTTTGTGTATTGCCCCATCTGCACCCACACTGTGGAAGGGACGATTGTCAGCAATGGGAAGACGGCGAAGGTGAAAGCAGGACAAAAGTGTTCGCGCTGTTCGGCGTCGCTGGACCCGGGCTACATCATGCGGATGGACCGGGCAGCGTAGCGCACGCAGTTTGCGTGCCGTACAAGGCAGAGATTTCAGGGAACTTCGCGCTGTGAAGTTTCGTCTCTCACTGTTGACCATGAGCTGGCGTAATCAATTTGCGAAGCCCACTGGAACCATGGGCTGGATCGCGGGACACCTGATGGCGATGAAGAATGGCCATAGGAGCACCTGGGTTTTCTCACTGCTGGACTTGAAACCAACCGACCGCGTGCTCGAGATCGGATTTGGATCCGGGACAGACATCGCACGCGCCAGCCGAGCCGCCGCATTCGTGGCCGGAGTGGATCATTCCGACGTGATGCTGCGAATGGCGTCCGGCCGGAATTCGCAGGCCATCCAGGATAAAAAGGTGGAGCTGAAACTGGGTTCGGCGGCCCAACTTCCGTATCCGGAAAATCATTTCGACCGCGTTTACGCGATCAATGCCGCTCAGTTCTGGAAGGACTCGGTGAAGACGCTGGTAGAGGTGGGGCGGGTCTTGAAGCCGGGCGGGTGGCTGGTGCTGGCGGTGCAACCGAGCAGCAAGAATGCGACGGAGGAAACCACGCGGCAAGCCGGAATCGGCCTTTCCAAATCGCTCACCTCGGCCGGTTTTGAAGACGTTCACACCGAAATGCAACAGACGCCTCCTGTCCCGACCGTTTGTGTATTGGGCCGCCGGCCTGTAGCCGCCGCGCGTTAATACGCGAATGCGGAAGCAATTTTTTGCGCCAGTCCCGCATGGTCGCGGCCTAGATCGTGGCCGGCGCCTTCCACTATGATCAACCGGGTTTCGGCGGGAATCAAAGCAATCGCCTTCTCTAATTCATCGATCGATCCAAATGGGTCGCGCGAACCGTGGAAGAAAAAAACCGGCGTCTGGAGCTTGGCAAAATGTGCAGTTCGCAACTGTTCCGGTTTCTTTGGCGGATGCAGCGGGTAGGAAAGCAATAACAAGCCATCCACAAGCCCGGGCGTTTCAGCTGCCAGTATACTAGCCTGACGCCCGCCGTAGGAATGCCCGCCCAACCACACTCTGCCGGGCTTCGATTCGCGAATTTTCAGCACCTCGGAACGAAGTCCTTCCCGATCGAGCGCCGCATCAGCTGGCCGTGGAGGACCCTGCGGGCGCTGTTGCCGATAGGGCAAATCATAGCGTAGGACATAGGCGCCCGACTCGGCAAAAGCATTCGCCACCGCAACCAGGAGAGGCGAATTGCGGTTGGAACCGGCGCCGTGCGTAAGGATCAACGAATCCAAAGTGAAAAGGGCCGCCTGAGCGGGCAGCCCGTGAACTGAATTCTACTGGAGTTGCAGGTTAAGGTCGAAGTACATTCTCGGCCTGCAGTCCCTTGGGTCCCTGCTTGACCTCGAACTCCACCTCCAAGCCTTCTTCCAAAGTTCGGTAGCCGCTCATTTGCACCGAAGAGAAGTGAACAAAAACATCATCGCCGTTGGAGCGTTGGATGAATCCATAACCCTTGGCGGCGTTAAACCATTTCACAGTACCTTTTTCTCTCACGTCTCAATTCTCCTCACATCTGGCGCCGTGTGCCGGAACAGCCGGGACACGGTGGATTAAAAACTCGACCATAATATCACAAGAGACGTTGGACTCCGCAAGGGGCAAAATGCGTCTAAAGTGAAGAGACCATGGGGAAACGACTACGGGCTCGGCTCCTTGCCTGGTGGTATTTCGCGATCGGCGGCGGGTTCTTCCTGCTGGATGTCCGAGGTTGGATCTTTGGAGAGCGCATGTGGCTGATAATATTACGCTTGGCGATAGCGGCCGGCTTCGTAGCGCTGGGCTACGGGACGTGGAGGACCGCAGAAAGCGCAGGTAAGTCGGGTAAGTAAGGAAGCCCGGTGGGAGCGCTCGGATGACGTTTTCCAGCACCGTTTTTCGCAATACCTATTAGGACTTACGCATTTTATTTTGGGGTACAATTCAGCCGGCTCATCCAGGGACAAGAGCCCCGGATCGCATTGCCTGTGTGATCGATAGGGTGTATAATTTCTGAACTGAACCGAATGGTGGCAGGTGGACCCTTTTAGGCGTGAGACGAGGAGAATACTGTCATGAGAACTAGCTGGATGTACAACGCAATCTTAGGCTTATTGGTTTGCATGTGCTCCACGGCAGCGGCCGAGGACCAAGGAACGAAGCCCAGCATCGAAAAGAAACTCACCGCGGAATACGCTCTCACAAAGACCACGGACGACAAATCTGATATCGTGACCGCTGGAGCCGTGTTGGTGCTGCAGAAAGACAAGGTATATATGGTCCCTACCGATGCCACCGGCAACCCTTGTCAGAATAACTATAAGGATGGGAAACTCTCCCAGAGCGGCACGTGCAAGGCGAATGAAACATTCCGGAAGATTCCTGGCTTTGGACACGTCATTCCCGGCCAGGACAAGGCAATCGCGTCGCGAGCATTTGTAACGGGTGAGAAGTTCTGGCTCACTAAGATTGACGTCAGGGACAGCGGCAAGGACAAGGGCGTCATGCTGGAATTCTTCACCGACGCCATCAAAGATGTTCGCTATCGGGGCACATTGTTCATTCAGTTCAAGGGAGGTCTGCCGTCGCCGGAGGACGCGCTCAAGCAGGTGGCGGAAGTGATTACGGTGGCGCCATCGGAAGACGCCAAGGACGAGAAGGAAAAACCGGCTAAGGGCGGTGGCCAACAGCAAGAAGCTCCCGCGTCAGCTGCTCCGGCACCCGAAGCAGCAGCACCGGCGGATGCTCCGCCACCCGCCATCGAGGCGCCGCCTCCGCCGCCGGCCGAGCCCGCCACTGTGGCCCTTGGGCAAACACCGGATGAGGTGGTGGCTGCATTGGGGCAACCTACCAAGAAGGCCAAGGTTGGAACCAAAGAGATTTACTTTTATAAAGACGTGAAAGTGACCTTCCTCAATGGCAAGGTCAAAGATATTCAATGACTGGGGATTGCGTGTTTTGGGAGAGATTCAGCCAACAGAATAGAGGAATTTTTCAAATGAAAATGCTTGGACTTCGCAACGTTACCTGGGCCAGACCCTTGGTCCCAGTCGTTTTGGCGCTTTTTGGAAGCCTGATGCTCAGCGCCGCCGACAAGAAAGCGGCGCCCGCGGCAGCTCCCAAAGCCTCCGCGCCCACGCATGCCCCGGCGGGGAACGCGCATGCCGGCGCAGGCGGCGGTACAACGAATGCACATGCGCCCAGCACGGCTCCGCATGGAGCCACCACCACGTCGCACGGCGCGACTACCACCACGTCGCACGCGACTACCACAACCCACAGTCCAACCACCACGTCGCACGCCACAACTACAACCAAAGGCTCCACAACGGGCGCGAGGCCGGGTGGCACAGCAGGAACCCCGGGCCATACCACGACCGGCAGTACCGCCGGCAAGCCTGGATCGGGCGCCACGCACACGAACGCGGCAGCGGGCGGGGCCAAAGCAGGCACGGCAGGGGCGGGCAAGGGCACACCGGCTGCTGCCTCGCATGGCTGGAGTTCAGGCAAAGCGCCGAACGGCGCCAAGGTTTCCACCGCGAAGAACGGCGCCACGGTGACCAAGCGAGCAGATGGCAAGGTCGCTTCTCTCCACGATTCCAAGCGCAACATGGATGTGCATCGCGGGCTGAACGGGAATCGCAGGGTCTCGGTGGAGCGCGCGGATCATTCGCGCGTTGTAGTGGATCACCGAGGCCGCGGTTATGTGCAGCGCGGCTACAGCTATCACGGCCATGAGTATGCGTCTCGGAACTATTATTACGGAGGCCACTACTACAACCGTTATTACGGGAATTATTATTATCACGGGATGTATGTGAACCCGTATTATCCGGCATATTATTACGCGCCGGCTTATTACGGCTGGGCGTATAATCCATGGGCCTCGCCGGTGCCCTACGCTTGGGGCTGGGGCGGCAATCCCTGGTACGGATATTATGGCGGTTACTTCACCCCTTATGCGGTTTATCCGAGTGCGGCATTCTGGCTGACGGATTATATCGTCGCGCAATCGCTGCAGGCGGCCTATGTGGCGCAGGCGGCGGCGCTGTCCAATGTCGCGCCGATGACACCCGATGTCAAACAACTGGTGGCCGATGAAGTGAAGCGCCAACTTGCGCTGGAAAATTCCGAGGCTCAGGGTGCTGCGAAGGGCGCCGATCCGGATGCAGCGTCCAGCAGCATTCAGCGAGTGCTGACCGACGGAGCCACGCATGTGTTCGTGGCCGGCGTGGACCTGGATGTAGTGGACTCCGCCGGGACCGAGTGCTCCATCAGCGAAGGCGATGCGCTGCAGCTTACCGGCCAGACCGCGCCTGACGCCACGGCCGCAAACCTGACGGTGCTGGCCAGCAAGGGCGGCAAGGAATGCCCCAAGGGCGATCTGGTATCGGTGGGCCTGCAAGATCTGCAGGACATGCAGAACCACATGCGCGAGACCATCGGGCAAGGCATGCAGGAACTGAAGGAAAAGGCGGGGAAGGGTGGATTACCCGCGGCCCCCCCCGGCGCCAACGCCCCTGTCACCAAATCGGCCATGGCCTCAGAAGCCCCGCCGCCGGATCAGAATGTTCAGGCTGAGCTGAACCAGGAACAACAACAAGCCGACCAGGCCGAGAAGGAAGCCGGTGAAACTCCAGCTCCGATAGCTCCACCGCCTGCGGAAATTGCACTTGGCCAGACCATGGATCAAGTGGAAGCAGCACTGGGACCGCCAAAGACCAAGCTGGACGCCGGCGCGAAGAAGATTTATGTCTACAAAGACATGAAGATTACTTTCAAAGACGGCAAAGTCTCCGACATTCAGTAGCGGAGTTGATCACCGTGGGGCAGGCGCTTTCGCCTGCCAACCCGGAAGATTGGCGGCGAGAGCCCTTACCAACAGCGCCAGCACGATAAATGGAAGCGGATTCACGTACAGGTGTAACTCCGAGATCACGATATAAAGCAGAAACAGCATCGCGATCATGAGAGCAACGATCGCCCCAAGCTTCTTCGCCCACGAGCGCCGGAAAACCATCAGGATCGCCTCCAAGCCGGCAAGAAACAGAAATCCAAATACGTAGTTAAGCGAAGGGTAACCTTCGTAATAACGGTCGTCCAGCAGCGCTTCGATGAAATTTGCTTGCAGGTACACACCGGGGATTCGCCCCACTACGGTGCTCTTCATATCCTGATCCGTAATTTCGCCGATCACCGCAATTTTCCCGCTCACCACTCCCAGATCGCTGGCGGAGGCGGGACATTCGGTGGCATCCTCGCCCTGCTTCACCGCGCGTCCGCAAAGCACAAAGCCCGCGAGCAAGCTATACGGCTTGAACTGATCGAGTTCAAGAAAACTGATGTAGGGATGCTTCACCGGATTGAGCAATTTTGCCAGTCGCGGATGCTCCGTTTCCAGGTGCCCTTTTCCATACGCTTGCGCCGCCGTCAGCGCCAAGGTTTCGCGCCAAACCTGGCGCGTGTCGTGGTCCTTATCCGCCTTGGTGGGAAACACCAGCCACTTGAGCGGCAGCTTGCGGGTATCCGGATCGATATTGACGATGGCTTCTCTCAGTCCCAAGCTGCTTAGCGAGGACGGTAGCAAATAGTCGTTGTCGGGAGCGACCCGCCGGCCTACCACGACCGGGACTCTGGAATTTACATCCGTCATGGCCGCGATAAGATTCTCATTGATATTGCCGGGACAAGCCCTTTCTCCGAAGTACTTATCAATGACAATCGCGCCCGGCCGCGCAGCGGCAAGCCTGGTGACAAGTGCCGTCATCATTTTCCGTTGGCCGCAAATATCCAACAGGCCGGTGGATCCAGGATCGCGGTCCGGATCGATTTCCACTACGGCGGTGTAGTGAGGAATCGGGTTTCTGGGAGCGGCCACAAGCTTCTGGTACAGCCCGCTAAACGTGAACGTCGCTTGCGCCACTCCGCCCGATTCGGCAATCCCGCGATCCACCCACTGCTCGAATCCGAACGTCAAAGCGGATGCCACCAGAAAAACCGCAGCGAAGGGAAGCGCCCGGGGAACGAGTTGTTGGCGGTTAAACCGGATAGGCCCGGTCTTCCCCCGGTCCGGGCTTGTAATTCGCGAGGTGGCGCCTCGCGACAAGAGCCGGGTGGGTATTGCGGCGTTTCCAGCCGGCTCGCGCACCAGATTATAGAGGTGCAGCTTGACGCCATGCTTGACTTGCTGAACACCAAGGTCCTGCAAACACTCCCGCCAGTCGCTAAATTGCTCAATGACGTCGGCGGTGTTGCTCGACAGAAGAATATGTCCGGCATCGCCGCAATCCATCACGCGCTGCGCGGTGTTGATTCCCCCGCCCACCACGTTCGCGCCCTCGCGAATATCCGCATGCCGCTGCACGGGGCCGGTGTGTATGCCCATCCGAACGCTCAGGCGGGGTTGCCGCCTCAGCGATGCGCCGATCTCAACGGCGCAAATCACCGGCGAGCGCGGATCGCGCAGGAATACCAGCGCCATGCCATCTCCTGTGGGAAGCGAGATCAACTCATTTTGATCCCGAGCACGCCGGAATTCAGCACTTTCCCGCACTATTTTTTGGAGAAGGTTGAGCAGTTCCGTCTGCTGGTCGATGGGCTTGAGAGAATACCCGACGATATCCACGAACAAGACGTGGGCGATTTCGTAGGCAGCCCCAGAGTCCTCGAAAGGCATAGCGTGATACTAGCAAACCGAGCCGCGACGCCGACGGAATCGGTGTCTTCAAGGGATGGCAGGCTAATGTTTCGCCCGTGTCAGGCCGAGCGCGCGGATACGTTTGTGCAGATTGGTGCGCTCCATGCCGAGCGAACGCGCGGCGCCGGACACGTTCCAACCGGATTCTTCGAGAGCTCGCAGAATGTGATCGCGCTCGGCCGATTCGCGGGCTTCCTTGAGATTCGAGCGCGGCGAGAAGTCCTGGGGCAGCCGGATTTCAACCGGCGCCGATTCGGCCGTCAGATGATCGCCCTTGGTGAGGATCGCCATGCGCTCCACGATATTGCGCAGCTCGCGGGCATTTCCTGGCCAGGAATAAGACTGCAGGATCGGATAAGTTTCCTCGACAATGCGCTTGGAGTGAAAATTGTTGCGCACGCAGAAATCGTCCAGAAAATATTCGGCCAGCGGAGCGATGTCCTGCGGCCGTTCGCGTAAAGAAGGCACCCGGATCGGCACCACGCACAGCCGGTAGTAGAGATCTTCGCGGAATTTCTGCTGCGCCACCAGGTCCGTCAGGTTGCGATTGGTGGCCGAAAGGACACGCACGGCAACTCGAATCGGCTGCTCGCCTCCCACGCGGTGAAACTCACCTTCCTGGAGAACGCGCAGCAGTTTCGCTTGCGATGCGGCATGTAAGTCGCCTACTTCATCCAAGAAGATGGTGCCACCATCGGCCAGCTCGAACTTGCCTTTGCGAGTGGAAATGGCGCCGGTGAAAGCGCCTTTCTCATGCCCGAAGAGTTCGCTTTCCAATAAGTCCGAAGGGATTGCCGCGCAATTCACCTTCACGAACGGGCCATTGGCGAAAGGGCTTTCGCGATGGATGTGCGCGGCCAGCAACTCCTTGCCTGTTCCGGATTCGCCCATGATCAGAATGCGTGCATCGCTGCGAGCCGCGAGCGTAGCCTGTTCCACCACGCGGAGAAATACAGGGCTGTTCCCGATCATGCGCGAACCAGCGCCCACCAGCTCCCGCAGCCGTTCGTTTTCACGCCGCAAATTCACCTGTTCCAGCGCGTTCTTGAGGGACAGCAGCACTTTGTCGCGACTGAGGGGCTTTTCGAGAAAGTCGAAGGCGCCGGTGCGCGTGGCGTCCACGGCATCCCGAATTGTCGCGTGTCCGGAGATCATGATGATCGGCGCCGGAAAATCCCGTTCGCGCAGTTGGCGCAGCAGATCGATGCCGCTGCCATCGGGAAGGCGTACGTCGAGTAATAGCGCATCGGCGCGGCCGGCAACCGCTTTGGCGTCCGCAATGGTTCGCGTGACCGTCACCGCGTAGCCTTCACGCTCCAGGATCATGCGCAGCGAGCTGCCGATATTTGGTTCATCGTCGAGGATGAGAATGCGTTGGGCAGGCATATCAATAATCCGTGGAATAGTAGCCGGGGCGGCTGCGAACCGTGTACTCAGCCTGGTTCAGTTGGACTCGAATCTTATGGTAGCCCTGCTCCTGAATATTAGACGGCGTGTAGCTCAACAGATATTGTCCATGGATCTCTTCGCCGATTTTGGTGACAGCGTCTTCGAACGCATGCTGTTTATAGAAACTGTACTGGCGGCCGCCGGTATATCGGGTGAGGACAGAAAGCGGATTCTCGACCACCGCGGTCTTTATGCCGCTGTAGATTTCCTGGATCAGCGCGATCAGGTCCAAAGAGAATCCTCCAGGGAAGACCTGGCTCGCCGCGTGGGCGCGCGAGATGTTCATCGAATAGATGAGGATATTGTTTACTTCCGCCTCGGCGACAGCATCGCGCAGCTTGCTTTCACTGCCTTGGTCGCGAGTTTCCGAGATCAAAAGCAGAATGCGTCGCCGCTCCAGTGGGCGGGATTTCAGCAGACGAATGGACTGCAGCGTGGCGTCGATCAAGTGGCTCTTGCTGAATGCGGTGTCAACCAGTTTGAGGGCTTGCGAGAGACGGCCGAGATCGCCGGTGAAGTCCTGGATCAGTTCCACTTTCTGATTGAAAGTGAGAATCGCAGCCTCGCCTCCGGCGCCGACTACCAGCGTGCCGAGCAGCGGGCCGAGTTGATGGATTTGCGGCAGGAAACCCTCCAGCGCATTATTATTCTGAATGGCGACGGCTAAAGAGATGGGCAGGAAATCGGCGTCTTCATGAATTTGTTGCGGGACATCATTGTCGTACAGGGTGAAGTCCCCGGCATTGAGACCGTTGATGAACTCGCCATGCTGATCGGTGACGGAAGTGGGTGCGATCACCAGGCGCACGGGGACGCGAGCGATGGGCGGCGGTTCCTGGGCAAAGAACAACACAGGCAACAAAATGAAGGAAAACCTAGGCAGCCGGAAGCAGGACACGGAAGGCCGCTCCTCCCAGTTCGCCGGGGACCAGCAAGATATCGCCGCCGGATAGCAGAGCGCTCTTGCGCGCGATCGAAAGTCCCAAGCCCATGCCGCCGCGTTTGAACGATATGGTTGGTTCGAACAGCTTGGTGGCCGGGCTCACGCCAGGGCCGGAATCGTGAACTTCGATGGCGATCTGGCCGCTAGACGCCGTGGTGACGCCCAATACCAAGCCGCCCGGTTCCACGGCCTGGGCTGCGTTCTCCAGCAGATTGGTGAGCACACCCTTCACCAGATCTTCGTCCGCATAGACCTTGGGACCATGCGGGGCCAGACGCGTGCTATAGACCACCTCCGGATGTGCGGCTTTTAGAAAAGCGATACGTTCTTCCAGGAGCAAATTAATATCGATGGGACGGGGCGAGATGGGCGGTTCGCTGGCAAAGTCGGAAAACGCGCGCACGCGGCGCTCCAGACCAACGATCTCGTCCACCACAATCTGCGCCGCCTGCTCATAGAACTCGCCGCCGGCGCCGTTTTGACGCACGGCGATCTCTTCCATGGTCAGCCGGATCGGCGTCAGCGAATTTTTCACTTCGTGAGCCATCTTGCGGGCGAGCGCCTGCCAGCTCTCCAGGCGCGTCAGATAAACCAGCCGTTCCTGGGATTGCTTTAGCTCTTCGGCCATGCGATTGAAAGCCTGGATGGCAGCGCCGATTTCATCGTCGCGCGCCGCAGCCACCCGATAATCCAGATGTCCGGCGGCAACTTCGGAGAGGCCCGTGGTGAGTTGGCGGATCGGGCGGCTGATGCGATGCGCAATATAAATCAATGCGCCGAACGCGAGCACCCAGACGGTGGCGGCCAACACGAGAAATCCGCGCCTCAGATCGCGGGCGGCTCCGGCGGTGACCAACGCGCGGGCGCGCGCGTACTGTTCGGAAAGCTGATTCATCTTCACCCCGTGCAGCGAAGTGGAGTAGACCCAGACCTGGTCGCCGTGCCGGACCAAATAGTCCATGCGATCACCCTGGTCGCCAGCCAACACGAAATGTTCCGGCTCGCCGGAAGCGAAGAATTCCTGCACGGCAA
>Ga0302326_10013011_pt1 | contig 17656 bp, 14 predicted proteins | sample Palsa_T0_3_FD_202264 | JGI IMG/M metagenome (GOLD analysis project Ga0302326, IMG submission 202264) | Peat permafrost microbial communities from Stordalen Mire near Abisko, Sweden - Palsa_T0_3 | ecosystem: Environmental > Terrestrial > Soil > Palsa > Peat permafrost | place: Sweden: Abisko... | reverse complement strand
CCCCCTTTACTGAGTCTTCGGCTCGGCGAGAGTTTTCGGGTCGGTGAGACTGCCGCCGGGGAGCGTCAAAATGCTCACGCCGACGATGATGATCACCATGCCGGCGAGCTGCGCTCCCGATAAGTGCTCGTGCAGGAATTGCCAGCCGAGGAAGGCGGCGATCGCGGGATTCACGTAGCCGTAGGTCCCGATCAAGGCGGGAGCGGCATTGAGGCTCAGCCAGCCGTAGGCAGTATACGCCAGGCAGGAGCTGAAGAAGGTCAGGTAAAAGAGAGCGATCAATCCGGAGGCGTCGGGCACCCAGTGCGCCGCATCGCCGTGGACGATGCCGACGCCGAGCAGCATCAAGCCCCCCATGAGCATCTGCAGCGCCATGAACATGAGCGAACTCAAATGGGTATCGATGCTGCGGTAGTACAGGGTGCCCAAAGACCACGACAGGCATCCCGTCAACACGCCGGCTTGCGCGAGCAAACTCTGGGTGCTCGAGAATCCCTTGGGGATCAGCATCAACACGACGCCCAGAAATCCGATGACCAAGCCCAAGATCGCCCAACGAGTCAGGGGGTGGCCGCGTTTGCCGAATACGCCGAGGCCCGCAATCCAGAACGCGGGCGTGCTGTTGAGCAGTGCCGATTGGTTGCTCGGAAGAAACTGAATGGCCCACATGTTCAGCCCGTTGCTGACCAATACCATGAAAAATCCGGTGATGATGACGTGCCGCCACTCGATCAGACGCACGGGCCAAGAGCTGCCGCCCCAGATTCTGGCGATGAGCGCGAGCAAGATCCCCGCCGTGGCGAAGCGAATCCCGGAAAACAGCGCCGGTGGCAGGTTGGTGACGGCGATCTTGCTGAATAAGAAGCTCGAGCCCCAGACCAGATAGATGGTGCCCAGGGCCAGTGCAAGCTTTACGGAATGACGCGGGTCACGCAATCGGCGAACTGTAGGCTACGCCGGACCGCCTCAATCGGTCCGGCGCGGCGTGCCGGCTCGGAAAATCCAGTAGCACATGCCGAGCAACAGCAGCGCGGCCCACCATTTTCCGCCCGGCAGTTCCGCCGCGCGAGCGAGCACGTCCGGGTTCTTGCTGATCCATATGCACATGGCTATGAAAATGCCCACGAGCGCCTCGCCCGTGATCAGGCCGGCAGCGAACAGCATGCCGTTCTGCCCGAGCTTTTCAGGATCGCCGCCCGGGTTGCGCCTTTTGTGCCAATGGGCCACCATTTCCGCGACGATGCCGCCGGCCAGAATGGGCGTGGACACATCCAGCGGCAGGTAAACTCCCACGGCCACCGCCAGTACCGGCGCGCTCCAACGCGAGCCGCGGCGCTTGAGATATAAATCGAACACGATGATCAGCGCGCCTACGACCGCGCCGATGGCAATCATGCCGACGGGCAGGGTGCCGCCGAACATGCCTTCGGCCACCGACCTGACCAAGTTGGCCTGCGGTGCGGGCAGCGCCTTGACCCCGGCATGCGCCGGTTCGCCGATGCCGTAGGCAAACAGCAAGACGTTCATCACCGGCGCCATGACGGCGGCGCTCACCACCACGCCGACGCAGAGCATGACCTGCTGGCGCCAGGGCGTGGCGCCCACCAGTTGTCCGGCCTTGAGATCCTGCAGATTGTCGCCCGCTACCGCCGCCGCGTTGCAGACTACGGCGCCGATGAATACCACCGCGACCGCGCCTATGGTGGACTTGCTGCCCACCATCCACATGAGCACCAGGGAGGCGAACAGGATGGTGCAAATCGTAATGCCGGAGACCGGATTGTTCGACGATCCGACGAGTCCGGCCATGTAGCCGCTGACCGAAGAGAACAAAAAGCCCGCAATGATCATGATCACGGCCATGGCGAGCGCCACCCCCAAGGTGCCCACCACCAGGTAGTACAGCACGAACAGCGGTATGACAAACAGCGCGATGCAGATCAGCACCGCGCTCATCGGCAGGTCGCGCTCGGTGTGCGGTACCTCGACGGCGCCGCGCGCGCCGACTTTCAATCCGCTGCGCACGGCCGACCACAAAGAATTACGCAGCGACCAGAGCGCCCAGAGCGCGCCCGTGAGCATGCATCCGACGCCGATGTAGCGCACCTGGGCGCGCCAAATGGCGAACGCAGCGTCCTCCGGATCGAGGCCGACCAGCTTTTGCATCAGCACCGGGTCATGCTGGAAGAAGTAGCTGTTGTACAGCGGAATGGCCAGCCACCAAGAGAACAGGCCGCCGGCTGCGATCAGAATCGCGACATTGAGCCCGACGATATAGCCGACTCCGAGCAATGCCGGTGAAAAGCCGTAGCCGAAGAACGCGATGCCGCGTTCGCCGATGAAGCTCTTGGCGGTGAAAGTCTCGGGCAGCGATCTCAAGCCCGAAGTTATGAATTTGAATACTCCACCGGCCACGGTCGCGAGGCCGAGAACTTTGGCTCCGGCGCCCGGGTTCGCCCCCACCTTGAGCACTTCGGCCGCCGCGATGCCTTCGGGAAAGCGCAGCTTCTGCTCGATGATCAGCGTACGGCGCAGCGGCACCGAAAACAGCACGCCGAGCAGGCCGCCGAGCCCGACGATGGCCAAGGTCCACCAGTAGTCGAAAGTCGACCAATGATGCAGAAGGATGAGTGCGGGCAGGGTGAAGATGGCGCCGGCGGATATCGACGTGCCGGCAGAGGCACCGGTCGCCACGATGTTGTTCTCGAGAATATTCGAGCGCCCGAACAGCGGCAGTACCGCCATCGAAATGACGGCGGCCGGAATTGCGGTGGCCACTGTAATTCCGGCGAACAAGCCCACGTAGGCATTGGCGGACGCGAGAATGACCGTGAGCACGATGGAAAGAAGAATCGCCTTGAGTGTCAGCTGCGGTGCCGGGCCTACGCCAGTGGTCATTGTATGCTTCCCATGAGTTTTTTTACGGGACGACTGAGAATCAGCAGCACGGCGCCCAAGCCGACCGCGAAGTAAACGATATGCATGTACTGCCCGGGCATCGCGGCCACATTATTGGCGTCGAATTCGCCGGCGATCAATCCCGCCACGAGATTGCCCAGGGAGAGGGACAGGAACCAGATGCCCATCATCTGTCCCACGAAGCGCTTCGGGGTCAATTTCGTGTAATAGCTCAAGCCCACGGGACTCAGGCAAAGCTCGCCGAACACATGCAGCATGTAGGTCGATATGAGCCAGTACGGCAGTACCTTCGACCCGGAAGCGACGATGCTGGCCGCCACCGCCATGACCAGAAATCCCAAACCCATGAAGATGACGCCGAGCGCAAACTTCGCCGGCGCCGACGGATTGAGATTGCGCCTGGCCAACGCGATCCACAGCCACGCCAGGAAGGGCGCGAGTATGAAGATGAAGGCCGAGTCCAGCGACTGGAACCAACCCGTGGGTATCACGAAGTGCAGCCATCCGACCACGCGGTCCGTGTAGCGCTCCGCGAATAAATTCAAACTGGAGCCGGCCTGCTCGTAGCCCGAGAAAAACAATGCGCTGCCGATGAACAGCACCACCAAGACGATGCCGTGTCTGCGCTCTTCGGTGGTGAGGCCCGCCGCGATGAAGTAGTACAGAAAATACAGTACCGCGATCGCGGCGATCACATAGGCCACGACTTGCGCCAAGTAAACGGCGTCCACGGGGATCCAGCCGCAGATCACCGCGGTCAGCGCGAGAGCGCCCAAGCCAACTGCCGCCCAGAGGTAGCGCCATTGTTTGGCACGCGCCGGGGTGGATGGAGTGTAGGCGCCGGAAGTACCGAGGTAACGCCGCGTCAGAACGAACTGCACCACGCCGAGGCCCATGAACAGGGCCGCCGCAGCGAAGCCGGTGCGCGCGCCATAGTGCAGTTGAGCCCAGCCGGTGACCAGAGGCCCCAGGAATCCGCCGACATTGATGCCCATGTAGAACACGGTGAATCCCGAGTCGAGCCTTGCGCCGCCCTCCGGATACAGATCCGCGACGATGGCACTGGCATTGGGCTTCAGCAGCCCCACGCCGAGCACGATCACGACCAAGCCGATATAAAATCCCCGCGGGCTCGTGGACATGGCCAGCAGCGCATTGCCGAGAGTGATGGCCACACCGCCCACCAGCACAGCGCGTTGCGCGCCGATCAGCCGGTCAGCAATCCAGCCGCCGGGCAGCGATGCGAGATACGCTCCCGCAGTGTACAGCCCGTAGATCGCCGTGGCCGTCTTGTCGTCGATGCCGAGGCCGCCGTTCGAGACCGCGGCGACCAGAAACAGCACCAGCACGGCGCGCATGCCGTAGTAGGTGAACCGTTCCCACATTTCCGTGAAGAACAGCGTGGCGAGGCCGCGCGGATGCCCGAAAAAAGTGGCGCTCAAATTCAGACTCCGGCGTCGCGCTCTGCCTGTTCAGCTTCTTCTTTGGCGCGTGCCGCGATTTTATCTTTGAGCAATAGTCCAGCCATGATGATCCCTATCTCATATAGGAGATACATCGGCACCGCCATGGCGCTTTGCGACACCGCGTCGGGTGGCGTCACGAAGGCGGCAAAGATGAATATCCCGAGTAGTGCGAAACCGCGATTCTTCTTCAGCGTTTTTTGCTTAACAAACCCCGTCCACACCAATAGTACAGTAGCCACCGGAACTTCGAAGGCCAAACCGAAGCACAGCAGCAGCACCATCACAAAATCGAGATAACTGCCCATGTCGGTCATCATCTGCACGCCGTGGGGAGTGGTGGCGACGAAGAAGCTCAACATGACGGGGAAAACCACGTAGTACGCGAAAGCGGCGCCCATATAGAACAGCACGATGCTCGATACGAGCAGCGGCACGGCCAATTTTTTCTCGTGTTTGTACAGCCCGGGCGCGACGAAGGCCCAGGCCTGGTACAGCACGTAGGGAATGGCGAGTCCGATGGCGAGCACCAATGCCAGCTTGAACGGTACCGTGAAGGGAGCCACCACGCTGGTCGCTATCAGCGTCGCGCCCGGCGGCAGCTTGTGAACCAGGGGATCCGCCACGAAGGTGAACAGCTGGTTCATGTACATGGCGCAGGGGATGAAGCAAATGCCGACCGCCAGCATGGCCTTGAGCAGCCGGTCGCGCAGCTCCAACAAATGGGATATCAGAGTACCTTCGGGGAGTTCGCCCGGCTCACCGGCCTCACTCATGGGTGGGCTTGGAATCGGCTACGTGCGGCTCGGATGCGTGCATGGCTGCCGGGGTGGTGGCCGAGGGAGGCAAGCCGCCAAAGACGGGCTCGGGCACGCGCGCCGTCGGCGGAACTGCATCGGCTGCCTGTACATCGACCGGCTGTATGGCGTCCGGCTGTACGTCGGCCGGTTGTGGAGCTACGGCGGGCGGCGGCGTATCAAGTGCCGGCGTCGCAGTGGGCTGGGTGTACGAGGGATCGTGGGCGGCGGCGCCTGTCGGCGAGGAGGTGCCGCTGCCCGGTGGGGGAGCGGCAGACTTGGGCTTGCTTTGCAGCTTCAGCAGTTCGTCCGCGTTGACTTCGCGTTCCAGCTGTTCGCTCAATTGGCGTGCCATGGCACGCGCACGCCCCATCCAGCTGCCGACCTGGCGTGCAACCTTGGGCAGCCGCTCCGGGCCCAACACGACGAGTGCTATGGCGGAGGTGAGCAGTATCTCCGAAAACCCAACATCAAGCATGCGGCATCAGGCGTTGGATTTCGGCGGGGTCTTTACCTCGGTCTCGCGAGGCACTGCGCCGGCATCGAAGTCCGCATCCTTTTCTTGCTTGAGCTGCTTCATTTTCTCTTCCGATTCGCCGTCGTTCATGGCCTGTTTGAAGCCCTTCACGGCCGCGCCCAAATCCGACCCGATCGTGCGCAAACGCTTGGTGCCGAATATCACCAAGGCAATGGCCAATATGACCAAAAGCATTTTTGAATCGAACATGCCGCTTCTCCGATACCGGGTTAACCTGATGGAGGCTAATGATACGCCAAACACATTACAATATTGGACCGCTCGCCCTGGATGCGTGTTCGGTCGCATTTGAAGTTTCTCTGAAATTAGCTCTCGAGCCAGAAAGTGACCGGGCCGTCGTTGGCCAGAGACACCCGCATATGGGCGCCGAAAATGCCCGTTTCGACGCGGCCCTGCCTGGCGCGAGCCGTCTGCACCAGAAAATCGAACAATTGCTGCCCCTGCTGCGGCGGGGCAGCGGTCGAGAAGCCCGGCCTCAGCCCCTTGTGCGTGTCCGCAGCCAGGGTGAATTGCGGCACCAGTAGCAAATCGCCCTGGGTTTGCGCCAGGCTCAGGTTCATTTTGCCTGCCTCGTCCGCGAACACGCGGTAGTGCAGCAAACGATCGAGCAACCGCATAGCGGAGGTTTCGCTGTCGTCCGGGCGCACGCCCACCAGGACCAGGAGTCCGGGGCCTATGGAAGCAACGCGCTCAGCGCCGACATCGACGCTGGCTTGCACCACGCGCTGTAGCAACCCAATCACAATAATTTAATATTATTCAATGGATTACAGGACTTGCGAGGCATAACGATCATCGCCTCCGCCCAATCTTTGGGAAGCCCCTTCAATGTCATCGACGAGGCGCTGTTGCATGTCCTTGCGATCCAATCCGGGCGGAATCGGTGGAAGTATTTCAAGGGTGATGATTCCCGGCGGGCGTAAAAATCCACGCCGCGGCCAGAGAAGACCGGAGTTCAGCGCAACCGGCACAACGGTACCTCCGATGGCTTGGTACATATGGCTCACGCCTGATTTATAGGCAGCGGGCTGCCCGACCACCCCGCGGGTGCCCTCCGGAAATATCACGACCTGCTTGCCGCGAGCGCATGCGGCGGCGGTACCTTGAATCATGCTCTCGAGGGCCGCCTTGCCGGTGCCGCGCCTGACCGGGATGCACCCCAACCGCAGCAGCGCCCAGCCAAAAAAAGGAATCCACGTCAGCTCGCTTTTGAAGACGAATACAGGTTCCCGAAATAGGGCGAACATCGCAAAGGTGTCCCAAGTGGACTGATGCTTCATGGCGATGACACAGCCGCCCTCCGGCAAGTGCTCCCGGCCTTTCACTTCACACGACACCCCGCAGACGGTTTCATACACCTTGAGCCATGCGTGCGACCACCATCTCGCAAAGGCGGGCAACCGCCGAGGCATGAGAATCGTGGTGAGCACCGCGATAATCGAACAGAGCGCGGTGAACACGTACAAAAAGACATTAAAGGTCAGGGAGCGTAGGGATAGCATCATTTCCAATCAGTATTGGGAGTTACCGGTATGAATTTTCCACTTCTGGCATCCAATTTCCACCGGAGGAGATTCGTAAACCACTATTCGATACTTCTGGAGAAAACGGCCGATAAACCCAGTAAGAAGACTATTTTCGCCACAAAGTGGGAGTGAATAGCACCAAAATCGTGAAAACCTCCAGCCGACCGAGCAGCATGGCCGCAGAGCACACCCAGGTCTGGAAATCGCTGAGCACGCCGTAGTTGCTGCCGGGGCCCACCAGCCCCAAGCCGGGGCCTGCATTGTTGATGCAGGCGATGATGGACGATAGGGAGGTCATGAAATCCAGGCCGCTGGCGAGCTGCACGAAGATCAGCGTCACGATGCTCATGAAGTAGAGGAACACGAAGGCGAGCACCGCGAACACCACACGGTTGGCGATCACCGTGCCGCCGACCTTGAGCGGCCGCACCATGTTCGGGTGCACCAGCTGATTCAGCTCGCGGTGTGCCTGCTTGGCGAGTACCAGGGTGCGGATCATCTTGATGCCACCGCCGGTGGACCCCGAGCTCGCCACGATGCAGCTCAAGAACATCATCCACATGGGTGCGAAAATAGGCCAGCGCGAATAATCCTGAGTGTGCAGGCCGCTGTCGGTCGCGATCGACACCACATTGAATACCGCGTGGCGCAGCGCCGTCGGGTAGTCGGCGTAGCTGCCCTTGAAGTACAGGAACAGGGATATGCCGATGCAGCTGGCGACGAGCACGCTTAGGATGGCCTTCGCCTCGGCATCCCGAAAATAGGCCCACACCCCGCGCTGGCTCCAGGCAAGAAAGTGCGTCGCGAAATTCAGCGCCGCCAGGATCTGGAATATCGTCAGCACCATTTCGATGGGCAGGGAGTTGAAGTGCCCGATGCTGGCGTCATAGGTAGAGAAGCCGCCGAGCGAGAGCGCCGAGAATCCATGACAGACGGCGTCGAACGAATTCATCCCCGCCAGCTTCAAGCACACGATACAGGCCACGGTCAGCCCGGCATACACCGCCCACAGCAGCTTGGCGGTCTGTCCGATGCGCGGCGTGAGCTTGCTGTCCTTCATCGGCCCCGGCATTTCTGCGCGATAGATCTGCATGCCGCCGACCCCGAGCATGGGCAGGATGGCGACGGCCAGCACGATGATGCCCATGCCGCCCAGCCAGCTCAGCAGATGGCGCCACAAGTTGATCGAGCGCGGCAGGTACTCGAGCCCCGACAGCACCGTGCCGCCCGTGGTCGTCAAGCCGGACGCGGCCTCGAAGTAGGCATCGGTGAAATTGATGGGCAAAAAATGCCATAGCGGAAACCCGGCCACCGCCGGCAGAGCGACCCAGGTCAGCGCCACCAGCATCAAGCCGTCCCGAGTCTTGAGCTCACGCTTGAAGCGCCGCGTCGCGAGCCACAGCAGTGCACCGAGAATGAAGGTCGCCAGCGCGGAAATGACGAAGGACCACAGAGCCGGATCGAGTCCCCACACGGCCATCACCAGGGGCGCGAGCATGGTCGCGGCGAATACCATCATGACGAGGGCAAAGACGTGCGCGACCGGCAGTAGGATGTCTTTCACAAGAAAGAGGCAGAGCCTTGGAAGAGTTTTTCGACGGCTTCGATATGACGCCGATCCGTCAAAAATAGGATCAAGTGATCGTCTGGCTGCACGGTGGTGTCGTGATGCGCGATGATGACGTCCTCGCCGCGGACCACGGCGCCCAAAGTGGTTCCCTCGGGCAGGGAAATATCTTCGATGCGGCGCCCGATGACCTTGGAGCTGTCGGCGTCGCCGTGGACCACCACCTCGAGCGCCTCGGCCGCGCCGCGCCGCAATGAATGCACGCGCACCACGTCGCCGCGCCGCACATGCGCCAGCAGCGAGCCGATGGTTACGGTCTGCGGCGAGATGGCCACATCGATGGAGCCGCTCTCGATCAATTCGGCGTACGAGGGCTTGTTGATCAAGGCCATGACCTTGTGAGCGCCCAGGCGCTTGGCGAGCATGGCCGAGAGAATATTCGCCTCCTCCGAGTTCGTCAGCGCGGCGAAGACATCCGTGCTGTCGATGTTCTCTTCGAGCAGCAATTCCTCGTCGGCCGCATCGCCGTGCAGGACGGTGGTGCTCTTCAACTGTTCCGAGACCTTCCTCGCCCGCTTGCCGTCGCGCTCGATGAGCTTCACCTGGTTCCTATCTTCCAGTTCGCTCGCCAAACGCACGCCGATGTTGCCGCCGCCGGCGATGACCACGCGGCGAGCCGGCGCTTCTTCCCGGCGCATCTCCTTCATGACCACGCGAATGTCATCGCGCGCCGCCAGGAAAAATACCTCATCGCCGTCCTCGACGACGGTGTCGCCCTCGGGCTTGACGCTCTTGCCGGCGCGGTAAATGGCCGCAACCCGGGCGTCCGCCGTGGGAATGTGCTCCCGCAAAGTGCGCAATGCCTGGCCTACCAAGGGACCGCCCTGCAGGGCGCGAATGCCGACCAGGCGTACCCGGCCGTCGGCGAAATCCAGCACCTGCAAGGCGCCGGGATAGCGGATCAGGCGCGCGATGTACTCGGTGACTAATTGTTCGGGGCTGATCCATACGTCCACTGCGATGGCATTCTCGCCGAACAGCTTGTCCCGCTCGGTGAAGTCGGCGGAACGCACGCGCGCGATTTTCTTCGGCGTGCGGTACAGCGTCCACGCGATGTGGCAGGCCAGCATGTTGACCTCATCGCTGTTGGTCAGTGCGACGAGAATGTCGGTGGCGGCGATACCCGCCGCCTCGAGAATGTGCGGGCTCGCCGCATTGCCGTTCACCGTGCGAATGTCGAGGCGATCCTGCAGATCGCGCAGAATCTCCTCGTTCGTGTCGACGACGGTGACGTCGTTCGCCCCTTCCCGAGAGAGGTGGTACGCCGCGGTGCGGCCGACTTGCCCAGCGCCCAAAATGATGATTTTCACAGCCCGATTACTCTACACGAACGAGATTGGCGTAAGACAGCATCAGCCACTTCGTGCCCTGACTCTCGAAATTGACCTGGATGCGGGCATGCGGCCCATTGCCCTCGAAATTGAGCACCACGCCGTCGCCGAATTTCGAATGCCGGACCCGGCTGCCCATCCGCATCCCCGCCGCAGGCACCTCTTCGAGGCTGCCGCCGCCGCCGTGCTTGACGAACACCGGCCGCGAGACCTGCAAACGCGGCCGGATTTCCTCGACCAACTCGGCCGGCAGCTCATTGATGAAGCGGGAGGGCTGGCCGTAGGTGTCCACCCCGTACAGGCGGCGCTGTTCGGCATAGGTTATGTAGAGTTGGCGCATGGCCCGGGTCGCGCCCACATAGCAGAGGCGGCGTTCCTCCTCGAGACCGGCCAGATCGGCGACCGAGCGCTGATGCGGAAACAGGCCGTCTTCCATGCCGGCGAGAAACACCACCGGAAACTCCAGGCCCTTGGCCGAATGCAGGGTCATCATCTGCACACAGTCGTCATACGGGTCGGCCTGGCCCTCGCCGGATTCCAACACGGCATGCGCGAGAAAGGATTCGAGCGGCGAGAGCTCGGCTTCGGCCTCGGTTTCCGGCGAAAATCCCCGCGCGGCGCTGACGAGTTCCAGCAGGTTCTCGATCCGGCCCTCACCTCGTTCGCCTTTTTCCTTCTTGAAGTGTTCGATGAGTCCGCTCATCTGAATGACGTGATCGACCTGCTCGTGAAGCTCCAGGCCCTGAACTTCGCGCGCCAGCTTATCGATCAGATCCAGGAAAGCCTGCAGCGCCAGCGCCGCTCTTTGCGGCAGCCCGCCTTGCACGCAGCTCAACGCGCCGTTCCACAGCGAGGTCGAGTGGCTCCTCGCGAAATCGCGCACCGCGTCCATGGTCTTCGCGCCGATGCCGCGGACGGGCAAATTCACGACGCGCTCGAACGAAGTGTCGTCGGCGCGGCTGGCGATGAGGCGCAGGTAGGCAAGAGTGTCCTTGATTTCGGCGCGCTCGAAGAAGCGCAGGCCGCCGTACACGCGATAGGGCATGCGCGCATTGAGGAAGGCCTCTTCGAACACCCGGGACTGCGCGTTCGAACGGTACAGTACCGCCGTTTCGCGGCGCGCGCCGCCGCGGGTCACCCATTCGCGGATCCGATTCACGACGAAATCGGCTTCGTCGCGCTCGTTGAAGGCCGCGTACAGCTTGACGCGCTCGCCATCCTCGCCGCTGGTCCACAGTGTCTTCCCGAGCCGGCCATTGTTGTTCGAGATGAGTGCGTTCGCCGCCTTCAGAATGGTGCCGGTGGAGCGATAGTTCTGCTCCAGCTTGTACAGCACGGCCTTCGGGAAATCGCGGCGGAATTGCTGCAGGTTCTCGACCCGCGCTCCGCGCCAGCGATAGATGGAATTGTGAGTGACCACGCCGCCCGCGATGAAGTTATGGGTACGCTCGACGTTGATGTCGTAGACCTCGGCGTCGTAGGCCTCGTACTCGATACGCTCGACCACGTCGAACCGGCCGGAATCAACCGCCATGACCATGCCGCAACGGATGCCGGCCGCCGCGATGAAGGGCAAAGACTTCTCGAGCATGTGCCCCTGAAGGACGTAGCGGCCATCGAGCCGCTCGCGAATGGCGCGTGCAATCGTCATCAGTTCGCCGAAGTCGGCGCGCATGGCCTCAAAGCGCCAACTTGGGGACTCAGACTTGGCGGCGCGTACGCTAAGACCCATGAGTTCAAGGATGGCACGGTCCTTGGGCGAAATCCCCACCACGGATATACGATGCATGGGCGTGCCGCCGCGCCGGTCGCCGCACAACGTAATGACGATGTTGCGACGGTTGGAATTGCGGCTCTGAGGCCGGTGGTGAGGCCGGTCGATGTCCAGACCCACTTCTTCCAGCAGCCGTTCCGCGGACACGAGCGTGTCGAGCGAGCTGAATATGCGCTGCAAATGGCCGGCATCGTGTATGAAACCGTTGCGGGCTTTGCCTTTGCGCGGCACAAAGGGACAAGTCGGCAGGCCGAAGCGCAGCGAGGTGATAACCTCGTCGATGCGCGCTTCGTTCTCGGTGGCGTGGGTGCGGATGATCCACAGCGCGTCGGCATGCTCCTGGAGGGAGCGCTGTTTGAAGCCCACCATGGGCCTCGCCTGACCTTCGGTGTATACCTGCGAAGTGCCGAGCCTGTAGCCCACACCTTCCTTGTGCATGAGGTACAGGAAGTAGGTCTGCGGTGTCTCGCCGAGTACGTAGCCTGCGAAGTGCACGTGTTCGGGTGTGCTTTTGACGACGGCTCCAGAGCGCAAGTGCAGGCACACGAGCTGTCCCTGGCGTCGCTTGGCGAAACACTCGGTCACGCGGGCCGGGCGCAGGTCGCCGCCGCCGTAACTCGATAGCACGGAATCGCCGGGGACGATCGACTCGATGGCACGCTTCGCGCCGTCCCCCATCGTTACCTGCGTCCCGGCTGCGAGGCACTGATCGTCGTCGCCGACGACGAAGGGCAGTCCGTCGGGTCCCGCCAGCAGCATCAGCCACTTGTACTGAATCGCGTTGGTATCCTGGAACTCATCCACCAGCACGTGGCGGAAGCGCGTGCGGTAGTGTTGCAGCAAGGACGGATCGTCTCGCCACAATTCGTAGGCCCGCAGCAAGAGTTCGGCGAAGTCCACGACTCCCGCCCGCTGGCACGCCTCTTCGTAGGCCTGGTAGATCTTGATCAGTTGGCGGCGCGTCGGATCGCCGTCGTCCTTGATGTGCTTGGATCGATGCCCCTCGTCCTTCTGGGCGTTGATGAACCACAAAATCTCGCGCGGGATCCAACGCGTCTCGTCGAGATCGAGCGCCTTCAACACCTTGCGCAGTACCCGGGCTTGGTCCTCGGAGTCCAGAATCTGAAAGCTTTGCGGCAGGCCCGCCTCGCGCCAATGGATACGCAGCAAGCGATGGGCCAGGCCATGGAAAGTCCCCAACCACATGGCGCCGCTCGGCAACCCCAACAAGGTCTCGATGCGGCTGCGCATCTCAGCCGCGGCCTTATTGGTGAACGTAACCGCGAGGATACTGTTGGGTGAGGCGCCCTCGACCTGGATCAGCCAGGCGACCCGATGGACCAACACCCGGGTTTTGCCGCTGCCGGCACCCGCCAATACCAGGGCGGCGCCCAGCGGCGAAGCGACTGCCTGCCGTTGATCGTCATTCAGCCCGTCGAGGAGATGAGATACGTCCATAAGGACGCGGATTGTACTTTAGCCAGTGCCCTGTCCCATAAATAACTCACTCGCTGCGCACGTAGCAGGTCTGCGCGACTCAAGAGATTCGCGAGCGGTTTTCCTCGGCGAATTCGATCAGGGCGAGAGCCAGGGAGAGGATCACCGGCCCTGCAATGATGCCGATGGCACCGAACGCCGGGATGCCGCCCAGCACACCGATGAACACCGCCAGCGCCGAAATTTTGGCTCGCCCTGAGATGAGCATGGGCCGCAGCACATTGTCCAGGCCGCCGAGCATCAGGCCCCATCCCAGCATGAATAGGCCATAGCCCCAGCGGCCGTCGATGAACAGCCAGATCGCGGCCGGACCCCAGACGAAAGCCGCCCCGCCCACAGGCAGCATGGAGAGCAGGGCCGCCAGCACGCCGAACACCACCGGAGAAGGCAGGCCGGCGATGGTAAATCCGATGCCTATCAGTATTCCCTGCAACAGAGCGGTTACGCTGGTGCCCACGACAATGGCTCGCGTGACTCCACTCAATTGCCGGAACAGCCGCTCCTTGCGTTCCTCGTTCAATGGAATCAGCCGCCGCGCCCGGGCCACCATGGCATCGCCGTCGCGCAGGAAAAAGAACAACAGAAACAGCATGATCGCGAATCCGAGCAAGGAGCCCAGGGCGCCCAGAAAAAATCCGCCGCCGAGACTGGCCGCGCGTTTCAGCACTTCGCGGGTGCCGGAGACCAGCCAGGCTTGAATTTGCTCCGCCGAGATTCCCGTGTGCGCCTCCAGCCAGACGTTGATTCGGGCAATCAACGGAAATTGCTGCAGATCCGACAGGGATTTGATATCGAGCGCCACCGCGGATTTCTGCAACTGCTGCAGCAACGTTGAAATCTGGGTCACAAAATCGATGGACAGGGCGCTCAGGGGCAACAGGATGGTGATGGGCGCCAGCGCCGTCAGTGTGCCCGCGGCAAGCTCCTTGCCCTTGAACCGGCGCCGTAGTCGCAGGTTCAAGGGATACAGCAGGAATGCGAGAAACGCCGCCCAGGTCATGGGCGCGATGAACGGCATGAAAATCAGGACCAGCGCATAACCCAAGGCGGCCGCAACAACCAGCGCGAAAATACGCGGATAAAAGCTCGCAGGGGTCGGCATCGTGGCATCGTAGCACCCGCGCCGCGGCGAGCCGAGACCCGCCATCCCTGCCGTGTCGGGGCCGGTCGGCTGCTTCCTAAAAATTCCTGGATACGGGTACTATCGTTGATTGGAATTCGCCAACGAGAGCGCAATGACAACAATAACCCTCAATAATCAAATGGTTAACGTGGACGCCGAAGCGGATACCCCCCTGCTCTGGGTGCTGCGCGATCACCTCGGCATGACCGGCACCAAATTTGGCTGCGGGATGGCTCTGTGCGGCGCCTGCACCGTTCACATCGACGGTGCCGCGACGCGCTCTTGCGTGCTGCCCTTGAGCGCGGTCGAGGGCAAGTCCATTACGACCATCGAGGGGCTCTCCAGGGATCGCGGCAACGTGGTGCAAAAAGCGTGGCTCGAGATCGACGTGCCCCAGTGCGGTTACTGTCAGTCGGGGCAAATCATGTCGGCCGCGGCGCTTCTGAAAAGCAATCCAAAACCCAGCGATGCCGACATCGATGCAGCCATGTCGGGGAATATTTGCCGCTGCGGCACCTACCCCAGGATCCGCAAGGCGATTCACCGCGCGGCGGAATTGCTCGGTTCGGGCGCGGCGAAGTGAGGCCGGCTTCCGAACTGAGCCGCCGCGATTTTCTGAACGCGACGGCCACCGTGGGCGGGGGCCTGATCCTCGCGCTGACGCTTCCCGGACGGGCGGGTCCGGCGAATTCCAAATCGGCGGCACACGCGCCCACTGCAGCCGGCGCGGCGCTGCCCGGCGCGGCAGTGCCGGGCGCAGTGGAAGGAGCCGGGCTGTCGGGCAATCAAGTGAATGCGTGGCTGAAAATAGCCCGCGACAACTCCATCACCGTCATCGTCGATCGTTCCGAGATGGGCCAGGGTGTGTATACGGCGCTGCCCATGTTGCTGGCCGAGGAATTGAACATCGATTTCAATGTGATCCGAATCGTGGCCGCACCGGTTGGCGATGCCTATGTCAGTCCCGGAAACGGCGGACAAATCACAGGCACCAGCAATAGCGTGCAGGAGTCATGGGACAAGCTGCGCATGGCCGGTGCGACCGCGCGCACCCTGCTGATCAACGCAGCCGCCAAGCACTGGCGGATCGACCCGGCGCAATGCCACGTCGAGAATGCCACGGTCGTCAACTCACAAGGCAAGGTACTGACCTACGGCGAGCTGGCCGATTCGGCCGCGAAGCTGCCCGTCCCAAAGGACGTGAAATTAAAGCCCAAGGGGAAGTTCCAGATCATCGGCAAGCCGGTGCCGCGCATCGATACGCCGGGCAAGATCGACGGCAGCGCCGAGTTCGGCATCGACGTCAAACTGCCGGGAATGCTCTATGCCGCGCTGGCCCAAAGCCCGGTGCTGGGCGGCAAGGTGAAGGCGCTCGATGCGGGGGCCGCCGAGAAAATGCCCGGCGTGCGCAAGGTGCTCGCCACGTCCGGCGGCGTCGTGGTGGTGGCCGACCATTTCTGGCAGGCATTGAAGGCGCGCAATGCTCTCGCGATCAGCTGGGATCCGGGCGCCAACGCGCGGCTCGACAACGCCGGCATTCATGCTCTGTTGAAGAAAACCGCCGCGGCCGGCCCCGGCCTGTCGGCGCGCACCGATGGCAACGTGGAGAATGCGCTCAAGTCGGCGAAACAACACTGGAGCGCCGCCTACTACCTGCCGCTCCTGGCACATGCCTGCATGGAGCCGATGAATTGCACCGCCGATGTCAAGGCCGACGGCTGCGACTTGTATGTGGGCACGCAGGTACAGCAGGTCGCGCAGATCACTGCGGCGACGGCGGCGGGATTGCAGCCCGCCCAGGTCCGGGTCTACACCACCTTGCTCGGCGGTGGTTTCGGCCGGCGGCTGGATATCGACTTCATCCCCGCGGCGGTCGAGGCATCGAAGGCTCTGGGGGTGCCGGTCAAGGTGATCTGGACGCGCGAAGACGACATGACCCATGACACCTATCGTCCGCCCGCCTACGAAGAAGTCAGCGGCGGCCTCGATGCGGCAGGGAAACTCATCGCCTGGAAATTGCACATCACCAGCCCGTCGATCACCGCGCGCATGTTTCCGCCCGTCAAAGGGGTGGATGACTCGGTGATCGAGGCGGCGGTCAATAATCTCTACGATGTCCCGAATCTGTCGGTGAGTTATTCGCGCCAAGAGATCGGCATCGACGTGGGTTATATGCGCTCCGTGAGCCACTCCCCCAATTGCTTCGTCATCGAAAGCTTCATGGATGAGATGGCCGCTCTTGCCGGCAAGGACCCCTATGATTTTCGAATGCAGCATCTCGCGAAGAAGCCGCGCCAGCGGCATGTACTGCAGCTGGCCGCCGAACGCGCCGGCTGGGGCAAGGCGCCCGCGGGCCGTTACCAGGGCATTGCACTGATGGAGGGTTATACGACTCATCTGGCGCAGGTGGCCGAGATCTCGATCAGCGGCGGCGACGTCAAGGTACACAAAATTACCTGCGTCGTGGACTGCGGCCAGATGGTCAATCCGAAGATCGTCGAATCGCAAATAGAAAGCGGGATCGTGTTCGGCCTGTCGGCCGCCCTGTGGGGCGAGGTGACGATAGCGGGCGGCCAGGTACGGCAGACCAACTTCAATAATTATCGCGTGCTGCGCAATAACGAGCTGCCCGAACTCGACGTGCATCTGGTCGACAGCGATGAGACTCCGGGCGGCATCGGCGAAGCCGGGGTGCCCCTGGTCGCGCCGGCCCTATGCAATGCGATATTCGCCGCTACCGGCAAGCGGCTGCGGGAATTGCCGATTGCGGGGCAGAAGCTGTCGAAAGCTTAGTCTCCGTCAGCGGTTGCGCTTCAGCGCATTGGCCAGGGCTTCGGCCATGGCGCCGCCGCCGACAGACTGGGGCTGTTCGCGCGGTGCGGGCCGCGGAGACTGTTTCTGCGATCCCGGCTGCCGCCCCTGCCCCTGCTGCTGCGGCTCACGCTTCTGCGCCGCTCCGCTCTCTCGCGGGCGCGCCGCCTGATCCTCGAGCCGCATGGTCAGCGCGATGCGCTTGCGCTTCTCGTCGACCTCCAGCACTTTCACTTTGACGACCTCGCCG
>Ga0302326_10013010_pt1 | contig 17656 bp, 13 predicted proteins | sample Palsa_T0_3_FD_202264 | JGI IMG/M metagenome (GOLD analysis project Ga0302326, IMG submission 202264) | Peat permafrost microbial communities from Stordalen Mire near Abisko, Sweden - Palsa_T0_3 | ecosystem: Environmental > Terrestrial > Soil > Palsa > Peat permafrost | place: Sweden: Abisko... | reverse complement strand
GCGAACTCCAGTGCATCGCTGGGAACGCGGATGGCGCTGGGCTGCACCGGCACGTCGAAGGAGAGCGGCATGCCGTAGCCGAAGCGGTGCGCCATGGCCTCGAGCTGCGGCGGCGTGAGGTGCTGCTTGGCCAGACGCGCGAACACGGTGTTGATGCTGCGGCCCAGGGCGCCGGCCAGGGTGGTGCACCAGCGATCGCGCTGGGGATCGTCGACCAGATCGAGGGAGCCGATGCGCTGCTCGCCGCCGGAGTAGCACTGCCGGGTGTCCGGCCCGAGATGCGCGTCCTCCACCAGGGCCGCGGCGGTGACCACCTTGAAGACGCTCGCCGACGGGGCCGTGGCCTCCGCGCAGAGATCGCGCGGCGTGCCTTTCTCGACGTGGCTGGCGTAGACCAGCAGCTTGCCGGTGGCCACGTCCATCATCACGACGGCGGCCTCGGGCAGGTGCTGGGCGCTCATCAGGCCGACGGAGGTGCTTTGCAGGTCGGCGTCGAGGGTGAGCTGCGCCGTGCCCCCTCCGGCCGGCGCGCTCACCACGCCCTCGGCGACGCTGGTGTGCAAGAGCTCGAGGCCCGCCACGGGGCTCGGCTCGGGACCCTGGGGCTCGTCTTCGTGCGGGGCCACCTCCGCGGCATGCGCCAGCGACGGAGCGGACACCGACTCGAGCGAGGGTTGCGTCGCCACCGGCTCGTGCACCGGCCGGCGCAGAACGAGGACGGTCGCGGCGAGGAGAGAAGCGCCCGCCACTGCGAGAAGGACCGTGCGACGCATCGCCGGAGTGTGTGGCACGGCCCAGGCCCACCGGGCAAGAAAGGGGAAAGGGCCCCCTCGCGCGCGCTCGCGAACCGCCTCTCGATGAGGCATAGGTGGCCCATGCCCCGCACGGTGCCGCTCGCGCTGGCGTTCGCCGCCCTTCTCGGCGCGCCGTTGGCCCAGGCGGAGACGCGCGCCGTGGCCCCCCCGGGGGGCGGTCTCCCGGCGCTCGAGGTGAAGGTCAGCCTCGCCGAGGGGGTGGTGGATGCGAACGGAGCGCGCATCCCCATCGCCCTCGATCGCGCCAGGTTCCCGGATGACGCCGACGTCACCGTGGAGGTCGTCGCCGTCGGCGACGCCCGGCACGTGGTGCACGTGATCGTGCCGGCCCGCGGCAGCGAAGGGCTGGCCTGGGAGGCCCTGCTCGCCGGCGGGCGGACGCAGCCCATCTTCGCCGGGCTCACCGGCTACCTGGCCGGCGATCCCGGCGAGCGCACCGGCCGCGAGGTGCGGGTCGTCCCCGGCGGCGCGACGAGCTTCGTCCTGGTGAGCGACATCCGCGAGGACCTTCGCATCTGCGGGCAACGCACCACCATGCTGGATCCGCAGGCGCTCTACCCCGGCTCGCTCGATCTGCGCTCCACCACGGCGCAGCGCCTGTCCCCCGAACAGCAAGAGGGGGCGCAGCGCGTCGTGGCCATCGACGTCGGGCCGAGCGCGGCGCCGTCGCTGGCGAGGCTCCTCGTCGCGCGGGGCTCGAGCGTCCCCGGCTCGCGCGGCGTCGAGCTCACCGACGGCGACCCCAGCACGGTGTGGAGCGAGCGGCGCCCACGCATCGGGCAAGGCGAGTTCGTGGTCATGTCGGCGCCGAGGGAGGTGCCGATGGCACGGATGCAGGTGGTCGTCGCCCCGGCGTCCGCCAGCGCGAACAGGGACGGCGCTGCGCCGAAGACGTTCTACCTGGTGACGGAGAGCGAGACGTTCGAGGTGACTCTTCCCGGGGACGCCTGGCTGAAGCCCGGGGAGGCGTACCAGATCCCCTTTCCGCACCCCCTCGCCACGTCGTGTGTGGCGCTGGTGCTGAACGACGCCTTCACGCGTGGCCTGGTGCATCCCGACGTGAGCGTCGCCGAGCTGGTGGCGTACAGCGAGCTCGATGGGCCGGGGACCACGCTCGACGAGGTGGCGAAGAAGCTGTCCGGCGAGCAGGCGCTGGTGGCCGCGCAGGTGCTGGAGCGCGCCGGCGACAAGGCGCTGGAGGCGGCGGCGAGGGCCTACGACGGGCTCGACGCGCGAGGCCGCGCGCACGCCATCGACGTGGCGGCGAGCCACGAGGGGTGCGTCGAGGCGGCGCCGCTCCTGGTGCGTGGGCTGTGCGAGAGGGACGGCGAAGCCCCCCGGAAGGCGCGCGAGAAGCTGGAGCGTTGCAAGGGGGCGGCCGGCGTGCTGGCGTCGACCATGCGGAGCGACGCGGCGACGCGCGCGTGCATCGCGCCGGTACTGGCGATCCTGGCCGCGGGCGACGCGCTGGAGCCCATCGCCGATGCGCTGGGGGGGACGGCGGACGCGGACAGCGAGACGCGCGAGGTGCTGCGCGGGGCGTTTGCCGAGGCGCTGACGTCGGCGCCCCCGGGGCGTCTGGCGACCCTCCTCGCCGATGGGCATCGCAGCGTGGCGGCGCGGCTGGAGATGATGCGTGCGGCCGGCGCGCGGCTGATGGAGTCGCCGGCGGAGAGCGACCGCACCCTGGCCGAGGTCCTCGCCGGGTCGCCGCCGATGCGCGTGCGCTACCTGGCGCTGGGTCCCCTCGGTGAGCTCGCGCACGCGGGCGATCACCTGGCGGCGACCCGTGTCGCCGAGTCGATGGTCCGCGACGCGGAATGGCCGGTGCGCGCGCGGGCGGCGGAGCTCGGGGCCGGGCTGGCCGAGGCGCAGGCGGCGCTCGTGGCGGCGGTGCGCGACGCGGAGCCGCGGGTGCGCGAGGCGGCCTTGCAGGCGCTGGCCGCTGCGCCGCCGCCAGCGCCCGCGGTGGATGCGGCGCGGGCGGTGCTGGAGAAGGACGGCTGGTTCTTCGTGAAGGCGCAGGCGGTGGGCGTGCTCTCCAGGGCGCCGCCCTCCAGCGACGTGGACGACGCGCTGGGCGGGGCGATACGCGACGGCTCGGCGCGCGTTCGCACGGCGGCGCTGGTGGCGGTGGCGCTGCGTCACAGCGGGTCGCTTCGTGCAGCGGTGCGCGACCGGCTGGACGATCGCAACGAGGAGGCCGAGGTGCGCGCCTCGGCGGCTGCCGCTCTCGGCGCCGTGTGCGACACGTCCTCCCTGGATCGGTTGACGGAGCTCGCCCGCGGCCTGGGAGCGCCCGGGACGGCGGAAGACGAGCAGCAGATCGCCCTCGGCGCGCTGGTCGGGCTGGCGGCCATGCACCCGCGTGACTTGCGCGATCGCCTGGCGCCGCTGCTGGCCAAGACGGCCCCGCCCACGGTGCGCGTCGCCGCGGAGAAGGCGCTCGCGGCGCGCGGCGTCTGCCGCTGACCGGCCCGCGCATCTGCGCTAAGCCCTGGGCTAGCCATGACCGATCCCAAGCGCATCTCGCCGCAGGAGGCGAGCGTGAAGCTCGCCGAAGGCTGGACCTACGTCGACGTCCGCACCGTCCAGGAGTTCGAGGCGGGGCACCCCAAGGGGGCCGTGAACGCACCGCTGATGCACGCTGGCCCGGGAGGGATGGTCCCCAACCCGGACTTTCTCCCGGTCATGCGCGCCGTATTTCCCGTGGAAGCCCGGCTCGTCCTGGGCTGCAAGTCGGGCGGTCGATCGCTGCGGGCGATCAAGGTGCTGGTCGGCGCGGGCTACTCGCAGGTGCTCGACCAGCGCGCCGGATGGGACGGCGCGCGCGACGCGTTCGGGCAGCTCGCCGAGCCGGGCTGGTCGCGCGCCGGCCTCCCCGTCGAGCTGGGGCAGCCGGCGACCGGCTCGTGGGAAGACCTGAAGAAGAAGGGCGACGCCTGAGGCCCCTCTTTCTCTGTCTCCTTTGGGTGCGGATGACGACGGCGCTTGCCGACCTCAGTCCTCGCGCACCCGGTCGTAGTCGGCCGCCGCGTGCTCCACGACGTCGAGATCGCGCGCGGCGCGCTCGGCCTCGGCGGCCAGCTCGGCGGTGAAGAGAGTCAGCCCCCAGATGCCGTTCTCGCGCCGGCGAAACGGGTAGCGCGTTCCGCGCGCGGTGACCACGGTGGCGCGCTCGCCGGCGATCTCCACGCTCGCCACGCCGGAGAGGTCGCGCTCCAGGCGCGCGATCCATCCGCGCGTCGCGGCCAGCAGGGCGAAGACGTCCGCCCCGTCCGGCGCGTCGGCTTCGTCGTGCCAGGCCTCGAGGAGGCGCGCCTTCTCGTGGGGCGGATAGCTGGCACGCACCCGATCGCAGGCCTTCCGGCGCATGTCGCGGATGCTGTACGCCGCCCACTGCGAGTCGGTCTCCAGGTAGGCGAAGGCGTCGCGCGGGCGTCGCTCGGCGACCGCGAAGGCCACCCGCGTGTAAGCTCCCTCGGGCGTCGTCTCCGGGGGGAAAGGCCGACGCCCGATGGCCCACGAGCCGACGGCGAGGGATACCGTCAAGAGACCCCCGACGACGAGCAGCGTCCGGCGGCGCATTGCGGTAGAGGGACATACCATGTGGCTGCAGTCGCGCGTCGTCGCCGTGGTGCCGGCCTGGAACGAGGCGCCGCGAATCGCGCGCGTGGTGCGCGGCATGCCGGCGTGGGTGGACGGGATCGTGGCGGTGGACGACGCCAGCGACGACGGCACGGCGGAGGCGGCGCGAGGGACCGGGGACGCGCGCCTGGAGGTGGTCCGGCACGAGCGCAATCGCGGCGTCGGGGCGGCCATCGTCAGCGGGTACCGGCGCGCAGCCGACCTCGCGCCGGGCGCGCGCGACGTCTTCGTCGTTCTGGCGGGGGACGGTCAGATGGACCCGCGCGATCTCCCCGCCCTGGTCGAGCCCATCGCGCGCGACGAGGCCGACTACGTCAAGGGCAACCGCTTCACCTCGCGCAACGTGGTGCGCGCCATGCCTCCGTCGCGACTCTTCGGCGGCCTGGCTTTCTCGTGGGCGACCTCGCGCGCCATCGGGGTGCCGGTGTCCGACAGCCAGTGCGGCTACACCGCCCTCGCGCGCGCCGCCTGGGCGCGCCTGAACCTCGAGGCGCTCTGGCCGCGCTACGGCTACCCCAACGATCTGCTGTCGTTGCTGGCGCTCGGCGGTCTGCGCATCGCCGAGGCCCCCGTGCGCGCCATCTACGCGGACGAGGTGAGCCGCCTCAAGCCGCGGCACGTCCCGGTCGTCGCCGCCCTGGTCGCACGCGCGTGGGTCCGCCGGCTTCGCGCGATGAAGCGCGTCGCCAGGTAGCGAACCGACCAGGGAAGAGCGCTTCAGCGCGCGCGGTGGGAGTCGGGGATGCGGTCGGGGTACTTGCGCATGACGTCGACGCGGGTCGGCGGGATGAGCTGATCGACGATGGGCTCGAGGGGTTTTACCTCCACGGTGCCGAGCGGCACGCGGTCGTCGCCGTCGCTCGGGCCACTCACCACCTTCAAGCGCTTGCCGGTGCTGCGCTGGTAGGCGCCGAGGACGACGCGGTAGGTCCCGGCCGGAATGGTGAAGGGCGGGAGCTGGACCAGGGTGCGATCTTCCAGGATTTCGCCGGCCTGCCAGCGGTCCGCCGGGAACATCCAGTCGCCGGGCACGTGATCGGCCGGCATCTGCGTCCCTGGCTTGATGAAGTGAAGGAAGAAGTAGAGGTCGCGCGGCATGGGTCCGGGCAGCCGCCACCAGGTGGTGACGAAGACCTCGTGATGCTCCAGCGTGTGCGCGGTCACCTCCGAGCCGAGGAGCTCGAGCCCTCCTTCCAGCCTGGCCTGCACGCCACCCAGGCTGGCCGGCGGCGCGTCCAGCACCACCTCGCGCGGCGTGCGATTCCACAGGTCGCGCCGCCGCCAGAGCGCCAGGTAGTACCCCGTTCCGCGCGGCCAGGTGCGCACCGGGACGTAGCGATCGCGAAATCGCCCATCGTCCCAGATGCCCCACTGGAAGGTGTTGGCGCGGTAGGCATCCCCGAACGAGCCCCCGGTGGGGTCCTTGTCGAACTCCTGACGGACTGTCTCCTCGTCGCCGCGCGGCGTGTAGATGGTGAGGATGGCCCACTCCGGAGCGCGCGCGAAGAAGTAGTCGCGCATGCTGGCCTCGAAGGCCGCTTGCCTGGCTCCGTCGGCGGCATTGATGAAGGCGTGGAGGCCCATGTCGTGCCGCGCATGGGCCACCGTGCGATCCACCAGACCCACGAAGTCGAGAAAGTCGATGTCCGGCGCGTGGTAGGGGGTCGAGCCCATGTCCTGAAACGCGACCAGGCCACCTGGGCGCTCGTGCCGCACCAGGAACTTGCCGAGGTCCGGGTGGAAGGTGCCCGCCAGGTCGCCGTGGCCGTTGAAGCCGTTCAGCTCCTTGAAGGTGAAGGCGAAGTTCAGGCGCGCGGCGAGGAGCACCATCCCCCAGCCCACGGCGTACGCCACGGCACGCGCCGTCGATCCGTCGCCGACGATCGACGGCGCCACGCGTCTGACCGCGCGAAGGACCGCCTCGACCAGGTTCTGCGCGCCCAGCGCGGCGAGGACGCACAGGAACGGGAGCGCCGGCAGGTAAAGACGGTGCCATTGCATCTCGTCGACGCCGACCATCACGATGTAGACCATGAAGGCCAGGGCGATGAGGGCCATCGTCGCCGTCTCCGCGAGGCGCCGCCGACTCGCGAAGGCGAGGGGAGCGAGCACGGCGAGGAGCCCGATGCGGTTGAAGGCGAACATCCCCTGGAGGCTCTTCAGCCCCTCGCGCCAGACCAGCGAGCCGGTGCTGGTCTTGGCGTAGAAGGTGTTGGGGATCAGCGAGCCGTAATAGAAGTACCGGAAGGTGTGGCAGGGCACGGTGATGGCCAGAATGCCCGCGAGGTAGAGTCCGTCGGCGCGCGTGATGCGGCGGGTCCGCACGACGTTCACCATCCGAGGGAGCCCCACCAGAATGGCCATCACGTGCAGCTCGGGCCGGGTCATGCAGGCGGCGCCCATGACCAGGCCTGCGGCGAGGCAGCGCTTCTCGAGCCTGGCCTGCGACGCGCCGGGGGCGGTCCACAGGAGGAAGGCGCCGGCGATGGGCAAGAGCGTCCCCAGCGGCTGCTCCAGTCCGCTCTTGGACCAGAGCGCGAAGCTCGACGAGGTCGCCAGCCAGAACGCGCCCCAGAGGTGCGACGCAGCAGGGCGCGACGCCCCCTGCATCCACGCCGTGAGCCGCGCGGTGGTGACCAGGCAGACGATGCCGAGGGCCGTCCCCAGCACCTCGCACACCTGGAAGAGGTCCCACCCCAGCGCCTCGAACGGCGCGAGGACGAACACCCAGAGGAAGTTGGTGAAACCCTCCACGCGCTCGCCGTGGTTGAAGACGAGGCCGTTCCCGGTGACCAGGTTGTGCGCGTAGCGAAAGGAGATGTACGCGTCGTCCTTGACGAACTCGAGGACCACCAGGATGGAGAGGACGAAGGGAATGGCCGGAATCAAGTAGACGAGCCGGCGAAGCCAGCGCGCGGCGCGTTCGTCCGTCGCGGGCTCGGCGGCTCCCGTCGTCGTGACCGTCGGCGCCGCCGCCGCCGGCTGGTCGACCGGGCGAGGATGCCAGGCCAGCCACGCGGCGAGGGCCGCCGCCAGGGCCGCGCCGACGAGCCAGGGGGTCAGCGGGCGCCAGGCTCCCCGCGCGGTCTGCGCATGGATCTCCGGCTCGGTGAAGGTGCGCGGCGAGCCGTCGGCGTCCTCCGCCACGACGTCGACCCACCCGGCCAGGACGCGGTCGTCGGGCTCGCGCGGCTCGAGCACCTCGAGGCGCGACCCCTTGGCGCGATCGTAGAGCCCCACGAAGACCGGGTAGCGCCCGAGGGCCGCCGAGGCCCCGATGGGAACGCTCACCGTGTGGACGATGTCCTCATCCCCCCAGCGCGTGGGCGCCACGTCCGGCGGCGCGTCGCGCACTGCGCGGAAGTCGTCGAGGGCGCCCCCTTCCGATTCCAGGTGGACGAAGATCCAGTCGTCGGCCAGGAGGGCGTGCCTGGCGTGCAGGTGCAGGGTGAGCGTCGCCGTTCCGCCGGGGAGGACTTCGCGGGTCACCGTGGCGCCGGTCAGCTCGAGGTCCTGCGCGAAGAGCACGCGCCCCGCCCCGGCCGCCGCGACGGCCACCGCGATGCACGCCAGGGCCAGCGCCAGCGCGAGGAGAGGCCACGGCACCCGCCGCCGAGGAGCGGCGTGCGACGCGGCGAGGGGGGCCTCCGCCTCTGCCTCCCCGGTCCCCGGCTTGCGCGACGCCATGGCCGCGTCGTATCAGCTCACCCCGAGGGCCCGCTCGAGGATCGCCGGCACGTGCGCGAGCGCGTGCTCCAGGTCGAAGAGGCCCCCCAGCTTGGTCGCGCCCAGCTTGCGCGTCACCTCGGCGTCGGCCGCCAGGAGTTCGCGGAAACGCCCCTCCCCGCGCCACGCGCCCATGGCGTGGCGCTGGACGAGGACGTACGCGTCCTGGCGCGGCATTCCCGCTTCGACCAGGGCCAGCAGCACCGCCTCGCTGAAGTAGAGTTCCCCCGCGCGCTCCAGGTTCTTCTGGAGGTTCTCGGGGTAGACCACCAGCCCTTCGACCAGGCGCGCGGAGCGCTCCAGCATGAAGGCCAGCGTCGCCGTGGCGTCGGGGCCGATCATCCGCTCTACCGACGAGTGCGAGATGTCGCGCTCGTGCCATAGCGCCACGTCTTCCAGCGCGGGCACCACCGCCGCGCGCACCATCCGCGCCAGGCCGCACAGGTTCTCGCTGAGGATGGGATTGCGCTTGTGAGGCATGGCGCTCGAGCCTTTCTGGCCCGGGGTGAAAGCCTCCTCGGCCTCCGCGACCTCGCTCCGCTGCCAGTGGCGCACGTTGGTGGCCAGGCGCTCGATGCCCGCCGCCACCAGCGCCAGCGCCGCGAAGTACGCCGCGTGCCGATCGCGCGCCACGATCTGCGTGGCCACCGTCTCGGCCTCCAGCCCCAGACGCGCCAGCGCGCGCTCCTCGATGGCCGGCGACAGGTGCGCGTAGGTGCCCACCGCGCCGGCGATCTTGCCCACCGCGATCTCGCGCCGCGCGGTCAGGAGGCGCACGCGACCGCGCGCCATCTCGGCGTGGTGGCCGGCGAGCGCCAGGCCGAAGGTGATGGGCTCGGCGAAGATGCCGTGGCTGCGGCCGATCATCGGCGTCCTGGCGTGCTCGCGCGCGCGCCGGGCGAGCGCCGCGAGCGCCTGGTCGCAGCGGGCGATGAGCAGGTCGGCGGCGTCGCGCAGCAGGATGGCCAGCGAGGTGTCGAGCACGTCGCTGGAGGTCATTCCCCGGTGCAGCCAGCGCGCCTCGAGTCCCGCGAGCTCCTCGACGTGGGTGAGGAAGGCGATGACGTCGTGCTTGGTGGTGCGCTCGATCTCGTCGATGCGTGCCGGGACGAGCTGCAGCTTCTTGCCGCGGATCGCCGCGGCGATGCCGGGCGGAACGAGCCCGGCCTCTTCCATGGCCTCACAGGCGGAGAGCTCGACCTCCAGCCACACCGCGTAGCGGCGCGAGGGAGACCAGAGCTCGGCGAATTCGGAGGGCGTGTAGCGCGGGATCACGCCGGGGCGAGTATCACAGCTTCCGTCCCCGGTCCCGTCCCCGGTCCGGGCACAGGTCCGCCGCTCTACGCGCGCCCGTAGACCGGCAGCGCGACGCCGCTGATGTCGCGGGCCTCCTCGCCGAGGAGGAAGGCCACCACCCCGGCCGCCGAGCTCAGGCTGACCCATTTCGCCGGATCGACGCCGGGCATGGCCGCGCGGTTGGCCGGCGTGTCCATGGTGCTGGGGAGCAGGGCGTTCACGCGCACGCCGAAGTCGAGCACCTCGGCCGCGACGGCCTTGGCCAGGGCCACGACGGCCGCCTTCGACGCCGCGTAGCCGGAGGCGCGGGCGCTGGTCTCCGGCTGGACCGCGGCGCGCGAGCCGATGACCACGACGCTCCCGTGCTTTCGCGCGACCATGGACGGCAGGAGAGCGCGCAGGCCGAGGTGCACGGTCTCCAGGTTGGCCTGCATCATGGCGCGCCACACCTCGTCGCTGGTCTGCTCGTGCAGCGGCTTGCCTCCGCGCCAGGCCCCGGCGATGAGCGCGGCCTGCGAGGGGGTGGCGCCGAGCTCGCGCTCGATGCGCGCGATGGCCTCCGTCCAGGTCGCCTCGGTGGCCAGGTCTCCGACGACCACGCATGCGCCGCCGAGGCTCTCGGCGAGCTGGTCCAGCCCTGGCCTGGCGCGCTCGCTGTCGAGGAGCGCGAGCCTGGAGCCTCGCGCGGCCAGCGTCCGCGCGACCTCCGAGCCCAGCGCCCCGGCCGCACCGGTCACCAGAGCGACATCGTCCATGTCCGAGGACTATCACGCAGCGACGTCGCGCAGCTCCTCCAGCTTGGCGCGGAGCTTCCCGCACGCCCGCTCCTCGAGCTGGCGCACCCGCTCCTTGCTGACGCCGAGCTTCGTGCCGAGCTCCTGCAGGGTCCTTGGCTCGTCGCTCATCAGTCGTTCGCGCACGATGAGGCGCTCGCGCTCGGTGAGCTCGCGCAAGGCCTCCCCCACAGCGACCCGAGCCCGACCGCGACGCTCCTGCGAGCTGGCCTCGTCCTCCGGCGACGGCAGAACGCCGGCCAGGCGATCGACCAGCGCCCCCTGATCGTCGGGCCGCGCCTCCAGACTGGCCTCGCGACCGGCGAGGACCGGGAGCAGCCACTCGGCCTTTTCCGGCGTCATCCCGCTGGCCGCGGCCAGGGCGAGCGGGTCGGTCTCGCGCGTCTTGCGGTAAAAGCGCAGGGCGCGACGCTCGGCCTTGGTGGTCCCGAGGCGCACCACGCGGTAGGCGCGCACCACGTAGTCGCGAATCTCGGCGCGGATCCAGTACGCCGCGTACGTCGCCAGCCGGCACTCCTTGCCCAGGTCGAACTTGCTGGCCGCGCGGAGAAGGCCCAGGTTCCCCTGCTGCACGATGTCCTCGAACGGAATCCCCCAGCGCCGGTATTCGACGGCGATGGCAATGACGAACGGGAGGCACGCCACGACGAGCTTCTCGCCTGCGCGTCGATCCCCCCCTCTCCAGCGACGCGCCAGCTCGCGCTCCGCTTCGCGGCCCAGTGGCGCCACATCCGTCAGGCTCTGCCTGTAGGCCCGCATGGCGCGGCTATCGTCGGCCCGCATGGCTGCACTCCTTCCGCTCCCGTCAGCGGGCTGGCCTTCTGCATGGCCGGTGCCAAGCGCAACGCACGAGAATCGCGCGGGTGACGAATCGGATCCGCGCAATGGCGCGCCGCGCCACCAAGGGAGGCCGCAGCTTTTTCGCGTTCTGCCGTGCAGGCCGCCGAAGAGTGCCCGAGCCCGCCGGACGCCGGCGGCGGACCTTCCGCGCGCCCTCAGCCAGGGCTAAATCTCGAGGACCAGGCCCTCGTAGGCGGCGATGACGTCACCGAAGACGGCGCGCGCGCGACGCTCCTTCTCGCGGACGGCCGCGTCGGTCTGCGTGGGGTCGTGGTGGAAGAGCACCAGGCGCTGGACGCCGGCGATCCGGGCGAGCTTGGCGCCCTCCTCGAACGTGCTGTGGCCCCAGCCCTTCTTGGCGGAGTACTCCTCCGGGGTGTACTGCGAGTCGTAGATGAGGACGCGAGCCCCGCGGGCCAGGTCGACCAGCTTCTGGTCCACGCGCCCCTCGTAGTGCTCGGTGTCGGTGGCGTACACGGCGGCCCTGCCGGCGTGCTCGACGCGAAAGGCGAAGACACCCTGGGGGTGATTGCCGCGCGCGCTCGTCACCAGCACCTTGCCGCCCTCGCCGTCGTCGATGGCCAGCGGCTCGCCCTCGGTCATGTCGAGGAAGTTCATCTGCGCGGCCATCGATCCCAGGTGCACGGGGAAGTTCGGGTGGTCCATCTGCCCGGCCAGCGTCTCTTCCAGGGTGCGCGAGACGTTGTTGCCCCCGTAAAGATGAAACACGTTGCCGGCCACGAAGGCGGGCTCGAAGAAGGGGAACCCCTGGATGTGGTCCCAGTGCACGTGGCTGAAGAACATGTGCGCGGTGACGGGCGTCTCCTTCTGGAGCTTCTTGCCGAGCAGGCGCAACCCCGTCCCGCCGTCGAAGATGAGGATGGCCTTGCCGGCGCGCACCTCGACGCAGCTCGTGTTGCCGCCGATCTGGACCGTGGCCGGTCCCGGCGTGGGGATGCTGCCGCGGACTCCCCAGAACGTGATCTGCATCGTCGTCGATGGGCTCCTCAGCGAGCTACGGCGCTGCGGCTCCGGAGCGTACCTCGATGCCGCGAAGAAAGGTATTCCTTGTCCTCGTGCGAGAGGCCTCTCCAGCGGACGACTGCGCCGCGCCGGCCGCGCTCCGACCGGGCGGCACGGACGACGCCTCGAGCGGCGCGCGTCCGAGCGCGTTCGTCGTCCTCGGGTGCCGGGTGTCCGTCGACGCGGAAGGGCGTCTCCAGGGAGCCCTCGGGCGCCGGGCCCGTGCCGCAGCCAGCGCGTACCTCCAGCGAGGCGACGCGCACGCCGTCGTCGTGGTCAGCGGCGGCCGGCGCTGGTCGAACGTGGTCGAGGCGGACGCCCTCGCGCTCGAGCTGGCGCGCCTGGACGTCCCCGCGCGCGCCGTGGTGCGGGAGCGCTGCTCGCTATCGACGCGGGACAACGCGCGCTTCGCCGCACGGGTGCTGGCGCGGCGCGGGATCGCTCGGGCGACGGTGGTGACCTGCGACTGGCACCTGCCCAGGGCCGTGGCGCTCTTCGGGAGGGAAGGCATGGAGGTCGAGGGCCTCCCGGTCAGCCCGGGAAGCGCCCCCTGGACGCGGCGACTGTGGCGATGGGGAAGGGAGCGAGTCCTGGCCTGGGCCCAGCTCCGCCCGTCATGAGCAGGGGAACGCGCTCGCGCTGGCCCGGGGCGCTCGCATCCCTGGCTCTCGCCGTGGCCCTGGCGTGCTCCCGCCCTTCGCCGCGACCCGGCTCCCACGCCTACGCCGACGCCTCCGCCTCGCCAGCCGCCGTCGACCTCGCTGCGCTCGCGCGGGCCGAGGACCAGCGTCGCGCCAGGGACATCCCCGCCGAGCGGCAGCGCGACCACTCGCTGCCGGTTCGCCGCCGCGCCGCGCGGGCGCTCGCTCGCATTCTGGACGACGACGACGCGCCGCTGCTCCGCGCCCTCGACGACGAGGACCAAGAGGTGCTGGCCTGGGGGAGCTACGGCCTCGGCGAGGCCTGCCGCGGGCACGAGGACGCGCTCGTCCGCGCGCTCTCCGCCCGTCTCGCCTCGCTTTCGCCGGCGTCCCCGCCCGCCGCACCCGTCGACGCGCGCGTGGCCATCTTGCGCGCGCTCGGCCGCTGCGGCGGCGACGAGGCCGAGCAGACCTTGCGGGCGTGGCTGCGGCGCCCAGGCGCGGCTCCGCTCACGGCAGAAGCGGCGGCTTTCGGCCTGGGCGAGGCCGCTTCCAAGCGCGGTTCGCTCTCGCCGGAGTCCTCCGCGGCGCTGCTCGACGCCGCGCAGCGCGCGCCTCCCGTGGACGCCGCCCTCTACCCGTTCGGTCGCACCGACGCGGTCGCCGCCGAGACCCTCTCGCCCCGGCTGCTCGGCGCGGCACGTGCGGCGCTCGCTCGCGCGGGCCCGTCGCGGTTCTTCGCGGTGCGTGCGCTCGGTCGAACGGGGGCGGACGGCGCGCCGGACCTGGCGCGGGTGCTGTCTTCGACGGACTTCACGCCGCCGGAGCGAGCCGAGGCGGCGCGTGCGCTGGCGCGGCTCCACAAGCTCGGACAGGGGGTCCTCGCCGACGCGCTCGCCGCCCTCGTTCCCGACCAGGCGGAGGCGCTGGCGGGTGACCTCTTCGGGGTGCTTCGCGTGGCCGTGGAGACCGTCGCCGACGACGCGCCGAAGATGGCGGAGTCGGCGCTCGGGGTCCTTTCCCGTCTCGAGCCGCCCGCGGGCACTTCGCCGGCCCTGGCGCGTCGCGTCTCCGCCCTCCGCTGCGCCGCCGCCGCGAAGCTCGCGCGCGGCGCGTGGGACTCCGACGTGCTTCGCGGTTGCGACCTGTCCGACGGCGAGGCCGGGGAGAGGGCACGCCTCACCTCTCTGGATCGCGGCGAGCTCACCCATGCGCGGCGTGCTCCGTGGCTGGCGCTCGCCCGGAGCGAGCACGTGCGGGTGCGGGAGGCGGCCATCGAAGCCATCGGGCGCCACCCAGAGCTGGGGACCGCCGCGCCGACCGTCCTGGCCGAGGCGCTGGCCTCGCCGCAACCCGGCGTCGTCGCCACCGCCGCCGACGTGGTGCACGCGCACCCCGACCGGGTCTACGTCCTGGCCGCCGCCGAGCGCCGCGCCGCGCTCGATCCGGGCGCACCACCGCCCTCGTCTGATCCGGCGCGCGAGCTCGACCCTCGCGTCGCCCAGGCCATGCGCGCGGCGCTGGCCTACCCATGGAGCGTGGACCTGGTCGAGACGCGCGTGGCGCTGCTCGACGCGTCGCTGGCGCTCGGCCTCGACGAGGCCCGTTCCTACGCGCGGGCGGCCTGCCGCGATTCCAACGCCACCGTGCGCTCCCGCGCCGCCAGGGCGCTGGCCGCCGCGGGGGAGAAGGACGTGGCCTGCGCGGCGCCCGACTCCCCGGGGGATCCCGCCCCGGAGATCGAGCACGAGCTCCGGCACGCCATGCGCGTCGCCTTCGATACCGACGCCGGCCCGCTGGGCATCCGCTTCGATCCCGTCCTCGCACCGCTGGCGGCTACGCGCTTCATCGCGCTCGCCCGGTCCGGCTTCTACACCGGGGTCGCCGTCCACCGCGTGGTCCCGGGGTTCGTCGTCCAGCTCGGCGATCGCGGCGCGGACGGCTACGGCGGTTCGGGCGAGTCGCTGCGCTGCGAGACCTCGCCCGTCCCCTTCGCCGCCCTCGACGTGGGCGTGGCGCTAGCCGGGCGCGACACCGGGTCGAGCCAGATCTTCGTCACCCTGGCGCGGCACCCGCACCTCGACGGAGAGTACGCGTGGGTCGGCCGCGCGGACGGCGACTGGGACAGCGTGGCCGAAGGGGATGTGATACGTGCGGTTCGCGTGGAGGAGGTGAGCCCATGAGCGCTTTCGATTGGAAGTCCCGCGTCGTGGTGGTGACCGGCGCCAGCGCGGGCGCCGAGGGGAGGTAGGCACCCATGCTCCTGGCGATCGACGTGGGCAACACGAACATCGTCTACGGCCTCTTCGACGGCGAGCGGCTGGCCCACCAGTTTCGCGTGGAGAGCGCGCGCGGTCGCACCGCCGACGAGTACGCGGTGCAGCTCCACGCGCTCCTCGGCATGCACGGCGTGAAGGCCCATGCCGTCGACGCGGCCATCGTGGCCTGCGTGGTCCCTTCCCTGACCGAGCCGATGGTGCAGCTCGTGAAGCGCGGCTTCGGTCGCGACGCGCTGGTGGTCGGGCCGGGCACCCGCACCGGGATGGCCATCCTCATCGAGAACCCGCGCGAGGTGGGGGCGGACCGCATCGCCGACGCCGTGGCGGGTTACGATAAGGCCAAAGGGGGCGTCGTGGTCGTCGACTTCGGCACGTCGACCAACTTCGACTGCGTGACGCCGCGGGGCGAATACCTCGGGGGCGTCCTCGCCCCGGGTCTGCAAATCAGCGCCGACGCCCTCTTCACGCGAGCCGCCAAGCTCTCGCGTGTGGAGATCGCCCTTCCGCCCAGGGTGGTGGGACGGAGCACCATCCACGCCATGCAGTCCGGCATCGTCTACGGCTACGTGGGCCTGGTCGACGGGCTGGTCGAGCGCATCCTCGCCGAGGTGGGGTTCCCCTGCGCCGTCATCGCCACGGGCGGTCTGGCGTCGCTCATCGCGCCGCTGTCGAAGACGGTGGGCGAGGTCGACGAGCACCTGACGCTCACCGGTCTGCGCATCCTCTACGAGCGCAACCGGGCGTAAGTCGCGCCTGTGCGTCGCGCGGTCCTGCCCTCGTGCGCCGTCGCGCTGGTGGTCCTGCTGGCGCTCGGCGTCTCCTTCGGGAGCGGGTCGGCGACGGCGCTCGATCTGTTCGCGCCGGGGACGCGGGGCCACGACATCGTGCTCGGCTACCGCCTCCCGCGCGTGCTGCTGGGGGCCGTGGCCGGCGCGGGGCTCTCCGCCGTGGGGGCTGCGTTCCAGGCCGTGTTGCGCAACCCGCTGGCGGAGCCCTACGTACTCGGCGTGTCGGGAGGGGCGGCGCTCGGGGCGACGGTGGCCATCGCGCTGGGCCTGGAAGGGGCGGGCCTCTTCGGCGCGGCGGGAGTACCCGCGGCGGCCTTTGGCGGCGGCATCGCGGCGACCGGCGTGGTGTGGACGCTGGTCCGCGCAGGACGCGGTGGCGGCGCGTCGATTCTCCTGGCGGGGATCGTGGTCAACGCCATCGCCGGGGCATGCATCACGCTGCTCGAAGCGATCGCCGAGCCGGGCCGCATCCAGTCCCTGGTCTGGTGGCTGATGGGCTTTCTCGACGTGCCGTCGTGGGGGCAGCTGGCCTTCGTGGCCGCCTACGTCGCCGGCGGTCTGGCGGTGCTCTTTGCCGACGCCGCGCGCATGAACCTGCTGGCGCTGGGGGACGAGCCGGCGGAGAGCCTCGGCGTCGACGTTCGCGCGCTCGAGCGCCGCACCTTCTTCGCCTGCGCCGCGGTGGTCGGGGCCATCGTCAGCGTCACCGGGCTCATCGGATTCGTCGGCCTGGTGGTCCCGCAGGCGCTGCGGCGCATGGTGGGTCCGGATCTGCGCCTGATTCTACCGGCGTCGGCCCTCGCCGGGGCCGCCACGCTAGTGGCCTGCGATCTGCTCGTCCGCCTCCTCGAGCCTACCGTTCACACCGCGCTTCCGGTAGGGGCCCTCACCGCGCTGGTCGGTGGGCCAGTGTTTCTCCTTCTCCTGCGCCAGCGCGCGCGAGTCTGAGCGTCAGCCGGAGGTGACCCCGTTGCACGCCGCGGTGGTCCCGATGGAGTTCACCAGGCAGGTCTTGGTCGTGGCGTCGCAGACGCCGACCGAGCACTGCGAGTCCGACGCGCAGGGCTGCCCGGGCTTCTCGATGGCCAGACAGGTCTGCGTCCCGGAGACGTCGCACGTGCCGGTGGAGTCGCACATCGCCGCCGCCGTGCACGGGCTGCCGATGGGACCCGCCGCGGCGCACGTCCCCATCGCCATGCCGCTGGCGACGCAGTAGTTCCCGGGCTGGCACGAGCCCACCACCACCGGATCGCAGAGCCCACCGACGCCCGCGAGGGGAAGGCACGTCTTCTGCGTCGGGTCGCAGTAGCTGCCGGTGTCCCCGCAGGTGTCCGTGCCCGCGGCGGCGTTGCTGGTGCACGGCGGAGGCGTGGCCGATGCGCCGGCGTCGGAAGGAGGGAGCACCACGCAGACCGGCACGTTCTCCAGCGAAACGGTCAGCCCCTGCAACGACACCGCCGGCGCCTCCAGGGGCAGCTCGCTCCCGCCCCCGGCGCCCGCATCGCCCGGGACGACGGCGCAGGTGACTACGCTGCCGTCCATCTGCGCGCACTGCGTCGCGCTGGTGCACGGCGAGCCGACCGGCACCTCGCCCGCGAAGATGGCCTGGCACGTCGCACGCGCTGCCGAGAGCGTCCCCGGCCCGGGCTGACAGCCGGCCCCTTGGGCCGCGCGCACCTGCGCGACGCAGGTGGTGGCCACGGTGGTGTCGTAGTTGCCGGTGGCGTTGGGGCCATAGAGGATGGTGTTGACCGCCGCTTGCCACCCCTCCGCGCACGCCGTGTAGTCGTAGCCGACGCCGTTCTC
>Ga0302326_10013008_pt1 | contig 17657 bp, 12 predicted proteins | sample Palsa_T0_3_FD_202264 | JGI IMG/M metagenome (GOLD analysis project Ga0302326, IMG submission 202264) | Peat permafrost microbial communities from Stordalen Mire near Abisko, Sweden - Palsa_T0_3 | ecosystem: Environmental > Terrestrial > Soil > Palsa > Peat permafrost | place: Sweden: Abisko... | reverse complement strand
TCTAATGGGTAACTTTCGCGCGCCCTGCATCGTCGTTTATTAACTATCCGCCAGCATTTTGCCCCTTCCGGCGCCGCCGACTGTGGCCAAATCAAGCTTCGAAGATGCGATTATCGTTTAAACTCCTAGCCCTTCTTGTTCTCTCCCTCCCGCTTTGCGCGCAGACTGCCACGCTGCGCGGACAAGTGATGGATGAATCCGGCGCGGTCGTTCCCGGCGCCACGGTCACCGTCAGCGGCCCATCCGGCCTGGCTAAGACGTCCACCTCCGCGAACGATGGAGCTTACTCATTCAACGGATTGGCGCCCGGCAGCTACACGGTCCACGTCTCCGCGCCCGATCTCACTGAAGCCCAGCCCGCCAAAATCGTTTTGCAGGCGGGCGCGCAATCGCTCAACCTCAAGATGAAGGTGGCGTCGGTGACGCAACAGGTGACGGTCCAGGATAGCGCCGGGCCCAGCGTTTCCACGGACCCGTCCGGCAATTCCACCGCCACGATCCTGCGCGGCGACGATTTGCAGGCGCTCTCCGACGACCCCGACGATTTGCAATCGGACTTGCAGGCCTTGGCCGGGCCCTCGGCCGGCCTGGATGGCGGCGAGATCTACATCGACGGGTTCAGCGGCGGTCAACTCCCTGCCAAAGACTCCATCCGCGAAGTGCGCATCAACCAGAATCCGTTTTCGCCCGAGTACTCCAAACTGGGATACGGCCGCATCGAGATCCTCACCAAGCCCGGCACCGACAAACTGCACGGCAACGGCTTTTTCAACTTCGGCGACGACATTTTCAATTCGCGGAATCCGTACGCGCAGCAGAAGGCGCCGTTTCAATTGGAGGAATACGGCGGCACCATCGGCGGACCGCTGAGCAAGCGCGCCTCTTTTATCCTGGATACGGAGCGCCGCGCGATCGACAATGGCTCGGTCATCGACGCGGTCACGCTCGACCCGCAGTCCTACGCCATCACTCCCTATACCGGCGTGCTGCTCTCGCCCCAACGGCGCATAAATGTCAGCCCGCGCGTGGACTATCAACTCAGCCAGAACAATACGTTGATCGCGCGCTACGGCTTCACCAGGAACGACGTGCAAGACCAGGGCATCGGCGGTTTCAATCTTCCGTCGCGCGGCTATTACAGTTTGGACCAGGACCACTTGGTCCAGATCACGGAAACCGCGGTGTTAGGCCCTAGCACGGTGAATGAAACCCGCTTCCAGTTCTACCACGAGGAAAACGATCAAATTTCGAACAGCTTCGCGCCCGCCATCCTGGTCCTTGGTTCGTTCAATACCGGCGGCGCGCAAACGGGCCGCAGCTTCGATACCGAGAATTACTACGAGTTGCAGAACTCCACATCCATCGCCAAGGGCAGCCACACCTGGAAGTTCGGAATGCGCACCCGAGGCCAGACGGAAAGCAACACGTCGCCCGTAAACTTCGGCGGCACCTTCTCTTTTGCAGGCGGACTGGCGCCCGAACTGAACGCCGAAAATCAGGAAGTGCTGGATGGCGCCGGCCAGCCCGTGATGGCGCCCATCACCTCGATTCAGCAATATCAAAGGGCGTTGCTGGGTCTGCCGGGCGGTGGCGCGACGCAGTTCAGCATCGCGGCCGGCAATCCTTACCTTGCCGCCAACCAAATGGACGTTGGCGTGTACGTGGGCGACGACTGGCGAGTGCGCCCCAACGTTACCCTCAGCCTGGGGCTGCGTTACGAAACGCAAACCAATATACACGACTGGCGGGACTTCGCGCCCCGCTTCGGCTTCGCCTGGGCGCCCGGAGCCAAAACCATCGCCCTGCATCCCAAGTTGGTCGTTCGCGGCGGCTTTGGCATGTTCTACTCCCGCTTCAACATCTCCAACATCGAGACCGCCGCACGTTACAACGGGATTGTCCAACAGGAATATATCGTCGACAACCCGGCCTTCTTTCCGGTTATTCCGACTATCGCGCAACTGCTGGCCATGCCTGGGATCGAATCCACGCAGACCGTGCAGGAACTTAGTTCCCAACTGCGCGCGCCTTATATCATGCAGTCGGCGATCACCGTAGAGCGCCAGTTGGCCGCCAATACCACGGTTACGGTGACTTATACGAACTCGCACGGTCTGCACATGCTGCGTTCTGAGGAATTCAATTCGCCCGGACCGGTATATCTGATGGAATCTTCCGGACTGTACAACCAGAATCAGCTAATTACTAACGTGAACTCACGCCTGAATAACAACGTGTCTTTGTTCGGTTACTACACGCTGAATCGCGCGATGAGCAACACGGACGGGCTCGGCACTTTTCCGGCGGTCCCTGGCTCCATGGCGGGAGAATACGGCCCCGCCGCTACCGATATCCGCCATCGCGTCTTCATCGGCGGTTCATTGAACAGCAAGTGGAACATCCGGCTTAGTCCTTTCATCATGCTGCAATCCGGCGCGCCGTATAACATCACGGTCGGCCAGGATATCTATGGCGATACTCTGTTCAACGCGCGGCCCGGCATTCCCACGGACCTCTCCAAGCCGGGCCTGATCGAAACGATCTACGGTTGGCTCGACCCCAATCCATCGCCCGGCGAGCAGCTTCTGCCGCGCAACTATGGGCGAGGTCCCGGTATCATTTCGGTGAACGCGCGCCTGGGCAAGACGTGGGGTTTCGGGCCGGAACGCGAATCGGCCAGTGGAGCGCCGAGCGCCATGGGAGCCGGCCACAATAACGGCTTTCACAGCATCTTCTCGGATGTCTCCACCACCCGGCGCTATAACCTGACTCTCTCGCTTTCCGCGCGCAATTTGCTGAACCACGTGAATGAGGGGCCGATTATCGGCCAGATCACTTCGCCCCTGTTCGGCCAAGCCAATTCCGTGGCCGGCGGGTATGGAGCTTTCGCGGAAACGGCGAATAACCGGCGGCTCGAACTGCAAATGCGCTTTACGTTCTAAGTGGGGCAGCGCCGTGCGCTGCGGCGGCCTCCCAGGCCGCCCCACTAGCTAAATCCGCCGTGGCACTCAGTCCAGCAGCGCCTCAGCGGTGCTCACAAGGCTCGCCCAGCCGGACCGGATCGTGTTCATGAAGCCGTAGGGCCATTGACCGGGCAGGAACAGCACCAGATGGAACTCCGAGGGGGGAACGAAGAGGTTCCCATCAAGAGGCGCTTCCACCAGTTCGGTGACTTCCCTCCGGTCCTGCGCGTCCGGCGAAATCGAATCGGTACGGGTTTCGAGCAGCGCGAATCCGTTCTCCCACGGTCCCGTCTCGTGGAACTCGATATGGTCGATCATGCCGGCGCAACGGGCCGAGCCGATCCCCAGGTAAGCCGCACGGTGCGCGGGCAACGCGGGCCGGCCCGGGTAGGCGCCGGGCAGATCGATGTACCAGCCATCTGTCCGGATGCGCCGGTCGCCGTCGCCGGAGCACGAACCGGGTTCGCTCACGCGGCGTTCCGACTGGATCACGTGCCGCGCTAAATGGCCGAACATCCAGCGGCGCTCGCCGGTATCCACGGTATCGAAGTAGATGGTAAGGGTCTTGCCGGATTCGACTGCGTGCCGCGCCGGAGGCTTGTGCGGCTCCACCCGCCGCACGGTATAGGCACGCGCGGCGGGGTCTAACCTGTAGTACCGCTGGCAGGCGGCGTTGTGGTCTTGCACGTCGTTCCTGCAAATAATAATCTCGTGGTTGCCGTAGCCCTCGCCAAATTCCATACGCCAGTTGCGGCCCTGGACGTAATGCGTCTCCGTGACGCTCCCGTGGTCCAGGTATTCGCGGGTGGTGATCTTGAGATCGGCGCGCGCCGCAATCGCACCGCCGGGAAGGAGCCAGACCCAAAGCAGCAATAAACGCGCGGTCATCGCAAACCCAGGAGGGCAGGCCCCCTCAGCCTGCCCATATTGTTACAGCACGCTCGGCCAAAAATGAAGACGAATGGTTGTTTGAGAATTAACACAACTAATTCGGAGCAGTCAATTCCGATTCACATTTTTTTCGATAGGATAGAAACCTATGAGCAACCCCGTGGTGCATTTTGAAATCGGCTGCCGGGACAAGGCCCGCACCGAGGAATTCTATTCGAAGCTGTTTGACTGGAAGCTGGCGGCAATGGGCCCGGCGACCATGATCGATACCGGCGGTATTGCCGGCCACATCACGTCTCTGGGCCACGAGCCGCATCAGTTCACACACTTCTATGTGCAGGTGGACGATGTGCAAGCGGCGCTCGACAAGGCGCAGGAGTTGGGCGGCAAGACGCTGGTGCCGCCGGTGGAGATTCCCACGGGCAGCTTCGCCTGGCTGGCCGATCCTGAGGGCAACACGGTCGGGCTGTTCAAGCCGAAGTAGCGGCAAGAGCGGGACTCAGAGCCCGCTGCAAGGCCGAGGGCCTCCCCCATAAGCGCTATCTTCAGGACTCGGCCATCGTGGCGTACGCACTCGTGCGTGCCGCGTCGCCACTCTTGGCGACGCTATAGGCGCTGGACCATGGGTCATCCTCGGACCTCGCAACTAACCCTGATTTGACCGGATTGTTCTCAATGTATGCGGAAATGCGGCTCCACTCAGTTTGGTCGCACGCCGCGCTCAATCGGGTCGCGCACCAGTTGGGCAATGGCCTGTTGCCGGAGGAAGACTGGGCCGGAGGAGGCCCGGTCTAATTGGCGGTCAATCCACACCAAGGCCTGGCCCGCCGAGGCGTTGTGGGGCATGGGGTACTGGGATGCGGGCAGGCTGCCATACAAGTGCCATGTGATGAACAACCAACGATCTGCTGGATAAGAGTGAGGCAACCGCCTGTATGTGAGCATACAGGAATTGGTGCGCGCTGCGAACAAAAAGGCTCGCATGGCGTCGCCAGGAGTGGCGACGCGCCACGCACCAGTGCGTACGCCACGACGGCCAAGTCCTTAAGTTAGCGTTTATGCGCAGGCCGGGTGCTGCCCCACAATGGCGGTGGCGGCGGCCGACACGGCGATTGCAGGGTGCGCGCATCTTGGAGAGTCGATCGAGCCTGCGATCGAGGTTGGATTGTGGCGTGTCTGGCATAGGTGGCAGTTTATCGCTGCTAGAATCAAAAGACACAAATGAGACTTGTTCTTGCCTTGCTTGCCTGCGCGCCCGTGTATGCGCAGTCGCCCGTGCGCCTGGATGTGGACGCCACGGACGCCCCCGTCCGGCTCTTCCATGTGCACCTGACAATGGCGGCCAGGCCGGGGCCGTTGACCCTGATGTATCCGCAATGGATTCCGGGCGAGCACATGCCCAGCGGTCCCATCACCAACCTGGTGGGCCTGAAGATCGAGGCCGGCGGCCAGAAAGTCGCCTGGCGGCGGGACGACGTGAACATGTTCGCGTTCCATGTGAACGTACCCGAGGGCGCCTCTTCGCTGGATATCGCCTTCGATTCCATTTCGCCGTCGGAGGCATCCGGTTTCACCGACGGGGCTTCGGCCACAACCGAGCTGGCGGTGCTCAACTGGAACCAGTTCCTGCTCTATCCACAAGGCGCGCAACCCGACAGCGTGCAATACCAGGCTTCGCTGCGCGTACCCAATGGATGGAAGTACGGCACGGCGCTGCCGATTCGCCACGAATCCGGCAACGAGGTCGAATTCCAACAGGCCTCACTGACCACCCTGGTGGATTCCCCGGTCTCCGCCGGAGCGCACTACCGGACCATCGACTTGGGCAGCGACCTGGGCGCGCCACATTATCTGCATCTCGCGGGCGATAGCGCGGCGGCCATCGACATTCCGAAAGAAGCGGCCGCGGAATTCAGGAATCTGGTGTCGGAAACCGGCGCGCTGTTCGGAACGCGGCACTACCGCGATTACCACTTCCTGCTGACGCTTAGCGACCACGTGGCGCACTTCGGACTGGAGCACCACGAATCGAGCGACGACCGCGTAGACGAGCGCACGCTGATCGATGCGGGGCCGCGGACGCAGCATGCATCGCTGCTGCCGCACGAATTCACGCACTCGTGGAACGGCAAGTTTCGCCGTCCGGCGGGCCTGGTGAGCGGCGCCGGAGACGGCGGCTACGATACCCCCATGAAGGGCGACCTGCTCTGGGTTTATGAAGGACTCACGGAATACCTGGGAGAGATCCTGACGCCGCGCAGTGGTCTGTGGACGCCGGAGGAGTATCGCGAATCGTTGGCTATAACCGCAGCCGCACTGGATACCGAATACGGCCGGACCTGGCGGCCGCTCGAAGATACCGCGGTGGCGGCGCAAATTCTCTACACCGTGGGCGACGATTATGGCGCCTACCGGCGCAGCGTGGACTACTACCCCGAGGGCACGCTCATCTGGCTGGAGGCCGACGCCACCATCCGGCAGCTCAGCCATGGCGGCAAGAGCCTGGACGATTTCTGCCGTGTGTTCCACGGCGGTCCCGGCGGAGCGCCGGCCATGAAGACGTACACGTTTGAAGACGTGGTGGCGGCGCTCAATGAAGTGCAGCCCTACGACTGGACCGCTTTCTTCAACCAGCGGCTGCACTCCACGGGACCGCACGCGCCTTTGGGCGGCATCCAAATGGCCGGCTGGAAGCTGGCCTATGACGACGTACGCTCCGATTTCTGGAAGTCGCATGAGGAGGCCTTCAAAGGCGCGGACTTGAGTTACTCCATCGGCCTGAAGGTAAAAGAAGACGGGACCATCGCGGATGTGGCATTGAACGGTCCGGCGGCGAAGGCGGGGATTGCGCCAGCCACGAAACTGATCGCGGTCAACAGCCGCCAGTTCACTCCGGTCGTGTTGCGGGAGGCTGTTCGGGAAGCCAGGGGCGAGACCGCGGCGCTTGCGCTTCTGATCAAGTCGGGCGATTACTACAAGACTTACAGCGTCGATTACCACGGCGGGGAGCGCTATCCGCACCTGGTACGGGATGCGGGGACGGCGGATCTTCTGACGCAGATCATCGCGCCATTGGCCAAACGCTGAACGCCGGGCTGGAGAGTGTGGGCGGGGCTCAGGGCACGATTGCCTGCCCCGGGGCACGAAGGGAGATCGGCGGCAAGTAAGTGGCTTTCTCCTGGCGCTGCCACCAAGCACCGGTTTTGCGGCGCTCCGCCAGATTTGTGAAACGATATTCGTACACCACCGCGCGCAAATAATGCGGCGGGCTTCCGGGAAAGGGATTGCGCTCCAGCAATGCCAGCACGGCGGGCGAGCCCTGCATGAGCCGGGCTGCGAAATTGTAGAACCAGGCGTTATCCCGCGCGCTGCCCAAAGCCGCGAACCACATTTGCCAGTCGAGGCGCGGCTGATAGGGAGCTACCCAAGGCGGCGCGCGCTTCACGTCGCCCGGCTTATAGCGGAACTCATACGGCAGCCAGTTCGTGCCGTCCTGGGAGCCTTCCACGACGATCTCCGGGCGCGTGGTGGTCATCACGGCGAAGAGTCCGTATGAGTTGACGATTCGCAAAGGTGAGATCCAGGCCAGGTAAGTGCGCGCCGGTCCGGGCAGCGGGAAGGAGAACATCTCCAGAAACTGCAGGCCGCTGGCAGTGAGCACAAACGCCAGCAAAGCAATGGTGACGGCGCGGTGCGCACGCGTCTCGGCGGGCTCGCCGCGTGGTGGGTTGTCCGCGAACAGGAACACGCACAGGGCGATGGCCAGCAGATTGAAGAAAGTATAGTTACCAGTTAACAGGATCAACACTTGCAGTCCGATGATCACGGCGCCGGCGATGCGCCGCAGCCTGAGAGAAGGGCGGTCCCTGACGTGACCGTCTCTGGTGGGAGAAAGCATGGCGGCCTGGGAGGCCGCCGCAGGCCGAGGGCCTGCCCCACGTTTTCCGGAGAGAGGCGCGAAGATCAGGAACGGAACCAGCAGCTCCACGAAAAAGACGAAGACCGTGGAAGCCTTCTGGAACCAACCGGGAAGTTGATACATGTACCAGGCCAGGGGCGTTGGCAAGGGCTGCGTTTGATAGTGATAGCTGAGCGCGGTGAGGTCGCGCCAGGTGGGATCGCCGCTCAGCAGCTTCACCAGTCCCGACATGAACATGAGCCGGAATAGCAGCCATCGAAGAAGCCAGGTGCGGCCCGGCGACGCATCCAGAAAGATGGCCAGGAAGCCGGCCTCGGTCAGCAGGATGTCCCACTGGAAGGACCAGAAGTCCTGACCGGCCGTTGAAACCGAAATATAAAGGATCAGCAAGAGGACCAGGCATGTGCGCCGGAAGAAACCGAGCGCGAGGACGATGGCCAGGGCCGAGCCCGCGACCCAGGCGATGCGCAACGCGATGTCGCTGGAATTGAGCCAGAACACGGTGGGTACATACCAGAAGGCGCGTGCGCCCATGGCATCGCGCATGCCGTGCAGGTAATTCGTAAGCGGCAGGATGCCTTGCGAGCCGATGAGCCCGCCGCCCTGCACGCCGAACGACACGAACGCGATCAGGTAGACGATGCCCAGCGCGCGCAAGAACCACTGGCCGGCACGGCTCACGCGACGCACTCGAGAATGTAGTACTTCTTGCCGTCGTCGCGCGCGATCTGGCCGGCGACGATCCACTCATGGCCATCGGCCAGGTAGACACGCCGGTAGGAATCGAACTCGATCCCGATCTGCCGGTCGATCCGGGAGGCTTCCACCTCGCGGGTATCTCCCGGCCCCCACGATTCGCGTACGACGCGGAAAGGATCCATCGCCACAATTATAGTGCTTGGCGGGACAGGCTTCGGAACAAGATGGGGCCGCGCTCTTGATCCGGTTGTGGGGTGTTGGTTAACCTCGGAATTAACTTTTGGTCCATAAGTACTATCCGAAGTTGAATTGCGAATAGACAGTCGTTAGTAACTAGAATTAAGCCGAAGGCAACCTATGACACGCACCTCAGTCCGCATTTCGATTTGCCTCGCTCTGGCAAGCCTTATTCCCGCGGCGATGGCGCAACGCGCATCGACCCGCACGGCACACAAGGCCCATGCCGCCGCGGCAGGCACGGTCTTCGGCGCGGCACAGACCAATACGGCGGGATTTGGGGGCGCTACGCAGCCGGTGGCGGGTGACTTCAACGGCGACGGCGTGCCCGACCTGGCGGTGGTCAATCCCTGCAGTTCGTCTTACTGCGGCTCCGGTTACGGTTCAGTTACTATCCTTATCGGGAACGGCGATGGCAGCTTTCAGGACCCGGTCCCCTACGCGACCGGCACCTATCAACCCATGTCAGTGGCTACCGGCGACTTCAACGGCGACGGCGTGCCGGACCTGGTGGTGGCGTCGCAATGCGCCAGCAGCGCGAGCTGCGGGAGCGGCCAAGTGAGCGTGTTTCTGGGCAATGGCGACGGAACCTTTCAATCGCCCGTGTCTTATGCGAGCGGCTCCGGCAGCAGCTACTTCGTGGCGGTGGGCGACTTCAATAACGATGGCTACCTGGACCTGGCAGTGGCAAATCAGACCAGTGCGGGCAGCACGGTGAGCATCCTGCTGGGCAACGGCGATGGAACGTTCCAGCAGCCAGCCGGGTTTGCAACCGGCGCGGCTTCCGCTCAATTCCTGGCGGTGGCCGATTTTAACAGCGATGGCGCGCTGGATCTGGCGGTGGCCAACGGCGGGACGCAGGATTCGGTGAGCATCCTGTTGGGCAATGGCGATGGGACCTTTCAGGCTCCTGGCGTCTATGCTTCGGGCGGTAGCTCTGCCGCAACCATCGCGGTAGGCGATTTCAACGGCGATGGCGCGCCGGACCTGGCGGTAGCGAATGGCTGCGCGAACTACAACAACCTGGTTTGCTCGTCGAGCGGCGCGGTGGGCGTGCTTCTGGGGAACGGAAACGGGACATTCCAGCCGGCGGTCAGCTATGGATCGGGAGGAAACCAAGCGAACTGGGTTACTGTCGCGGATTTCGATGGCGACGGCCAACTCGACCTGGCAGTGAGCAACCTCGGTTCCACCAGCGGCGGAAGCAACGCCGGGGTGCTGAGCCTGTTGGCGGGCAATGGAGATGGCACATTCCAGCCGGCGTCCACCTACGGCACAGGGGGAAATTACGGCGCATCCGTGACCACCAACGACTTCAACGGGGACGGGCAACCGGACCTGGCGGTGGTCAACCAGTGCGGCTCGGCGCAGAACTGCCCCTACGCGATAGCGGGCATTCTGCTGAATACCGTTACTAACTTCCAGTTATACGCCAGCACAACTACGTTATCCGTTTCGCCGAATCCGGCGGGAGCGAACCAAGCGGTGTTACTGACCGCCACGGTTACCGCGAGCTCTAATGCCGGCGCCGCCACCGGCAACGTCACGTTTTACGCCGGCGGCACGGCGCTTTCCACCGTAGCTGTTTCGAGCGGCCAGGCTGCGTACACCGCATCGTTCGCCACGCCGGGTGCGCAAGCCGTGCAAGCTGTCTACTTCGGAGATGCGAGCCATGCGTCCAGCACTTCGGCCGCCACCAGCGTAATGGTGGGGACTCCGGTGACCCTGACTTCGTCGTTGAATCCCGCGGCGTTCAATCAGACGGTCATTTTCACGGCCGCCGTGGACGGATCGGGCGCTACGCCAACCGGTTCAGTGACCTTCAACGACGGCAACGCCTTACTGGGAACTTTCCCGCTGGTAAATGGCAGCGCCGCTGTGAGTATGTCATCGCTCGGCACAGGCACGCATTCCATCACCGCGTCTTACTCGGGCGACACGACCTACCAACCGGGATACGCCACCCTGGTCCAGGCGGTGAGCCAAGGGAGCACAACGGCCTTGTCGTCCAGCGCCAATCCGGCCACGGTCAATCAGCCGGTCACTTACACCGCGACCGTAACCGGCCAATACGGCGGCGTGCCGGGCGGCGCGGTGGCTTTCATGCAAGGTACTCCGGCCACCACCTGGGGCACGGCGCCGCTGGTGAACGGCCAAGCCACTATCTCGACGGCGTTCTCCACGCAGGGCTCGGATCCGATCACGGCTGTGTACCTGGGCAGTTCCACTTACCAGACCAGTACATCCGCGGTGCTCACGGAGACAGTTAATGGGACCCAAAATGTAACTACCACTACCGCGCTTGTGTCGTCCGCCAATCCCTCCAATTTCAACCAGCCGGTCGTGTTCACGGCCACCGTCACGCCGGCGTCGGGCGCCATACCGGACGGCGAGATAGTCACCTTCTATAATGGCGCCAACACGCTGGGTACCGGCGCGACGACCGGCGGGATGGCCACTTTAACGACTTCCGCCCTGCCGGTAGGCACCAATGCCATCACCGCCACATATTCCGGCGACAGCACCTACCAGAGCAGCACTTCGCACGTGGTGAAGCAGACCGTACATCTCGACCCGACCACTACTACTCTGACCTCGAGTTTGAATCCATCCACTTACGGCCAGTCCGTGATCTTTCAAGTCACGGTAGCGCCGCAATCGGGTTCGGGAACGCCGACCGGCACGGTCACGCTCACCAACGGCGGGACTGCCATCGGCTCCATCCCGCTCACCAACGGCGCCGGCTCGTTCAGCACGTCCACGCTGCCGGCCGGACCGCTCTCAATAGCGGCTGCGTACGGGGGCGACATCAATTTCGCGAGCAGCACCGCGACTCTGACGCAAGCGGTCGGCGTGGCCACCACTACGACCGCCTTGACCGCCAGCCCCAACCCGGCTTCGGTGAATCAAACGGTGACCTTCACCGCGACGGTCACCGGGCAATACGGCGCAAGTCTTACCGGTACCGTGAAATTCACGCGGAGCGGCAGAAACCTGGGAACCGGCACCCTGGTCCTCGGGCAGGCCAGCGTGACGGCATCCTTCTCCGCGAACGGGACATATCCGGTGGTGGCCACTTACTCCGGCGACGTAAACGACCTGGCCAGCACCTCACCGGCGCTGGACGAGGTCGTGGGCACTACCCCAACCACCACCACGCTGACCTCCTCGGGATCGCCATCCTACGTGGGGCAGACGGTGACATTCACCGCTACAGTGACTCCCACGGCGGGCGCCATACCAAACCACGAGACGGTCACATTTTATGATGGATCGGCAACTCTGGGCACGGGCTTGACCCTGAACGGCGTAGCGACTTTCGCAACATCTTCGCTGGCGGCAGGGTCTTACTCCATTACCGCGACCTATGCGGGCGACGCGAATTACGAGAGCAGCACTTCACGGGTATTGATTCAAATAGTGGATAAGAACGCAAGTGCAACCACTTTGAAATCGAACGTGAATCCGAGCGTTTACGGCCAGTCTGTGACCCTGACCGCCACGGTCGCCCCGGCGTCCAGTTCGTCCCTGGTACCCACCGGAAAGGTAACCTTCAAGAATGGCGGCGCCGCGCTGGCATCGGTGACGCTCAGCAACGGCGTTGCCAGCTATACAACCACCAGGTTGCCGGCCGGTTCGCTATCGCTCGTCGCGGCGTACGAAGGCGACTCCAACTTCGCCACCAGTTCGGGAACCTTGACCGAGCAAGTGAACCAATCGGGCACGACGACCACGCTCACCTCCAATCCGAACCCATCGTCATTGGGGCAGAGCGTGACCTTCAAGGCGACCGTAACCGGGCAATACCAGGGACTTATCGGGGGATCGGTCACTTTTATGAATGGAACCAACTCCCTCGGTAACGTGGTTCTTTCAAACGGCAGGGCCACCCTTGCCTTTACCTTTACCGCGCCGGGAACGGATTCGATTACGGCCGTTTATGCAGGCGACGCGAACGACCAGGCCAGCACCTCACCCGTGTTGGATCAGGCAGTGACCAATGCCGTTACCACTACAACGCTTAGCTCCTCCGGGACGCCGGTGTTTGTAACTCAACCGGTGACATTTACGGCCACGGTTACCTCCAGCTATGGGGCGATCCCCAACGGGGAATTAGTTACGTTCTACGATTCGGGCACGGAGATCGGCACGGGCGAGACCATGAGCGAGGCCGCGTCGATGACGATTTCCACGCTGACCGTGGGCACGCATACGATTATGGCGACCTATGCGGGCGATGCGACGTTTGCGAGCAGCACTTCCAAGAAATTTACGCAGACGATCAGCCAGCAGACCACAACTACGGTGGTGACTTCCAGCTCGGACCCGTCTACTTATGGCCTGGCGGTCACTTTTACGGCCAACGTAACCGGCTCCGAGCCGACGCCTACGGGCACGGTCAAGTTTAAGAACGGCACGGCGCTGCTGGGCACGGCTACGCTTGGTCCGCATGGCGGCGCGACATTAACTACTCTGACCCTGGACGCCGGGAGCTACGCGATCACGGTGGCTTACAGCGGGGACACGGACTCGGCAAAAAGCACATCGGCGCCGTTGACCCAGGTAGTGAACCAAGCCACTTCTACGACGCAGATCTACTCATCGGTGAACCCGGCGGCGCTTGGCGAGTCGATTGCGTTCACCGCGGTGGTGCGGTCGGCGACCACGGTCGCCACGGGGACTGTGACCTTCTCCGTGGGTGGGCAGACACTGGGAACGGCCACGCTGGTGAATGGTTCGGCCAAGCTGGCGGTGACTACGCTGCCGTCGGGTACGAGTAATGTGACAGCCACTTACGCCGGCAGCGCGGATGTCGCAGGCAGCTCGGCTACTATCGCGCAGGTTGTGGAGTAAGCGTCTCTGGTGAAAGAAAGCATGGCGGCCTGGGAGGCCGCCGCAGGCCGAGGGCCTGCCCCACAACAGAGCGTGCGCCACGTCTGGGGTACAATATCCCGCATGACACCTGAACTGGTCGCGGAGGCTCCGGCGGTTTACCCGCCCTTTACCGCGGAGCACGACCTGATCCGCCAAACAGTCAAGCGTTTCTGCCGCGAGGAGATCGCGCCCTACGCCCAGGAATGGGACGAGGCCGGCATTTTCCCGCGCGAGATCTTCCGCAAAGCCGCCGATCTGGGACTGTTCGGCATCCGCATTCCCAGCGAACTGGGCGGCAGCGGCCTGGATTGGTGGGCTACGGCGGCGGCCATGGAATCCATTGCCTGGGCCGATAGCCCCGGCGTCGGAATGGGGCTGATGGTGCAGGGCGAACTGACCATTCCGATCATCAACGAACTGGGCACCGCGGAGCACAAGGAAGTTTTCATGCAACCCGCCATGGCCGGAGAGTGGATTGGCGCGCTGGGCATCAGCGAGCCGGGCGGCGGCTCCGATGTGGCCGCGCTGCGGACCTGCGCGCGCACCGAGGGCGACGAACTGGCGATCTCCGGACAGAAGCTGTGGATCACCAACGGATCGCGCGCCGATTTCATCGTGCTGGCGGTGCGCACAGGAGAGACTGGGCGGCGCGGCGTGTCACTGGTCCTGTTTCCCACGCGCACGCCGGGCTTCTCGGTGGGCAAGAAACTCAAGAAGGTGGGGAATCTCTGTTCGGACACCGCGGAGTTATTTTTCGACGATTGCCGTATCCCGGCGCGCTACATCCTGGGCGAAAAGAATCGCGGCTTCTATTACATCATGCACAACTTCCAGGGTGAGCGGCTGGCATCGGCGGTGATGATGGTGGCCTCCATGGCGCGCTGCCTGGACCTGGCCATTCAGTACGGCAAGGAGCGCAGCGCGTTCGGCAATCCGGTGGGCAGCTACCAGGTGTGGCGGCACAAGTTCGCGGAGCATCGCACCAACCTGGAAGCGGCGCGCTGGCTGGTGTATCGCGCGCTGGACCTGACGAATCGCGGGCAGAAAGCCGTGCGGGAGATTACCATGGCCAAGCTGTATACCTCGGAGTTGGCGCAGCGGCTGAGTTACGATTGCATGCAGATTTTTGGTGGGTTCGGCTATACGACCGAATATCCGATTAGCCGCTACTGGCGGGATTTACGGCTGTATACGATTGGGGCGGGGACATCGGAGATTATGAAGGAGATTATCGTTAAAGAGGACGGGCTGTAGGGCGAAGGGCGGCTTGGGTGTCCGGTCCGGGCGTTATTCTTGGTTCGACCTTCTGCAACGTCGCGCATGGCACCGGACTCGATCCGGAGCGCGTCATACTAGACCGGAAGTGGTTGGCCGCCCTTGAGGTTAGAATTGAAACATGTCCCCCGATCGCAATCGCCTTCAATCACGGGTGGATGCCCTTCCGGACAGCGAGGTGCAGGTGGCCATTTCCTTTCTGGCGGAACTGGGTGAGCAGGAAGTCCTCGACGCCGAGACTGCGGCCAAGCTAGATCTGGCCCGTGCGGAACCGGGCGTCGATGTCCCATTGGAAAAAGTCCGGCGGCGGCTCGGCCTGTGATCCGGCGCGCAGTCTTTCGCCCCGCAGCAGTGCGTGATTTAGCGCGTCTTGATCGCGTCGTCGAGGCGCGGATCGATGCGGCCTTACAGCGATTGGCGCCTCTCTCGAAGCGCTGCTATGCAGTCTGTCAAAGAATGTCCCCGGATTCATCGAGTATTTCCGTGAAGAGCACGGAATCCGGCCGCCGACATAACGGGTCTCGTCAGATTCATCTCTTTCCGATATAGGAAGGTCACTTTCTTCGTGCTGCACCAAGCCGGATGACTTTGCACCACTGGCCGCGGGAGAAACGCTCGAACAGATCTTGAGGCGCATCAGCGGCTCGATGAAGACGCCATTCGAGCGGCGCTTGCGTTTGCGGCTTGACGCGCTCCGCGCCAATGTCAGCTACCCTCTTGAGACGACTCCGCGGTGATGATGTTCTTGGCAGGCGAGGGCGTCGACCGTCAGATCGTCGAACGCCCTCGCCTTGGGGGCTGGGACCAGCTATGGAGGCAGCAGTGGTTGAGTGGGTCCGGCTTTGCCGCTCTAAACTAAGCACAACAGCTAGCAGGGGGGCAGGGGGTACAGGGGATTATGCACTTCCCGGTACCGTATGACAGTTGCTCGACGTAGATTTCATCGAACGAGGTTCCTGGATCAGGGTAACTGTACACCAGAGACAACGCAGATGTCGAAGCCTCGGAACCACTGGGTTCGCAAATCGTCGCGGTATTGACGAGCGCCGGTGTGAAGGGACCGGGCGGAATCGGCAATCCCGGAATCCGCACCGCGACCCAACCATCATCCCAATCATAGACGGACAGCGTGCCGCCACTGGCCACTGCCATATAGAGTCCCGACGGCAGGCTTTCCCCGGTATCGCCGGTAGGAACCGTGTAAACTCCAAGCGCGGGCGCGACACTCGTCGAGATACCGGTAGAAGCTGCCGAAGACCAGGCGCCGCTGGACAATGACATGGTCGCGTACTCGACTTCAGATGTCCCTTGCGCTACCCACGCCAGATACAGCGTGTTGTCAAAGACCGCCAGGGCGGGCGCGGTGCCTGGGACGGCAATCGCCGGCGGCTGCGCCGAGGGAAAGGCCCAGGTACCGTTGAAGGCCGCGTACTCAATGGTGTTAGTCGACGTAGTCCATGCCGCGTACAGGGTAGAACTGCTGGCCGCCAACGCTGGTGCGGCCGCCGCCTCGGCACAGGTGGTCTTGCCCGGGTTGCACACCGTTGTTTGAGAGCTCCATCCGGCGCCCGTGCTGGTCGAGTAGTAGATCTCATCGGTTGGGCCTGTCCCCTGGCCGCGCCAGGCAAGATACAGCGTGCTTCCAAAGGTTGTCAGGGCAGGCGCCTGTGTGGTAACGGCGAAGCTGATGGAGTTTTGTCCCCAGGTATTCGAGTCCGCATACCAGACTTTGTCCGCGGGCGCGCTCTTTCCCTTCCAAGCCACATAAGTCAACCCACCGAGCGAGGCGGCCGCTGGGGCCGCGTTCGTCTGGGCGGATGGAATCGTTTGCGATAATGCGGGCTGCGAAAGGTAAGGCAATAGAAGGCCGAAGCCAATCGCCGCGTAAGTCATGGAACGTTTCATGGTGATATCCTTTTCCGTGCTCATTTGTTTTTCTCCGTTTGTGTGAAGCGCATCCGGTGTTACCGGACCGGTTCTCGCTGTTAGTGGCGCAAAAGAAGCGGAGAACCGGACAACCCGGCGAGAAGAAAAAAATTTGCGCGCATAGAGGGCTGCCGCGGAGCGGCAACCGGTAGAGAGCGAAGGCCAAAAGAGCCGGGTATGCTACAATCCCAAAGGATTGCGGCTGCCGGGAAGTGAGCGCCCTCGCTACCAGTGCGTATGCAATAGAACGTTCCTATACTTCACTATTCCGGTAGGAGCCCGATACTGGAGGAGCATGCAAGGCGGGAGCGACGGCGAAATAACGCGTCTTCTGGGTGCGTTCAGCAAGGGCGACGAAGAGGCTGAAGCGCGCCTCATGGAGCTGACCTACCGCGAATTGCGCAAGATTGCCGCGGGCCACATGCGCCGGGAGCGATCGGCCCGCAGCCTCCAGACCAACGACCTGGTCCACGAAGCGTACCTGAAACTCGTCGATCAGGCCGCTACGCCTTGGCGCGATCGCGCCCATTTCTTTCAGGTCGCCGCACATGTTATGCGCCAGATCCTCGTGGACCGTGCCCGCAGACGCTGCGCGGACAAGCGCGGCGGCGGTGTTCCCCAGATCAGCCTCGATCGGGTCCTGAACGTCGCCGAAGCGCATTCCGCCAGCCTGCTGGTGCTCGAAGACGCGCTGTCGCGCTTGCAGAGTTTGGATGGGCGGCAATGCCATGTGGTGGAGATGCGGTTCTTCGCCGGCATGTCCGAGGAGGAGATCGCGGAAGTGCTGGGAGTTTCAGCGCGCACTGTAAACCGTGAATGGCGGCTGGCGCGCGCTTGGCTTCACAAGGAATTGTACGGATGACGCCCGAGCG
>Ga0302326_10013005_pt1 | contig 17658 bp, 18 predicted proteins | sample Palsa_T0_3_FD_202264 | JGI IMG/M metagenome (GOLD analysis project Ga0302326, IMG submission 202264) | Peat permafrost microbial communities from Stordalen Mire near Abisko, Sweden - Palsa_T0_3 | ecosystem: Environmental > Terrestrial > Soil > Palsa > Peat permafrost | place: Sweden: Abisko... | reverse complement strand
CCGTCCCAGTGCGCGCTCGATCAGCACCGGCCCACCACGGCCGATCATCATGCGTACCTCGGTCACCGCCAGCGGCGCCAGTGAGCGTTCGGTGAGTGCCTGGTTCAGCGCCGCGGCAATTGCGTCGACCGTATCCAGCAGCGTGCCGTCCAGATCGAACAGCACCGCACGCAGCTCGACACCCCGCCAGCGCGGCGGGGCCGGCGCGACAGCGGCGCTTATGGTCGCACTCCGCCGCGCGCCAGCGCGAGCGCGCGTTCGGTGACGGCGGTCACCGTCAGCCCCAGCGCCTCAGCCACCTGCGCGGCCGGAGCCGATTCGCCGTAGCGATCGATGCCGATCACGTCGCCGTCGAAGCCGGTATAGGCGCGCCAGAATCTGCTGACGCCGGCTTCAATGGCCAACACCGGCACGCTGCGCGGCAGGACCGCCGCCCGGTACGGCGCATCCTGGGCGTCGAAATCGCCGCAGCTCGGCATCGACACCACGCGCGCGCCGACGCCTTGCCCCGCCAGCGCGTCGCGCGCCTGCATTGCCAGCGCCACCTCCGAGCCCGTGGCCAGCAATGTGAGTGCGAGCGTGCCCGGCGCCTCGGCGAGCACATAGCCGCCCTTGCGCACATCGCGCAGCTGCTGCGCGTCGCGATTGAAATGCGGCAGGTTCTGGCGCGACAGGACCAGGCACGTCGGCCCGTCGCGACGCTCGATCGCCGCCAGCCAGGCGATCATGGTCTCAACCGCATCGCAGGGTCGCCACACGGCGTTGTTGGGAATCAGCCGCAGGCTGGCCAGATGCTCGATCGGCTGGTGCGTCGGACCGTCCTCGCCCAGGCCGATGCTGTCGTGGGTGAACACGAACAGCACGCGCTCGCCCATCAGCGCCGCCATGCGCACCGCGTTGCGGCTGTAGTCCGAAAAGGTCAGGAACGTTCCACCGTACGGAATATAACCGCCGTGCAGCGCGATGCCGTTCATCACCGCGCTCATGCCGAATTCGCGCACCCCGTAGTTGATGTGATTGCCCCACTGGCCGCGCCGTAGCGGCACGCTCGCCTTGCCGGCGGTGAGATTCGAACCGGTCAGATCGGCCGAACCGCCGAGCAGCTCCGGCAACAGCGGCAGCAACGCTTCGATCGCGTTTTGCGACGCCTTGCGCGAGGCGATGCTGGCGCGCTGCTCAACGACCTTGGCGAGCGCTGCGGCACTCGCCTCGCGCCAGTGACGCGGCAACGCCCGCAGCACCACGCGGCGCTCGAATTCGGCCGCCAGGTGCGGATGCGACTCACCGTACGCTTTCAGGCGCCGCTGCCAGTCGGCCTCGCGCGCCGCGCCGGCCGCGCGCGCATCCCATGCGGCGCGAATCCCGGCCGCGATCTGAAACGGGCCGGCGCTCCAGCCGAGCGCGGCGCGGGTGGCGGCGGCCTCGGCGGCGCCCAACGCGGCGCCATGCACATCGTGGCTGCCAGCCTTGTTCGGACTGCCCTGGCCGATCACGGTTTTGCAGCACACCAGTGTCGGCCGCCCGCTGTCCTCGCTGGCCTGCTGCAGCGCCAGCTCGATTGCGGCGCCGTCATGGCCATCGACATCGCGAATGACTCGCCACCCATAGGCTTCAAAGCGCCGCGGCGTGTCATCGGCAAACCAATGCTCCACATGACCATCGATGCTGATGCCGTTGTCATCGTACACCGCGATCAGTTTCGACAGGCCGAGCGTTCCGGCCAGCGAGCAGGCTTCATGGCTGATGCCCTCCATCAGACAGCCGTCGCCCACGAATACCCAGGTTCGGTGGTCGACGATGGTGTGGCCAGGCTGGTTGAATTCCGCCGCCAGCAGCTGCTCGCTCAGCGCCATGCCGACCGCATTGGCGAGCCCCTGCCCGAGCGGCCCGGTGGTGGTTTCCACGCCCGGGGTGATGCCGACCTCCGGATGACCCGGGGTCTTGCTGTGCAGCTGGCGAAAACGCTTGAGTTCCTCGATCGGCAGCGCATAGCCGGTCAGGTGCAGCAGCGCATACAGCAGCATCGAACCGTGGCCATTGGACAGCACGAAGCGGTCGCGGTCGGGCCAGATCGGGTCGGCAGGATTGTGCTTCAGGTGCCGGCGCCAGAGCACTTCGGCTATCTCGGCCATGCCCATCGGCATGCCCGGGTGGCCACTGTTGGCCGCCTCCACGGCATCGATGGCGAGGAAGCGCAGTGCGTTGGTCAGTTCGCGCTGTCCCGCTGTTGCATCTGCTCGCGTCGCATCGATTCGTGCATTCATGATCGCTTCCCGGCTCCTCAATTTGCGCGTCGTTTCATGTCGATCAGGCGCAGGATCATCGGCGTGAAGATGAATTGCATCGCCAGGCCCATCTGGCCTCCCGGAACGACGATGTTGTTGGGCCGACTCATCCACGAGTTGTGCAGCATCGACAGCAGGTAGGGGAAGTCGATGCCCTTCGGATTGGCAAAGCGGATGATTACCATGGACTCATCGGCCGACGGAATATCCCTGGCTACAAACGGATTACTGGTGTCCACAGTCGGCACGCGCTGGAAATTGACGTGCGTGCGGCTGAATTGCGGGCAGATGTGATTTATGTAGTCGGGCATGCGCCGCAGGATGGTCTCAACCACCGCATCCTGCGTGTAGCCGCGCTGGTGGCGGTCGCGGTGCAGTTTCTGGATCCACTCCAGATTGACGATCGGCACCACTCCGACCAGCAGATCCACGTGCTGCGCAACGTTGACCTCGCCACCGACATAACCGCCGTGCAGGCCTTCGTAGAACAGCAGATCGCTGGCCGGCTGCATCGTTTGCCAGGCAGTGAACGTGCCCGGCTCGCTTGCGAGTTCCTTGGCCTCGATGGCATCGTGAACGTAGCGACGCAGTTTGCCGCCGCCGGTGGCGCCGTATTCCGCCAGCGTGTCGGCGAGTTCAGCCAGCAGGTTCGCTTCCGGCCCGAAGTGACTGATCGCTGGCCCCCGGCCCGTGTCGGCCGCGGCCACGCGCTCGCGCATCTCGACGCGGTTGTAGCGATGGAACGAGTCGCCTTCGATGACTTCGGCCTTGATGCCTTCGCGCCGGAATATATGCGCGAACGCCTTCATCACCGTAGTGGTGCCGGCGCCGGAGGAACCGGTAACGGCGATGACAGGATGTCGGGTTGACATGGTGTGACTGTCCGCTTCAGGCGCGCGCTTCGGGTCGGAACAGCGAGCGCTCGTTGAACAGCGGCGAGGTATATGGCCGATCGGCACCGCAGTCGAACTCGGCGTGGTAACGCTCGATGCGCTCGACCTCGTTGCGTGAGCCGAGGATCACCGGAATGCGCTGATGCAGGGTGTCAGGCTGCACGTCGAGCAGTCGCCGCCGGCCAGTGGTGGCGCGCCCGCCTGCCTGCTCGATCAGCAGGCTGATCGGATTGGCCTCGTACATCTGCCGCAGCCGTCCGGGCCGGCTCGCGTCCTTGGTGTCCCTGGGGTACATGAACACGCCGCCGCGCATCAGGATGTGATGTACCTCTGCGACCATGGAGGCAATCCATCGCAGGTTGAAGTCGCGGGCGCGATCGCCGGTCTTGCCGGCCTGGCATTCACTGATGTAGCGGTTCACCGGCGGTTCCCAGAAGCGCGCATTACTGGTGTTGATTGCGATCTCGCTGCTGTCGAGCGGTACCTGCAGGTCGGGGTGCGTCAGGATGAAATTGCCGATCTCGCGATCGAGCGTAAAGCCGTGCGTACCCTTGCCCACGGTGATCACCAACATCGTGGCCGGGCCGTAGATCGCATAGCCGGCAGCCACCTGCTTGCTGCCGGGCTGAAGATAGTCGGCCACTGCCGGCGGCTCGGCTGAGTCGTGCCGCAGAACCGAGAACACCGTGCCCACCGAGCTGTTGACATCGGTGTTCAGTGAGCCGTCGAGCGGGTCGAACAGCAGCAGATGGCGGCCGCGTGTGAATTCTTCCGGTATCGCATACGGCTGTTCGAGCTCCTTGGAAGCCATGCCCGCCACCAGGCCGCCCCATTCACAGCTGCGCAGCAGCTCATCGCTGGCCAGCAGATCGAGCTTGATCACCTGCGTATCACTGTGGGTGCCAGCGTTGCCGACTTTGCCGAGTACGCCGCCGAGCGCACCTTTGGCGGTCATGGCCGAGATCGCCTTGACCGCGGCCGCGACGTCGATCAACAGCGCCGCGAGATCGCTGGCGCCTTCGACGCGATCGGACTGCTGGATCAGAAACTTCGACAGCGTGGTGCGTCCGAGATGCATGGTCGGGACTCCTGTTGATGATCTCTAATCGGGTTGCTGGGCGGCGGCGATCTGAAACACGCGGCTGGCGCGGATATCGGACTCGGCGATCGTGGTCAGATCCTCGGGCGTGTACTCGCGATCCCGGTCGGCGAACAGGCGGCTCGCCTGGCGCAGCCGCGCGCGGTCGAGGGCATTGCGCACGCTGCGCGCATTGGCGAAGTGCTCCTGGCCGATTCTGTAGCCGATGTAGTGCTCGAATGCCTCGCGGGCACCGGGGCCGAAGTGGTAGTTCTGCTGTTCCAGCATCCGCTCGGCGATGCGCAGCAGGTCGCTCTGCGGGTAGTCCGGGAAATCCAGGTGATGCGCGATGCGCGAGCTCATGCCTGGATTGGATCGAAAGAAGTCCTGCATCCGGTCCTTGTAGCCGGCCAGAATCACGACCAGGTCATCGCGCTGATTTTCCATCACCTGCAGCAGGATCTCGATTGCCTCCTGGCCGTAGTCGCGCTCGTTTTCCGGACGGTAGAGGTAATAAGCCTCGTCGATGAACAGCACCCCGCCCATCGCCTTCTTGACCACTTCCTTGGTCTTGGGGGCGGTGTGGCCGATGTACTGCCCCACCAGGTCGTCACGCGTCACGGCCACCAGGTGACCTTTGCGCACGTAACCCAGGCGATGCAGGATTTCCGCCATGCGCAGCGCCACCGTGGTCTTGCCGGTACCGGGATTGCCAGTGAATGACATGTGCAGGCTCGGCGCTTGCGCCGAAAGGCCGAGGTTCATGCGCAGCTTGTCGATCACCAGCAGCGCCGCGACATCGCGAATACGCGCCTTGATCGGCGCCAGCCCGATCAGATCGCGCTCGAGCTCGTCCATGACGGCGCCGGCCTGGCTCTGCGCCAGCACCTGGTTCACAGTGCGCATGCCATCGACATGCGCTGCGTCCGGCGCCGCGACCTGAGCTTTGGGCTGCGCGCTGCCAGGAATGGTGTACTGAGGTGAGGCCATGTACTAAGCCACCCGGCTCGCCGGCGCGATGCGCCCGAGTTTGGCGCGCATCGCCTCGATCACCGCGCGATAGTCCTTGCTGCCGAAGATCGCGCTACCGGCCACGAACGTGTCGGCACCGGCATCGGCGACGCGGCGAATATTCTCCACCTTGATGCCGCCGTCGACCTCCAGTCGTATATCGCGGCCGCTGGCGTCGATCAGTTTGCGCGCCCGCTCGATCTTACGCTGCGCCGACTCGATGAAGCTCTGGCCGCCAAATCCCGGGTTGACGCTCATGATGAGCACCAGGTCGATCCTGTCGAGCACGTACTCGAGCAGCTCGAGCGGCGTGGCCGGATTGAACGCCAGCCCGGCCTGGCAACCCGCAGCCTTGATGAGCTGCAGGGTACGATCCACATGGCTGGAGCCTTCCGGATGAAAGCTGATGAGGTCGGCGCCGGCGGCGGCGAAGGCGCTCGCGAGCGCGTCCACTGGCTGCACCATCAGATGCACATCCAGTATTGCCTTGCTGCCGTCGCCCCTGACGCAGTGCGACTTCAACGCCTGCGCCACCATCGGTCCGATGGTCAGGTTCGGCACGTAGTGATTATCCATGACGTCGAAATGGATCCAGTCGGCGCCAGCGGCCAGCACGTCCCTGACTTCTTCACCCAGGTGCGCGAAGTCGGCGGACAAAATTGAAGGGGCGATGCGATACATGGGCTAATCGGCGTCGCGCTCGCCTTCCGGCGCGTCGGTGGCGTAGCTGTGGATCGTGTAGCGCATGCTGCGGCCGCGCGATTCCTGGCGCACCAGCCCGAAGCCCGGCTCGTGCTGCGGCCGGTTGACGATAAAGCTCATCACAATGCTCTCCACGCCGCGCGTGGCATCGAACGCCATCAGCCGGATGTAGTGCCTGGGAAAGGTGTTACGGCAGCTCTGCAGTTCCAGCATCACGCCGGCCGCGTCCTTCAGATCGAACATCGGCATGCCGAACATTTCCCAATAGGTGTTGCGCGGGTGCGGATCGTCGGTGTACTCGACGCTCCAGGCATAGCCCTTGTTCAGGCCGTATTCGATCTGCAGTGAGATTTCCACATCGGTGAGATCGGGCAGAAAACTGAATTGCCCCTGGGTGATGCGGCCTGCCGGGTTAGTCATCATGTGGCGCTCTCCGTGACCGCATAGTCGGAGGTATCGGTAGAGGTGTAGTTGAAACTGATCTCGCCCCAGGTATCGAGCGCCTGCTGCAGCGGACTGCAGAACCTCGCCGCGCGGCGCAGGATCTCAGGTCCCTCGTTCTTGATGTCGCGGCCCTCGTTACGGGCCTTGACCATCGATTCGAGTGCCACGCGGTTGGCCACGGCGCCAGCCTGGATGCCAGCCGGGTGGCCGATGGTGCCGCCGCCGAACTGCAGGATGACGTCGTCGCCGAACAGATCGAGCAGCTGGTGCATCTGGCCGGCGTGAATGCCGCCCGACGCGACCGGCATGACCTTGCGCAGATCGGCCCAGTCCTGGTCGAAATACAGTCCGCGCGGCAGATCCCGTCGGGTGTAGCTGTCGCGGCACACGTTGTAATAACCCTGCACTGTCATCGGGTCGCCCTCAAGCTTTCCGACCGCGGTGCCGGCATGCAGATGATCGACGCCGGCCAGGCGCAGCCACTTGGCGATGACGCGGAAGCTGACGCCGTGATTCTTCTGGCGCGTATAGGTGCCATGGCCGGCGCGGTGCATGTGCAGGATCATGTCGTTCCTGCGCGCCCAGTTGGACATGCTCTGGATGGTGCTCCACCCGACCACCAGATCGACCATGACGATGACCGATCCCAACTCCTTGGCGAATTCGGCGCGCTCGTACATGTCCTCCACCGTGGCGGCGGTGACATTCAGGTACGAACCCTTGACCTCGCCGGTGGCAGCGCTGGCCTTATTGACCGCGTCCATCACGTACAGGAAGCGGTCGCGCCAGTGCATGAAGGGCTGCGAGTTGATGTTCTCGTCATCCTTCATGAAATCGAGGCCGCCCTTGAGCCCCTCGTACACCACGCGGCCGTAGTTGCGTCCGGACAATCCGAGCTTCGGCTTGGTGGTGGCGCCCAGCAGCGGCCGGCCGAATTTGTCGAGCCGCTCGCGCTCGACGATCAGCCCGGTCGGCGGACCCTTGAAGGTCTTGACGTAGGCCACCGGGATGCGAATGTCCTCCAGGCGCGCGGCCTTGAGCGGCTTGAAGCTGAACACGTTGCCGATCAGGCTCGCCGTCATGTTCGCGATCGAGCCCTCCTCGAACAGGATGATGTCGTACGCCACCCAGGCGAAGAACTGGCCGGGGATGCCGGGCACCGGTTCGACCTGGTAGGCCTTGGCGCGGTAGCTGTCGCAGGCGGTCAGCCGATCGGTCCACACCACGGTCCAGGTGGCGGTACTCGACTCCCCGGCCACAGCCGCGGCAGCCTCCACCGGATCGACGCCATCCTGCGGGGTGATGCGGAACAGGCAGATGGTGTCGGTATCCTTGGGGACGTAGTCGGCGTCCCAGTAGCCCATCTGGCGATACTTCAAGACACCGGCGGTATAGCGCTTCCTGGCGTCCTTGATAGCCGTTTGACCTGACTTTTCAATCGCTTGTGCCATTATGTGGTCCCGATTTCCTGTGCCTGCGAACCACTGTAGGGCGATTGATTATTCAGGTACAGTCACTTATTGTTATCGCGACAGTAAGAATAACTGAATGAAGAACGCCACCCTGCGCCAGCTGCGTGTGTTCGCGTCCGTGGCGCGGCACCTGAGTTTTGTGCGTGCGGCCGAGGAACTGGGCCTCACCGCCCCTGCGGTGTCGATGCAGATCAAGGAGCTGGAAATCGAGGTCGGCCTGCCGCTGTTTGATCGATCCAGCCGCAAGGTGTCGCTCACGATGGTGGGTGAATATGTGCTGGCGCATACGCGGCGCGTGCTGGCCGCGATGCGTGACGCCGAGGACATGGTGGCGCGCTTTCGCGGGCTGCAGACCGGGGTGCTCGATGTCGGCATGGTCAGCACCGCCAAGTACTTCGTGCCACGCATGCTGGCGCAGTTCCGCGACGAGCATCCGGGCATCGAGCTGCGACTGCAGGTGTGCAACAACCGCGAACAGGTGGTTGCGCTGATGCAGCAAGGCAGCGTCGAGCTTGCGATCATGGGCCGGCCGCCGAAGGAATGGCCGACGCGCGCCGAGCCGTTCGCGATGCATCCGCACGTGCTGGTGACGTCGATCGAGCACCCGTTCGCGCACACCGAGAAAGTGCCGGCGAACGCATTGAGTGGCGAGGGTTTCATCGTGCGCGAGCCGGGCTCGGGCACGCGCGCCGCGCTCGACGAATTCATGGAGGCGCACCAGATGAGCCCGCGGGTGGTGATGCAGATGTCGAGTAACGAGGCGATCAAGCAGGCCGTGATGGCCGGCATGGGTGTGGCACTGCTGTCGCTGCACACCATCGGACTGGAACTCGATCATCAGCTGATCGCCACCCCGGAGTGCGAGGGGTTGCCGGTGATGCGCCGTTGGCATGTGGTCAATAACCTCGCCAAGACGCTGTCGCCTGCGGCCGAGGCGTTCCGCTACTTCATCCTGGAGCGCGGGGAAGCATTCCTGGCCAAGCATTTCGCGCACCACCGGGGCTTTCTGCCCGGGCAGTGAACGGCGCGGCGCGCGCCTTCAGGTCTCGATCAGGCCGTGCCGCACGGCGATCAGCGTCAGTTCGGCCTGATTGGAGGCCGCAAGCTTCTGCTTGATGTTGTACAGGTGGGTACCGATGGTGCTGGGGCTCAGGTGCAGCGTCTCGGCAATCTGATTGACCGACTCCCCGCGCGCCAGCAGCACGAACACTTCAAATTCGCGCGGTGAGAGCTGCTCGATCGGATTGTTGTCGCCGGTAACGTCCTGCACCGCCATCAACTGTGCGATCGAGGCATCGATGTACATCCGGCGCGCGGCCACGGTGCGGATCGCCTCGATCAGGGTCTCGGGCGCGCTGCGCTTGGACAGGTAGCCCAGGGCGCCTGCCTTGAGCACGCGCTTGGGATGGCTGGCGTCGGCGTGCGCCGAAAGCGCCAGGATGCGCGCGCCGGCGTCGCGCGCGATGATGCGCTTGACCGCCTCGATACCGCCGATGCCTGCCATTGCCAGATCCATCACCACTACGTCCGGCCTGGCTTCGGTGTACTTGGCACACGCTTCCTCGCCGCTGTCGGCCTCGGCGACCACCTGCATGTCCACGGCGGCCTGCAGCAGCAACCGGAATCCCATGCGCACCACGGCATGGTCGTCCACCAGCATGACGGTGGTGGGCTTCACGCGTGCGCCGCCAGCGGCAATCGTGCCAGCACGCGGGTGCCGGCCTGCTCGCCGCGGTCGAGCTCGAATGTGCCGCCCAGCGCTGCGGCGCGCTCGCGCATGCCGCGCACGCCATAATGTCCCGGTTGATCCCAGTCGGCCGGCAGCCCCACGCCGTTGTCTGCCACCCGCACTACCAGCGCGTTGGGTTCCAGGCCCAGCGCGACATCGATGCGGCTGGCGCGCGCATGACGCAGCGCGTTGATCAGCGCTTCCTGCACGATGCGGTAGGCGCAGGTGGTGACCGCGTCGTCCAGTTCCGGCAACGGCTCGTCGATGTGCAGCCGCATTTCCACCTCCGGATGGCGCGTGCGCCACTCGCCGGCCAGATCCGTCAGCGCATCGCTCAGGCCGAAGCTGTCCAGCGCGAACGGCCGCAACCGCGGAATCATCTCGTGCACCGCGTCGTACATGCGCCCGGCGGTATCCACGATGAGCTGCGCCGCCTCGCTCACCCGCTCATCGTGGCGGTCGGACCGCTGCAGGATCGACAGGCCGATGCTCTTGATCGCGGTGATGGATTGTCCGAGCTCGTCGTGCAGCTCGCGCGCGATGCTGCGTCGCTCGTCTTCTATATGGGCCTGGATCATCTGGGTCAGTTCGCGATTCTCCTGCAGCCGCTGTCGCGCCTCGCTGGCGAGCTTCTGGGCTGCAACGCCATCCGCGACCGCCTGCGCGGTGCGGTTGAAGGCCAGGCTCATAAGTCTGCCTTCCCGGCCGTTGAGGATCGGTAGCCGCGCCTGGTAGTCGCCCTGCTCCATCCGTTTGAGGCCTTTGATGACGGTCTGCAGCGGCTTCAGCACGCGCCCGGTGAGCCAGAACGCCGCCGCATTGACCACCGCCAGCGCGATCGCGCCGATCCACAGCAGCCGGCTCAGAGTATCCCAGCCGTCGAGCACGGCGCGCGAGGAATTGGCCTGCACCAGAAGCCTTCCGTCGCCGATGCGAATCTCCTCGCGTTGCGGTGGCGGTGATACCAGGCGCGCGAACCAGCGCGGCGCGTCGCGTCCGCTCTTGTATGTGGGTGGCGGCGATGAATACACCAGCGTTCCCGCCGGATCGAACAGGAACACGTCGTTGGCTCGCACGCGACCGAGCTGGTCGAGGAAGCTCCGCATGCCGCGCAGCCCCGATACGTCATAGACCCAGGAGACGCGCGTGAACAACTGCGCCGCCACCTGATTGGAACCCTCGATCTCCTCGCGTACGCTGCTGCGCGTGTCCTGCACCTGCTGGTAGACCACCGTGCCGATGAACAGGCTCATCAGCACCGCGATGATCAGGTTGATCTGCAGCCTCAGACTCACGCCGTTGCTCCCGGGCGACAGGGCTGGCGCCGGCTTATGTCATTCATCGCCGGCATGCTACCGCACTACCGTGGGGCGGCGCCCCGGCACCACGCCTGGATCGCCCCGATCGCCGGGATCGCCCCGCTGGGTCGGCCCGGATTCATGAAAATCATGAGGTCGGAATCAAGGTTCCATGGTGGGCCGCAGCCCCCCAGAGGGCCAGACTGGCACCCGTGTCTGGTTCTGCCGGACGCGCCAGTGGCGGTAGCCCCACGGTCTGTCGCCGGCTGGTGTTCATCAGCTGATCAACATAAGGATCTTGCACATGAAATGGGTTACACCTGCCGCTGTCGTGTTGCGTTTCGGAATGGAAATCAACTCGTACATCGCGAATCGTTGATCGGGTTCCGCCCCGGGTAACCCCGGGGCGGTCTCCACACAGCCGACCGGCTGCTGTCCTTGCTGATACGAGTCCTGGGTTCGGCTGCCGGTGGGGGCTTTCCGCAGTGGAACTGCAACTGCGGCAACTGCAGTGGTCTGCGCGCTGGAACTCTAAACGCGCGCCGGCGCAGCCAATCCTCGATTGCGGTCTCGGTCGACGGCCGCCAGTGGGTGGTGTGCAACGCCTCGCCCGACATTCATCAGCAGATCGCCGCCAATCCAGCGCTGCAGCCTCACCATGGCCTGCGTGATTCGGGCATCGGTGCGATCATCCTGGTCGACGGGCAGATCGATCACTGCACCGGACTGCTGTTGCTGCGCGAGCACCGGGCGCCGCTGGAGCTGTGGACTACCGAGACGGTGCGCGAGGACCTGAGCACCGGGCTGCCGATTCTGAACGTACTGAAGCATTTCTGCGGCGTGCACTGGCATCGCATTCCGTTGGACGGCACGGAGTTCCAGATCACCGCGCTGCCAGGTGTGACAGTCACTGCGCTGCCGGTGGAAGGCAAGCCCGGACCTTACTCGGCGTATCGCGAGAATCCGCGCGTCGGGGATAACATCGGCCTGATCTTTCGCGACGCGGGCAGCGGGCGGCAGCTGTTTTATTGCCCTGGCTTGGCGGGTATCCCGCCGGCGGTCGAGCGAGTTCTTAGCGCCAGCGATTGCGTGCTGGTGGACGGTACCTTCTGGAGTGACGATGAGATGATCCGCATTGGCGTGTCGCACAAGCGTGCCAGCGATCTTGGGCACCTGCCGCAGAGCGGCGCCGGCGGCATGGCCGAGCAGCTCGCGCGCTTGCCGCAGCGCACGCGCCGCATCCTGATTCACATCAACAATACCAATCCGATTCTCGATGAGACTGGACCCGAGCGCGCACAGCTCGCCGCGGCCGGCATCGAGGTCGCCCACGACGGCATGGAGATCGAACTGTGAGCAGCCCGGAAGCCGCCATGACCGCCGGCGAGGCATCGCCCGATGAACCGTGGGACGGCGCGCAGTTCGAGCAGCAGCTGCGCGCCAGGGGACAGGCCTACCATATCCATCACCCGTTCAACGTCATGCTCAATGCCGGGCGTGCCACTCGCGAGCAGGTGCGTGGCTGGGTGGCCAATCGCTTTTATTATCAGATCAACATCCCGCGCAAGGACGCGGCGATCCTGGCGAACTGCCCGGACCGCGAGCAGCGTCGCCTGTGGGTGCAACGTATCCTGGATCACGATGGCACCGATCAGGATCCGGGTGGCATCGAGGCCTGGCTGCGGCTGGGTGAGGCGGTGGCACTGACGCGCGCGGAGCTGTGGTCGCTGGAGCACGTCGTGCCGGGAGTGCGCTTCGCGGTCGACGCCTATGTGAATTTCGCGCGCCAGCAGCCCTGGCAGGAAGCGGTGTGTGCCTCGCTCACGGAATTGTTTGCCCCACAGATCCATCGCCAGCGGCTCGCCGGCTGGCCCACGCACTATCCCTGGATCGATTCCAGCGGCCTGCAGTACTTTCGGTCGCGCCTGCCGCTGGCCACGCGCGACGTGGAACACGGGCTCAAGGTCACGCTGGGGTACTTTCTCACGCGCCAGGCGCAGCTGCGCGCGCTATCTATCCTGCAGTTCAAGCTCGACCTGCTGTGGTCGATGCTGGACGCCATCCAACTACGCTATGGCCTTACCGATGAATAACCCGGGCCCGCTGTCGCGCTCGTCTTATCCACGTATCGCACCGCTGTATCGCTTTCAATGGGAAGCGGCGCAGAATGCCTACGTGCTGCTGTTTCCGGAGGGCATGGTGCAGCTCAACGTTGCGGCTGGAGAGATCCTGCGCCGCTGCGATGGCAAGCAGTCGGCGGAGCAGATCATCGCCGACCTGCGGATCGCCTTCCAGTCCGACGCCATCGACGCCGATGTCGAGGCCTTTTTGCGCTCCGCCACCAGCGACGGCTGGGTCGAGTGGCGCGATGGAGTAACGCCATGAACGCGGTAGTCAACCCGGCGCCGATGCCGCTGTGGATGGTCGCGGAACTGACCTACCGCTGCCCGCTGCACTGTGCGTTCTGCTCCAATCCGGTGGACTTCGCCAAGGTGGAAAGCGAGCTGTCGACCGAGGAGTGGTTCCGTGTGTTTGCCGAAGCCCGTGCGCTGGGCGCGGTGCAACTGGGCCTCACCGGCGGGGAGCCGCTGAGCCGCCCGGATCTGGAACTGCTGGTCGCCGAGGCGCATCGACTCGGGTTCTACACCAACCTGATCACCTCGGGTGTGGGGCTGAATGAGACCCGGATGCGTGCCCTGAAGGAAGCGGGCCTGGATCACGTGCAGCTGTCGTTCCAGGACTCGACGCGCGAGCTCAATGATTTTCTCTCCAGTACCCGTACCTTCGACCTGAAGCGGCGGGTGGCGACATTGATCAAGGGGCATGGCTTCCCGATGGTCATGAACTGCGTCATCCACCGCCTCAACATCGAGCACGTGGACCGCATCATCGATCTGGCGCTGGAAATCGGCGCCGAGTACCTGGAGCTCGCCAATACCCAGTTCTACGGTTGGGCCGATCTGAATCGCGCCCAGCTGCTGCCCACGCGCGAACAACTCGAGCGTTCGGAAGCCGTGGTCGCCGGCTATCGCCAGCGCATCGGCAACCGGCTGCGCATCCTGTACGTCATCTCCGATCTGTACGAGACGCGGCCGAAGCGCTGCATGAACGGCTGGGGCACGACCTTCATGGTCATTGCGCCCGATGGCCTGGTGATGCCCTGTCACGCGGCGCGCATGCTGCCGGGAATCGATCTGCCGTCTGCGCGCACTGCCAGTCTGCAACAGATATGGCGCGACTCGCCCGCATTCAATCGCTTTCGCGGCGATCAATGGATGCCCGAGCCCTGTCGCAGCTGCCCGGAGAAAGCCAAGGACCTGGGCGGCTGCCGCTGCCAGGCATTTTTGCTGACCGGTGATATCGGCGCCACCGATCCGGTGTGCGATAAATCCCCGCTGCACGGGCGCGTGCTGCAGATCGTCAATGGTCCGCGTCCTGTCGGCCCCGACATCGAACGGCCGCTGGTGTTTCGCACGCCGGAGAATTCCAGGCGACTCATCGCGGATACGGCCGCGCCGTAAGCTCTTAGAGAGCGCTGCCGCCCTGAACTGCCGATGCTGGCGCGCAAATGCGAGTCGGCGTTGCGGGTTTTGCGCCGATGGTTGACGATCCGACACATGAGAACACCCGTGCAGTTCGCGATCAGTGCTGCCCTGCCACTGGCCTGCTGTGCCATCGCTGCCGCCGCCGTTCCCGAAACCCAGCCGCGGGTGATAACGGTTGATTGTCCGGCCAACGATCAGACCGGATCGGCGCGGCTCCAGGCGGGCGAGACCATGTCCGCACCGGTGGCTCCGGCGCTGGCTGGGCAGATCGCCTACTACCGGGCCGAGCACAGTCCCGGTGTTTATGCACCTAGGGGTTGGTCCTGCCGGGCGTGGGACGGGTCGAACGGCAGCACTCTCGTCGTGACGCCCAAGCGTATGGAGCCACCCTACTTTCCCCTGCCAATGATCACCGGGCCGGCCGTCATGATCGAAACGTCGGATGCAGCCAGCTCCGGGCGCTTTCACGTCGCCATCGTGGCCGCGCAGCTGTTTCCGCTGGTTGGCAGCGCGTTCGTCACGCGTGTGCGCCAGGAGCATCTGATATCGGACTCGTCATTTGACGTCGAGTCCTATCCCGACGACCGCTTGATTTACCTGAGCGATCGGTTGGTGCAATTCACCACCCCGCCCAATCGCGCGGGACTCGGGACCGCCGGTATGTTCGAGGTGTCCGATTTACCGGTCAGGGGGTTGAGCATCTTCAATCTTGAGTCCGAAGCGAATGCTTTGATCGAGGTTCGCGTCAGACTCCCCGCCGGGCTGAACGCGGTGGCCGAGGCAGTTGTGCAACTGGAAACAACCTGTGTGCAGCTACCGCGGGGGTGTCGAGGTATTCCCTGACTCGCGCGTGCGCGGATCGGGCTCGCCGGCAAAGTATTGCTCCAGTGCCGTGCGGTAAAGCGGCTCTTCCGGCGCGACCTGCGAAAACAAAGTCATGCAGGAGCGGAATTTCAGCTCATCCGGAAAGCCGAAGATCTGCTCCACCCGACGGCCCCGGAGCTCCAGCACCAGCCGCGTGCATTCTCGCAGGCGCGCTCCTAGCACGGAATGCTGGTGATAAGCCCGCGCCTCCTGCGCGGAGCCGAGGGCGTAGCGCTGCGCCATGCTACTGGATCCCAGACCGCGCATTTGCGGGAACACAAACCACATCCAGTGGCTTGCCTTGTGGCCAGCGCGCAGCTCATCCAGGACGGCTTCAATTACGGGATCCTGGGCGGTAATGAAACGCCGCAGGTTGAACGGATCAGGGTTCATGCACCGTGCTGCGTCCAGCTCATGCGGTCACGACCACCACGGCATCATCTACTGGCGTCTCATCGCAGTTCTCGCCCGCGCCGTCGCGATCGATCACCAGGAAATGCGATGTTCTCTCGAGCGCGAGCAGTGCGTGATGCCAGGTATTGCGCCGATAATTCACACCCTGGGTGCCTGAGCTGCGGTAAGCGCGGATGCGGCCGCTCAACGCTGCATCCCCGGGCACGGCAACCACCACCAGAAACGGCCGCCCGTCCAGCGGCACGAAGGCCTGGCTGGACAGCGGGTGGCGTTCGAGAACTTTCACATGGAACGGCAATTGTCGCGCCGCCGCCCTGAAGATGCTGATCGCTGGACGGCCGCCCGCCGCCAGCACGTCGGGCTGCGCCACATCGTCAAAACGCTCGCAGGTGCCCTCATTGATCCAGCGTGGCTGGCGGCCGCGGATTTCGATGACGTCGCCGAACGGTGCGAACGCCTCGGCGGTCAGCGCTGCAGGTTTTAAAATGATGTCCGCCACGGCCCTTACCGTCATCCGCGATCGGGCTGGCCATACATTCGAACCCGGCTCAAGCCGCCGTCGGGATGGATGTTCACACGCACGTGCGAGATCGGTCCCAGCGGGTGTAACTCGGCGCCAAAGTGATGCTCACTGTCGGCCCGCAGATACTGCAGTTCCAGCAGCACCGGCCACGCCAGGCACTGGCTGCGCAGGTCGGCGCCCGGATCTGCGCCCAGCAGCGCACCCTGGATCGAAAGCTGATGCGGATAGTTGCCTTTGTAGTGTGCCGTGTCGATATCCACGCGCTCAATCCGGCCGCTGTGCCCCAGTCGCAGAATCACCCAATCATAGCCGGGTCCGCGCCGACGGCGCGTCTCCCAGCCGTCGGCCATGCTGCTGCCGCGTCCAGGTAGCAGCAGATTCCCCATCGATCCGTAATGCTCGTCGCTGCACGCCAGCGCCCGGCCGCCGTTCAGAGCCGCCGCCAGATCGATCGCTTCGGTGCCGATGCGCCGCGCCCAATCCCGGTAGACATCGCCGTAGGCGCGAAGGCGCGCTATGCCGCCATCCGGATAGATGTTGAGCTTCAGGTGCGTCCAGATGCCGGACGATTGCAGCTCGAAAAGATTGTGCTGGTCGCCGTGCAGCGCTGAGCGCGGCAGCAGCTCGGTCCACGGCGTGGCAGCACTGGGATCAGCGTCGCTCCGGCACGCCTGTACCGAGGCATAGGGCGGAAAGTTTCCGGTGAAGTAGCGCGTATCGATATCCAGCGCCGCCAGTGTGCTCGGCGCCGCCAGTTTCACCACGCAATGATCGTGGCCCTGGTCGCGACGCCGGCGCGATTCCCAGCCGTCCATCCACTTGCCGTGATCGTCGTAGACACCGGCGCGCCATTCCGGCTCGGTCGGTTGCAGCATGCGCTCTTTCGCGGCAAAGAAATCGTCGGTGGCATACAGCGCCACGGCGCCAAGGCGCGCATCGGCGACATTGATGTAGCGCTCGAGCAGTTGCTCGCGCCCGCAATGATCAGTCATGATTAACACGTCCGAGGGACTCTTCCAGCGCGCGCGCTGCGCGGCCAGCGGCAGCGGCATTGAACGCGGCCAGCGCGCCGTGGCCGCCTGCGGCAATGCCCCGGCGCACCAGCGTGACAGCCGCCGGCCCCAGCTGCGCCATGCGCAGCGCCTGTGCAATCTCGACGCCTTGCGCATCCACGGCGTCGGTGGCATCGGCGGCACGAAGCTCAACCCAGATTTGCGGCGCATCGCCATCGAATGGGCTGCCGGCATCGGCCAGGCGTGCATCGCCCGGGCGAGCCAGCACCACCAGACCAAACGCTGGGCGAGTACCCCTGTGCCGCAGCTGCTGCGCGACTTCGATTGCAGTGATGAAATCCGCACGCCCCGGGTAACGCAGCGCGCTGAGCCTGGGGTCGCGGCCCG
>Ga0302326_10013003_pt1 | contig 17659 bp, 12 predicted proteins | sample Palsa_T0_3_FD_202264 | JGI IMG/M metagenome (GOLD analysis project Ga0302326, IMG submission 202264) | Peat permafrost microbial communities from Stordalen Mire near Abisko, Sweden - Palsa_T0_3 | ecosystem: Environmental > Terrestrial > Soil > Palsa > Peat permafrost | place: Sweden: Abisko... | reverse complement strand
CTGTGACTTTTCTTCCAGGGAAATCGAGCCAGAGCTCGAAGTCAGAACAGAGATGGGAGGCACAACACGTTGTGCGGGAGTCCCGCTCTACCGGCGTAAGGCGTCCAGTCGCACCAAGTCGCACCAAGTCGCACCAAATCAAGGCAATTTTGTGGCATAGGACGATTTGAGCCCCTCATCCTAACTCTTCTCCCCGCGGGAGAAGGGATAGCTAGGAACCTCTTTCTTGGCGGACGAGCGTCCGACTAGTTCTGTTGGCCGAAATCACGATGAACAGAAGATTGTTTCACCCTCTCCTTCTGAGGAGACGGACGGGGTGGCGCCTAATCGCACCTAATCAAACTCAATCAAACCAGTTGTCGTTAGGAGTTAGGAGGACGGGCCAATTGGCTCTACGCCGACAAAGAAACTTGCGGTAGCTTGCGGCGCTAAAAAATAAAAACAGGGTTTCCACAGGTGGCTTTCCTCGGGAGGGCGAAAGCTCCTTGAGCCCTAAACTAGTCGGCGTAATGGCGGATTGAGCAAGGTCTCCGTGGTCGCGGGATTTTCGGTGCAACCCGCCATTGATCCTTGTGGTCCCTTCAGGAATGTCGCCAATACGAGCCCCTTACGTTGCGACCACCACCAACTCGCAATCATTTTTCAGGCTCAAGGCCAATTGAGGTCAGAGCGCTGAAAACCTACGAGCGAGATTCAAGCTCTGGTTCGATTGCTGTTCGCAAAAGTTGCTGCAACTCGGGGTCCATGTAACTCAGGCTCGCAGTGATGTCCAGGTTCACAATGGGAGGAAGGTTCACATCGTGGAAATGTTCTTGAATCCATTTCTTATGCTCGTTTTCCATGACCATGATCACATGCGCCCAGGCTACGTCGCGTCGGCTAATTTTGCGTTTGGCTCCGACTCGGATGCCAGCCGAACGGACTTCCAGGCGCGGGTCGTTGCGATAAAGCATTTCCGCCGTTGGACTCCGCCACTGATTCAACGCGCACACAAAAAGGATATGTTTTCGAGGGTGCAATGGACGGTCATTCCCGGTCTTCCAAAAACGTGCGAACCAGATTTGTCTTGAGCCTCCTTCGTTCCGGCGGGACTTCCCGGAGAATTTGATCCTTCTGCTCGTTGAAGTTGACAGAACCAGAATCTATGCGAGTTGATTTATGCCGTTCGCCACCACGCTGGCCTGTAATGCGTCTGTTCGCCATACTGCCAACAACATTTGTTAAACAACAGGAAGGGTCAAGAGTCCGATCTCTTCCAAGACGGCTTCAGCCTGGCGTTTTAGTTCGGGGTCAATACGGCTTTTAGCCATCGCGCTCATGTGCCCAAGGTGGCCCAAACGCGCCCTTTGTCAACCACCCAAATAGCATCGTTTCTGGATGGTAGACAACGACGAGGAACCGAGTCCTACTGCCCGCGACTCGAATCGCGTAGGCTGAAACGAAATGAGGCCTCCGCAAAAATACCAGGTTTAAACTACGGCCTCATAGTTTATTGTTGCTTTGCCTTTTGGTTTTGGGTGATGAGACGCAGCTCTGTGACAACTCGCTGCGCCGCCCCATACAAATCTAAACACTTCTGAGGTCCTTGCTTATCGACAATCCAGTCAGCGTCAATAAGTCGAACGCCGTCGTAGCAAACAAGATAATAATGCACATGATTGCTTGCTGGGTATGGATACTCCTTTGTCGGAATCGCTTGGTCGTAGTAGTGCTGTGCAACCTTGACGCATTCCTTGGCAGCGGCTCGGACTGTTTCGTGACCTATGCCGCCAAGGACACCAAATGTTCCAGTCGTATAGATGCTCGCGTCCCCGGTTGTGCGGGCAATTACGTAGCTGTCGTAGCCCCAGTAGGCCAATCCATGATAACCGCGCAAACTCGCGGAAACTCTGGGGTCGACTTTTCTCCGAAGTCGGTTGGTGCCATGGTCAACTGCTTTAGTCGCATCTCGCGCATTATCTCGGGTGGACTCTTTCTTGATGGTTCGTTGGTCTGCGCCATGGCAATGAATGCTTGAATAATTAAAAACGAGATGAAAAGCAATCGGCGCATAACTGAATCTAAATATCGAGGCTAACCCGGACAAGTGGAATTTACCAGTTCAAAACTAAACCACCGCGCTACAACAACTCCGGACCAAATCAGGAAAAGTGCAATCCGTGCATAAGGCATTCGTTCGGTCGCAGAAATCATGAATGATTTGCAACAAACCTTGTTGGGTGGAAGCGGACTTGAACTTGACGCTCCCCTGCCCTCCCAAAAGTCGTTGGCGGGCCAGGCGCAATAGTGAATTGTCCTGGGCGGCCGGCCAGGACAAGTAACGCCTCTGGGCGGCTGCGGACAAAGCCTCGTTTTGACCGGCGCGGGCGCGCGCCCAAAACCACGGCAGGATGACGTTGATGGCCAGATCAGTCGCGCGGGATTCGCCTAGCAACGGTTGCGGCGTGCGTAATCGCGCCGAGGCAAAACCCCAATGCCAGGACCAAAATTCGTCCTGCTCCGGTTGCAGGCATTCGAGTAAAGATGAAACTGGCGAATCATCGGAAGTATCGGTCGTGAACCATTGCTCAAGCTTGGCGTGAAAATCCTCGGCCATCAGCCAATGCGAAGCCAGCGCCAGGCGGCGTTGGGGTTGGTTCGCGGGGCGCAGTCCATGCATGCGCCAAATATTCTTGGGCAGGAGCACGCTCTGAAAGCCATCCCGGTCCCGCCACCAATGGTCCCATAAAACGCGCAGGTGCGCCCCGGGTTTGCTGGCCTCGGGAAGGTTCACTGGCAAGAAGCCGCCGACGCCCAGCAGGCGCGCCTGCATGGCCAGAAGCGAGGTTGCTCCGTCGCGCAAGGAAGGAAGCAATTCGGCGACGCGCTGCATGGCCCAGACATTTTGTTTGTATCCCAAGGCGCGGAAAAGCCCTTCCCACAAAGCCCGTTCCCAGCCCGCCTGCCGCGCGCGCGTATCAAAATCACGCGCTTTGCGCTCAAAACGCGCCAGCGCGGCTTGACGCAGCAATTCCTCCGCTTGATCGATTTTTAATTGACTCAACGGGGCGGAGCAGGCGCCGCGCAACGATTCGGGCCAAGTGGCCGACGCGCCACTGGCCGCCCAACCGTTTAGGTCCGCCAAAGGCATATCCAAAAAATCCTGCAGAGCCAGGACGGGCAAACCGTTGCCAGCCTCGGACTCGGCGTTCCAAACGACGTGCAAAATGACCCCTGCAAATTCAACGTTTTGATGATGATGATGCGTCTGCCAATTCTGTGGAATCAGATCGATTTCAATGTCGCCCGAGCGCGGTTCGTCCTGGCCGAATTGCAGCACCGCGCCGCGGAAATCCGGCCCGGCGCCATGATTCCAAAAACCGGGATGAAGCACGCGCACCGGCCGGCCATCGCTCAGACGCAGGTCGTCGCGGCGGATGCGTTGGTGGTGCCAGACATTTTGCAACAGACGCTCGGGAGGATGAGCGGAATCGCGCTCGCGCAGGAGCGACAAGGTTTCCTGTTGCGCGCGCCATTGCGCATAAAAGTCCGGCCGAAGAACGGGCACGGGCAATGGTTCTCAATCCGTCCGCAACCAAAGTCAAGCAGGTAATGGACGGAGAGATTGCAAAAACCGCACGGGCTTGCATCAATAAGGTATGAGGCTTAACGACTTTAAGATTCTAACGTTTGATTTCCTTCACGGCAGGCGTTCAATGTGGACATCGACCTCCAACTTCCGCTCCAGCGTGCCCTTATAGTATCCGGCCACCGGAGGAACATCGGCATAATCACGGCCCGCGCCGATTTTGATATAGGAGGCGTCGATTGGCCGGTTGTGCGTTGGGTCCAAAGCCACCCAACCGGCGGTCGGAATCCATACTTCAGTCCAAGCATGCGTGGCGCGAGCTTTCTCCGTGGCCAGATATCCGCTGACATAACGCGCCGGTATTTTAAGCGCACGGCAAAGCCCCAGCATGACGTGCGCAAAATCCTGGCAGACACCAAGCCGCTTCGCCAAAACGTCGCGCACATGGGTGTGAACGTGAGTTGAGGCTGAGGAGTATTTCACATGCCCATACACGAAGCGCATCAGGGCCAAGGCGGCTTGCCAGGCATCGGTGATTCCGACGGTGGCATCGACCGCCAGACGCCATGTAGCCGGATCCACATCGACAAAACGACTGGCCCCCAGGTAATCGACGTACTCGCTGGAGGTTGCGAAATCAGCCAACGTGGCCAAAGGAGCGACCGTGGCCTCCTTTGGCAAAAGTTGAGTTGGATGCGCCAGGACGACAGCCTTGCTTTCGATTACCAGGTTTTCATGAGGACTGAAAATCTCGAAGTGGTGGACGCGATTGAAATAAAAATCGCGATAATTCCGAAAAGGCGCGGGCGGAATCGTTGTCAAAGCAAAGGATTCGACGGTCTGGCCCTCGTTGCTTAAAGGCTCCAAGCGCACATCGTTAAAGCTATCCCGGACCGGGATCTTATACGTGTAGGAAGTTCGATGTTGAATTTGCCATCGGGCGCTGTTCATAGGGCCGTCACCGTGACCGCGACTTTGACATCGTGTTTGCCACCACCCGTGAGGATTCCGCTGATTGGGCTCACATCAGCAAAATCGCGTCCGTAACCCAGAGTCAGGTGATCGGTCGAAGGCAGGAGGTTGTTGGTTGGGTCAAAATCCACCCAGCCGAGATCCGGGCAATAGACGGAAAACCAGGCATGAGAGGCGTCCGCGCCCACCAACTGCGGTTTGCCTTTGGGCGGAAGCGTGCGCAGGTAGCCGCTGACGTAACGCGCGGCCAACCCCAGGGAGCGCAGGCACGCAATGGCTAAATGCGCGAAGTCCTGGCAGACGCCGCGCTTTTTTTCCATCACTTCCGCCAAAGGCGTCGCGACGGTCGTAGCCTTGCGGTCGTATTTGAAGTCAGTGTAAATGCGGCGGTTCAAATCGAGCACCGCGGAGAGCAAAGGCGTGTTGGCTGCAAAACTGGACCGCGCGTAATCCGCCAGGGATTCGGAGGCGCTGAGCAGAGGAGAGTCAAAGACAAACTCGTACGGTTCCACCACTTCTGGTGAAACGGGATCAGAAAAAAGTTCCACGACCTTTTCCCACGGCGGGGAAAGAGAAAGCACGGGCGGCGTGACGGCGGCGACCGTCAACCGGCTGCGCGCCACAATTTCCAAGCGCGCATGGACCTCCTGGATACTAAAAAAACAAACACGGTTGCCAAAGTAATCGTCCCGCGTCTTGCGGATCGGAGGCGCCGGATCGATGCGCAAGGAAAATTGTTCCAAAATCTGGCCGGGCAGCGCCCGTGGTTCCACGCGAGCCGCATGTTGCGAAACCGTCACCGGCTGGCTGTAACCGTAAAGAGTCTTATGGACGACATCGAAGGTCATATCAAACGTCAGCGCTCCCCCCGGCGCGAGAAATAGTGGAATGGGCGAAATAACTGGCCGCAATCGCATCGGAAAGACGCGGCATCTGGCGGCGGATTTCTTGAATGGCCCGACCGACGTCACTTTCCTGCCAGTCCTCTTCGAGTTGAGTCAAGTCACGGGGATCGAGCAAGCGCAGGCTGGTCAGAGTTTCAAGCAGGATGCGCTTTCCTGGGCTGGGAAGAGCATTCTCACGCTCGCCCGGCAGGCGTTCAAAATGCTTTTCCAATTGGTTGAGCTGAAACAAGAGTGAACGCGGATTGGTATCGTCCAATAGAACCAGATCATAGACGGTGGCCAGATTAGGCAAAAGATTGTAACGGCCGCGATAAGTAATCGAACTGTCAGCCACCTCCAAAACGGCTTCCAGCACGCTGGGATTGTCGGCGTCGGGTGAACCGAGGGCGTTATCGAGGAACGCGCAGAGATGGATCGATCTCTCGATGCGCTGTCCCATATCCAAAAAGCGCCATCCGTGCGCGCGCGTCATGTTTTCTCGAGCCAGACCGCGAAAGGCCGCGAGGCTGAGCAAAGTTTGATTGAGCAAACCCACCGCATCGCCAGCCAATTCGCCCAAAGTGGCCGCGGGCGTGGCCAACTTTTCGGCCAGGGTGCTCAGCACCTGCCAAAGATCGTTCGAGGTGCGTTCACGCAAGAACATGCCCAGGCGCTGCAGGCTGTCAGCCGTGGCGCGCAAGCTGCCCGAAAGTTCTGGATCGAAGACGACGGCCCAAAGATCACTCTCGGAAACGGGCGCGGGCGTCTCGGATTCCTCCTCGGCCACGGGCAATTTCAGCGTTTGCAAAATGGGCGTAAGGGGTGGCGCGGCGCCCGCCGTGTTTTCCGGAGCGAACCTTAAGAATGCGCTCCGCAATAAGCGAGCAGTCGCATCGGCCCTCTCCGCATAGCGGCCCAACCAAAAGAAATTGTCCGCCAGGCGGCTGGGCAGGTTGTTCCCCACGCGCCGTAATTCGACGGCGCCGCTGGGGGAAGTTAAAAGGGTGACCGCCTCCACCGGCTCTTCGCTTAAAACCCAGGTGTCCTTGCTCGCGCCGCCATGCTGCATGGAAAGTGTATGCAAGCCACTGGCTGCAGCCACGCGCGTCAAACCGCCAGCCATCATCGCGTAGCCGCCGTCCATGGCGACTAAGTAAACACGCAAGGCCACGGGACGAGGTCTCAGGCCGTCTGGACCCCATGAAGGAGCGGTGGAAAGTTCGACGTGTTCCTGCGCGGCGAACAAATGGGGCTGAAATTCGATCCGATGTTTCAGAGCCGCGCGCTGAGCATCGGTGAGTTTGGGGTGTGGTTCTGGTTCGGGAGTTTCCCAGCGAAAGGCCGGACGGACGTGCAGGTTGTCCAGATTTTCCAGGACATGCTTCCTGGCTGCCTCTTGTCCGCACCACCACGTGGCCACTGACGGCATTTTCAGCTCTTCGCCAAGCAAATGCCGGCACAACCCCGGTAAGAAAGCCATGACCGCTGAACTTTGCAAAAGGCCCGCGCCCAGGGAGTTGGCCACCACGACGTTGCCCGCGCGCATCGCCTCCAGCAAACCTGGCACACCCAGAATGGAATCGTTGCGCAATTCCAGCGGATCGCAGAAATCGTCATCCACCCGGCGGAAAATGACGTGGACCGGTTCCAGTCCGCTCAAGGTCTTGAGATAAACGCGGTCGTCGCGCACCGTCAAATCCTGGCCTTCGACCAGCATGAAGCCCAGGTAACGGGCGAGATAACTTTGTTCGCAATAGGTTTCGCTGTAAGGGCCGGGGGTTAGAAATACGACGCGCGGATTGTCCGATTGTCTTGGGGCCAATCGCGCCAGCGAAAGCTGCATGTTGCGAAAGAAACCCGCCAACCGATGCACGTGGCATCCGCGAAAAGGTTCCGGCAGCGCGCGCGACGTGACCAGGCGGTTGGCCAGCGCATAACCCGCGCCGGTCGGGACTTGGGTCCGGTCGGAAATGACCCACCATTGACCGTCGGGTGATCGCGCCAGATCGGCCGCGTAGAAATGAAGAAAGGTGTCGCTCGGAGGCCGGATGCCATGGCAAGGGCGAAGAAAGTCCGGTTGGGCGAAAACCAAAGCAGGCGGCAGGCGGCGAGTGCGAATCAATTCACGCGGCCCATAACAATCGCCCAGGATGGAATTAATGAGTGTAGCCCGCTGGATGAGAGCAGTCTCCAATGAGCGCCATTCCTCGGGAGCGATGACCAAAGGAACCGGATCCAATTGCCAAGGTTGTTCCAGGCCGCGAGCCATGGCATCGCCATAAACATTGTAGGTGATGCCTTGCTCGTGAAGAAGCCGGCGGCAAGACTCCCCACGGCGTTTAAGTTCGCCCGGGCCCAATTTCTGAATCGCCTCAACCAAACGACGGTAATGCGGCAGCGGTTCGCCGCCTGTGGAAAAAGCCTCGTCAAAGATTCCGTCGCCTCGCGGGTAACCCGCGAGCAGGTCTGATCGGAGCGGCGGTTCTGGCTCCACAGTTGTCTGGCTCATGTCGGCAAATCTTTGTAACCAGTTCCTGCTTCTTTGCCAATGTCATTTATTGAGAAGGAGGTTCTTGTCCGTGTTCCGCAAACCAATGACGCAGAAAAACAAGGTCAGACTGGTCTTTGGCGCGATGAGTGACGGCTTTCATCCGCCAAAGCAATCGAGGGAGGCGAATGGAATAGAAACACCTTCCAAGTCTCGTATAACCACGTCCAAGGCAGCCTCAGTGTAGCCTATGCCGCCGGCGGAAACCATAAGATCAACCAGAATTTCGTCGGCTACACGAACGACATTGTACTTCTGGAGTTCCCCAGGCTGTAGCTCACGAACAGTGTTATCAGGTAGTGTCGAAAGAGCAGAAAAAACTTTGCGCTCGTTGTCCGCATCTGCTGCTACAATCAGATCAATGTCTCCGGTGACACGAGGAAAACCTGCGGCAATAATGGCAAACCCGCCAATCACCACGTAACGCGCGCCCCGCTGATTAAGCGCGCGACACAAAGCCACCACGTCGGCTTGTAGTGGGGGACGGCATTCTAGCTCTTCCCCAGGTCGGCGCGCGCCAGCATTTTCATCATCCATTGGTCGGCCTCCTCGTGAGTTTTAAAGCGATAGACACCTCTGGCCGTCCAGCGATGCTTGAAAGCACGATGAAATTCCACCGCTGCCGCTTGCAATTGCATTCCGGCCTGCAGGCTGTCGGGCGTCTTTGTGCGGCGACCGACCAATCGATCAATCTTTTCCTCAAGGTTGACAAAAGGCTCTTCCACGATGACGTGATCATAGTCCTCACAGGACACCAAAGCAAGGAGGGCGTTGAAAATGGTTCATTACCGTGCCAGACGCGCGTGGCGCAAATCCAGCGTAAATGGGAACTCCTGGCTTTTCTCGGCCACGCGCAACTGCATAATTCCCGGCGTATGGCCCTGGCGGAAGAAACGCGCCAGACGCCGGCTCTCAGCTTCGTAAGCGTTCACGGGGAAGGTGGTGTGATTGCGCCCCCCAGGATGCATGACATGGTACGTGCAGCCGCCGAGGCTGCGCTTGTTCCAAGTGTCAAACACATCAAAGACCAAAGGAGAATTGACGCTTAAAGTCGGGTGCAAGCCGCTGGGCGGCTGCCAGGCCCGATAGCGCACACCGCAGACAAACTCGCCATTGACGCCGGTCGGATGCAAGGGCACCGCCCAACCATTGCAGGCGATTAGGTGGCGGCCGGGCGTCAAGCCCTGGGCCTTTATCTGCACGCGCTCAACGGAGGAATCAACGTAACGAACCGGGCCGCCCGCGCCGGCTTCTTCGCCCAGGACGTGCCAAGGTTCCAAGGCCTGGCGAAATTCGAGGTGAATATTGGACACGTCAAGGTCGCCCAAGGTCGGGAACCGAAACTCAAAGTGAGGTCCGAACCAGTCGGATTGCATCGGATAACCGTGCTGGCGCAAATCGTCGATGACCTCGACGAAATCGTTCCAGACAAAGTGAGGCAGCATCCAGCGATCGTGGATATCCGTGCCCCAACGGACGAGCGATTGGTGGTAAGGCTCCTGCCAGAAGCGTGAGATAAGGGCGCGCAAAAGTAGTTGCTGGGCCAGGCTCATGCGGGCGTGCGGCGGCATTTCAAAGGCGCGCATTTCCAGGAGACCCAGGCGGGCGCTGCTGCTTTCCGGAGGGTAAAGTTTGTCAATGGAAAATTCGGCGCGGTGCGTATTCCCCGAGGAGTCGATGAGCAAGTTGCGGAAAAGGCGGTCGGTCAGCCACGGCGGCAGGTGTTTATTGCCGGGCACCTGCTGGAAGGCCGCTTCCAATTCGTAAAGTGAATCGTTGCGCGCCTCGTCCACGCGCGGACTTTGGCTGGTTGGCCCTATGAAGAGACCACTGAACAGAAACGAGAGCGAAGGATGATTCTGCCAATAACTGAGCAGCGAACGCAGCAGATCGGGCCGGCGCAACAACGGCGAATCCGGCGCCGTCGGGCCTCCGAGCACAAGATGATTGCCACCGCCAGTGCCGGTATGGCGCCCATCCATCATGAATTTTTCGGTGCCCAAACGCGTGAGTCGAGCCTCTTCGTATAAACCCTCGGTTTGCAATATCATCTCGTCCCAGGATGCGACGGGCTGAAGATTGACTTCGATCACTCCTGGGTCCGGCGTCACTTTAAGGATGTGCAAGCGGTGGTCGCGCGGTGGAGTGTAACCTTCAATGACAACGGGCGTATCGAGTTGAGCCGCCGTTTTCTCCACCGCGGCGACGCATTCAAGGTAATCTTCCAAGGTCCGCACGGGCGGCATGAAAACGTGCAAACGTCCATGACGAGGTTCTACGCATAATGCCGTTCGGACCAGCCACCACGCGGATTCCTCCTGAGTAGGAAAACGCGCGACATCCTGAGTCGAAAAGCGCTGTAGTTCCTTGTATTGTGCGGCTGGCGTTTCCGGCCGGCGAGGCACCTGGTGTTGCAGCCTTTCGGACGGACTGGGCGAAAGCGCCGGGCGCTCCTCGTGCGGGTCCTGTTCACTGAGAAAAGGATAATCGCCCTGACTTGTCCAAGGCATGGAATCCAGTGGCAGGCGAAAACCGACCGGCGAATCACCAGGAGTCAAATAACAGCGTTCCGGACGAAAAAACCAAGGGCCGCTTGTCCAACAAGGATTTTGTCCGTTCCAGCCGCGCTGTAATGGCAGGACAAAGCCGACGACTTTGTCCAATCCTTGTTCAAAAATTTTGGCGAGACGAACGCGGTCCTCCGGATCCTTTAGGTTTGACTTGAAGGGATCCACGTTGGTCGGCAACCGTCGCTCCTTCCATAAGTAATACCACGCATCCTCGAAGGCGGGCATAATGCATTTCCCTCCGCAGCCTAAATGATCGGCGAGTGCATGGATAAACTGCTCGGCCTGCTTTGGACCATGCCCGTAGTCCTTATTTTCCAGTCCAAAGAGTTCTTCATTGGTCCAAATGGATTCGCCATCCTTGCGCCAATAAGCCCCAAAGGCCCAACGGGGCAGTGACTCGCCCGGATACCATTTGCCCTGGCCATAATGGAGGAGCGCGCCTTTGGTGAAACGCCGCTTGAGACGGCGCATCAGGTCGTCGGCCAACTTTCGTTTCTGAGTCCCCAGCGCAGCGGTGTTCCACTCCGGTTCTTCGCGGTCGGAAATGGAAACAAAGGTCGGTTCGCCGCCCATGGTCAAGCGGCAATCGTGCTTGTTCAAATCAGCATCCACCTGCTGGCCGAGTTTTTTGATCTCGGCCCATTGCTCCTCGGTATAAGGTTTGGTGACACGCGGCGATTCGAAAAGGCGCTTCACGGTCATTTCAAAACCCAGCTCGCATTTGCTTTCATCGACGACGCCGCTAATGGGAGCGGCGCTTTGGGGATCGGGCGTGGCGGCGAGCGGCACGTGACCCTCGCCCGCAAGCAGTCCCGAAGTAGGATCCAGTCCTATCCAACCCGCCCCGGGCAGGTACACTTCGCACCAGGCGTGAAGGTCGGTAAAATCTTTCTCCGCGCCGCTCGGACCGTCGAGCGATTTGACATCGGGCGCCAGTTGAATGAGGTAACCGCTGACAAAACGAGTGGCCAGGCCGCAATGGCGCAGCAATTGCACCAGCAGCCAGGCCGAGTCTCGACACGAGCCGGTGCCAAGAGACAGAGTTTCCTCCGGTGTTTGCACTCCCGGCTCCAAACGTATCAAGTATTTAATGTCCCGCCAAAGCCGCTGGTTGACTTCAACCAGAAAATCAATGGTGCGCGGACATTGATCCCCTTTCAGCCCGGCCAATCCGGCCATAATGCGCGCGTGATAAGCCTGAAAAAGCGGGCTTAATTCGCAACGCAGCCTGAATGGCTCCAGCTCGTGATCCAGCGCCGCCGCGTAAGTAAAAGGCATGCGCTCGGCTTCGGGTTCGAGAAAGAAATCAAACGGATTGAACACGGCCATCTCGGCCACCACATCCACTTCAATTTCCAATTTGCGAGTCGGCTCATGGAAAACCAAGCGGGCCAAATAATTGGACTGCGGGTCCTGCTGCCAATTAAGGAAATGTCTTTCCGGATGCACACGCAACGAATAACTCAAAATGCGCGTGCGGGAATGCGGAGCCGGACGGAGGCGTACTACTTGAGGGCCCAGGTTTACCAGGCGGTCATAATTATAAGTCGTGCGATGATGAAGGGCAACGTGAATGGACATGATAAAACAATGAGTAGAACCTTAATCGATATAGCGAATGCGCTTTTGCACAGATGTATTGATGCTGTGATAGGGTTGAGTAAGACAACCGGGCGCAAACAGCTCCGTCCGCACCACCTCCATGTCCTCGTTGCCAATCGCGTCGGTGAAAATCGGCAGAAGGTAATCGATGCCCATTTGCGACGGCATCATGCGGTCGCGATCATAGAAAGAGCTATGCATGTAGCGGGCATGAATGTGGCCCCACCGGTCACGGAATCGGTTGGCATCATATCCTCCCACGTGAAAGCCCTTGGCCGTGTTGTACTGCAGAATGGCAACAGAGTTATTGCGGCCTTCCACCAGAAGCTCGACCGCTTTCCCGCCCAATTGCGCCGCGTAAAAACGGTCGAAGAGGATGGGACGCCCTCCGCGCTGCGTGTGGCCCACTTTGCGGATAAAGATAGCTTCGTCGGCGCTGGCCGCGCGTCGGTAAAGTTGAAAATAGCGGTCGCCAATCATGCGAATGAGTTTGGCCCGAAGAGCGTCCCCGGCTCCGCTCAGAATAATGTTGCCCGCCGGATCGGTGGAGCGGGTTTCGGAGCCGAACTCGTTCCCCTGCTCATCGACAATGCCTTCGCCGCAGACGATGACGACGTTTTTCTGCAAATCATAAAGATACTTGACGCGTTCGACCATGCGGTCGAAGTCGATCGCCACTTCCGGCACCAGAATCATGTCCGGCTGGCCGTAGGCGGTGCCCAAAGCAATGTAGCCCGAATGGCGCCCCATGACCTCGATGATGGCAATACGTCGGTGGCTTTCAGCGGTCGTGCGAATGCGCTCCACGCCCGATGCCGACACAAATACGGCCGTGGCATAGCCGGGCGTGGCGTAATTGACGATTTGGTCCAGCGCAAAAATCGTGCGTGAATCGGTGCGTTTGTAAACGTGTCCGTCGCCTTTGGGGTCTTTGCTGCGCACCCATTCGTCAGGTTCGTTGGGATAGTTAAGGCCAAGGTCGTTGTCGATGGTCTTGGGCGCCAGGACCGTCGGCAAGCGATCGGCCAAAGGCTGAAGGCCGTTTAACGTGCCATCGCCGCCGATGCAAATCAGTCCCTCGATCCCCAACTTCTTCAGGTGAGCCGCGATAATGTCCAATTCCGCGCTGTTATTTGGATCCACGTAATCGCGCGACGAACCGATGAGAGTGCCACCCTTGGTCGGGTCTAATTCCGGGACCTCTTGAAAAAGCGGATTCAGATGAATATGCGGCAACCTGGGATTGAACAGAGAATTGAATCCTTTGATAAGCCCTATGATTTCGATCTTGAGTTGATTGGCGCGCGTGACCGCCCCGTGAATCGTGGCGTTGAGCGCGGGAGTATCGCCGCCAGCAGTCAAGATGCCGATGCGCTTCATGATTGGTGCTGTTGTTGCTGCTCCTCTTGCTGAATCATCAATTCCTGGCCCTCATCGCCAAAATCCTGGAAAATGTAGGTGTTGAAGGCCGCATTGCCGATGGAGTTTAGCTTGGTTTGGAACAGATCAAGATAGCCGTGCAAGCCCTGATCAAAAATCTCCTCCACGGTGGTGAATTGCAGTTCAGCCTCAAGGCGCCCAGCCAGCTTCTCCGCTTCGTTGCCGAATCGCCCTGGTTGCACACCGGAAATATGCCGCAAGGCCGTGTTTAATTCGCTGACGCAAAAACGGGTTGAACGCGGAAAATCATCACTAAAAAGCAGGAACCTCGCGACATGGCGCGGATGAACGTCGGCGCCGTGAATGGATTTGTAGGCGTCCCATGCGCTGCACGAGCGCAGAATGGCCGACCATCCCAGGGCTTCGGTCTGGCTGACAGCTTCGGGCAAGCCGCGCTCTGGCAAACTCTGATAGCGGACGTCCAAAATGCGCGAGGTTTTGTCGGCCCGCTCCAGGAACTTGCCAACCTGGGAAAACCACCAACCTTCGTTGCGCAACATCGTGGCGTAACCGATGCCCGACAAATGCAAAGAAGCCGCCTTGATTTGCTGAAAAAAGTCGCTAGGACTTCGCCGCCAGGCTTTGCGCGCCTCGGGCGAACGGGCGAAAAGATAAATGCGGTTCAATTCCTCCCAAAACTCCACGGATATCTGGTCGCGCACCATGCGGGCGTTTTCACGAGCCTGGCAAATGGAGGAGACAATGGAATTGGTGTTTTCCAGTTCGAAGACCAGAAATTCGGTTACAGCCTGCCCAGTGGCCTGCGGGTGCCTTTCCAAGAATTCTTTCTCATCACCGGTGCTGAGCACGATAGGCATCCAATGGGCGGCCAGACGTTCGTCATTAAGATTTCGCAAATCCAGCAGAAGCTGCAGGTTGACATCGACAATGCGCGCGATGTTCTCCGCCCGTTCGATGTAGCGCGACATCCAGTACAGGCAATTGGCGACACGGCTAAGCATGCTTATTCGTCTCCATAGAGCACCCACGTATCCTTGCTGCCGCCGCCCTGGGACGAATTGACCACCAGAGAGCCAGGCCGAAGGGCGACACGAGTCAACCCGCCGGGCGCCACCGTCGTTTTTTCTCCGCAAATCACGTAAGGACGCAAGTCAATATGGCGCCCCTCAAACGAAGCCCCCTCCACATGAGTAGGATGCCGCGAGAGGCCAATCATGGGCTGGGCAATATAGTTGCGGGGATCCGCCAGGATGCGTTCCCGGAAAATCTCGATTTCCTTGGAGGCTGCCTGCGGGCCCATCAACATCCCGTAACCTCCCGATTCATTGGCGGCCTTGACCACCAGGTTTGGCAGATTCTCCATAATGTACTTTTTGTCCGACTCTTCACTGGCCAAATAGGTCGGGACGTTGGGAAGGATTGGATCCTGGCCCAAATAATACTTAATCATACGCGGCACAAAATAATACATGACTTTGTCATCGGCGATGCCGGTGCCAATCGAATTAGCCAGGGAAACATGGCCGGCCCGATAGGCGTTAACCAATCCCGGCACACCCAGCATCGAATCGCGCCGGAACACGGTCGGGTCGAGAAAATCATCCTCGATCCGGCGGTAAATGACATGAACTGGTTGCAGCCCTTTGGTCGTGCGCATGTAAACGCGGGCATCGGTCACTACCAAATCCCGGCCTTCCACAATTTCGATTCCCATTTGCCTCGCCAGGTAGGTATGTTCGAAATAAGCGCTGTTGTAAGCGCCGGGTGTCAGTAAAACAATGGTAGGGTTGGAAACCCCGGCTGGGGCAATGTATTGGAGCATCTTCAGCAACTCTTGCGGGTAATCATCAACCGGCCGCACGCCGATGCGTTCGAACATCCCTGGGAAACTGCGTTTCATGGCTCGGCGGTTCTCCAGCACATAACTGACTCCGCTGGGGCAGCGCCCGTTGTCTTCCAAGACCATGTAAGTGCCATCGTCTCCCCGGATCAGGTCCGTGCCGCAGATGTGGATGTAAATATCCTTAGGCACATTGAAGTTAACAAATTCACGGCGAAAATGTTTGCCGGAAAGGATGTAGAAGGCGGGAATGACGCCATCCTTGATGATCTTTTGTTCGTGATAGATATCGCGCAGGAAGAGATTCAGCGCGGTGATGCGTTGCACCAAGCCTCGCTCCAAATATTCCCACTCCTTGGCCGGAATGACACGCGGCACCAAATCGAAGGGAAAAATTCGCTCTGTCCCCTGCGAATCCCCATAAACATTGAAAGTGATGCCTTGGCGTAGGAACGCGAGGTCTATGGAATGCCTTTTGTCCGCGAATTCATCTGCGTCCAAGGATTCAAACAAAGAGCAAAATCGACGGTAATGCGCCCGGATTTTTCCGTTCTCATCGAGCATCTCGTCGAAGAATTTGTCGCGGTGGTATCCTTGCAGCATTAGTTAAAAAGTTTCGTTTTACGCAACTTGCTCATTGTTAGATTAATAAGAGCAGCTTTGGAAGGCGAAAGAAAGCTTAAAATACGTTGGTGAAAACAGCTTGGGGGAATTGGAATCACTCTCAATATTGGATGTAAATGATACGTATAAAGACACTTGCAAGATTCTCGTGCTTTCCGATTGCGGACCGTCACTTACGCGGAACCGATACATTTAACCTTTTGCAGCAATCTGCTTGCCGAACTGTAAACAAGATTGAAAATGTTTGGACAAGCTTGGAGTCTGTTTGACACTGACGGGAAAATTCCGAAGAAAATCATTGCATCACCTGGCCAGTTCGGCTAGGTTTGTGACCATACTTCAAAAAAGAACCTGGATTGGTTTTCGAGTGAAGGTCATGAACTCTAACTCTGCATGGGCGTCTTATAGTGGTTGCGCTGCCGGTTTTAGGCGGACACTCCGTTCCATTGTTGCGTTCACTTTGATCGAACTTCTTGTTGTCATCGCCATCATTGCCGTTCTCGCAGGTCTTTTGATTCCGGTGCTGGCCAAGGTCAAACAGCAGTCTCAAGCGGTCAAATGCCTTAGCAACTTGCGGCAACTGTCGATTGCCTGGGCGACCTACGGCGCGGACAATAAGGACTATTTCGCTGTCAATGGAGGCGCCGATTATCAACCGGGCGGCACCAGCGCGGGTCCCAATCCCGGAGTCAATCTCCAGTGGTGTCCAGGTGAAGTGGAGCAAGGCGCGCCGATTTTCGGCGAGCAAACAAATGCCGCTTGGATCGCGGACGGCGTCATCTATCCTTATGTTGGCAGTGTAAGCCCTTATCTTTGCCCTGCGGACTTCAGCACCTTCAATAACGGCATCGTTTTGCCCGCCGGCGGCGGCGGGACGCCCCGTATCCGGAGTGTTTCCATGAATGCGTGGATCAATCCTGCGGACATCGAAATTGAAGATTGCGAGATGAGCGGCACCTTCCGCATTTACACCAAGGTTGCGGATTTAACCGTGCCCGGGCCGGCCAATCTGTGGCTGTTGATGGACGAGAGCCCCTATAGTATCAGTGACGGATTCAACCTCAATTATCCGAATGACACCGGCTGGCTTCGTTGTCCAGCCTCGTACCACAATAGGGCCGGCAGCATGACTTTCTGCGATGGCCACGCGGAGGTCAAGGCTTGGAGCGATCCTGCGGTAATTCACGGGATATTCGAAGCCAGCCAAAGCCAAACCCCCTCGACAGATTTTCTTTGGCTTGCCCAAAGAACCACGGTCGGCCTTTAAGGCGCTTTTGGCTGGTAGTTCGGTTCTGAACCGAGCCGCCAGCCGAATACATTTCTTGGCGACTTTGTGACATGTGGGCGCTTAATACTCGGAAATCCCAATTAGTTAGGGCTCAAGGGGCTTTCGCCCTCCCGAGGGAAGCCACCTGTGGAAACCCTGTTTTTATTTTTTAGCGCCGCAAGCTACCGCAAGTTTCTTTGTCGGCGTAGAGCCAATTGGCCCGTCCTCCTAACGACAACTGGTTTGATTGAGTTTGATTAGGTGCGATTAGGCACCACCCCGTCCGTCTCCTCAGAAGGAGAGGGTGAAACAATCTTCTGTTCATCGTGATCTCGGCCAACAGAACTAGTCGGACGCTCGTCCGCGAAGAAAAGGGTTCCTAG
>Ga0302326_10013000_pt1 | contig 17661 bp, 11 predicted proteins | sample Palsa_T0_3_FD_202264 | JGI IMG/M metagenome (GOLD analysis project Ga0302326, IMG submission 202264) | Peat permafrost microbial communities from Stordalen Mire near Abisko, Sweden - Palsa_T0_3 | ecosystem: Environmental > Terrestrial > Soil > Palsa > Peat permafrost | place: Sweden: Abisko... | reverse complement strand
GGCGTCCGCCTGCCAGCCGGTGCCGACGCCAGAATTTTTGGCGGCTGGGGTGTCCGGTTCTGAAGGCGTGCCGGGCAACTTCAACGTCGATCCGCGCAGCGGTGTCCCGATGTACACCCAGTTGATCGACCAGGTGAAGCGCTCGATTGCCGTCGGTGCGCTCGCGCCCGGCGAACGCCTCCCGACGGTGAAGCAGCTCGCAGTCGACCTCACGATCAATCCCAATACGGTTGCCCGGGCGTACCGTGATCTCGAGCGCGACGGAGTGATCGAAACGAGCCCGGGCCGCGGATCATTCGTCCGCGACGGCGATCTCATTCAAACGCGTAAGACCGTGAGCGATGTCGCGGCTGTCGCCCTCGAAGCCGCGATTCGCGATGCACGCTCGATCGGCGTCGAGCGTCAGGCGCTCGAGGCGCTCGTCGACCGGCTGATCGAGCGCTGGTATCCGCACGGAGACCGCCCATGAATCCGATCGCGATCGAATCGCTCTCAAAGCGCTACGGCACGTTCGAAGCCGTTCGCGACGTCTCATTCGAGGTTCCGGCCGGCTCGATTTGCGGGCTGCTCGGCCCCAACGGTTCGGGAAAATCCACGACTTTCAAATGCATGATGGGGCTGGCGCGGGCTGATGCCGGCAACATCTCGATCGACGGCGGTCCGCCGCGTCCGGCGATGTTCGAGCATCTCGCGTTCGTCCCCGAACGCAGTGCGCTCTACGACCGCTTCAGCGGCGCCACGCATCTCGAGATGACCCGCCGCGCGTTTGCTTCCTATGATGCGGGCCGCGCGAAAGCGATGCTCGAGATCTTTTCACTCGATCCGAACAAACGCGTCAGCAAGCTTTCCAAAGGCCAGCGGACGGCGCTCGGACTCGTCCTGGCGTTCGCGATTCGGCCGCGGATCATGGTACTCGACGAACCGGCGAGCGGTCTCGACCCGATCCATCAGCGCGCCGTGCTCGATCTGCTCATCGAAGCGGCGGCGGCCGGAACCGCGATCGTGCTGTCGTCGCATCAAATCGGTCAAGTCGAACGCGCCGCGGATCGGGTCGTCGTGCTCAAACGCGGCCGCGTCGTCCTCGATGGCGATCTCGATGAGCTGCGCGGCCGCGAGAAACTCGTCGAAGCCGTGTTCGCCGGGCCGTTCGACGATCGGCCATTTGCAATGGACCCGCGCATTCGGCGCGTCGAGCGGCGCGGTCCGACCCTGCGGCTCTACGTTCATGCCGATCCGGACGGCGTCATGCGCGATGTCGGCGCCCTCGCGCCCGTCAGCCTGAATCTGCTCGATCAGAATCTCGAAGAGCTCTTTTTCTCCGCGGTTGAGGAACCGCGTCCTGCAACGCTGGAGGTTCGTTGACATGTGGTACATGCCGTATATGCGCGTGCGTAGCGCCGTCCAAGTGTACGCGTACTTCGCTGTTGGTATTTCGCTCGTCGCCATCGCGCTGCGCTATTGGCCCGGCGCCCTGCACCTCGAGGGCCAAGATCAGCGGCTTCACTCATTCCACGTCGACGTGTTGGCTCTCATTGCGGGCTCGGCCGCGCTCGTCGGCGGATTGGCAACGGTATTGGGTTTGAACCTGGCCTCTGAGAACGACGGTCATCTCGAAATTGCCTGGACCAAACCAGTCTCGCGCGAAGGGTATGCCCTCGGTGTGTTCGCGGTCGACATCGCGGCGATGGTTGTGTGCCTGTTCATAACCGTCGTGTGTGTGGCGATCGTTCTGGACGTGTATACCGGTTCGCAAGCGGTGACGTTCGGACCGAACCCTGAACTGCTGCGCGTGCTCGCGTTCTGCGGCGCGCCGCTGTGTGTCTATGGCTGGATCGCTGCTTTGAGTGCATCGATCAAACACAACCGCGGCGCGGTCGCCGGTTTGTTTTGGCCGCTGATGTTTGTTGTCGCGTTGTTGCACGTTGTTCCCATCCCGGTCGTTCACAACGTGGCCGCGGTCCTCAACTTGTTCAACCCCATCGAGATCTACTCGTCGTCCGACAGTGGTCCACAACCGTCGCCCTGGTCATATGCGTGGGGTTGGGCACTCGCGGTCATCATGCTCACCGCGGCCGTACTCCAATGGCGGCGACTCCAACTCTAAGGCGCCGAAAGTGCCAGCCTCATTCCATCAAACCGCGCTCTTGCGGCGGCGATGATCGCTCCAGTAACGGCGCCTTTTGGGCGACTGCCGAACGCAATCTCTGACGACGAAAGCCGCTAATGTATGACTGGCTTGCCCAACGCGTAGAATGGACGCTGCGGACTGCGAAAGCGCTCGAGCTGAACGGTTTTCGGTGGACGGTGAATGCTCCGGCACGGGATGAAGAACTTCAATCGTGCGAATCCGCCCTTGCCCGGATCGGCATTCCGTTTTCGCCTAGTCACCGAGCATTTCTGTCGCTGAACAACGGAGCCGAGTTTTCTTTCGGCGGGAGGACAAGAGACGACGTCGAGTGGGGTGACTCCATGTCTATCTTACCGACATCGTCGCTTGAGGCGATTGCAAATGAACTCGATCCCGCGAATGGTCGCGACACTGCGCTTGGCAGGCCACATTTTTTTGGGATGCTACGCTGCCGGTAATCGACCTCCGGGACTTGAATTACCTTGTCATCAATCCGCGCATTATTACCGAAGGTGAGTCGTCCGTCTTCTATTCTGGTTCCGAACTTGGACCAACCTATGGTGACGGAATGTTCTATGCTGCGCCGTCGTTTGAGTTGTGCCTCATGCGAATATTTGACAACGTCGGCATCCGCCGCGAACCGCCTGAGTTCTGGCATCGGCGCAGCCGGCTCCGCCACGATCGTTCCAGCTGAAATCTCCGCGAGCGACTTTTCCGGCGCTCGGTCGGTGTCGAACTGGATGGATTTCCGAGCTGGCCGTGCCATGCGTGTGGCACTGCGGCGGCGTATCATCGTTGGCATGACCCTCCCTACGCGTGCAGTCTCATCGCGCTAAGCAGCTTCGCAGTTCCGCTGGATCTCACGCCGCGCCAGCACGCGGCGGTCGCGTATCGCGGCGGCAACCTGCTGGTTGAAGCCGTGCCGGGCTCAGGCAAGACGCGCGTCATCGTCGCGCGCTGCGAGTCGCTGTTGGCCGACGGCGTCGCTGCGTCGAAGATCCTCTTGCTCACGTTCTCGCGCCGGGCGGTCGGCGAATTGCGAGCGCGCCTAGCGCGCGTGCTCGGCAACGAAACCTTACCGGATGTGCGCACCTTTCACGGGTTTGCGGCGCGTTTGCTCGCTGACGCGGGCGCGGCGGGCCGCTCGCGCCGCTTGCTCTCCGAACCGGCCGAACGTGCCGTGTTCGAAAACGTGGTCACGACGACAACGCTCGCCTCGCTTCCCCCCAGCGTCAGTCGCTCCGCGCTCTTTCTCGACGCAGCAGCGGTGTACGTCGATGAGATTCGGCGCTCGCCGTCAGACGCGCTCGCGCGGCTTCGCCAGCTCGCCACACCGCGCCTCACCGATCTCTTGGCGCTCAACGACGCACAAAAGCGTTGCCGCGATCGACTCGGCGTGGCCGATTACGACGATCTTGTCGCCCGCGCCGTCGCGCTCGCTGCGGAACCGGGCGCCATTGCAAACACGCTGCGCGGCCGTTATCAGCACGTGCTGGTTGACGAGTTTCAGGATACCGATCCGCTGCAGCTCGCGCTGCTCGAGCAGTTCGGCGCCCAGATCTTCGCCGTCGGCGACGGCGGGCAGGCGATCTACGGCTTCCGCGGTGCCGCGCGCGACGCGTTGGCCCGCGCTCAGGTCAGCCTTGGGATGGCGGTTCTTTCGCTCGACGAGAGTTTTCGCTGTCCGGCGAACATCTGCGATCTCGCGTGCTCGGTCCGGCCGTCGTCGGCGCCGCTGCGTTCGCGTCTCGCTGACGGCGGCGAGATCGCGTTTCGGCGCGCCTCATCACGGCAAGATGAGGCGGAGTTCGTCGCGCGAGCAATCGCGGAAGCGATCGATGACGGAATACCCGAACGCGAGATCGCGGTGCTCGTGCGCAGCGCAGAACCGACGGCGCGGCTGATCGAATCCGAGCTCCGGGCACGCGGTATCGCGGTCGCGCGGCAAGGCGGTGAGAACGTACTCGATGATCTCGCCGTTGATGCGATTTGCGCCGCCCTCAAAGCCTTCTCGCAGCCCGCCGAAACCGAGCGTTGGGAGCAACTGCTGGCCCATCCGGTTTTCGGCATCGCTCCGCTTCCCATTCGTCTGGCACTTGCCGCGGCGAGCCCGCGCAGCGTCGACGATGTGTGCGAGCTGGCCGAGCGAGTCGATGCGGGCTCGCGCATTTCCGGCCGGCAGCTCGGAACGGCGCTGCGTTCGGCGTCTGCCCATTGGGATGCGAACGATCCGGTGCGCGCCGCGCGCAGCTTCGCCGCCGAGGCGGATGCGCTGGGCTTCGTGATCGCGGGCGATGAGCCCAGCGCGCAGCGCAGCGCCGGGCGCATTGTACATTTCCTCGACGCACTCGGCGATGTGCGCGACGTCCGTGCGCGGCTGGGTTTGGACGCCTCGTCGTCGGCGGTTTTCTCGGCGCTCTTGGCGGGCGGTGATTCGTGGCGCGCCGGCGGCCAAGCCGTTGACGAGGAGTCCGGTGTCCGGATCCTCACCGTGCACGCCGCCAAGGGCCTAGAGTTCGACTTCGTGATCGTCGCCGATGCCGTCGACGGCCGATTCCCGCAAGCGTGGCGCACTGACGCGCTGCTGAGTCCGGCGGAACTCGAAACGGCGCGTGCGTGCGGTGTCGATCTCGGGACGCGCGCGGAAGAACAGAGCGCGGAAGAGCGCGCGCTGTGGTACGTTGCGGTCACCCGGACGAAACGGAAGCTGCTGGTCACGTGGTCGGCGACGGAATTGGATGGATCGCCGCAACGTGCAAGCCGTTTCATTCCGCTGGACGCGCGAACCCAGGAAGCGCTGCAGCCGAGTTATCTGGGACTGCTTGCGTACACGCCGGCGCTATCGCTGGCGGATCGCCAGTCGCCGGCCGCTGCGCGCTTGGGGCGTCCGGTGAGAACGAGCACGATGGAAACCTGGCTAACGTGCCGCCGCAAGTTCTACTATAGTGCACTGCTGCGGATCGGCAGCGACGAACGCGGCTTGAAAGCCAAGCTCGGCACGCTCGTGCATCGCGCGATTCACGGGTTCCATACGACCGTGCGCGATTTTCGCGCCGTCGAGGGCGGCGCGCACGCCGCCTGGGGCTCAACGTTACGCGAACTCGCGCGTGCGATCGTTGCAGCGGACGATTTCGACCCCTTCGGCTCGGCGCTCGAAGCGGATGCGGCGATGCGCGCGGCGGATCGTCTCCTCGGCCGGTACGCGCGCGAGCTGGAGGCTTCGGCGCGTTCGGGCGAAGGCGGCTTCGAGGTTATCGCCAGCGAGGAGCGCGTCGCCTACGACGTCAAGGGCATCGCGTTCTCCGGCCAGATCGACCGCATCGATCGCCTCCCCGACGGGTCGGCCGGTCTCGTCGATGTAAAGACCGGCGCATTCAAGAAAGAAAAGGCGATGGCGGAGGCGTTTCTCAAACTTCAGACTGCTTCGTCTGAGGGCGCGCTCTGGGTCAAGGCCACACCGCCGGGAAATCCGCAGCTGGCCCTCTATCGCCATGCGAAACCCGAGGCGCGGACGCTGCAGTATCTCTATCTCGACGCGCGGCCAAAGCCCGCCGAATTCGTCGACGCGGCACATGCCGATCGACTCGACGTTAGCGCGGACGCGAGCGCGCTCGCGGCGATCGATGAAGTGCTGTCCCAAACCTTCTTCGAGCCCTGGACGACGGCGGCCGTGACGTCGCTGGAGCCGACGCGCAATGCCCGGACATGCCGTTACTGCGAGTTCATCACCGTCTGTCCCGGCTATCTCGAGGATGACGACTGATGGCGCACTGGTGGCGTGCCGCGCTGGGTGTCGGCCGCGAACCGAGCGCCGACCAAGAGGCGGCGATTGTCGCGCCGGCAACCGGCCGTCACAGCGTCAACGCCGGCGCGGGAACCGGGAAGACGTCGACCTTGGCCCTTCGGGCGCTGTATCTCATCGAGGCAGGCCCCGTCCGGGCGAACGAGATCGTCGTCGTCACGTTCACCAAGAAAGCCGCGGCCGAGGTCGGTTCTCGGATCGCCGACACGCTTGATCGCGCGATCGCCAATGGCGCGCAGTTTTCGCGCGATGGCCAGGGCGTGATGTGCACGACGATCCACGCCCTGGCGGCCGACATCCTGCGCGAGTTCGCGTTCGAGTTCGGCGCCCGGGCCCAGACGCGTGCAATAAGTGACGGCGAGGCGTACGGCATCTTTCACGAGGCGTTCCGCGCATTGCTCGACGGTCAGCTCGCGATCGACGCGCGCGCGTTTCCGATCGCGGAAATGAACCTCGACACCCTCGAGCGCGACCTCGGAAAACTCGCCCTGCGCCTGAAGAATCATGGCATTGCTCCAAGTGCGTTCGAATCGCGCGCGCTCGCGGAGACCGATCGCTTCGGCCGACAAACGTGGGGGCAGCTTTGGTCCGCGGGGAGCGGCAGAAATCGCGACAAGCGGAAAGCTCAGTCGCCGAAAGAACCTGTGACGCCGCAAGAACTGGCCCGTGAAGTTGAGCGCGAGCGTGCGAATATTCACGTCGTTACGGTGCTCTTTGCCGAATTCGACCGGCGGCTCGCCGAACACGGCGCGGCGACGTACGGTGATCTCATCGGCGGCGCGACACGTCTGCTGCGCGAGCGGCCGGCGCTCGTGACGCGCTTACGCGCGCGCTGGCGCTATCTGCTCTTAGACGAAAGTCAGGATACGAGCGATCTTCAGCTCGCGTTCATCGAGACGGTTTTTGGCACGCCGGGCGAGCTTGATGCGGCCGGGATGATGCCCGTCGGCGATGCGCGTCAGGCGATCTACGGTTTTAACGGTGCCGACGAGCGGGTGATGGAGCGCCTGGCGAAGGTTGCCGACGCGACGCATCCGCTGGTGGTCAATCGCCGTTCGCCACAGGAGATCGTCGACGCCGGTCACGCAGTGCTCGCATACGGCGGCATCGTCGACGCGAGCACGCCGGCGCTCGAAGCGTTTGCCGGGCGCGGCGGCCTGGGCTGCGTGCGCGTCCAGAACTTCGGGGAGTCCGGCGAATCCATCAAGGAGCACGTCGAACGCGAAGCCGCGGCGATCGCCCGCGAGGTTGAGCGATTGTTGCGCGACGCGTCAACCGAACCGAGCGATATCGCGATCCTCGTTCGGCGGCGTACGCACGCCGCGGCCTACGTTCGCGCGCTGAACGAGCACGGCGTCTCCGCCGCGCTCGACCGCCGCAGCGGACTCTTCGTTGCGGACGAGATCCGCGATGCGCTGGCGTGGATGTCGCTGGTCTTAGATTTGGGCGATCGCCAGCAAGCCGTTCGCGTTCTGCAGTCACCGCTGTGCGGATTGAACGACGCGGCCATGATCGCGCTCGCTGATCGCAAGGATTGGCTCGACCGCTTCCTGCGCGACGACCTCGGCGACGATCTCCAGCCGGAAACCGGCGCGCGGCTCGACCGCGTTCGCGCGCTGATCGAGGCTCTTCTGCCGGCGGTCGCGTTGCCCTTGCCGGCGGCGATCGGCCAGATACTGACGCAGCTGCCGATCGCCGCGAGTTATGCGCGCTTAGGAAATACGATCGGCGCTCAAGCGATCGTCAACCTTCGAAGCATGGAGCTGCTTGCGCGCGAATTTGCCGACGAGCACCCCGGTAGCCGCCTGCGTGACTTCGTCGACGACGCGCGGCGCCGCATCCTGTATGACGACGATCCGCAGGAAGCGGAACTCGAGCTCGACGGGGTTCGTGTCCTCACGATCCATCAGGCGAAGGGTCTCGAGTGGCCGTTTGTCTTCGTCGCGTGCTCGACGAAAAATCAGTACGGTACGGTCGATCCGACCGACCGGGTGGTCATGTATGACCTGCCTTCGGGTGCCTTTGCGCTCAAGAACGACGTCGACGGCCGCGAGACGTTTCGCTGGCTCACCCTGGGCTGTGAACACGATCCGAATACCGGCGAACGCGCGAGCGATCCCGAGCGCGCGCGTGCTTCGAGCCGGGAACAAGCGCGCGTTTTCTACGTTGCGCTAACGCGTGCGAAACGCCGGGTCTATGTCACAGCGCCGTCGCCCGCGCCCCGGAAGAGTGAAGCGCCCTACCTCGGGGCGATCCGCACCTGGGCGGAATCGATCGAGTCAGGTGTCGATTTAGCCTTCGATGTGCCCTCGATTGCCGCTGATGTGCCTTCGATTGCCGATATGGGATCTGCGCCGCCACGAGGCGCGCACACAAGGCGCCTGGTTACGGAACGCATCGCCGTTGCTGCCCCGGCCGCGGCATCCGCGTTTCGTCCGCGTGCCTCATTCACCGCGATTTCGGCGTTCGAGACGTGCCCGCGCATGGCGCGCCTGCGGTATCGGCTGCTGTTGCCCGATTTGCGCGAAGCACGGCCGCGTTTTGTCGGTTTCGATTCCGAGGCCGACGCGTTGCCGGCCAACGCTGCGCGCTTGGGCTCGCTGGCACATCGGGCGCTCGAACTGTGGGGTCTCGCCACGATCGAAGCACAGCCGATCACGCTGGTCGACGCGTTCGCGAGTGCGTCGCTGGAATTTACCGACGCGACGCAGGACGAAGCGGACCGCGCATGTGCAAGTGCGCAGAAAGCGGTTGAAGCGCTGGAGGGTTACGGTTTGCTCGAGGTAGAGGCGCCGTTCGAGATTACGTTCGGCGCGACGCGCGTCGAAGGCGTCATCGATCTGATCGCCCGCGACCCCACCGGCCGACTCGTCGTCATCGACTATAAAACAGGTCGGACCGACGATGAGCACTACGCTTTGCAGATGGCCCTCTATCGTCGCGTCGCCGAGCTGCGTTATCCCGGTTGCCGCGTCGACGGCGCGATCTTACGGCTCACACCCGACGGAGCGACCTTTACCTTCGGGCCGCCGATGTCCGACGACGACCTCGATCGTGCGATTGCCCACGCCGGCCAATTCGAGAGCGACGTCGCGAACGTCGGGGCCTGGTGCGACCGTTGTTCCTACCGAGGTTCGCCGTGCATGGCCCCGCTCGGGCAAGCTCTATGACGCGCGGGCCGCAAACAGCGTGGGAGTTCAACGTTCACCGAAACGAGGCGGCCAGAACCACTTCCCCGCGAGCTTAGGCTGCATGACAAGTGCTCCTCTCGGGCACGCGTGACATCGAACAAAGCATGGATGGCGCCAACTTAGAACCGCCTCGTGGGCTCGTCTGATTTCGCGAGCCATTGAATATCGGGACGTGAATACGTCAGCAGAACACACGTAACTAACGCGAAGGCAACGAGAGGCGCCTGAAGGGCCAGAATCATTGCGAATGCGAAGAGCCCCATCGTTGCGAGCGATCGCATAAGTGCCTTACGTCGCGTCGATCGTGCGACGTCGTCAGCCGAGCTTCGCCCGATGACCTCATTAGCAAAGCCGTGATATGCAAGGTTGACGAGTAGTATCGTCGCCGCGTAGGTGAAAACCGGCACCGCGGCTAGTCGAGTTTCCGCTAACCATGCTGTTGCAAACGGGACCAGTGACGCCACAAACATATGCGTGAACGTCCAGAGCATGAGCCGTGACGTCTTATCGCTTGCGTACCGCAACAGGAAGTGATGATTTAACCACATGATCGCAATTAACAGGTAGCTCACCGCGTAACTCAACGCCGTAGGCCAATCTTCGTACAGTGCCGCGAAGGTCGGATGGGGCGGAACCTTGAGCTCCAAGACCATAATTGTAATGATGACGGCAAAGACGCCGTCGCAAAACGACCTGAGCGTTTCGCGCGTCATGACGTTCGTTTGTGGTGCTTCCTCCCGCATGATGTGGCCCCTCGTGTCGGTCGTCATACATGGCAATCCTTATGGCGTCGGCCTAAGGATACGTACTGATCAGTTGGTCAGCGATTTCGGCAAGAGTCGTGCCTATGAAGTTGGGCTGGGGGCCGACTGCAAGTGGAGCATTTCCGGCTCTTGTTATGAAAGCAGCGCGCCACCCAGCTGCCTGCGCGCCCATGGTATCCCATAAATGAGAGGCAATCAGCAGCATGTCGCCCGGCGCGGCGCCGAGCCGCTCTTCAACGTACCGGTACGCCTCCAGCGCAGGCTTGTGACGCTTAACCGACTGGTCGACACTAAAACGCCGCTCGAAGTGACCGATGATACCGCCGACGGTGAGTTGATGCTCCTGAACTTCAAGCAAATTGTCAGTAAGAGTGAATAGCCGAAACCCGACGCTTTGAAGGCGCGCGAGTGCGGCCGGCACTTCAGGGTGCGGCGGCATCGACGAAAACGCAAGCTTCAGATCCGCCTTGTCGGCATCGGTTATTGTGATGCCTCGCGAATCGGCGAGCATCTCCATCACCGCGGCGCCGATTTCCGTAAACGGACTGTAACTATTCGCCAACGTGAGCGCCTCGGAATACAGAATCAGATTCGCGAACCACACTCGCATCGCAGATGGGTCGTCAAAAATACGCGCGAATAACGGAATCATCGTTTCGAGGTCAAGAAGCGTTTCATTGACGTCAAACACGATCAGCGGTGTCTTTGCCATGTAATCTCCTTAAAGGTCCTCTTGCTGCCCGGCACGCGTGGTGTCGGTAAGACGAGCCGTGTTGCCAACATACGTGGGTGAAAAATGGCATCCCCAGGTTCTGAGTGTCCTATACGGTTCCGGACATCCGATGCCGTCAAAAGAGTTGACGACTGAAGTTAAGGACGAAGTCACACTGCAATTAGGGGGCCACACATCGGCGCCGAGAGGTAGACCAAGAAAAAGTGAAAGCGCCTTGAGACGGTCGCCGGACCGAACTGACGCGCAGGGTTGAAACCGGACCTGCTTGGTGTTTCCAAGGATCGCCATAAATGAGCCAATTGCGGTGCCCGTTACCCCGCTGCACAGCTGTCTCCCCTATTCCATCAGTTATAACCTGTATGATCGACGTAGTGAAGTTACACCTGAGAAAGTGTAGTCGCCTCGGCGGCGTCGAGAATAGCAGCCGCAAGAATTCGGGCCCGATAATGAGACGCGTGTGATCGACTGCGTGCGACTGGACGTTGGCTCGCATACGGCTGGACATAAAGCCTTGTACCCTTTGGTCGATGTCGTCCTCTGCAACCAGACGCCTGCCCCATCGGTCGAAGTGGTTATCGTGCGCCGATAGGCCGGGCAAGGGCCTCGCCACGTGGGGTGACAATTCTGCTAGGACGATGTTCTGATGATAACTGCCCTTCAACTAGTAACCATATCAGGCGGCTGTATGAAGTTACTATCCAGGCGTGGCTCGTGTCAAGGCCAGACGATCAATCGGATTGTTTGATGGCCAGCAACCGACCCGAGCCTTTCTTCTTCGCCGACGCCGTCGGGCTCGATTTCTTGAACTCGATCGCCACGCCAGCTGACGAGCCGGTTGAATGGATCAGCTCTGGTGACGACTTGTTGGAATGGCTCGAGAAGGCTGGGCTTATCGGGAAAAATGTGCCGAAGGCGGTCCGCGAATGCGCCCTGCCGGGCGAGCTCGATGCAGTAGCCGCTCAGGCGCGGGCATTGCGCGAATGGTTTCGAGCCTTCGTTGAGGCGCACACGGGCAAAAAACTCGAAGCGCGGTCCGTCGCGGAGCTTGGGCCGCTCAACCGCGTGCTGCGACGCGATGAGCAGTTCGGCCAAGTTGAAGTAGGGTCTCGAAGTGACCCGGGTCTGCACTACGTGACGCAACGCCGATGGCGTTCTCCCGAGGCATTGCTGTTTCCGATTGCGACGGCGATCGCCGACGTCATCTGCAACGAGGATTTCGGGAAGATTAGGGCATGCGAGGGTCACAAGTGTACCGTGTTCTTTGCGGACCACACCCGAGGTGGAGTACGGCGTTGGTGCAGCATGGCCATTTGCGGAAATCGCGCAAAGCAGGCGGCGCATCGAGAACGCGCGACCGTCCGTCCAAAGAACGGAACGTAGACACGATGTCTCACGCGGTAAGTGACAGACATGCGAGTTGATCCGCTTCATCGGTGCGACGGAACGCGGCCAAAAACGTCAGTTATTATTTCGTCGCGACCCGCGCGACATCAGCGTCGTTCATTTCTGGGACCCCGATGTCCGACGGTACTCGGCCTGTGCGACACGGATACATTGCACATGCATACAGCCCGACTGATTCCCACAGAACGAGCCGGTCGGATCGTCGTTGCTCCATGCATCGAAGTGGTGACGCCGTCCAATCGAAGCGGGCCGCATGCCAGCCAGCTTCAGCGCGACAAAAACGTCGACGAATGAGCCTGTTTGAGATACGAGAATTTGCCGCTGGCAACCGTGTAGAAGTAGAGTTCCGGATCGATCGGGTCGCCGGTCGGCGAGAAGGTGAAGGATCCGACGATCGTGTCGTAATTGCCGCCCAGCGACATCGAACTCATCAGCGTGTTGCGTGCGGTAGCGCCGGTTCGATGCACGGCGCTGATGATGATCTGAGTCGCGGCGTACGCGAAGGCCGACACCGGCGCGAATGGCCCGTAGGATGATTGATAGTCGTTGAGCAGGCGAAACGCGGTCGGCGCGAGCGCGAGATACGGCATCGAAGTCGACACGACGATGCCCTCGCACTCAACCGCGTACTTCGATGCAGTCAGCGCATCGAAGAAGCCTTGCGGCGCCGCCAGCGGACCGGTGTAGCCCTTGTCGCGCAGGATCTTGACGATCGGTCCCATATCTTGCGCGGTCCCCGCGAGCATGATGTGGTCGGGCTTTCCGGCCAGCGTGTCGTCGGCGGCGCCGCTGAAGTCGGGCTTGTCGTACTTGAAGATCGTGATCTTCGTGTCGACTTTGAGCGTCGCGAACTGGCGCGCGTAACCGTCGGCCACGTCGGCGCCATAGTCGCCGTCCTGGACGAGCACGTGCGGCACCTTGGGCGACGAGCGCGCGTTCACGAACTTTGCCAGCAGCTGACCTTCGACTAAATCCCGCGTCGTCAGCCGAAACACATTCCGATAACCCTGCGTCGTCAACGCATCGGCCGTTACCGCGGGGACGACGAGCGGCAACTGCGCCTGCGCGTACGCCCGCAGCATGGCCAGTGTTGCTTTCGCTCCGAGATGTCCGATGACCGCGATGATCGTCGGATCGTCGATGGCGAACTGACCGTTCACGATGGCATCGGCGACACTGTTCTGATCGTCGAAGGTTCGCACGGTGTAGACCTTGTCGAAACCCGCCCGCTCGCGATTCTGATAATCGACCGCGCCGCGCACGCCGTTGGCCAGCTGCTCCCCGGCGCTGCGGAACGGGCCGGACAGCGGGCAGACGACGCCGATTGAGACGGTCGACGCATAGTTCGGCAGGTCGATTGCCGCGAGCGTTCCCAAGCCGCCGAGGCCGGTGAGAAAGTCGCCGCGCGCGATCATCGCGCGATCACGAACGACGCCAGCGTCGTTCCCAGGAATGCCACGGAGAATGCCATGTTGGTCATGAAGATTCGATCGTTGAGCACGAAAATATCCTTCGCAATGGCGATCAGCCGCTCTTCGTAGACGACCAGAATCGCGGCCAGCGCGACACCCGCAAAATAGATGAAGCCCGCGCGCGCGAGGATGCCCGCTCCCAGCAACGCCAGCGTCATCGCGCCGTGCAGCACGAGCGGCAGTACGCGGCCGGTGCGTTGGCCGAAGCGCGCGGGGACCGACTTGAGCCCCTGCTCGACATCGTAGCGATAATCCATGAGCGCGTAGAGAATATCGAAGCCGGCGACCCAGACGGTCACAGCGAGGAAGAGCAGCAGCGCCGGGATCGTTATCGTGCCGGCGATGGCGATGAATGCTCCGAGCGGCGCGAACGCGTCGACCGCGCCGAGCACGAAGTGCACCAGCCACGTGAACCGCTTGCACAGCGGATAGATCAAGATGCCCAGCGCCGCGAGCGGCAGCAGCATGAGGCACAGCGGATTGAGCAGCGCGGCGCTCACCACGAGCAGGGCCAATCCGCCGGCGATCGCCCACAGCATCACCGCCGGCGCGAGCACGCCGCTGGCGACGGCGCGCTGCGCCGTGCGCGGATTGCGTTGATCGATCGCGCGGTCGAAGTAGCGGTTGGCGGCCATCGCGGCGGTGCGGGCGCCGATGACCGCCGTGGTGATCCAGAACAGCTGGGCAAAGGTCGGCACGCCGCGGGCGGCCATTACCGCGCCGACGTAGGCGAACGGCAACGCGAAAAGGGTGTGCTCGACCCGAATCTCTTTGAGAAAAATTCGCACGCTCGCCAGATTCATGGACGGTCCAGGGCCAGCCGTGCGGCTGCCGTCAGCGGCGCGCGCGTACCCTCGGTCATCGCCGGGCTCGCGAGCAGGCGGCTCAGCCGGCTGGGGCCTTGCCCCGACCACGAATCGGCCGTCCCGGTCAGCAGATCGCCGATTCCATACTCCGCCCAACGCGCGCTGACCTGACTGCGGGTTTGGGCATTCATCAAGATTTCGGGCGGCCACTCGCGCGCGTAACCTTCGTCGGCCCGCTTGCGCGTGGCATCGATCCCGAGCTTGTGGCCCAGCGACATGAGGTACGAGCCGCTGTGGTCGAGATCGTCGACCGGGCCGGGCATGATGACGAGATCGCGTGAAGGATCGACGTTGTTGAGCGCGTTCCAAACAACTCCGCGCACGTCGGCGGGGTCGACGTCGTGATCGACGACGAGCAGCACGCGCGTGAGCATCATCATATGCCCAAGGCCCCAAAGCGCATTCATGACTTTCTTGGCTTGACCGGGGTAACTCTTGCGGACGGCGACGATCGCCAGATTGTGGAACCCGCCCTCGACCGGCAAGTTATAGTCGACGATCTCGGGCACGACCATTTGCAGTAACGGCAGAAACAGCCGTTCCGTCGCCTTTCCCAGCCACGCGTCTTCCATCGGCGGTTTGCCGACGACGGTCGCGCCGTAGATCGGAGCCGCGCGGCGCGTGAGGCACTTCAGGTGAAAGGTCGGATAGTGGTCGGCGAGACTGTAGACCCCGGTATGGTCGCCGAACGGACCCTCGATCCGGACGTCCTCATTGTCGACATAACCCTCGAGCACGAATTCCGCGTGGGCCGGGACCTTGAGATCGATGGTCTGGCAGCGCACCATCTCGATCGGCGCGCCGCGCAGAAAGCCGGCCAGCGCCATCTCGTCGATGATCGGCGGCAGCGGCGCGGTCGCGGAGTAGGTGATGGCGGGGTCGGCCCCGATGGCGATGGCGACGGGAATGCGGCGGCCCCACTTCTCGGCATGGGCGCGGCCTTGCTTGTGCCGCTGCCAGTGCATTCCCGTCGTATTGCGGTCGTAGATTTGGACGCGATACATCCCGACGTTCTGGGCTCCGCTGACCGGGTCTTTGGTGAAGACGAGCGGCAGCGTGACGAACGGACCGCCGTCAAGCGGCCAGGTGGTCAGCACCGGCAGCGTGCGCAAATCGGGCTCGTGATCGATGACTTCCTGGCACGGCCCAGCCGCGACCGTGCGCGGAATCGCACTCGTCAGCGATGTCAGCGCGACAAGCTTACCAAGCTTACCGCCCAGCGTATCGGGCACCGAGAGGTCAATTGCCTTGCGGATCCGGGCTTCGACGTCGGCGAGCGAATCGGCGCCCAGCGCCAGCGCCATCCGGCGCTCGGAACCGAATTGGTTGGTCAGAACGCTGAACGCTGAACCGATCGGATTGGTAAAGAGCAGCGCGGGGCCGCCTGCTTTCACCACCCGGTCGGTAATCTCGCTGATCTCGAGATTCGGATCGACCGGCGCATCGATCACCACGAGTTCATCCGCGGAGCGCAAGACACGGACGAAATCGGCTAGCGATCGAATGGGCATTGGGGGTGAGGTTGGACGACCCGGCCGGCAAATCCGTGCGAACGCGCGTTGACAAGGACCTGCGCCGAAATCATAATTCGGGGATGCTTGCAAGCGTCGCGTCGACCGTGTATTCGAGCGGGTTCGGGAACGAATGCGCGACCGAGGCGCTCCCCGGCGCCTTGCCCAGCGGCCAAAACTCGCCGCAGCGCCCGCCCTATGGCCTCTACGCCGAACAGCTCTCCGGCACGGCCTTCACGGCTCCACGCGCGGAAAATCGGCGCTCGTGGCTGTACCGCATCCGGCCCAGCGCCGACCACGCCGGGTTTACCTCGCTGCCTCACGCGTCGGTGCGCAGCGGGCCCTTCGACGACCAGCCCGCTGCGCCCAACCGGCTGCGTTGGGATCCCCAGCCGATGCCCGCCGAGCCAACGGATTTCGTCGCCGGCTTGCTGACGCTCGCGGGCGCGGGCGAAGCCGCTCGGCGCGAGGGCGCGGCACTGCACGTCTATGCCGCCAATCGTTCGATGAGCGATCGGGTTTTTTCGGACGCCGACGGCGACTTGCTCCTTGTGCCCGAGCGCGGCGGGCTGCTGCTGTTCACCGAACTCGGCCGTATGACGGTCGTTCCCGGCGAGATGGCGGTCGTGCCGCGGGGGATCAAGTTTCGGGTCGAGCTGCCCGACGGTGAAGCGCGCGGCTACGTCTGCGAGAATTACGGCTCACCTTTTCGGCTGCCTGAGTTAGGTCCGATCGGCGCCAACGGGCTGGCCAACGCGCGCGACTTCCTCACCCCCGTCGCGGCATTCGAAGAGCGCGACGTGGCGACCGAAGCCGTGCTGAAATTCGGCGGCCGGATGTGGCGGACGCTGCTCGACCATTCGCCGCTCGACGTCGTCGCCTGGCACGGTAATTACGCGCCCTACAAATACGATCTCGCGCGCTTCAACACGATCAACACGGTGAGCTTCGATCACCCCGATCCGTCGATCTTTACCGTGTTGACGTCGCCCTCGCTGCGCAGCGGAACCGCCAACGTCGATTTCGTCGTGTTCCCGCCGCGTTGGATGGTCGCCGAGCACACCTTTCGGCCGCCGTGGTTTCATCGCAACGTCATGAGCGAGTTCATGGGGCTCGTGCGCGGAACGTACGATGCGAAAGCAGCGGGCTTCGTGCCGGGCGGCGTCAGCTTGCACGCGGCGTTCGGCGCGCACGGCCCCGATGTCGCGACATTCGAGCGCGCGACGCGCGCCGACCTCGTTCCGCACAAAATCGACGACACGCTGGCGTTCATGTTCGAGACTTCGGCGCTGCTCGTCCCCACCGCGCTGGCGCTTGCGAGCCCGGCGCTGCAAGCCGGCTACGACGACGTCTGGCGCGGCTTCCCGAAGAATTTCACCGGCCGCCCGTAACGGCCGAGCCGCCCGTCATCAGCGCTGCTGCGGTTCACGTCAGAACAGATAAAATCCGTCGTCGATTCGCGCCAGCGGCCAGCGGCCGTTGGTGAAAAGTTCGTGGCGCAGGATGAAACGATGCGTCTCCGGTTCGCCGACGGCCGCAGCGAGCGCGGCACGATACACGGCTTCGGAAGCGGCGCTCGCGGCAAGCCGGATGATGTCCGGATCGGTGACCCGCGCGGCGCGTGCCGCGGCGCCGGCCCGGTCGAAGAAGATTTCGAGGCCGCCGTCGACGATCGTGGTCATGGTGGTCATGAGTGCCGGCCGATCCGTTGTCCCGAGTGCGCGCGCTTTGAGCCGCTCGACTTCGGCCGCGTCGACGTCGGCGTCGTCGCGTGCGCGCGCGTCGGTCAC
>Ga0302326_10012998_pt1 | contig 17664 bp, 14 predicted proteins | sample Palsa_T0_3_FD_202264 | JGI IMG/M metagenome (GOLD analysis project Ga0302326, IMG submission 202264) | Peat permafrost microbial communities from Stordalen Mire near Abisko, Sweden - Palsa_T0_3 | ecosystem: Environmental > Terrestrial > Soil > Palsa > Peat permafrost | place: Sweden: Abisko... | reverse complement strand
CGGGCTCGCTAGCTGTCGCACCAGGGTGGCCCGTATATCCGCCGGGTCCGAATGCTCGGCCGCGTCCACGGCGCTGATATAGCGATACACCGGCGGGCGCACGTCGATTTGTTCCAGGCGCGCGGACAGCTGCTGCGCGGCCTCACGCATCAGGCGTGAATGTGCGGGCACGCTTACCGGCAGCAGCACCGTGCGCTTGGCACCGCGTTGCTGCGCCAGATTCATGGCCCGCCCGACCGCGCCAGCGTGGCCGGCGATCACCACCTGGCCCGGGAAGTTGTAATTAACCGCCTCCACCACTTCGTCCTGCGATGCTTGCGTGCAGAGCGCTTCCACGTCGGCATCATCGAGTCCCAAAACAGCCGCCATCGCTCCGGCGCTCTCGGGCATCGCGCGCTGCATGATCTGACCGCGATATTGCACCAGCTGCACCGCGGCTTCGAACGGCAGGGCCTCCGCACACACCAGGGCGGTGAATTCACCCAGACTGTGGCCGGCGACCACCGCGGGTGTGAGGCCGCCCTGCTCGCGCCAGGCGCGCCACGTGGCGATACCGGCAACCAGCATCGCCGGCTGCGTGAACTCGGTGGCATTGAGGCGTTCCGCCGGACCCTCGGCCACCAGTCGCCACAGGTCAAGACCGAGTGCCTGCGAGCCCTGCTCGAAGCATTGCGCCGCCGACGCATATCGCGCGGTCAGCGCCGCGAGCATGCCCACGGATTGTGAACCCTGGCCCGGAAATACCAGCGCAATGGACATGCTTGTTGCAGACCTCGCAGCTACCTTCGCTCGATCGATGCGGCGCGCCCCGCGCTCGCCCGACGAGGGCAAAGCGGCGCGGATTATAGCGGCTTCGCTGGCGCGCGCGGCAGCAATGCTCCGAGCAGGCCGCCGAGCGTGCCGAACAGATGGGCCGCGGATACCAGCGGCAGATCGCCTTCGAACAGGCTGCTGCCGGACTGGTGCTCATAGACCAGCTTGACGATCAGCAGCAGCAGCAACGCCGCGCCCAGATCTTCGCCGCGCCGGTACATCATGCACGCCCCCGCCGCCCACACCCCATGCAACACACCCGAAGCGCCGAGATACCACTCGACCGTGGGGCGCAGGAACCACAGCCCGGCATCGATGGTGGCGGCTGCCAGCAGCACGATCCACAGCCAGCGGCGCGGCGAGAACTCGCGCGCGAACAGCACCCACAGCAGCATCAGGCCGGCGCAGTTGAGCAACGCATGCCGCCAGCCCAGGTGCACCAGGTGCGCGCTGAGCAGTCGCCACCACTGGTAATGCGCCAGCGCGCCGCGCTCATATTGCAGGCTCGCGCGGCCCCAACCACCGGTCGCACCCAGCGCCAGGAGCAACAGCACGGTGACGAGCAGTGCTGCACCATAGCGGGCGTCGCAATTCGCCGACCGGAACCAAGAATGTGCGCTGCTGTCAGTTCTATCGGGCTTCATTTGTTATCATCGGGCAATGAACAGCTATGGCTACTCGTCACGGCGAGCCAACTATATGAGCGCCAAAGTCCAGGGTACAGCTTGGACCCCATCGTCGCTGCAGCGTGGCTTCACGCTGATCGAGATCATGGTGGTCGTGATCATCATCGGCCTGCTCGCAGCGGTCGTGGTTCCGCAGTTTCTCGGACGCGTCGACGACGCGCGTATCGCCAAGGCCAAACAGGACATTCAGGCGCTCGAGACCGGCCTGACCATGTTCAAGCTCGACAATTTCAGCTATCCGACCAATGAGGAAGGACTCAAGGCGCTGGTGGAGAAGCCCAATGATCCGAACATCAAGAACTGGCGCCCCGGCGGCTATCTCAAGCGCCTGCCCAAGGATCCATGGGGCAACGACTATCAGTACCAGTACCCCGGCACCCACGGCGACATCGACATCTCTTCCTTCGGCGCGGACGGTCAGGCCGGCGGCGAGGGCGTGAACGCGGACATCGGCAACTGGAACCTCGACAACTGACCTCGGGACTGCCCGAGCGCACACGCCGTGACTCGTAAGCACCGGTCAGGTTGGTCGCCGCTGCTGCCCCAGCGCGGCTTCACGCTGATCGAGATTCTGGTCGTAGTGGTCATCATAGGCGTCGTGGTCCTCGGCGCCATCCTGAGCCTGGGCGCGACCGGCAAGGACAGCCAGCTTGAGCGCGAGCGCGATCGACTCTCGGCCCTGATGGCCTACGCGCATGAGCGCGGCGGCATGCTCACGCTCGAGTACGGCATACGCTGCGGCCAGCACGGCTATCGCTTCGTCTACTTCGACAACATTACCAATCAGTGGGCCCCCGAGACCGTCGATGACACGCTGCGTCCGCGACGCCTGCCCGCCGGCCTGGCACTGCAGATGCTCGTGGAGGGCCGCCCGATCGTGCTCGACGACAAGGCGCTGACCCTGAGCAAGAGCGCGGTCACCCCTGCCGGCGGCACCATCTCCACGCTGGGCGATATGCCCAGCAGCTTCAACAATCAGCTCGCGGACAACTCGCCGCAGATCATGCTGTTCTCCAACGGCGACGCCAATTCATTCGCTCTGACCATCGCCCGCGACGGCGTCGGCCGCAGCGTCACGCTGCAGAGCCAAAGCGACGGCACGATCAAGGTCAGCGAAATCCTGGAGCCGAAGCGATGAGGGCCGGTGTGCCTGGGGCCGTGCGCGGCCTGTGCGCCAGCGGCACTGCCCGCGGCAGCCGCGGCGCGACTGCCCGCGGCTTCACGCTGATCGAGGTGATGGTGGCGCTGGTGATCGTTGCCTTCGGGATGGGCGCGGTGCTCGCCTCGCTGAGCTCGGCCGCGGGCAACATCGCGGCATTGCACGACAAGACACTGGCCCAGTGGATCGCGCTCAATCTGGTCGCCGATGCGAGGCTCAATCTGCAGCTGCCCACGACCGGCACCACTCAGGGCGACATCAAGGCTTTCGGCAACGCCGACTGGCATTGGCAGCAGGACATCGTGCCCGTGCCCGCCATTCCCGGTCTGCTGCAGATTACGGTGCGCGTGCGGCGCATCGGCACCAGCACCGGCTCGAGCAGCTCGAGCAGTTCGAGCAGCTCCGGCGGCTCGGGCAGAGTCGGTGGCTCGGGAAGCCTGAGTGGTTCAGGAAGCCTGAGTGGCTCGGGAAGCCTTGGCGGCGCGGGCGGCTTCGGTAGCTCGGGCAGCTTCGGCAACCTGGGGACCTTCGGCAGCTCGAGCGGCGCCGGGGCGTTCGGCCATGCCTCCAGCTCGGGCAGCTCGGGCAGCTCTCTGGGCTCGGTGGCCTCCAACATCTCGATGTTTGCCAGCAGCGGTGCGGGTCAGAACTGGCTCGCGACCGTCATCGGCTTTCGCGGCGATGCGGTGGCCGCGGCCAGCGGCGAGGCGCCGGACTGGACCGGGACCAGTTTCAGTGGCGCCGTCAGCAGCAGCAGTAGCAGCGGCGCGGCCTCCAGTTCCGGTGCCATTCTCAACCCGGGCACCAGCCCCGGCGGCAGCTCTCTCACCGGCAGCAGCTCGTCGGGCGGAGGCTGAGGCATGGCGAGATTGCGGCATGGCGGTTTCACGCTGGTGGAGTTGCTGGTTGCGTTGTTCATCACCGCGATCCTGTTCGCGTTCGGTTACCGGGCATTGGACGAGGCCTTCAAGAGCCGCCGTGAGGTCGACGAACAATCAGCGCGCCTGATCGCCGTACAGCAGGCGCTGCGCACGCTCGAGCAGGACTTCGAGCTGCTGCAACCGCGGCCGGTACGCAATGTGATCGGCGACGGTTATCTGCCGGCGGTGAGCGCGGTGCAGAGCAGCGGCATCAGCAGCCTGGGCACGCCACTCGGCAGCAGCCCCAACAGCGCATTCAGCGGCGCCAGCGGATTCGGTAGTAACAGTGGGCTCGGCAGCAGCAGTGCCCTCGGCAGCACCGGCGGCCTCGGCCGCGGCGGCATGTCAGGCTCCACGGCGCCCCTGCTCACCTTCACCCGCGGCGGCTGGACCAATCCGGTCGGCATTCAGCGCAGCGAATTGCAGCGCGTCAGCTACACCATCGAGAACAACGCGCTGGTGCGCTACTACTACCCGGTGCTCGATGCCACCGAGGCCGTGGTGCCGGTCAGACACCAGCTGATCGATCACGTCAAGAATTTCAGTTTGCGCTTCATGGACGCGGGACATAACTGGCAGAACGGCTGGCCGCCGATCGCGACCGGCGCGGGCTCGCTGACCGCGACGCCGCGCTTGCGGCCGGTGGCGGTGGAAGTCACCATCGAGCTGGATGATTGGGGTGTATTGGTACGTCACATCGAGGTGGCGGGATGAGGCGCGGCGGCCCCGCGTGCGCTTGGTGGCGGCGCGAGCACGCGGTTCGCCACCAGCGCGGGATCGCGCTGATCACGGCCATGGTGCTGGTTGCCATCGCCGCGGTGCTCGCGACTGCCATCGGCTTCGCCAGCGCCATGTCGGCCAGGCGCGCCACCACGATGTTCGGAGCGGACCAGAGCCTGCTCGCCGGCGAGGGCGCCGAGGCCATGGCCGCCTATGTGCTCAGACAGTCCGTCACCGGCAGCACCGCCATGTCGCTCGACCAGCCCTGGGCGCAGCCCTACGGCCCGTTTCCGCTGGGTGAAGGCGTGACACTCGAGTTCGCGCAGATCGAGGATCAGCAGGGCAAGTTCAACATCAACAACCTCGCCGACAGCGGGACCACCGACCAGACGTCGGTGCAGCTGTTTCAACAACTGTTGAGCCTGGTTGGTCTGGAGACCAAATGGGCCGGGATTCTTGCCGACTGGATCGATCTCGACAATACGCCCAACAGTCCCGACGGCGCCGAGGACAGCGTCTATCTGGCGCAGACCCCGCCGTACCGCGCGGCGAATATCCCCGTCACCAGCATCTCCGAGCTGCTGGCAATGCCGGGCTTCGGCCGCGACCGGTACAATCGGATCGCGCCGTATATCACCGCCTTGCCGCCGGGAACCCCGATCAATGTGTGCACCGCCTCCGGTGTAGTGCTCGATGCGCTCAGCGGCAAGAATGAATACAGCACCGACGCCTCGATACTGGCGAACGGGCGGCAGCAGAACAAAGGCTGCTTTCCGACGCTGGCCGTGTTTAACGCCAGCGTGGCCTCCAAGTCGCAGGCGCAGCTCGTGGGCCGGATCGGTACCACATCGTCGTACTTCCGACTGCGTTCGATCATCACTATTGGCACTGCCCGGTTCACCTTGTACAGTCTCCTCTACAGCGATCCCTCGGGGCAGATTCGGCCCATACTCAGAACCTTCGGTACGGAATAATCATGGCGGAATGGCTCATTCTGCAGCTGGCGCGCGGCCCCGAAGAGCGGTGCGGCTGGATGCTGGCTGACGAGCAGGGGCTGCCCCTCGGCGCGCCACGCGTGGGCGCGCTCGCGCAGGCCGCCGGCGAGGCGACCGGCCGGCGCGTCGCCGCGGTCGTAGCGAGCAGTGACGTGCTCATGACCGAGGTCGAATTGCCGCAAAAGAGCGGCGTGCGCCCGCAGCAGATCGCGCCCTTCGCCCTGGAAGAACAACTCGCCGCCGATATCGAGACGCTGCATTTCGCGGTCGGTGCGCGCGATGATCACACCGGTCGCACCGCCGTGGCCGTGGTGACGCGGGCGTTAATGGAACAATGGCTCGGGGCGCTCACTGCCGAGGGGCTGGCGCCCGAGGTGCTGTGCGGCGAGGCCTCACTGCTGCCGGATAATCCGGGTCACACGATCATCATGCTCGACGGCGATACGCTCAGCGTGCGTCGCGCGGGCAAGACCCCGCTGGCGCTGCCGGCGGGCGACATGGCGGCCGCGCTCGAGGCCTCACTCGGCCCCGAGCTGAGCGCGGACAACCTGATCATCTATGCCACGCCGCAGGACTGGCACAAGCACTCGAACGAGGCCGAAGCACTGCGCAGCCGCTGCGCCAGTGTCAAGGTGCAGCTGCTCAACTCCGGACCGCTGCCGCTGCTGGCGCCGCAGCTGGTTGCCGGGCATTGCATCAATCTGCTGGCCGGTGACTTTGCGCCCAGGACGTCTTTCGGCGGCGGCTGGCGGCGCTGGCGCCTGGCCGCGCTGCTGGCAGCCTCGCTGTTCGCGGTACACGTGGCCGGATTGTCGCTGGAGCTGGTGCAACAGCATCGCAGCGAGCGCGCGCTCGATGCGGCCATCGGCGATGTGGCGCGCCGCGCGCTGCCCGGGGACTCCGGCACCGGTGCGGTGCGCTCGCGCGTCGAACAGCGCCTGCTGGCAGCGCAGGGCCAATCGGGTGGCTCGGGACTGCTCGCGGCGCTGGCCGCCCTGGCGCAGGCCGTGAGCGGCGTGAACGGCGCATCGGTGCAGGCGCTGAGTTTTCGTGAAGGCGGTCTGGATCTCAAACTCCAGGCGAGCGACGCGGCCAGCCTCGAGCGTGTCGATCAGGCGCTGCGCAACGGCGGCTGGCAGGCCGAACTGACCTCCGGGGCTGCCGCCGGCTCCGCCTACGAAGGACGCATACAGATGCGCCCCACCGGCGCCACCACGACTGTGAAGCACAGCCGATGATCGAACGCGTGATGCAATACCTGCAGGGACTCGAACCGCGCGAACGTCGGATGGTGGTGTTCGGCGCCGTCGCCGCGCTATTGTTGCTCATCATCGCCATCGTGTTGCCGCTGCAGCGTAGCGTCAGCGCGGTCCAGCAGCGCGTCGAGCGCAAGCGCGATGACCTGCAGTGGCTGCGCTCCATGGCGCCGCAGCTCGCCGGATTGCAGGGCAGTGTCCCGCCGCCGCTGCGCGAATCGCTGGTAGTGGTGATCGATCGCACCGCGCGCGAGTCCGGCCTGGACAAGAGCCTGGTCGGCAGCCAGCCCAGCGGCGATGGCGGCCTGAACGTGCGGCTCGATCAGACGCCATTCGATACGCTGATCGCATGGCTGTCGCAGCTGCGCGAGCGCTACGGTGTACGAGTGGATTCCGCGACCATCGACGCTGCCAAGGGCGGCGGCAACGTTACCGCCACGCTGGTGCTGCACGCAGGCTGATGGCGTTGCGAGCGACGCTCATCCTGGCGGCGGTCGTGTTTCTCAGCACACTGCTGGTGCGCCTGCCCGCGCGCGCGCTGCTGGCGCTGCTGCCGGCGGATGTGAGCTGCGCGGCGCCTGACGGGACCGTCTGGAGCGGTTCCTGCGAGGAGCTGCGCATCGGCACGCTGCGGGTCTCGAGCCTGTCATGGACGCTGCACCCGGCCGCGCTGCTGCGCCTGCGGCTCGCGGCCGACATAGCCAGCCAGGATCCTGCGGCCAACGGCCATGCGCAGCTGGAGCTGGCGCCCAATGGCAATCTGGAAATCACCGGTCTGGCCGCGAACGTGGCGCTGCCGGGCGGTTCGGCTCCGGTGCCGGCCGGCACCAGCGGTACGCTGCAGCTGGCGATCGGCTCCGCGCGCATTGAAGACCGGCATCTGGTCGCTCTGCTCGGCAAGATCGATCTGCAGGACCTGCATATCGAAAACCCAGCGGCTGATCTGGGCAGTTTCGAACTGCAGTTCGCACCGCCGGGTCAGGGCGGCGCGGTGGTCGGGCAATTGCGCGATTTGAACGGCCCACTGGCGGTGAGCGGCCTGCTGCAGCTGTCGCCCGCCGGGGTCTACGATCTGGAAGGCACCCTCGCACCGAAGCCAGGCGCGAGCGCAGATCTCACTCAGGCACTGCAGCTGCTGGGTGCCCCCGATGCTCAGGGGCGGCGTGCATTCTCGCTCGCCGGTTCCCTGTGATGCCGTGGCGGCTTCGGCGCGCCTGACTTCAGGCCAGCGGCCCGAGTTCGCGAAATATGCCGAGCAGCGGAAAGTACAGCGCCAGGCGCACTGGCTCGCGACCGAGCTGCGCGGCGAGCGCGCCGTAGCGCTGAAGTTGCGGGCGATAGCGCGCTGCTTCGCTGTCGATGAAATCGCGCTCCGCGCCGCCCTCGTGTGTGCTGGTCTTGAAATCGACGATCCAGCGCTGCCCGTGCTCGTCCACCAGCATGCGATCGATGATCACATTGACCACGCGGCCCGCATGCATCCCCGTCAAGCGCCACTCGCTGCGCGCCTCGGCGTGCTCGCTCGAGAGCAGCCAGCGGCCACGCGGATCGGCGAGCGTGCGGCGCAGCGCCTCCTGCACCTGTGCACTCGCGCGCCGGTGCTCCTCCAGCGCCACGCCGAGTTCGGCCAGCCAGTCATCGTAGCCGCCGGCGGCGCGCGCCGCGGCCGCGGGCGCCGGCAATTGCGCCGCGGCTGACAGTCGCTGCAGCTCGGCATGCACGATGGTGCCGATCGCGCGCGCGGTCGAACCGACCCAGCGGTACTCCGGCGCATCGCTCGCGGTCGGCGATCCGAGCGCCAGCCGCCGCCAGCCCGCCCCCGCGGGCGGCTGCGGCATCGACCACTGCGCCGGCAGCCGCCACAGCGACGGCGCGCCGTCCGCGGCCGCCAGTGCCGGTGCAGTCGCGGCCGGTGGCAATGCGAGGAACGCCTCGCCGATCGCCGGCCACAGGATCTCGAGCAGTGAGCCGCGCGCGGGTGCCGGCTGCCGGTCGGGTGCGGACGGCGGCAGCGCCGCCAGCAGATGCAGCCCACTGCGCGCCCGCGTTGCCGCGACGTACAGCAGTCGCACGCGCTCCAGGCGCATGCGTTCGCGCCGCAGGCGCTTGATATAGCCGGCCAGTGAACAGCGCGGTTCCTGTTCGGTGGCGCGAATCGGTGCCAGCAACAGATCCGTGCCGTTGCTCGCCCGTGGCAGCTCGATCCAGTGCAGCAGCGGATCGCTGTCCACCGCGGTCCGGCGACCGAGTCCGGGCAGGATCACGATGTCCCATTCCAGGCCCTTGGCGGCATGCACTGTCATGATCTCGATGGCGCCGGGCTGCGGCGGCGCGCCCGAATACAGCCGCTCAGTGAGTTCGCCGAGGGCATCGCCCGCCAGCCGCTCCGCTCCATCGTGCAGCGCCAGCGCGTCGATGAAGCACTGCGCGTCGAGCCGGTCTATCTCGCCGCGATAGATCGCGGGCCCGGCGAGCCGCAGCCAGCTGTGTTCGACCCGCCGCCACAGCGGCAATCCCCGCTCCGCGCCGAGGATTGCGGGCGCGAGCGCCGCACACAGACGCACCAGCCGCGGCCACATTGCGGTAGCGGCTTGCATGGGCGGAGCGGATGCGTCCGGCGGAGGCTGCACGCGCGCCTGCAGCCACGCGAACAGATCGCCGTCGGCCCCGGCCAGCAGGGCGTCGAGTTCGGCGAGCGTCAGGCCGCACCACGGGGCGCGCAGCAGCGCCAGCCAGGCGCTGCGGTCGGCGGCGTGCAGCAGCGCGCGCGTGAGCGCCGACAGGTCCCGAATCGCCGGCCGGTCGCGCAGTCGCTCGAGGTCCACGCCACGCACGGCGAACCCGGCAGCGCGCAGCTGCGCCACCGACGGCGCCACGTGCTCGCGGCTCGCAACCAGCACTGCGATCGATGCCACAGGATCCCTGGCACGCGCCGCGCGCACGATCTCCACGACGCACTGCGCCTCGCCGGCCAGATCACCGGCGTGAAAGCGATGCAGCAATGCGGCGGCGGGAGCCTCGACGGTCGTGGCGGGCTGCCCAACGGCGGCGCCGGGGTGCGCGGGCGCTGCGCTCGCCGCCGGCACCGACGGCAGATAACGAATGGCCGCGCGCCGCGCGTCGTCGGCGGCGGGAAACAGGCGCGAGAACTGGGCGTTCACCCAGGCAATCAGCGGCGCACTCGATCGAAAGTTGCGGCGCAGTTGCAGCGCTTCGAAGCCGATGTCGCCGACACCGTAGTCGCGCGCCCGCAGGAACAGACCGACCTCGGCCTCGCGAAACTGGTAGATCGACTGCATCGGGTCGCCGACGACGAACAGGGTGCGGCCGTCGCCGCGCTCCCAACCCGCCGTCAGCGCCAGCAGCAGCTCGAACTGCTCGTACGAGGTATCCTGAAACTCATCGATCAGGATGTGGCGTAGCGCGCCGCCGGCGCGCAGCGCGAAATCGCTGGGCTCGCCCTGCTCCCTCAGCGCCTGGAGCGCGGCGCTGGCGACGCAGGCATAGTCCACGCGGGCGTCGCCGGCAAATACCAGTTGCAACTCGGCAGCCGCACGCAGGAGCAACAGCGCCAGGGCTTCCAGCGCCTCATGATCGGCCGCGTCGAGCCGGCTGTCGGGCAGAGTGCGCACCGCATTACAGGCGGCCTGCGCGCCGGGCGCCCGATCGAGCGCCTCGATCCAGGCGCCGACGCGCTCCTTCATCGGCTTGTCGTCGCGTTCAAAGCCGTCGCGAATCGTAAAGCGCCTCCTCCAACCCTGCTCGGTCAGCGCCAGCTCGCATAGCGCGCGCCAATGCGGCAGGCTTGGCGGCTCGCCGGTCAGTGCCACGGCATCGCCGGACGCTACGCCACGCACGCGCTGCGTGTGCATCAGCAAGGCTTCGCCTTCACGCAGCAATGCCGCCGGCAGCACCGCCATGGCCGCCGCCAGTTCGGCGCGCAGCGCGGAATCGAGGCTTTGTTGAACGCGCTCGGCGAGGCCGGCGCCACGCGCCTCGAGCACTCGCGGCAGCCAGTGCGAGCGGCGCTCGAGCATATCCGCCAGTAGCTGCTCGAGCCGGCTCCAATTATTGTCGAGGCGATCGAACAGCAGTTCGGCCGCCGCCGCGGCAGCGCGGTCCTCCGCCGCCAGCACCAGACAGCGGCGCGCAGCGCGCTGATACAGCGGCGCCGGGGTCGGCGCAATTTCGAGACTTGGACCGGATCGCGCCGCGATCGGCAACTGCGTGGCGAGCCAGTGGTTCAGCGCATCGATAGTCTCGATGCGCAGCCGCGAGGGATTGTGCAGCAGGCTCCAGCCACGCGCGCTATCGCGCGCTCGCGCGGCCTGCAGCAGCTCCGGGGCGATGCCGGGGATCGACTGGCCGGCGCTGGCCGCCTGCAGCGCGGCGAGAATACGGTGGTGCATCTCGGCGGCCGCCTTGCGGGTGAAGGTGATCGCCAGGATCTCTTCGGGCGCATCGACCGTGGCCAGCAGCGCCAGAAAGCGCGCCGTGAGCACCGTGGTCTTGCCCGAACCGGCCGGCGCCTGCAGCAGCATCGAACGCTGCACGTCCAGGGCCTCGCGGCGCGCGCGCTGATCGAGCTCGAGCGCGGAGAGCTCGGCTTGAGCCCGCGCGCGATTCACAGACCCTCGCTCTGCATGTCCTGCGCCGCCTGCGCGGCCGGCGCATCGACAGCGGCGGCCTCGGCCGCAGCTGCGAGGACCTGCGCGTCGACACGGCACAGCATCTGCAGGTGACAGTATTCGCAGGCCCCCGGTTGCGGCTGCACGGCCGCATGGCCGTCGAGGAACTCGCGCATCAGGCGCTCAAGCCGCCCGCGCCATTGAAGCAGCAGCGGTCGCCAGCCCATCTCAGCGCCGGGCGGCACGTCGATCCCGCGCCCAGAAACACGCTCCGGCCGGTCCGCCAGACCACGCAGCTTCACGCCGTCACGACCCAGGTACACGGCGAGCACCGCCGCCACCGCCTCGCCCGCGGCCATCGCATAGGCGGGCAGCTGCGGCTGCGGCGGCCGATCGGCGAAGGCGTCGAATTTCTCCGGCGCGCCGCTCTTGTAGTCGATCACCACCAGGCGCCCGTCATCGAGTCGATCCACCCGATCGAGCTTCACCGACAGCCGCGCGCCGGCGATCTCCAGCTGCTGCTTGGCCTCCAGCGACTGCGCTTCGAAAGGCGCGCGCGTAAGCTCCCAGTCGATCAACTGGCCGATCAGCCGCTCCGCGCGCACCGCCTCGCGCCGCAGCAGCCCCGGCTCAATGCCGCCGGGCAGTCGTGCCGCGATCTGCCCGGCTGCCGAGCGGGCGCAGCGGCGCGCCAGCGCCAGCGTGGCGTCGCGACCGCGCCGGTGCAGCGTCGCGGAGTCTCCGGTCGCGCGCCAGAAGCCCTCCAACGCCAGATGCAGCAGGTTGCCGCGCAGGCGCGGGTCGATGCCGGGCCGCGGCTGTGGCAGCGGCCGGGCCTGTAGACGCAACTCGACATAGCCGCGAAACGGACACAGGGACTGTAACTCGAGCAGCTTTACACCCCCGCGCGGCGCGCGTTCGGGCGGCCAGGGGGCGCCACTGAGGTCGCGCCACGGCTGCAGCGGCGGGGCGTGCGCCACCAGCCAGGCTTGCAGCTCGAAGGGCGCCGCGCTCGGGGCCGCGGCCGCTGCGGCCTCGACGGCCGCGGCCGGCGGCTCACCCAGCAATGCGCTGGCATCGCGCGGCAGCTCCGCTTCGCTGCGCGGCCAGCTCCACACGCAATGCCGCGAACGCTGCCGCCAGTGGCGCATGCGCTGCAACGCGAGCTGCAACTGGCCGCTGGCGCTGGCTTCGGGCAGGCCCGCGTCCCGTTGCAGCATCAAGGGCAGCAGCGCATCGGGTTGCGCGGCAGGCGGCCAGACATCGGCCGAAAGCCCGGCAACCCAAATGCCGTCGTAGCAGGCGATCGGGTCATCCAGGCTGGCCGTCACGGTCACTGGCACGTCATCACTGGCCGGCTCGAACGCAACCCGCTGTGCCATGTCATGCAGCAACTGGCTGGCCTCGCCCGCCCGCAGCCGGGCGGCCGGGGCGGCGATCGCGGCGAAGTCCCCCAGCAGCTCGTCAAAGCGCATCCGCACCTGCTGCTCATCGCTGCCGAGGTCCTCGCCCGGCCAGCCGCAGCGCGACATTAGCTGCGCGAACGCCTGCGCCCAAACGGCGGGCGTGGCCAGGCTCGAGGCATCGCCAATCTGAATCGCGTCGATCAGGCCTTGCAGCACGGCAGCGGCCGCCTCACCCAGATCGGCCGCCAGCGGCGCGAGCACCCGGGGCAGCATTTCCGGCTGCAGCTCGCCGACGTTGTGTTCGCGCAGCCACAGGTCGAGCCGCAGGCATTGATGGCGCTCGAGCCCGGCCAGATGCGGCGAGCGCAGCACGGCACTGAGCGGCTCAAAGGCCACCGGCCCGGTCGCGATCGCGATCAGCTGCAGCGCTGCCGCCACAAGCGGATAGGCTTCCAGGGCCTGACCCCCCTCGATGGCGAACGGCGAGTCGCCGGCACTGGTACCGGCGCCGAGCAGCGCCGCAAAATCCAGCTGCTGCGTCAGCGCGCGCTCCCACAGGTGACGCTGCTGCGCCAGCCTTGGGACCACCAGCAGCAGCCGCGCCCGCGAGTCGCGCCGCAGCTCATCGTCACACCAGCGCGCCGCCGCTTCGGCCTCGAGCCACGGGTTGTCACAGCCGATCACGCGCGCCGCCTCCCCACCGGCGCCGCTCGGTAAGTCGCCGGCCATGGCCCCCTGAGCGGCCGTCCGGGGACCGCCGTCCAACGGCGCGTCCCCGGCCACGCGTGCGCCGTGCTGCTCGAGCCAACGGCGTCGCGCGGGGCCCAATGCCGGGAAACCAGCCAGCCACAGGCGCGACGAGGGCTGCAGGTAGGCCGCGCAGTCGCGCCAGGAGGTGGTCCCGAGGGCGTTGAGCTCATGGCTGCGGCGCCTGAAGCCGGCACGCGCCTGCAGCAGCACGCCGGCTTCGGCCGTTATGGCCTGGCTCAGCGGCATGCCGTAGTCGTCCAGCCGGCCGATCGCGCGCCGCACCGGCTCGATCAGCGCATCGGGCATCAGTATGTCGAGTCCGGCACAGGCCTCCTGCACCGCCTCACGCCACAGCAGCCATTCCTCGGGCGCCGACAGGCGTCGCGGCAGGGAATCGCCACGGACACGCGCGGCGTCGAGTTCGCGCTCGACCCAGGCGCTCCAGGGCAGAACATCGGGGCTGTTCCAGACCGTAAGGCCAGCCGCGAGCTTGGCCGCGCTGTGCGCCAGGCGTACGGCAGCAGCGCGTTGGCGGCTCGGCACGACCAGCGTGCCACCGCTCTCCAGGTGCTCTAGGAATTCGTTAGTAAGCGCAAGCAAATCAAATTATTGCCGCGTAATTACGAAGTACTACTTGAATCTTGCTTGCGCCTCGACCACGGTGCCGCGATCGCTCTCAGGCGGGCGCGAGGCTTGGGCCGCAAGCAATTCCTCGATGCGGCCGAACACCACGCGCAGTGTGGCGGCGTCGGGCAGCGTCGTGACCCGGAAATGGTTGCGGTACGGGACGTTGAAGCTCACGCCGGGCGCGACCAGCACGTGCTGCTGCTCCAGCAGGTCGAGCGCGAAGCGTTGATCGTCGAAGTCGGCTAGCGCCTGGGGATCCACGCCTATGAAGCCATACATCGCGCCGTCGGGCCGCCCCATGCGCAGATAACGGCTCGCGTCCACGGCCTCGATGATCGCGCGGCGCGATTCGTACAGCCGCCCGCCCGGGCTCACCAGCTGGTGAATGCTCTGGAAGCCACCCAGGGCGGTCTGCACCGCCCATTGCGCCGGCACGTTGCTGCACAGGCGCAGCGACATCAGCAGCTCCAGTGCCGACAGATAGTCGGCCGAACCGCGCAACCGGCCGGAGAACACGGCCCAGCCCACCCGATAGCCGCAGGCGCGGTAGATCTTCGACAGCCCCGACAGGCTCGCGCACAGCGTGTCGCGCACCAGGGTCGCCATCGGGATCGACTCGCCGCCGTCATACACCATCTGGTCGTAGATCTCGTCGCTGTACACCACCAGCCGGTGGCGTTCCGCGAGCCGCGCGATCGCCTCCAGGACCGAGCGCGGATAGGTCGCGCCGGTGGGATTGTTCGGGTTGATCACGACGATGGCGCGCGTGCGCCGGGTGACCAGCGCTTCGATCTCAGCCGGATCGGGCACGAAGCGGTTCTCCGGCCGGCAAGGATAATGCACGGCGCGGCCGCGATTGAGATTGACCGATGCGGTCCACAGCGGATAGTCGGGGCTCGGCACCAGCACTTCGTCGCCGTCATTGAGCAGGGCCCGCAGCACCAGATCGATCAGCTCGCTGACACCATTTCCGATGAATACTTCCTCGGCGCTCACGCCGCTCACCCCGCGCGCCTGCTGCTGCATCACCACCGCTTCGCGCGCCGGAAAGATGCCCTTCTGATGGCAATAGCCCTCGCTCTCGGACAGGTTCTCGATCATCGCCAGCCGCATGGTCTCGGGCGTGCGAAAGCCGAACAGCCGCGGGTTGCCGATGTTCAGCGATATGATCTCGTAGCCCTGGCGTTCCAGGTCATGCGCGCGGCGCGCCAGGCCCCCACGGATTTCGTAGCGCACGTTCTTCAGCGACTCGCTGGGTCTGACGGCGTACTCGGGGCTCATCGGCTAAGCCTAACCTGTGGCGCGCCCGTGCGCACCAAGGAGAGTTCACGCTTCCGCCGCGCACCAGGCACCGCGTTTGCGGTAGGCGCCGCGCTTGCGGTCCGCCCCGTGCGGCCTAGAGCTGCGCCAGCACGTACTCCGCCGCCGAGACCTTGAACTGCCCCGGGGCCTCGACGTCCACGTGTGTCGCCACGCCTTTGTCGACCACGATTGCAAATCGCTGGCCACGCATGCCCATTCCGAAGCCCTTGGCGTCGAGCTCGAGCCCCAGGGCGCGCGCATACTCGCCGTTGCCGTCGGCGAGCATCAGCACCTTGTCGCCCACGGCGGACTGCTTGCCCCAGGCATTCATGACGAACACGTCGTTGACGGCCATGCAGGCGATGGTATCCACGCCCTTGGCCTTCAGCTGCGCGGCCAGCCCGAGATAGCCCGGCAGATGCTTGGCATCGCAGGTCGGGGTGAAAGCCCCCGGCACCGAAAACAGCACGACGCGCTTACCGCTGAAAAGCTCGGCGGTGGTCAGGTCCTTTGGACCCTTGTCGCCCATGGTCTTGAACTTGCCCTCTGGCATGCGCTCACCGGCTTTGATTGTCATGGCCTGAAGACTCCTTGCGAAAGTGTTGCAGCTCAGGCGCTGTGGGCGCGCAGCGCCCACAGCTTACCCAGGCGCGCATAGCCGTTGTTGCTCGAAGCAGCCACTTTGTCGAAGGCCTGCTGGGCGGCGGCGTTATTCTTTTGCCGCAGCTGTGCCAGGCCGAGCAGCAGATTGGCCTCATCGGGGCTCTTCAGGCCCCCCTTGGCGATTCCCTTGGTGATGGCCGCGATGGCCTTGTCGTTCTGCCCGTAGCTGATATAGGCCGCACCGACCTGCACCAGCGCGCTGCCGGTCGGAGCACCCTCCGCCGTGCGCTCGACCTCGGTCAGCTGCGCCTGATCGCTGGCTGCCCGCTGCTTGGCGCCATCGAGCAGATGCTGGTAGCGATCCTTGTCGCGTTGTTCCACGAATACGTTCTTGGCAAAGGCCTGCTGCAATACCGCCTGGGTCTCCCCCGGATAGCCCGCGTCCAGCGCGATCTCCGCCATTTCCGCATAGTCGGACGGCAGCTTGAGCACGCCGACGTCGTTCATGAGGCGGTAGACATTGAGCTGCAGGTGCGCGTCCTTGATGTCCATGCGCACCAGCGGGGCGAGCGCGTTGGCCCAGTATTCAGGCTTCGGATAATAGGTCACCAGCTTTTCGACCGCCCGGGCGGCGCCGGCATCGTCATTGGCCTTCAGATCGAACTGCCACAGCAGTTTCAACGATTCCTCGTCGGGCTTCTCCTGCTTGCTGACGATATCCTGCATCGTGACAGCGGCCTCCTTATATTTGCCCGAAAGGTATTGGCTTCTGGCAATCAGACCGAGGGTGTCAAGGTCGGTCGCGCCGTGCTTGACCGCCTGGTCCGCAATATCGAGGGCCTTCGCATAGTCCTTCTGCTGGAAGTAATACAGGGCGATGTTCTTCAGCCACAGCTTCTGCTGCTCGGCGGTGGCGTATTGGGACTGGGCGGCCGACTGCAAAACCGGAATGGCATCGGCCATGTCCTGCTTCTGCTGATAGATCTGAAACAGCAGGATGTTGATGACGTAACTGTCGTAGGCGGACTTCTCCCCGGCCGCGCCCTGCGCTTCCCGCACCCTGGCCAATGCCTCGTCGAGCTTCTTGCCCTGCAGCGCTTCCTGCGCAGCCTTGAGCGGTTTGGCTACCGCCTTGCTCACCTGGGGACCGGCCGGCTGGTCAGCCGCCATCGCCGCGCAGCACAGCCATGCACCGCTGCAGATGGAGGCGAGCAGGGCAACGAATTTAAGGCGATTCCTCATGGTGTTCCTCGGTAATTTCGGTGCTGGTGCTGGCACGAAGACCGGAACTGCCGCCCGGCCACGTCTGCGCCCCCCCCAAGTTCAATACGTGGCTGCGCCCTGACCGTTGACATGCGAAGCAGCGCAAGCCGCAGGCGCCTTGTTGCGTGACTTCAATCCTCGACGAACTGGCTGGTATTCACGAACCCGATCTTTTCCATATGGTTGCGCTGCGCGGCGGCCAGCACCTTGGCCACCACGTCGTACTTCACATGGCTGTCAGGCGCCAGGTGCAGTTCCGGCTGCGGATCCTTGGCCGCCGCCACCTGGAACTGCTGTTCGAGTTCGGCGAGCGAGGGAATTGTGCCGCCGTTCCAGGAAATGGTGCCGTCGTAATAAATGTCGAGATTGATGATTTCAGGCTGTACCTGCGGCGGCGGCTGATTCGGGTTCGGCGGCGGCATGTCCAGTTTGACCGCGTGGGTCATGATCGGCAGCGACAGAATCAGCGTGACCAGCAGCACCAGCATCACGTCGATCAACGGCGTGGTGTTGATGTCGCACATCACGCCGCCGTC
>Ga0302326_10012996_pt1 | contig 17669 bp, 16 predicted proteins | sample Palsa_T0_3_FD_202264 | JGI IMG/M metagenome (GOLD analysis project Ga0302326, IMG submission 202264) | Peat permafrost microbial communities from Stordalen Mire near Abisko, Sweden - Palsa_T0_3 | ecosystem: Environmental > Terrestrial > Soil > Palsa > Peat permafrost | place: Sweden: Abisko... | reverse complement strand
TGACGACGCCGCCAGCCGGCTAGGGCGGCCGACGGCCCGGCTCGAGCGCCGCGGCCGGGTCGAACGCGAGGTCGTCCGCGCCGCCGACGGGGCGGACCTGCTGATCTGCGCTCGCGACGGCGACCGCGCTCATCTGGGGCCGCGCAGCCTGGGGCCGGCCACCCGGTTCGTCATCGACCACGCGCCGTGCCCGGTCCTGCTGGTGTGGCCCGGGCAGCCGCCCGGCGCCGACTCGCTGCCGCCCCTGCCGCCGGGCCCGCCGCCGGGCCCGCCCCCGCGCCGTCCGCCGCGTCCGTGACGGCCCGGGACTCCTACGGCTCGCCGCGGGTCAGCGCGCTGTCACGGTCGGGGTAGCCGCGAATCTCGACGATCTGGGCGTCTCGCACGGTGAAGACCTGGTAGAGCGGTTCCGGCCGCGCCGGCCTGGCGCCCTGCGCGGCGCGGCCGACGGTGAGGCCGAGCACCACGGCGTCTCGGTCGACCTCCACGCTGCGCACGCTGGCCACGATTCCTTCGGCCAGCACGGTCCGATACCAGTCGAGCACCTGGGCGCGGTCGTTGCACAGCCCGGTCCAGCGGACCTCCGGGTGCAGGAGCGAGCCGAGCAGGTCCAGGTCCAGGTCTCGGGAGGCGGTTTCCAGCTGCCGGGCGATCTCGGCCATGACCCCGGTGCCGTGCGACTCGGGAGCCTCGCCCTGGACGTGGTCATCGTCGTTGTCCCGAGCTCCTGGCTGCGACCCGGCGGGCTCGCCGGGTCCGATGCCGTAGTACATGAGGAGGTCGGCGACCTCCTCGCTCGGCGGCTTGCCGGTGAGCCACACGCCGTCCCTGCTCGCGCCGGCTTCGATGAGCGACTTCACCGCTCCGGTCCAGTCGCCCGGTTTCCCGGCCCGTTCTCCGCTGCCGACGGTGGCGAACGTCAGCGCGGTGGATTCAAACTGCTCGTCGCGGGCGTCGACCTCCGCCCCCGCTGCCAGCAGCACCCGCAGGCCGGCCGCGTTGCCGTGAAAGGCGGCGGCGTGCAGGGGCGTTTCGCCGAAGCGGCGCGCGTTCGCTGAGAAGCCGAACTCAAGCATGAGGGCCAGCGTCTGCGCCGGGCGGGACTCGGCCGCCTGGCAGATCACGCCGCGGTCCTCGTCGGTCAGCCGGTCCGGCAGATCAGGGTGGTCGGCCAGCAGCCGCTCGACCATAGAGCGGTCGGCGGTCAGGCACGCGCCGAGAAACCAGTCGACCTCGGTACCGTCCTCAGTGGCGCCGAGCGCCCGCAGCCGGGCCGCGGTCTCCGGCCGGCCTGCCCGTACCGCCAGGCGCAGCGCGGAGATTCCGTCCGAGTCCGTCGCCCGTGGGTCCGCTCCGGCGTCCAGCAGGGCTTCGACCACGGCCAACGACCCGGTAGCGGCGGCCTCCGGGAGCTCCTCGCCGGCCGCGTCGCCCGCGTCGGCCGCGCGGCCGCCGGCGGTTGCGAGGGTGTCGAGCAGCAGCGCCGCCGCGCCGGGATTGTCGTTGAATACCGCCGCGCCGAGCGCCCAGGTGCCGGCCACCCGGGCGCCGTGGGAGAGCAGCAGGCGCAGGCACCGCAGGTCGCGGTGAGCGGTGGCGTCGGCGATGGGCTGGCCCGGGTCGGGATGCGCTCCGGCGTCGAGGAGCACCTCGGCGGCGTCCGGGTTGTTGACCTCGACCGATCCCTTGAGGGCGGAGTGGTAGCGGCGCCGTCCTCCGTCGTTGGTGTTCGCGTCGGCCCCGGCCGCCAGGAGCAGGCGCACCACCTCGGCCAGCCCGGGCGCCCGGTCGGGCTCAGCCTGGGGCCAGCGGGAGTAGCAGGCGTACAGCAGCGGCGGCCACCCGCGTTCCTCATCCAGGGCGCCCACCGCCTCCTGGTCAGCGGCGAGGTGCTCGCGTACCGCCGCCGCGTCGCCGAGGACGGCCGCGGCCGGCAGGCTGCGCTCGGCGATGCCCGGATCCGCGTGCAGGATCTCCGCGGCCTGCCGCATCTGGTCTTCGACCGAGGCGGACAGGAACGCCGAGAGCGTCCGGCGGGATGCGGCGTCGGCTTCGAGCGCGGCGGTCAGTACGGGCCAGCTGGGGAAGCCCAGTTCGCGGGCGATGACCAGTTGGGCGGCGGCCAACTGGACCGGGCCGGCGGGCGGGGTCGGGTGATGGCGGGCCAGGCGCGCAACGGCGGCGGCATCGCCGGCCCGGGCGGCGTCGCGCAGTTCCTTGGCGCGGCGGCGCAGCTGGCCGAGATGAGGGCGTTCGGGAAGCAAGTCAGACACGGCGCCTCCCTCCGTCGCCTGCGGTCCGCTGCTCAGGCCGAGGAAGAGGCCACGGCGACCAGTGCGCTGTGATGCGGAGGCGGACTCAGTCCTTCCCGCGGACCCGGCGGCGCCCTCCCAGCGCCACCGGCAATGCTACCGGTCGATCACGTCCGCGGTCGGCGTCGCCACCAGCGCGGCGCCCGCGTCGCGCCCGCCGACGATTCGGGGACCGGGCTGGCGCCCGGCTGGGGGGCGGCCGCCGGGCGGGCCTTCCGGGCGGCGCGCCAGCGGGCGACCAGGTCGTCGGCGTTGACCAGCCGGACGTGGATGGGCGGGCCGACGGGGATGCGCCGCCACTCGACGATGCGCCGGTTGATGTCCGCCGCGACCTCGCGGACCTCCTCCTCCGAGCGGAACTCGCCAACGTCCTCGGTCAGCCGCTCGATCTCCCGCCGCAGCCGGAGCGGGGTCGGCAGGAACTCGTCCGGCTGCACGCCCTCCCGCTGCGCGTAGTCGCGGACCCAGGCGTCGCCGTAATCGCCGCCGGCCGGCTTCAGGTTGAGCGGCTTGCCCTTGCCCGGCAAGTCATCGAACACGCCCCGCTGCTCGGCATCGGCAATCTGCTGGTCGATCCACGACGGGAACGACATCCCCCGAGGCTTCCGGTCAGTCATCTCCTCATAATATCCAACCCGCACCGACCGCTTCTTGCTGTTATCCGACGAGTGCGGCGATCGCGATCACGCTCAGGGAAGCAGCTTGATCGCGCTCGCCCAGTCCAGCCCGAGCGGGCCCTGCAGGGTCATGTGCAGCAGCTGGAACGCCTCGAGCTCGCGGGCCCGGCGGAGCGGGCCGGTGTCGACCGGGCGCATCCCGCCGTCGGCGATCAGGGCGGCGACCGTCGCCTTGGCGCGGGCGTCGTCCCCGGCCAGGAACACGTCCACCGGCAGGCCGCCGACCCAGCCGGCCACCAGCGCGGACGCGAACGTGGTGTTGAACGCCTTGACCACCCGAGCGCGCGGGTTCGCGTCCGCGATCTCCTCGGCGGCGGACATCCCGGGGCTGGTGAGCAGCGAGTCGAAGGTCGAGAAGTCAACTGGGTTGCAGGTGTCCACGACGGTGACGCCCGACAGCGCCGCCCCCTGATCGCGGACGATGAGGCGCCCCTGCGGATAGGGGACCGCCAGCACGACCACGTCGGCCCCGGCGATCGCCTCCGAAACGCCAGCGACCATTACGAATGGTGACGGGTGGCCGGTGTCCCTGACGACCCGCGCGGACAGCCCGGCCGCCAGCGCATCCGCCTTCCCGGGCTCTGCGTCGGCCAGCCTTACCCGGTGATCACCAGCCAGAACGCGCACAGCGATGCCCTCAGCGAGCCGCCCCGCCCCCACGATGGTCACGATCATCAAGTCCCCCCAGCGAGATTCTCCCTACCCGGAGGACCCTGCGTCCACGCTACAGACAGTGACCTAAATCACTATGGGTAACTGTCTGTTACGGTGGGTGCTGATCGTCTAATAGCGGAGTGCGGCCTCCCGCGCTTCTTGCTGTTATCTCGAACTGCGGTTCGCCCGATCGCGCTGCCTGAAGCGGAATTCGGGCAAACCGGCGGCGGCGTTGTGCCAGCATGGACGAATGCAAATCCTCGTCCTCGGCGGCACCAAGTTCGCGGGCCGCGCCATCGTCGAAGCAGCGCTCGGCCGCGGCGACGCGGTCACGCTGTTCAACCGCGGCAAGACCAACCCCGGCCTCTACCCGGGCGTGGAGACGGTCATCGGCGACCGCACCGAAGACCTGTCCGCCCTCGACGGCCGCGCCTTCGACGCGGTCATCGACGTGGCCTGCTACGACCCGGCGGTCGCCCGGCGCTCGGCCGAGGCCTTCCGCGACCGGGCCGGCCGGTACGTGTTCGTCTCGAGCGTGTCCGTCTACGCCAGCCAGGCGACCACCGAGGCCCAGCTCGAGGACGCGCCGCTGGCCGAGTTCAACCCCGACCGGCCGGACTACCCCGACAACTACGGGGCCAACAAGGCCCTGTCCGAGGCCGTCGTCCGCGAGGTCTTCGGCGATCGCGCGCTGATCGGCCGGCCGGGCCTGATCACCGGCCCGCACGACCCGACCGACCGCTTCCCCTACTGGCCCCGCCGGATCGCGGCCGGCGGCCGCGTGCTCGCGCCCGGCGACGCGGGCGACCTCACCCAGGTGATCGACGTCCGCGACCTGGCGGCGTTCCTGCTCGACGCCTGCCACCGGGACCGGGGCGGCGTGTACAACCTCACCGGCGCCCCGCGTCCGTTCGGGATCCTGCTTGATCTGTGCCGGACGGCGACGTACAGCGACGCGGAACTGACCTGGATCCCCACCCCGCAGCTGCTGGAGGCGGGCGTCGACCCGGGCGACGGCATCCCGCTCTGGTACGCCGAGGAAGGCTACGAGGCGTTCTGCGACGTGGACTCCTCGCACGCCGTCGGGGCCGGCCTCAACTGCCGGTCGATCACCGAGACGATCCGCGACACCCTCTCCTGGGACCTGGCCCGCGGCGGCCCCGAGACCCCGGGGCTGTCCCCCGTCGAGGAAGCCCGCCTGCTGCGCGAGCTAACCGGCGAATAGGCGAATAGTCACCCGGCACCGCCGCGCGTCTTGCTGTTATCCCGCAGGGCGGTGATGCCGCTAGACCGCCGACCCGGCGCTGGCGCTGGCCCCGGCCGCGGCCGGGACGCGGGTGTCCGCGCTCTCGATCAGCTCGGCGGTGCGGGCGGCGCTCGCCCGCCCGGCCCGGCCGGTGGTGGCCAGCGCGAGCGCCAGCACGATCGCGCCCATCGCGGCCACCAGCCACCAGGCGGGCCTGGTGGCCGTCGCGAACCCGGCCGCGAACGAGCCGTGCAGGTTGGCCGCCAGCACCGACCCGACGACGGCGACGCCGAGCGACGAGCCGATCTGGCGGCTGGTCGAGGCGATCCCGGCCGCGGTGCCGGCCCGCGCCCGCGGCATCCCCGCCACCGCGCTGTTGGTGATCGGCGCGTTCACCCAGCCCATCCCGATGCCGAGCACCAGGCAGCTCAGCAGCACATACCAGACCGGCGAGGCGCCGGTGATGAAGACCAGCATGAGCCCGCCGATGGTGATGCCGGTCCCGGCGATCAGCAGCGGCGTACGGGGCCCGCTGCGGGCGAGCATCCGGCCGCACAGCGGGGCCGAGACCGCCATCGCGACTGCCATCGGGAGCAGGAACAGGCCTGCCACCAGCGGCCGGTAGCCGCGCACCTCCTGCAGGTAGAGCGTGATCAGGAAGAGGAACCCGGAGAACGCCGCCATCGCCGTGATCGCCGTCGCGGCCGCCCCCGAGAACGGCAGCGACCGGAAGAACCGCAGGTCGATCAGCGGTTCGGCCCGCCTCGGCTCCCACGCGAGCAGCGAGGCGAGGGCGGCCACCGCGATCGCGAAGCAGCCCAGGATCGTCGCCGACGACCAGCCGCGGGACGGGCCTTCGATGATGCCGTAGGTCAGCGTCACCAGCGTGAGCACGACCAGGACCTGCGCGACCGGGTCGAGCCTGCGCTTGATCGCCGCCCGCGACTCGGGCACGTACCGGGCGGTCAGGATGATCGCCGCGATCCCGACCGGGATGTTCACCCAGAACACGCCGCGCCAGCCGACCGAGTCGACCAGGGCGCCGCCGATGACCGGGCCCGCCGCGACCGACACGCCGAACGTCGATCCCCAGAACCCGATCGCCTTGGCCCGTTCCTTCGGGTCGGTGAACGTGTTGGTGACGATCGACATCGCGACCGGGTTGAGCATCGACCCGCCGACCGCCTGCACCGCGCGGAACGCGACCAGCGCGCCCAGGCTGGGCGCGAGGCTGCAGGCGAGCGATCCGAGGGTGAACACCGCCAGCCCTATCTGGAAGATCATCCGGCGGCCCACCCGGTCGGCGACCGACCCCGACAGCATCAGCAGCGAGGCGATCACCAGCAGGTACGAGTCAACCGTCCACTGCAGGCCGGAGACGGACGCGTGAAAGTCCCGTCCGATCGACGGCAGCGCCACGTTCACGATCGTGGCGTCCATGCCCACGATGAACAGGCTCATACAGCAGATCGCCAGCACCAGGTAGCGGCGCCGGCTGGTCATCTCAGGCAAGGTACGCCCCCAGGCGGAATAATCATTAGTTGCCAATCTACAACTAATGCCGCGCCTGACTTATGCCGCCCCGGCCGCGGCTAAATCGGCCGGGTCAGGGCGGCCGCGGCGACGAGGACGTCCAGCGCCGACGACTGCCTGCTGGCGTCGGCGTGGTCGAACGGGCCGCCCCAGCGGAGCCCGAACTGATCGACCGAGTTCCGGGCGTTGTCCCACACCGAGTCGGCGTTGGCGAGCAGGAACGCACGGTAGGCGCGCTTGCCGCTGCGCTGGTAGAACTCGTGCAGGTGGCGGGCGAAGATGCCCTTGAACTGGGTGCCGTCGCCGTCGCAGCCGTCGGCTGACAGCTCGCACGGCTCGGTCAAGATGCCGTCGGCGTCGGTCAGCGCGCCCAGCGCGGCGTCGGCGATGAACTCCCCGTGCCTGAGGTAGTCCCGGTCGCCGGTGATGTCGTAGAGGGCGGCCAGCCCGCCGAGGATGACGCCCTGGTTGTAGGTCCAGGCGGTGCCGCCGTTGTTGGCGCAGTCCGCCCCGAGCCCGTCGTTGACCAGGCCGCTCGGGCCGATCAGGGCCCGGCCGGTCAGCCACTCCCAGCCCCGCAGCGCCCACGACAGGTACTCCTGGTCACCGGGCGTCCGCTCGTGCAGCTGCGCCGCCAGGGTGATGAACAGCTCGTTGGTGATGGCGTTCTTGTACGTCCGCTTGGTGTTCCACCACATCCCGCCGCCGCACGCGTCGTCCCAGCCCGCCAGGGTGCGGGCGAAGATGGTCCGGGCCGCGTCCAGGTAGAGGCTGTCGCCGGTCAGGTCCCAGGCGGCCACCCACGCCAGCCCCCACCAGCCGTTATCGTCGAAGAACATGTTCACGAAGTCGGGGTGCCGGCGCCGCGCGTGCTGGAACGTGGTCGCCACGACCTGCGCGTGACTGCCGTCGCCGGTGTACCGGGCGTACCCGATCACGGCGGTGAGCGCGTTGGCCGCGTTCCACCAGCCGGTGCTCTTCCACAGCCCGGTGCGCCGCACGTACCAGCGCTGCAGGGCGGCGGCCGCGGCCGCCGCCCGGTCCTGGTAGTCCGACGACGCCATAGCTCTAACCTAGATGAGAGGGGACCACGATGGACATGACCACCGCGCTCGCCCAGCTCGGCGTCACCGAGCGCACGCTCGACCCGGCCACCAGGGAGCGGCTGGACCGCGACGGCTACGCGCCGCTGCCCGGCATGCTGACCGGAGAGCAGCTGGCCCGGGCGCGGACCCGGGTGGCCGAGCTGGCGGCGGCCGAGGGCGACGCGGCCGGCCAGGAGGTGCACCAGGAGGCCGGCACCGACCGGCTGGCCGACCTGGTCAACAAGGACCCGGTGTTCGAGGTCTGCTTCACCGACCCGAGGCTGCTGGCCTGCGTCGCGCACGTGCTCGGCGACTTCAAGCTCTCCTCGCTCAACAGCCGCGCCGCCCTGCCCGGGGCCGGCCTGCAGGCCCTGCACGCCGAGGGCGGGCCGGCCGGCCCCGGCCCGTACCAGGTGTGCAACTCGATCTGGCTGCTGGACGACTTCACCGAGGAGAACGGGGCGACCCGGGTGGTGCCGGGCTCGCACCGGCGGACCGTTCGGGTCGGGGACGAGCTGCCCGACCCGCTCGCCCCGCACCCCGAGCAGGTCACGCTCACCGCCCCGGCCGGCACGGTCATCGTCTTCAACAGCCACCTGTGGCACGGCGGCAGCCGCAACGGCACCGACCGCCCGCGCCGCGCGCTGCACTCCTATTTCACCCGTCGCGGCAACGGTCAGCAGCTCAACCAGCGCGCGTTCATCCGGCCGGAGACGCTCGCCCGGCTCAGCCCGGCCGCGGCCTACATCCTCGACGTGTAAGGTGTTCCGGTGCGTGTCCTGATCGCAGGCGCCGGGATCGCGGGCCTGACCGCCGCGCTCAGCCTGCACGCCGTCGGCATCGAGGCCCAGCTGGTCGACTCCGCCAGCACGCTCAGGCCGCTCGGGGTCGGCATCAACCTGCTGCCGCACGCGGTCCGCGAGCTGACCGAGCTCGGCCTCGGCCCGCAGCTGGCCGCCATCGGCATCGCCACCTCCGAGCAGGCCCACTTCGACCGGCACGGCAGCCTCATCTGGGGCGAGCCGCGCGGTCGCGGCCTCGGCTACGCGTGGCCGCAGTACTCGGTCCACCGCGGCGAGCTGCAGATGACGCTGCTGGCCGCGGTCCGCGACCGGCTCGGGGCCGATGCGGTGAGAACCGGCGTGTCCGTGACCGGATTCACGGACCGTGACGGCATCGTCGAGGTACTTCTCTCCGATCGGTCGAACGGTCGCGTCGTCCCCTCCACCGCCGATGTCCTCATCGGCGCGGACGGCCTCTACTCGGCGGTCCGCGCGCAGCTGCACCCGGACGAGCCGCCGCCGCGGTGGAGCGGCGTGATGATGTGGCGCGGCACCGCCGAAGGCCCCCCGTTCCTGTCCGGTTCCACCCTCGCCATCACCGGCAGCACCTCGACGGTCAAGTTCGTCGCCTACCCGATCGGCGCCCGCGGCCGCGAGACGGCGCTGATCAACTGGGTGGCGGAGGTGATGGTGGGCGGGGCCGAGCCGCCCAGCCGGCCGGACTGGAATCGCGAGGGCCGGCTGGCCGAGGCGCTGCCGCACTTCAAGGACTGGACGTTCGACTGGCTCGACGTGCCCGCCCTGATGTCCCGCTCGCCCGAGATCCTCGAGTACCCGATGGTGGACCGGGACCCGCTGCCGTCCTGGGGACGGGGCCGGGTGACGCTGGTCGGCGACGCCGCCCACCCGGTGTACCCGATCGGGTCCAACGGCGGCTCGCAGGCGATCATCGACGCGCGGGTGCTGGCCCGCGAGCTGGCCGCGGCGGCGTCGGCGGCCGACGGCCTCGCCGCCTACGAGGCGGAGCGGCTGCCCGCCGTCAACCAGATCGTCCTCGCCACCAGGGACATGCCGGTCGACCAGGTGCTCGACATGGTCAGCGCCCGCGCCCCCGGCGGCTTCGACCGGATCGAGGACGTGCTGACCCCGGCCGAGCTGGCGGCGCTGAAGGACGCCTACCGGTCGACGTCCCTGCAGGACGTCGCCGCGCTCAACGCCCGCCCCTCGTTCCGGCCGGAGCGGGCCGGGTAGGAAACGGTCATGGATAAGAACGCACGCGGATCGGTCCGGGTCGAGCAGGGCGCGAAGCGGGTCCGGGTCTACCTGGCGGGCCGGCTGGTCGCCGACACCAGGCGCCCGTTCCTGGTCTGGGAGATCCCCTACTTCCCGACCTACTACCTGCCGAGCGCGGACGTGCTGGCCAAGCTCACGCCCACCGGCAACACCGAGCACTCGCCGAGCAGGGGCGAGGCCGAGATCCTCGACGTCGGCGTCGAGGGGGCGACCGCGGCGGGCGCCGCCCGGCGGTACCCGGACTCGCCGCTTGAGCCGCTACGCGACCTGGTCCGGTTCACCTGGGCCGAGATGGGCGAGTGGCTGGAGGAGGACGAGCCGGTCTACACCCACCCCCGCGATCCCTACACGCGGGTGGACATCCTCGCCAGCTCCCAGCACGTCCGGGTCGAGATCGACGGCGTCACCGTGGCCGACTCGGTCCGGCCGCACATCCTGTTCGAGACCGGCCTGCCGCCGCGCTACTACCTGCCGCTGCCCGACGTCCGGACCGAGCTGCTCATCCCCTCCGACACCACCAGCCACTGCCCGTACAAGGGCACGGCCGGCTACTGGTCGGTCGACGCCGGCCACGGCGTCCGCCCCGACCTGGTCTGGATCTACCGCACCCCGCTGCCGGAGAGCCAGAAGGTGGCCGGCCTGGCCTGCTTCTACAACGAGAAGGTCGACCTCTACCTGGACGGCCAACTCCAGGACCGCCCCCGGACGCACTTCAGCTGAACAGCGGGCGGGGCCACGCGGCGAGCAGCGCGGTGCTCACATGCCGGAGGGGTTCATCAGCTGGTGGTGCGCGCGGCCCATCCGCTGCGCCATGCCCGGCGCGTCCGTCACCGTGGCGGCGTGCGCCGTCTGCATGGCGGTGTTGAAGGTGGCCGCGATCGCGGTGCCCTGCCCGTTCAGCGTGACCGTGACCGGGTTCGTGAGGCCGAAGTTCTGGCACGCCAGGTTGGTGAAGGACATGTTGAGCCGGTTGGCGAGGAATGTCAGCAGGTTGCTGCCGACGTTCGCCACCGGCGGCTGGCCGGTCTCGAGCAGCGCCTGGTTGGCGGCCAGGAACGGCGTCTGGATGTCGATCATGTTCTGGCAGTACATCTCCGGGCTGCTGCTGCGGTTGTCGGCCGTGTCGATCGGGGCCTGGCCGACCTCGGCCCGGTACATGTCGGTCTTGGCCGCGTCGAACGTGTTGTTCGCGTCGAGCACCATCTCGTCGTTCTCGGGGATCAGGGCCGCGTTGGCCGGCTGGTTCGCGTTCGCGAGCAGCTCGTCAAGCGCCTGCGACGTGGTCGCCATGCCGTTGTTGGCGAGATCGGGCGCCATGTAGGGAGTGCAGCCAAGGACCGGGTCGATGAACGCGTCGAGGAGCGTGTTGTCGCTGCCGTTGAGCAGCAGGGTGGCGCCCTGCAGGTTGCCCGCGTTGGACGCGGTGTCCTGCGCGGTCTGGCCGGTCGCCGGGTTGAGCAGGTACTCGGTGGTCACGTTGTCGGACGGGTCCTGGTCGACCATGTCGAAGTTACGGGTGACCGGGCACGTCTTGCCGGTCCCCATCGCGCCGTCCGTCACCACCATGCTGGCCGACGTGCCGGCCGACGGCACCTTCAGCTTGCCCTCGCGCTCGTCGGCGTAGGCCGCGTTGAAGAAGTTGACGCCGTTGCAGAATGACACCTGCCCGAAGATCGACCCGGTCTGGCCGTTCATGCAGTTGCCTTGCTTGAGCGCGTCAGGCGTGGCGCCAACCTGGAACAGGTCAGTGCCGTTGAACCCGAAGTCGACCGTGACGATCGCGTCGGCCGGGATGGCAGGCACCGAGGGCGCCACGGCCGGGGCGGTGCCCTTGGTGATCACCAGCGGGTCGTAGACCGAGAGCTTGCCGGTGGCCGGGTCCAGGATCGTCGCCTGGACGAAAGCCCCCAGGGCGGGGGCGTTGGACATCTCGCACCCCGACTGGGCCGGGGTCATCCCGGCCGGGCCGGTGAGCAGGTACGGCGTCGCCAGCCCCTGGGCCGTGAGCGGGTTCGCCGGCACGACGATGTCGCAGTTCACGTTGGCCGCGTCGGTGATGATCGCGGCGCCGCCGGTCGCGGCCGGGTTAGCCGACGCGCCGCCGCCGGACGGGTTCGCGGCGGCGGCGGGCGTCGACTGCTGAGCGGAAGGGGTGAGCGAGTCTCCGCCTCGGTTGACCGCGATGACCGCGCCGATCACCAGCGCCAGCACCACCGGGATGGCGAACGGAATCGCCAGCCGAGCAGCGCGGCCGCGGTCCAGGCGACGCCCTGCGGACCGGTGCCTGCTTGCCATCAATCCACCTCCACGCGCGCGGCATCCCCCCAGGGAGGAGGCTAGACCAGGGCCGCCGGCAGATGCTGGCAAATCACGAATATCAATTCCCTATACCGTTAAATCTTGCATAAATCTAGCGTCTTCAATAGCACCGGCGTGTGTATGTTATTACCGCTCGATAGCGCGTGATGACTAGGCGATAGCGCGTCCTAGCCACCCGCCGCCCGGCCAGCGGATTCCGCCGCCGGGTCGCCGAGCGTCCGGCTGATCCCGCGCGCCGCCGTGCTCAGGACCCCGACCACGGTCATCGCCTCGACGCCGACCGGGACGATCGCGGCCAGCGCCGCCACCGTCGCGGCGCGGCCGTCCCGCTCGGCGGGCAGCGCCCACCCGCACCCGCCGGTCCGGCTCGCGGTCGAGCAGCCCGTGCGACTCAAGCTCGGCGATCAGCCGGGACGCGGTCGCCAGGTGCAGCCGGGCACGGCGGGCGATCTGCGATACCGACAGCACCCGCTCGTCCGGGGTGAACGCCTCGAAGATGCGCACCGCCCGGGACAGCACCGATTCACCCGTCGCCGACCTCGCCATGCGCGCGCAGCTACCCGGAGCGGGCCCGACCGAACATGGGGCGCGCTTGACCACGGAGCGCTCCCGGGTGACAGCATAAGGAGAGGCGCAACCCGGGTCCGGGCGACGCAAGGGGGCAGCGATGACAACACCAGGCACGGATTCTCCCCAGTGGACCCTGGTCGATGAGGGCTGGGGTCGCAAGGCGGTGGATTTCGCGACGCTCAGCGAGCCAGGCAACTGCCGCGAGTACGTCACCATGCACCACCGGCTCGGCGTTGACGCCGGGGACCGGCTGCTCGACGTGGCGTGCGGGTCGGGGCTCGCGATCGAGCTGGCCCGCCTCCGGGGCGCCGTCGGTCACGGCCTCGACGCCTCACCCCGGCTGGTCGCGGTGGCCCGGGACCGCAACCCGGGATCCGACATCCGGGTCGGCGACATGCACGCGCTGCCCTGGGACGAAGGTTCGTTCGACGTTGTCACCAGCTTCCGGGGGATCTGGGGGACGACACCGGACGCGGTGGCCGAGCTGTACCGGGTCCTGCGGCCGGGCGGACGGGCCGGGATCACGGTCTGGGGCACATCAAGATCTCCCCCGGCGCGTGGGCGCTGGCGCCGTTCCGCCTCGCGGCGGCGCCGAAGGTTGACAACCAGGCGGCCATGGTGTCGCTCGGACGGCCCGGCGCGGGCGAGCAGCTCCTCGCAGCCCACGGGTTCGCGGACATCGAGCGCATTACGGTGCCGTTCGCGTGGGAGTTCGCCGACCCGCAGACCTACGCGCGGGCGCTGGCCGCCACCGGTCCCGCCTATGAGGCCATCCAGCAGGTCGGCGAGGCCGAATTCCTCCGCGCGGCGGTCGAGCAGGCGGCGGGACGCCAGCGGGACGGCCTGCCGCTGCGGGCGGAGATCAACCTGGTCGGCTACCTGGCCAGCAAGCCCGAAGGAGGGCAGCACCTGTGACCGGCGGCTTCCTCGAGGAACCTGAGGCCTCGGCCCAGGTGCAGGAGCTGTTCGACGAAGACCTCGCCGAAGACGGCTACGTGTCGAACGTGTCCCGGCTGTGGGCGCACCAGCCCGACACCCTCAGGCAGCTGTTCGCGCTGATGTCCGACGCGTTCGGGGCCAGCGGGCTGAGCATCCGCCAGCGCGGGATCCTGGTGACCGCCGCCTCCGCCCTGGGCGACTCCTACTGCTCGCTGGCCTGGGGCGGGAAACTGGCCGCGGCCGCCGACCCGGCCCTGGCGGCGAGCGTGCTGACCGCCGACGACGCCGGGCTGACGGAACAGGAGAAGGCCATCGCCGACTGGGCGCGGACGGTGGCCAGCGACCCCAACGCCACCACCCCGGCCGACATCCAGGCGCTGCGCGACCGCGGGCTCGACGACGGGCAGATCTTCGCCATCACCGCCTTCGTCGCCCTCCGACTGGCCTTCTCCACGGTCAACGACTCCCTGGGAGCGCAGCCCGACGCCGAGCTCGCCCGGTCCCTGCCCGCGGAAGTCCGCGAAGCCGTCACCTACGGCCGGCCGACAGCCCAGCCGTAACCCGACGGCAACTACGCAGCGTGATCATGAAAAGCGGAAACGGGTACCCCGCCCGCTGCCGCGCCCGGGACGCCTGTTGAGATGGACCCATGGCATCGACGACCTCGTTTCCGCTGCTGCGACTCGGCCGTATTCAGCTCGACCCCCGGCTGCGGGCGCTGCAGCCCGCAACCGGCGCATCCGACCTGGTGGTGACCGCCGCCGTTCCCGTCCCGGACGCGCCGGGCCACCTGCAGCCGGCCTGGGAGGTCGCCTGGAATGACGCGGTCAGGCAGGCGGCCGAGCTCGGCGCCGCCGACGAGACCGCGCAGGCGCTGAGCACCGGCTCGGGCGACGCTGAGGAGCACGGCCCCGGCACCCGCGTGGTCGTCGCCGCCCGCGGCCAGGTCCTGCACGAGCAGTGGCTGGGCGGCTCCATCGGCGAGAACTCGGTCACGGTGGGACCGCTGCCGCACCTGGCCGCGGCCGCCTCGGCCGCCGCCGCCCGGCCGGCCTGCGTGGTCGTGGTCGCCGACCGCGACGGCGCCGACGTGATCGCGCACGCCAGCGGCACCGAAGTCGCGGTCGAGCACTACCTGGTGGGCAAGCGCGAGCCCTCCCAGAGCGGCCATGTCCGGGAGAAGCCCCCCGCCGTGCACCACGGCGAGCGGCACCTGACCGGCAGCGAGCCGGAGAGCGGCGGCCAGGCGAACGCGACCGAGGTCGCCGCCCGCATCGACGACGCGGCCGCCAAGGTCGGGGCGCACATCGTGCTCGGCGCCGGCGACCAGCACATCCTCGACGCGGTCAGCGCGCACCTGACCGGGTCGCTGGGGCCGATCGTCACGATCGACGGCAGGCGCACCCGCAGCGGCCGCGACGACCACATGGGCCCCGCCATCGGCGCCGCCCTCGACCAGATCGCCGCCGCCGCCACCGCCGAGATCGGCGACGAGATCGCCGCCAAGGTCGGGGGCGACGACCCAGGGGCGGTCCGCGGCCTCAAGGCGGTCGCCGAGCAGCTAGCCGAGCAGCAGGTCGCGGTGCTGCTGCTGGCGGCCGACATCTCCCGGGAGACGGACCCGAGCAACAGCTACGTCCTCGGCGCCGCGCCGACCGAACTGGTGCCGGCCAACACCGTGACCGGCCTCTCCGTGCCGCTCGAGGACGGGCTGGTGTGGGCCGCCCTGCACCAGGACGCGATCGTGGTGGTCCTGCCCGACCGCGGCGGCCCGCTGGCCGGGGAGCCCGCCGCGGCCCTGCTGCGCCGCGGTCAGCCCCGCGATCGGGAGGGTGGCGGCCGCCCGATCCACCCCCGTTGACGCTGCGCCGGTGACCTCGGTCACGCAGGGGTGGCAGTCATCCGGGGTCCGTTCGACAATCAAAGGTCTTTGAATTCAAGATCTTCTGATCGAACGGACCCTGGTTTCACGCCGTCAGGAACTGATGCGCACCAGGAACAGGTTCGCATGAGTGCCGTGGACGTCACTCGCCTCGATGACCGCCGGGCCGTTGAGCAGCTGATACGCGCCGGGCACGGACAGCGCGGCGGACGTGCCGCCGGTGCCCGGGTTCAGCAGGCCGACCGTCGCCGCCGAGCACGGGAACCCGCTGCAGGGCTGGGCGAGCACCAGCAGCCCGAGCCCGGTGCCGACGATCGAGCCGTCCTTCTGCGGCACCCGCCTGGACGAGACCAGCGCCAGCGTGCTCGCGTTGTAGCTGAGCACGTCAGCCGCGCTGCTGCCGAACGCGAGCAGGTCGACCCGGCCGCCGGCCAGCGCGAGCGGCGCGTCGACCGGCGCCTTGCGGTATTGCACGGCCGACGTCGTCGGGCTGGCGTGGGCGAGGTCGTCGGTCACGCCGTGCACGGTCTCGAAGTACAGCCCGGTGCCGTTGGCGCTCAGGTCACCAGGGAACGCGTCCTTGTCGACCACGTGCACGGCCGAGCTCCCGGTCTGCACCCGGTCGACCTGCGCGTACTCGAAGCCGCTGCCGTCGGTAGCCCAGTCGGTCCACGCCCAGACGGTGCCGCCCACAACGTCAAGACCGGCCGAAGTGACCGGCGCGAAGAGACTGCTGAGGGTCCAGTGCCGCAGCTGGCCGCCGGTGGCGCGACTGTACTCGGTGACCCGCAGCCCGGTCTCCACGAACAGGTCGGAGTCGTTCGCCCCGAGCGCGAGCACCGCGCCGCCCGCGTGCAGCGCGACCACCGGTGCGCGGCTGCCCTCGACGACGTAGACGACCGCGCCGCGGGAGAAGAACACGGCCCCGTTCGGCGCCTCGGTGAACGCGTTGCCATAGAGGCTGGTCGTCGCCCCCAGCGCGATTCTGCTGCCGTGCAGCGCGGAGGCGGCGGTTGATTCCGCGGCGGTTGCCCGGGTGGCGGCCTGGGCGCCGCCCGCGGTCGCCGCCAGCGTCGCCAGCGCGAGCGCGGTGGCCGCGAGCAGGGCCCGGGCCTGGGGTTTAATCGTCATTGATCAATGCTCCCTTGGTCGTCCGATGCGGACTTCAGTCTCGACTAGCCACCCCCGGATGCCGGGCTAAAGCGCCTCCGGGCGTGTCGCGGCGTCGGCGGTCCTTAGGATCGCTGGCATGGACGACGAACAGCAGCTGGCGGCCGACGCCGTGCTCCGGCGGGCGCGGCCCGGGGACGAGGACGGGATCCTGGAGTGCATCCGCGCGCTCGCGACGTACGAGAAGGAGCCCGACGCGGTCGAGACGACCGCCGACGGCCTGCGCGAGGCCTTGTTCGGCCGCTCCCCGTCGGTGTTCGCGCACGTTGTCGCCAGGCGGGAGCGGATTGTCGGGATCGCGGTCTGGTTCCTGAACTACTCCACCTGGACCGGCCGCGGCGGCATCTACCTCGAGGACCTGTTCGTCTACGCCGATGAGCGGGGCCACGGCTACGGCAAGGCGCTGCTGCGGCGGCTGGCGCGGCTCTGCGCCGAGCGCGGCTACCGCCGGCTCGAATGGTCCGTCCTCGACTGGAACCAGCCCGCCATCGGCTTCTACCGCTCGATCGGCGCCGCCGGCATGGACGAGTGGACCGTCCAGCGCCTCAGCGGCGACGCGCTGGCCCGGCTGGCGGCCGGCTGACCGAGCCGGCCCGCCCGGCCCGCCCGGTCTAGCGTTGCTGAGCCTCGGCGATGATCTGCGCGGCTTCCTCGCGGGCACGGGCGATAATCAGCTCCGCCTCTTTCCGGGCGTCGGCGACCGCCTGGTCGGCCGTCTGCTGAGCGAGGGCGAGGACTTGGGCCGCCGTCGTCAGGTCCGGCTCGGCATTACTCCTGCGGCTGCCGCTTCTGAACATCTCTCGCCCTTCTGATCACGCTCAATCGTGCCTCGCCGTCCAGGCGAAGTCCACCCCGGCTCGTTCGGCTCGCGCCAGCCGCCGCTCACCCGGCCGCGCGGTAGCGTGGCGCTGTGGACGCGGCCGCGCGGTAGCGTGGCGCTGTGGACGCGGCCGAGGATAACGTGACGGCGGACGTGGTGCGGGCCTATCGGGCGTTCGCCCGGCTGGAGGCGCACGGCCGGTCGCCCGCCTACGAGGCGCTGGCCTCGGCGGTCGCCGAGGACGCGGGCATCGTGCGCTTCGTAGCGTCGCTGCCGGCCGCCAAGCGCCAGCCGAACCTGCTGTTCGCGGCGGCGCGCTACCTGCTCGGCGCCCCGGCTGGAATCGGCTCCCTGCGGGATCTGGTCCGCGACTCTCCGGCCGAGCTG
>Ga0302326_10012994_pt1 | contig 17672 bp, 17 predicted proteins | sample Palsa_T0_3_FD_202264 | JGI IMG/M metagenome (GOLD analysis project Ga0302326, IMG submission 202264) | Peat permafrost microbial communities from Stordalen Mire near Abisko, Sweden - Palsa_T0_3 | ecosystem: Environmental > Terrestrial > Soil > Palsa > Peat permafrost | place: Sweden: Abisko... | reverse complement strand
ATAGCCGATGCATACCGACCCGTACCCCCCAGAGGCAGTCGGTTTGCGAACTTCGCAATGTTACGTATTTTTCGCCGCTGTGCAAGACCGATGCCACCTAGCCCCGGTCAAACAGCGGACGATCGTGAATCCCAGCGACTAGTCCAGCCACAGATCAAGCTCTTGGCTGCCCTTTTTTACGGGCCTGCGCGGCAGCTAAACCCTAAGAAACGCGCAGCGGCCCGATGAATCTCGCGTAATTGCGCCACCGTTCGGCAACCGCGGACTTCGTGAGCTTGGCGGCACGATGAACGCGGGCCGCAGCTCAGAAGTCCGAGTGCGGGCGCTATTGTCCCGTTTATCCGCTCCACACAAGCGGAAAGAGCGGATGCTCCATGGGGGCGCCTGCCGCCAGAGTTTCGGCGAGCCCGGGAAAATCCGGCGAAGTCTTCCACGCGCGCGGTGCATGCACGATGTCATCGCCAAGGAAGCGCACTGAAAAAACGCGGCGCCGGTTCGGCCCATCCACGCCGGAAGAGGCGTGCAGCGTCAACATGTGAAAGCACACCACGTCCCCAGGCTCAATCGCCCAACCCAGAAGCGCCACATCCGCCGAGCTCAACACCTGCCGCAAACATAGCGCCCCGTCGCGGCCAAAGGCTTCGATATCGCCCGGCGCAACCTTCACACGCTGCCTGCCTTCACAAGCACCATTTTGGCAGGGTCGATGTGCTTCTTGATCGCGCGATTCACATCGTCGAGCGTCAAGGCTTCGATCGCTCGCGGATAATCGTCGAGCCATGAGACTGGATAGCCGCGCAGCACCGCCTGCTGCAGTGCGCTCGCGAGTCCCGCGGTCGTCGCGAGGCTCACCTGATAGGAGCCGACGAGATCTGTCTTGCGCGCCGCAAGTTCCGCGGCCGTGACGCCCTCACTCGACCACTTCAAAAGTTCACGCCGCGTCGACGCGATCCCCTTTTCAAGAAGCGCAGGCGCGAAAGTCGCATTGATTCTCCAGTAGCCATCGGTCAACGCATCCTCACCCATGCCGGCGCCGACGTCGTAGGTCAGGCCTTCCTTGTCGCGCACCGATCCCATCAGGCGGCTCGTGAAGCCGCTGCCAAAGATGGCGCTGCCGACGCGCAGCGCGAGTGCATCCGGATCCCGGTACCGGAGCCCAGTCGGCTCGCCGAGTGCCACCGATACGCTCGCTTTGCCGGGCACGGGGATGGATTCCTCATGCGCCGAGGTCGCGACCGTCGGCGAGGCGGCGTGCAGAAAGTCGCTGCCTCCCGTCCATCCGCCAAAGCCCTTGGCGACATCCGCCGTGAGAGCATGTACATCAAGATCGCCCACGGCGATCAGCGTGAAGTGCGCAGGGCCGTAGTGCTCACGGTGAAAGCGCCGCAGATCCTCGATCTTGGCGTTTTGCACCGCGGCGATCATTTCCTCAGTCGAGGCAGGGCGATTCGGATGCCCCTTGGGATAGATCGCGCGATCAAATGCCTCGCCCGCGCGCGAATTGGTATTTTCCAAGGAGTGCTGCAGGCTGCCAATGGCGGCCTGCTGCGCCTTGGCGAATTCGGCCGGCGCGAAGGCGGGATTGCGCAGCTGGTCGGCAATGAGGCGAATGACGAGCGGCAGATCCTTCCTCAGGCACTTCGCGTGAACTTCAACAAGTTGGATGCCCACGTCGAAGTTGATTTCCGCGCCGACGCTTTCAAGCTCATCCGCAATTTTGAACTGGTCTGCGTTCTTCGTACCGCGATCGAGCATCATCCCCACAAGCGTCGGCACCGCCACGTTGCCCGAGCCTGCGAAGGCGTCACCCGCGGGCAATGAGCCCACGATGGTCACGACATCTTTTACGGCGGTCGGATAGGCGATGAGATCGACGCCTGCAGTCTTGGCGCGCACGATGTGCTGCGCAATCTGCGCCGCGAGAATCGGGGCCGCGAGGGTTGCGCCCGACAATAATAGAAGCCCCGTCGAGAGCATTTTCAGGGAATTCATTTCGCCTCCACGGGCACAAACCAGCCAGTGGTGCTCTGATCGTGTCCCAGATATTTCTTGGCCACGCGCTGCACGTCAGCGGGTGTCACCTTGGCCATCTTGTCGGCGTAGCGTGCATAGAGCGTCCAGTCCCCGACCGCAATCCACTCATTCAATGAACTCGCTACATTCGCCGTACCGTCGCGGCCGTAAGCCTCCGAGGCCTGGTACTGGCGCACGATCCTGTCGACTTCGGCAGCGGTCACACCGCTCGTCTTCACTTTCTCGATCTCGGCAAGAGTGATTTTCTCGACCTCCTCATGGGTCGCGTCCGGAGCGAGTGCCGCCCCCGCGATGAACATACCCGGGTCGCGCAGCCGGTAAGCGCCCGCCTCGGTTCCGAGCGCAAGACTTTTATCGACGAGCAGCGGGTAGAGGCGGCTACTCTTGCCGTCCGAAAGAATCGATCCCAAGACCTCGAGCGCGGGCAGGTCCGCGTCGCGCGCGTCCGGAATCTTGTACGCGATCAGAACACTGCCGAGCTTCCCCGGACGCTCGAGCGTCACACGCCGCGGCCCGGACTGCGGCGGCTCCTCGGTGTACACGACCGGAATCGGCTGCGGCGCGCGCGGGATCTTGCCGTAGTACTTGCTGACAAGCTTCAGCGCCTGCGCGGGATCAACGTCGCCGACAATCGTGACAGTCGCATTGTCGGGCCAATAAAACGTGTCGTAAAAAGCGCGCAGCTTCTCGATCGGCACGTGCTCGATGTCGCTGCGCCAGCCGATGGTGGGGTGATGATAGGGATGCGCGATGAAGACCAGAGCCTGCACTTCCTTCATCAGAGCCGACTCGGGATTATTCTCGCCGCGCTCAAATTCGTTGCGCACTACCGTCATCTCGGCCTGCCGATCCGCCTCGTGCAGCCAAAGCCTGCGCATCCGGTCCGCCTCAATCGCGATGTAGCCCTCCAGATGATCGCGCCCGAGTGTTGCAAAATAGTTGGTGCGATCGAACGAGGTGGTCGCATTGAAGCCCGCACCTACCGCCTCCAAGTACTGTTTGATGCTGTTGCCGGCCGGATCATTGAAACCCTCGCTGCCTTTGAACATCAGGTGCTCGAGGATGTGCGTCGCGCCGGTCGTGCCGATCACTTCGTTGCGCGAGCCCACGTGATAGGTCACCTGGAAGGTGACCACCGGGGCGGAATGATCGGGCTTCACCAGAACCTGCAGGCCATTGACGTCCTGGGTGTATTCGTCGATGCCGGCGAGCGACTTCACATAGCTGAAGCCTGCGACATTGACGGGAAGCGCGCGCGCGCCGGGGCTGCCCAGCACGCAACCGAGGGTCGCCGCATAAGCCATCAGCGAACCGGACACGGCCGGCCATCGGGAATGCTGCATCGGTGTTCCTGTATATAAGATGAGGGTGAGAGGCCTGCTGCCGGTTGCGGGTCGCGCGACGCGGCACCGAGGTCTATGACTGCGACGGGAGGCATAAGTTTATCTATCTGGAACGTGCGCAGCGCGCACAAGATGGCTCGGGTTGTGGAGGGGGTAGGATTCGAACCTACGAAGGCGTAAGCCGGCAGATTTACAGTCTGCTCCCGTTGGCCGCTTGGGTACCCCTCCGCGAAATGAGCCGGGCATTCTGATTTTTGTACCCCCGGCTGTCAATTTGACACCCGCGCCGGCCATAGGCGCAGAGTTACCGCGCTTTCATCCGCCAGCGCCGCAGGGCCACGACCGCCCAGATCGCCTCGACCACACCGAACGGCCACGCGCCCTGGAGAAATCCATACGCTGAGCCCAATGCGCACGACACCGCAAACGCAATAATGAACCAGCGACTGCGCTCTTCGAGCGCATAGCTCACGAGCATCGCGGTCACGGCAAAAAGGCCGAATGCGGTGAGAGGATCCAACCCTTAGTCAGCCGAGTCAGGAGCCCTGCTTGATCAGCCGCGCAGGCTGCCACGCACGAGCTCACCGGCGCGCACCACCGCGCGGCAGGGATTGAAGCCGGACCAATAGCCAAGCTCCTCGATCGATTCGATATCCCAGAGCGCAAAATCCGCGGCGAGACCGGGGACGAGCATGCCGCGCTCGCCCGCAAGTCCAAGAGCCCGCGCCGCATGCCGCGTCACACCGGCAAGCGCCTCTTCCTGCGTCAGCTGGAAGAGCCGCGTCGCCATGGACATCGCCAGCTGCAAAGAGGCGCCCGGCGCGGAGCCGGGGTTGCAATCCGTCGCGATCGCAATCGCCGCTTTCGCGGCGCGCAGCGCCGCGATCGGAGGCCGATGGGTGTCGGCAAGACCGTAAAAGGCTACGGGCAAGAGCACGGCAACCGTGCCGGCCTCCGCAAGCGCCTGCGCCTCCGCGGCCCCTGCATATTCCAAATGATCGCAGGACAACGCGCCGCGGCCGGCCGCAAGACGCGTGCCGCCAATATTACTCAGCTGTTCGGCGTGCATCTTAATGGGGATGCGCAACGCGAGCGCGGCATCAAAGAGACGCTCGGCCTGGCGGACATCAAAGGCGATCCGTTCGCAAAAGATGTCCACCGCATCAATGAGCCCTTCAGCGTGCAATGCCGGTAGCCACTCGCGGGCGATAGTGTCGATGTACTCATCCGCGCGGGATGCGAATTCCGGCGGCAGCGTGTGCGCGGCGAGGAACGTCGTCTTTACCGTCACGGGAAAGCGCTCGCCGAGTTGGCGTGCCGCCCGCAGCATCTTCGCCTCATCCGCAAGAGTGAGTCCGTAGCCGGATTTAATCTCAATCGTCGTCACGCCTTCGGCCATGAGCGCGGTGAGACGCGCAGCTGCACCATTGACCAACTCTTCAAGACTCGCCTGCCGCGTTGCGCGCATCGTGGTGAGGATCCCGCCACCGCGCGCCGCGATTTCGGCATAGCTCGCCCCGCGCAGGCGCTCGGCGTATTCGCGCGCCCGTGTGCCCGCGAAAACTAGGTGCGTGTGACAGTCGATGAGGCCCGGGGTCAGCCAAACGCCCTTAAGATCATGGCGTTCAAGATCCGCGCGGCTGAGCTCGTTCGGCTCCTCCCCTGCCACTCCGATCCAGTCGATGTGGCCATTGCGTACCGCAATCGAGCCATTTTCAATCACGCGCATGCGCGCATCGCAGGTGGCAATACGCGCGTTGTGCCACAGGCTCACGGCGTCGGAATTCAGGCTTTTCGGCACGATCCGCCGATGTTAGCAGCGCCTTGGCGATTCATCGCCTCTGTCGCATACTCTTGCCGGCGTAAAGCCCCGGCGAAGCATAAGAAGGCACTGCCATGATCTACGACAACATTCTCGGCACGATCGGCCGCACGCCAATCGTGCGCCTGCAGCGACTCGCCCCGAAGAACGCGACGATCTACGTCAAGTGCGAGTTCTTCAATCCGGCAAGTTCGGTCAAGGACCGTCTGGCTATCGCCATCATCGAGGACGCGGAAAAAAGCGGAAAGCTCAAGCCCGGTCAGACGGTGGTCGAGGCGACCTCCGGTAACACGGGTATTGCGCTTGCCATGGTGTGCGCGGCCAAGGGGTATCCCTTCGTCGCCACCATGGTCGAGACCTTCTCGATCGAGCGCCGCAAGATCATGCGACTTCTGGGTGCGAAGGTCATTCTGACCCCGGCCGCCGAGCGCGGCACGGGTATGGTGAGGAAGGCCGAGGAGCTCTCGAAGAAGCACGGCTGGTTCCTCGCGCGCCAGTTTGAGAACCCTGCCAATCCCGCCTATCACAGAAATACCACCGGCCCGGAAATCCTCAGCGACTTCGCCGGCCGCCGCCTCGACTTCTTCGTCACCGGGTGGGGCACCGGCGGCACGCTGACGGGCGTCGGCGAGATGATGAAAGTCGCACGACCGGAGGTGAAAATCGTGGTGGCGGAGCCGCAGTCAGCCGCGCTTCTCGAAGGGAAAACCTTCGCGCCGCACAAGATCCAGGGCTGGACGCCGGACTTCATACCGGCCGTTTTGAACCGTAAGGTTGTCGATCGCCTGCTCACAGTGACGGATGCTGAAGCCATCGAGAGTGCGCGCGCGCTTGCGAAGAGCGAAGGCATCTTCTGCGGGATCTCCTCCGGAGCGACCTTCGCGGCTGCGAAGAAGGTCGCCGACGAGGCCCCGGCCGGATCGGTCATTCTTGCCATGCTCCCCGATACGGCCGAGCGCTATCTTTCGACGGCCCTCTTCGAGGGAATCGCCGAAGGCAGCGATCCGGAGCCTTAAGTCATCGCGGCGCTGGGCACTGCGGCGGAGAAGCGGATGGACGCCCGGCGTTACGCAACGCTTCCCGACCCCTTTCCCATGTGGCGCGGCGGCGCTCTGCACGGCGCGCGCATCGCTTACGAGACCTGGGGTGAGCTGAATGCGGCACGCGATAACGCCGTGCTCATCTTCACGGGCCTTTCGCCGCCGGCGCACGCGGCCTCCTCTGCCGCAGACTCGGCCGAGGGGTGGTGGGAGGGAATGGTCGGACCTGGACTTGCCATCGATTCGAAGCGCTTCTTCGTCGTGTGCGTGAATTCCCTCGGCAGTTGCTTCGGCTCGACCGGTCCTGCTTCTGTGAATCCGGCCACGCAGGCGCCGTACCGGCTCGAGTTTCCGGATCTGTCGATCGAAGACATCGCCCGGGCGGGCTTCGAGACGCTGCGCTCGATCGGCGTCGAGCGCGCCTATTCGGTCATCGGCCCTTCCCTGGGGGGCATGGTCGTGCTCGCCTATGCCGCGCAGTTTCCGCGGTCGACGCGCCGGGTCATCAGCATCTCCGGGACTGCCGGCGCCTCGCCGTTCGCCATCGCATTACGTTCCATCCAGCGCGAAGCCATTCTGCGCGACCCGGACTGGCGTGGTGGGGCGTATACGGACGAAAGACCGCCGGCCACCGGAATGCGCATCGCCCGCAAGCTTGGGATGATGACATATCGCTCCGCGGCCGAATGGCGCGAGCGCTTCGGGCGCGCGCCGGTGCCCGAGGAGCTGCGTGAGACCGCGCCCTTCGCGCCGGAATTCGCCATCCAGAGCTATCTGGAGACGCACGCCCGGCGCTTCGTGCGTGCTTTTGATCCGAATTGCTACCTATACATCTCGCGCGCCATGGATCGCTTCGATCTTGCCGCGCATGGCGGCTCGAATCGGGCTGCACTCATGCGCTCGGGCGTCGAGCAGGCGCTCGTCATCGGCGTCGAGTCGGACATGCTGTTCGCCATCGGCGAGCAGTCCGCCCTGGCCGCAAGCTTTTCCGATGCGGGCATCGCGACGCGCTTCGCGCCCCTTCCCTGCATCGAGGGGCATGACTCCTTCCTCATCGACATTGCGACCTTCGGCAAGGAAATCCGCAGTTTTCTCGCACTGTCATAACCGCGTGGCGAAGCATGCCGCGATGCTCCGGGATTCGTGCCGGACGTCACATTCAGAAAATTAAGTCGAGTAGCTCTCGCTGCAGGGTCAACTCGCGTCATACTATGGGCGTTAGGGCATTACAACTAAATAGAACCTACATGGGTAAGGGGTCGACTGTGGAACGCCGCCTGCATACGAGGCACCGTGCACGTACAACTGTTTATATCACTGTGCCTCAAGGCCGCAGAAGGCTTTGCAAGGCAGTGAATCTGAGCGCCACTGGCGTTTTCATCGAGACGACGAATCTCGGTCTGCGCAAAGGCGAGCAAGTCGTGCTCTCCTTCGCGATCGACTTGGGAACGATCACGAAGGTGCACCGGCGCACCGCGGTCGTCGCACACGTCTCGCGAGGCGGTACGGGTCTCTTGATGGAAGCCTATAGCGCCCGCTCTGGCTGATCGGCGCCCGCCGCATCGCATCGAATGTGGATGAGCCCTCGCGATTGATCACCCGAACGGGGGGCTGTCATTGCGGCCAAGTGCGCTTCGAGGTCGACTCGCCCGAGCGAGTGCGCGTTTGGGACTGCAATTGTTCCGTCTGCAGCAAGGTGGGCTTCCTGCATCTCATCGTATCGAAAGTCAACTTCAGGCTTCTTACGGGCGCCGATGCGCTCACCACCTATCAGTTCAATACTGGCACGGCGCGGCATCTCTTCTGCGCCGTGTGCGGCGTCAAGTCCTTCTACGTTCCGCGCTCCCACCCCGACGGCTACAGCGTCAACGCGCGCTGCCTGGATGATGTGGAGATCGCGGATCTTGTGATCGAGCCGGCCGACGGCAGGAACTGGGAAGCTCAATTTGGGGGCGGCGCCAACAAGGCGGGCGGGGATTGATAGAATCCATGCATGGAAGTCCGTGCATGCACTGCCAGCGACATCTCCGCCGTGCAGGCCATCTATGCACACCACGTGCGTACGGGACTCGGCACCTTCGAAGAGGAGCCGCCCACGGTTGCAGAAATGCGGGGGCGTTTCGATGCGATCGTCGCGCGCAGCTTTCCGTTCCTGGTGGCGGAAATTGAAAAGCGCGTGGCGGGCTACGCCTACGCGGGAGCGTTCCGGCCCCGCGCTGCCTACCGGCACACGTGTGAATCGTCGGTGTATGTGGCAGCCGATATGCAGCGCCGCGGCGTCGGACATGCGCTTATGCTGCGATTGATCGCCATCTGCCAGAAGCTCGGGCAGCGCCAAATGCTCGCCGTGATCGGCGACTCTGCCAATCTCGGCTCGATCGGACTGCACGCCGCGCTCGGATTTGAGAGCGTCGGAGTCTTCAAGAGCGTGGGGTTTAAGTTCGGCCGGTGGGTGGACGTGGTGCTCATGCAGCGTGCGCTCTGAGGCCGCGCGAGGACAACGTGGCGCCGTCCGATTCGGCCGCCGACACGGCGGTGCCGTTGGTCGATGTCAGCGCACTCTTCCAGGCGCCATCCGATGAGTGCAAAGCGACGGATGCGGCGATCCTGCAAGCCGCAGTCGATATTGGATTTCTGAGTATTGTCGGGCTGCCGGCGAACGTGCCGATCGGGCGCGCCGCGCGCGCCCGACTGCTGCGCATCTTTGACCTGGATAAGTCCGTATTGCGCGCCCTGTGGCGACGCAAGTTCGCGCCCGAGAATCCGAATGTGTATCGCGGCTGGTTTCCCGTTCAGCCGGGCAATCTCACGAGCAAGGAAGGAATGGATATCGGCGCAGATATCGCGTTCGGGGCCTCGCTCGTGATTCCGGACGACCCACTGCGCGAGAGAACGCCGTTGCCCGCGGAAGGCGCGTTGCCGGGGTGGCGCAGCGCAATCGAGGAGTACTATCGGGCAGTTAATGGCGTCTGCGCCACGCTCATGCAATCCATCGCGCGCAGCCTCGGCCTGGAGGAACACTACTTCGACGACGCGTTTCATTACGGGCTCTCAACATTGCGCCTGCTGCGCTATCCGGTGCGCCTTCCCGAGAAACTCGTCGCATTCGAGGACCCTGAAGTCTGGGTATCCCGTGGCGCTGAACGGCATCCTTTAATCGGGGCGGCACACACCGATTCAGGCTTCATCACCCTATTGGCGCAGGATGAAGTGCCGGGGCTCCAAGCCCGCACCCGGACGGGCAGCTGGGTGGACGTTGCGCCACATGAGCACTCGCTCGTGGTCAACTTTGGTCAAGTGCTCGAGCGCTGGAGTGGGCGACGCATCAAGGCGACCGAGCATCGCGTCGTCGGCATGGGAGAAGAACGGTACTCGATCCCATTCTTCTTCGAAGCGCGCGCGGATGCCGAAATCAGTCCGCTGCCGATGGATGACCCCGAAAGTTTCGACTCTGTTCTATTCGGCGATTACCGCTGGGCCCGTGTCACGAATTTCGTGGAGTTTCGTGGAATGGAAGCGCTGCGCGCGCCGTTGCGCGGCACGAAACCGCATCCCCGCGCAAGCTAGTACACACCGCGCTGTCAGAAGACCGCTCGCATCTGTGGCATGGTCGCGGGGGCCCTCGCCCCACTCAAGTCAAGCGAAACGACTCCTAATCAATAAGAAATCGGGAATGAGGACTGCGATCTCAATGGTCATTACGCCGTGCGAGGTGTTGACATAATCGTCAGCGTCGTGAAGCCTGAGCTACCCTGTAGCATGGCCGTTGCCATCGCTAACAATCAGGGTTCGAATCACGCGTTGACTCGATCCATGACTGCCTGCGAGGTGCTCCCTCATGACGCCGCCGAATCCCGGTAGCACCCGGCGGACGGGCGTTAGGAAGGCCCATTTCCTCAAGATCTCTCATAAGCGTACGCTCTGGAAATTAAGCAGCACGAGTTGCACCAGTGTTTTACTTTCTTGCAGAGACGCACACCCCAGGTATTATGTCGGCATGGAAGCTCTTCGATAGGAACGGGCGCTAGACTCAAGCGTGAAGCTTGAGTTCACCGCAGGATACTCGACGATGGAATAGCTTGATTCCGCCGTGGAGCACGTGGTTCTGGGTGGTCAAGCCGTGCAGAGTTTAAATGCCCGCGACTCTGGAGGACTGTTGGAATTCGAGTTTTGACACGCTTTATGACGCGTGTTATTACGAGTTGGCTTCAGCCCGCATAATAAAGACATGGAAGCGAATCGGTGTGATTCTCGCCGTCTGCACGGCTGTCACGGCGTCCGCATCCGCAGTTAGCGGCTGGGCGCTCTGGCCGAATCCTAATGAAAAGACCGTCTGGGGATGCCTTGCTGCGGCCGCGTGTGTACTCGCAATCTTTAATGCCATTTTGGAAATACCGTGGCGAATTAGCGAAGAAGTCAAGCGGTGCCAATTCTATTCCGCACTGAGATGGGATCTTGAGGCTTTCCGTCATAAATTAACGCTCGACTTCGATCTGCTAAAGGCAGAGCAGCGACTCCATCAGCTCGACAGTAGACTCCGTACCTATATTGCTACCACCCCACCGGACATTTTGTTAAACCGAGCCGCTCGCACGTCCGTGCAGGCCTCAGTGAATATGCAGCTCAAGAAGTTCATTGATGGTTAACCGCCGGCCCGTAAGGCCTGGTCCGCCACACCCGAAGCCCAAGCCAGCACCTTGGCCGGGCCTCAACCCTCGCAAACGTTCCGTGCCGCCGAAACCGTAAAATTGGATTTCGGCAGTAAGGTAAGTCAATTATCGCTCAACGCTCAACGTTCATTTCAGAGCATTGTGGGCTTGTGCTCCGAACGTTTCCCACCGCACGATCAAGCCTCTTCATTCCTGAGTAATCCCTTTTCACGCGCATCCAATATTCGAAACATAGAAGTCCCAGATTCTGGAGTATTCTGGCGGAAAATCGACGTACTATACTATTCTCTGCGTCGCTGCGTCGGCGGGTGATCGGCATTGATTTAGACGCTGCAACTTGGGTCGAAAATACATCCATGTGGACATACTCGGCTTGGCCTCTGATGGGATTGTGCGGTGTGCTGCTTTTGTCGCGCGTTGTCATGATATGGATTCCTGCGCGCGACGAATGGGGGGGGCGCATAGTCGTCTCGACGGCAGTCGTGTGCTTTTGTCTATCTGTTTCCGCGTTTATAGTCCCATTGGAAGTCAAAAAGAGTTTCGATGCAACAGCACGAACTTTGCCAAAAGTGAGGCCTTCACAGAACCAAGTCTTGCTTGAACCACCCGAGCATTCGAAGCGCGACGCCGATGGCTCGACGCGAATTTTCGTCCATGTCACCCCTCTCGAAATGGCAAGCAACTTCGCAGATCGCACCGACAATCAGGCAAACGCGCGCGTGGCTCCTTATCTGCTGAAGTGGATTGCGCTGTCGGGGGTTATACAGAAGACTTCCACAGATGCCGACGGCACCATCACGGTAGAATTGTTTTCCGTGAGGAGAAGGGCCTCCACGGCTCCCGTCGTTCAGTTGAGATTTGCCGGAGAGTGGCGCGAGCAATTAAGCTTGCTCGGAAACGATGACATTGTCAGTGCGGTTTGTCAAATATCAAAAATAGAGTTGACAGCCATAGCGATGGACCGCTGTGAACTCATCGACAAATAGCGTTGAAACAATCACCGGCCGTATGACGAGCCGTGCTTCGTAGAGAAACCCAGTTTGGTCAGTCGTATCGTTGTAGCCTCGTCGCGATATCCCGTGAGTTGGCTCGCGAAACGTGCGCGAATGGCCGCGTCGTCTGGTCTCGGTTCGTGACGGCCAAAGGAATGCCGGCGGATCTGCAGCGGGACTACGCGCCGGCCTCGGACGGCCGTTTTCAGGTGTGTTGCCTCTATTCCCGAGCACCGGGTCCTACGGGAACTGCGCAACCGGCGAAGGCCAACAGTACGGGGGACGCGACAATGAGATTTGAACGATTTATGGGTCCCACAGTTATCCAGGGCTCGCGTCGTCATAGTATTTGCGAGTCATTACTTCGCGATCGCGCATGGATTATCGAACAGGGCGGCCGCCGCCGAAAGACTCTGCGCCCTGACAGAGCTAATGTAAGCGGGCGCCGCGCCGATCAGGGTTCCAGTATAGGTTGCGCTGACGCGGACGATGCATCTGCCTAGCGCGCGCCGCGCTTCAACTACTCTGCAATCATCGGGTTGGCATAATGACAACGGGGAGTAAGGGGTGGCATCGGGTCCCGGTATCGATATTGATCACGTTTACCAAGAATTAGGGAGAGGTGATGAGCGGACAAGATTCCCCCGCCCAGGAGCTCTGCTATGACGTTCCCCGCCTGCTACAGCTCTTCGAGAGCCTGGGTGAAAACTGCGATTTTGGAGTGATCCAGCGGGCGGTCGGACTGGAGCCATTTGGGCTCTTCAGGTTCGCGTTTTGTAGCGCCGCGGGCTTGACTGCGCTGCTGCGCGCTCGCTTCCAACCGCTGGGCGAGCCCGAGGACCTGTGGCTGGATGTTGTGGGACCGCGCCGGGAGTATTGGGTCAAGTCACGTCAGTTCCCAATCGAGGCGCACACGGATAGATTCGCAGATCAGGATGATCCGGAAGTGGCCCGGACCGCACAGATCGAAAGGACACGCTTTCTCAAAACGCACTTGGTCCGTGACTTGGCGCGCGCGCGAAGAATTTTTGTCTTCCGCGGCGCCGCTGCTGATTTGGCAATAATTCAAGATATCGCCGCGCAGCTGCAGACCTACGGACCGAACTGCCTCCTTTGGGTGAGCATTGGCGACCGCGCACGCATTCCAGGCTCTGTCGAACGCATCTCCTCTCACCTGCTGCATGGCTTCCTGAGTCGGTTCGGAACCCATGACGGAAGTGGTCCACGCCCTCCGGTGGAGGAGTGGGTCAGCGTATGCAGCAATGCTTACCGTCTTTGGCGTGGCGCAGATCCGCCCAAGGCCCCTCTGGACAATCTGATCTCGCGTGCCAGCGCCACGGGTTCTTGCCAATGGTTCGGTGACACACCGGCGACTCATGCGCTTGACGAACCCTTGCTCGCTCCGGGCGTCATGCTGGAGCACCGAATTGGAAAGGGCGGGCTAGCATCGGTTTACACTGCACATCTGCCCATCACATCGGGTGGCCCCTTCGCATTCTCGGTCTGGATCAGGATTCCGATGGAGTTTCGCGGCCGGCAGATCGAGGCACTCCTTCCGGGTTTTTCCTCTTTAGCGGGGTGGACTGCAGATCTGAAGTCTCGCGATCGGTGGCAGCGCCTGTGGGTCACAGCCACTCTTCCAGCCGATGCGCGGATCATCTCGTGCGAAATCGTCGCTCAGGGCCGCGTTGGCGCAGTTTTCCATTCCGCGTTTTGGTGTCTGGAGCGCGGAAATCGGCCTTCCGGCCTGGGATTCGCCCTGGGAGAGCGAGGCGCCCTCGTGGCTCCTAGCGTCGGACTCTAAGGGTACGATTCCGCATGCCTGAAGAGCGGCGCGATTGCGTCCCTGCTCGAGAGAATCGGTGCAACGCCCGCTGGCAGCGGCCATGCCACCCCTAGGTGCGGATCATCCCAGCGAATCGCGCGCTCGTGCTCCGGAGCGTAGTAATCCGTGCACTTATAGAGAAAATCGATCGCCTCACTTAACGCGAGATAACCATGCGCAAAGCCCGGCGGCACCCAGAGCATGTGATGGTTGGTCTCGCTCAGTGCGACGCCAACCCACTGCCCAAAGCGTGGCGAGCTGCGCCTCATATCTACGGCGACATCGAAAACCTCGCCGCGAGTGACGCGTATCAGTTTTCCCTGGGGGCACTCAAGCTGAAAATGCAGTCCACGAAGCGTGTACAAAGTCGAATGGCTATGGTTATCCTGGACGAATGGCCCCGTGATTCCGGCCGCCGCGAAATCCTGCTCCTGCCAGGACTCGAAGAAAAATCCTCGCGCATCGCCGAACACGCGTGGCTTGATCAACACAACCTCGGGAAGTCGGGTCGGCTCCAGATCCATCAGAATCGTTCGCGCAGCAAGCCAAGCAAATAGACCCCGTAATCGCTCTTGCACAGCGGCTGCGCTAGCCGTTCGAGCTGTTCCGCGGTGATGAATCCACTGCGATAGGCGATTTCCTCCGGGCAGCACACTTTCCAACCCTGCCGATTCTCGATCGCCTCTATAAACATCGAGGCCTGCAGCAGTGACTCATGGGTACCGGTATCAAGCCAAGCAATCCCCCGGCCAAAGATCTCGACCTGCAACTGCCCGCGTTGAAGATACTTCCGATTCACCTCCGTGATCTCAAGCTCACCGCGCGCCGACGGCGTGAGCGCGGCCGCTACATCCAGCACGTCATTGTCGTAGAAATAAAGTCCCGTCACAGCGTAGTTGGATTTGGGCGCTTGAGGCTTCTCCTCGATGCCGAGCGCCCGCCCCTCGGCATCGAAGTGCACCACGCCGTAGCGATTCGGATCCTTAACGTGATAGGCAAATACCGTCGCGCCCCGGGAGCGGGAACTCGCCCTTTGAAGCTGGTCGGACAACCCCTGACCGTAAAACAGGTTATCGCCGAGCATTAAGGTTACGGAATCCACGCCGACGAATCGCCGGCCAATGATGAATGCCTGTCCGAGACCGTCTGGACTAGGCTGTTCGGCATAGCTCACTGTCAGTCCCCACTGCGTTCCATCACCAAGCAAACGCTGGAACGCCGGCAGATCCACAGGCGTGCTGATCAGCAGTATGTCGCGAATGCCTGCGAGCATTAATGTCGCAAGCGGGTAATACACCATCGGTTTGTCGTAGACGGGCAGCAGTTGCTTGCTAACCGCATAGGTAACAGGATGCAGTCGCGTGCCGGCGCCGCCTGCGAGAATGATCCCTTTGCGCATGTCGACCTAGACTAACTGTAGTCGCGACGGCGTTGCCGTACGTGGCCAACGCTCCGCCTGTAAGCTTCCACACTATGCGGGGTCTAGATCATGAGCAATCGCTCTTGCTCCGACCGTGACTAACGTTATGGCAGTGCCAGAGCCGAAGCAGTGGTCAGCGGCTCGGCTCCAGTGAGCCGGCCAAGCGCAAGCACGAGTTGCGCCCGCGAGACCTCCCAGTTAAGAACCGCCGTAATGCGCGTCTGCGCCGCACTTGCCGCAGCTACCTGGGCAGTCAGCACGTCGAGAATGGTTCCGACACCCGCCTGATACCGTCCGAGGGCGACAGTCTGATTGCTGTCCGCAGTGGCAACCAACGTGGCAGTCGCTGCGAGCTGCTGGATGGCCGAATCGAGCGCGTAATAGCCGTTCCAAACCCCCTGCGACACATTCAGACGCGCCTGCTCGACGTTGGCATCCCGAGTTTCGAGGATGGCCTGCGCCTGGCGAACGCCATAACCGACGCCGAATCCGGTGAAAATAGGCACCGTGAGCGTCACACCCACTTGACTATAATTCTGAAGCGGCACGCCCGAGGTATCGATGCGGTCGTGTCCGCCCGTGAGAGCGATGGATGGCCGGCCGACGGAGCGCGCAACAGTAATATCTGCCTCCGCGGAGGCGCGCTGTGCAAACGCAGCAGCGAGATCGGGTCGCTGCCTCGTCGCCTCGGACATCAGGTCTGCCATGCGTGCCGTAAGAGCAGGCACCTCCGCAGGTACCGGGCCGACTACATCGAGCTTAATTGGCGTGTCTGCGGGTACACCGATGGTCACTGCAAGCGTCCCGACCGAGGTGCTCGCCGTTTGGCCGGCCTGAACGCGCGCAAGCACAGCCTGGTCATACGCGGTCTCGGCCTGCAAGACATCTCCGAGGGTCGCCGCGCCACCTGTCTGCAGCGCCCGCGCGATTTCAACGCTGCGCTTCGCCACATCTTCGGCGATCTTGGCCGCCGCCAGTGCATCCTTGCCGGCCACAACGCCGTAATAGCTCTGGACCACGTTGAATACCGTCTGCTGAATGGTGCTGTCGGCGGTTTTCGCGGCGGCGTCCAACAGGTAACGGGCGCTGCGGATTCGTCCAGTGCGGCCGCCAAAATCATAAATGGTCCAGCTTAAGTTTATCGCGGCGTCATTTGTGTCCTGCGGCGTTGTGTCGATATTCCCTGTGACATCGACGTACTTTCCATAGGTTCGGCTTTCGACGTCCGTAGCGGTAATGGTCGGGAGCCAAGCACTCTCCGCACTGCCGAGCGCCGCCGCCTGCTGGTGAGCCGCGGCCCAGGCGGAACGCAAGGCCGGGTTGCGACACAGGGCTATATCCACTGCTTGCTCAAGCGACAGTGCCGCTATTGGCATTGCGCAATTGCTCCCGAACGGATCAGCCAAACCCTGCGTGCGCTCGCGAAGCGCCGAGCGCGTGCGGAACGCATCCGGCTGGAAGGTATCGGACATCGGATCGGCGGCCGAGGGAAGAGCGAATGCCGCTATCACTGCAACAGCTAGCAGCACTTGGACGCGCCGCGGATTTAGAAGGACGGTTTGCTTAAGGATCATGTCTGCTTAATTGGAGTCGAACGCCACGACTTCCGCTGTGTTCGCTATCTGGTAGATGCGCGGAAGCCGTCTAGCCTTTAAGTATGAACAAGTTATCACGAAGTGAGGGCGGCGGCATTACAAGGAAGGGCCGGGCCCAACGCTCATAACTTAACGCAGCATCTCGAGCGCGCGCCGCTGCAAGGCGTGTCAAGGGCTTGAAGAATGCCACGCCGGCATCAGAGCGCTCACCGGGCCAAGAAAGTGCATGCAAGATGCGATTGCTCCGCATTTGTGCGTTCACGCTGGGTCGCTTCCGATCGCGTAATAAAACCGAAGTAAAAAAGTGGTATTAAATCAGTGACATTTTCGACGAGCGGCAATTTCCAATTTTTTGGCAGACTTGTTGCACTGCATGCGGCCTGTCACGAGATTATGTCGTTAGTCATCAGAGGCCCAGCATCAGCAGCGGGGCGCGGGGAGAGTTTCAGTGGCCACAACTATCAGCATTCCGGGCAGCGGTAAGGTCGACATTACCGTTTTCGGTCGGGGTACCGTGATTGCCGGTAGTGGCAGCGACCGCATTGCCATCGAAGGCGGCGGCAGAATCGTCGTTGGTAGTGGACACGACACCCTGACGCTTCACCATGGTGGCGTAATCGAGCAGTTTGGCGCCGCGGGCCACGACACCATCCACGTCGGTGCCGGCAACTACACAATCTACGAGCAGGGCCAGGCCACCGTAACGGGCGCCTTCGGTGAGGCCACAATCTCTGGTGGCACGATCAAGATCACCCAAGGCGAGGTCGTCAGCGAGAGTGGTCATGTGACGCTGGTCGGAGCCGCCGGTTCCACTCACAGCCAAGGCGGCAAGGGTCATGACAGTCTGACCGGCGCCGGGGCTCACACGACGGTCGCCGGCAGCGGCGGCACCACCCACCATCTTGTCGATTGGATGCTTCACCAGAAGGGG
>Ga0302326_10012993_pt1 | contig 17673 bp, 16 predicted proteins | sample Palsa_T0_3_FD_202264 | JGI IMG/M metagenome (GOLD analysis project Ga0302326, IMG submission 202264) | Peat permafrost microbial communities from Stordalen Mire near Abisko, Sweden - Palsa_T0_3 | ecosystem: Environmental > Terrestrial > Soil > Palsa > Peat permafrost | place: Sweden: Abisko... | reverse complement strand
CGGAGCCCCATGCACAACCAACGAACCGCCATCCAGCAGGTGAACCTCTCGCTCGTCACCGCAGTCGTCTGCATCGCCCTCGGCGCGGTCTCCGCCGCGATGGCGTCATTGAACGTCGCCATCCCTGACCTGGTCCGCAGCACCCACGCCAGCCAGACCCAGCTCGAATGGATCATCGATGCCTACCTGCTGGTGTTCTCGGTCCTGCTGCTCCCGGCCGGAGCTCTCGGCGACCGCTACGGTCGTCGCAAGGCGCTCATCGGCGGGCTCATCGTCTTCGGGACCTAATGAGCTCATCGTCCTACGCGGTCTGATCGGTCTCGGCGCGGCGTTCGTGATGCCGGCCACCTTGTCGACGATCACCGGCACGTACCCACCCGCCGAGCGCACGAAAGCAGTAGGCGTCTGGGCAGCCGTGGCAGGAGGAAGCGCCATCTTGGGGCTGCTGGCCAGCGGGATCCTGCTCCACTGGTTCTCCTGGCAGGCCGCCTTCGCCATCAACGTCGTCCTCGCCGCCATCGCCCTCGCGGGCACCCTCCGCTTCGTCCCCGAGTCCTCCCAGTCGAACGCCCCGGCACTCGACAAAGGCGGGGCACTGCTCGCCACGGTCGCGCTCGTCGCACTGGTCTTCAGCATCATCGAGGCTCCCGACGCCGGCTGGCTCAGCGCCCGCACCCTCGGCGGCCTGGCGGTCGGCCTGGCTGCGCTGGCGGGGTTCGTGCTCTTCGAGCGCCGCCAGCACCACCCCCTGCTGAACCCGCGCCTGTTCTCCGACCGAAAGCTGTCCGCCGGCAGCCTGTCGATCTGTATTCAGTTCTTCGCTTTCTTCGGGTTCACCTTCGTGTCCCTGCAATACCTCGAAGGTATCCGTGGCTACAGCCCGCTCATCGCCGCACTGGCCGTGCTTCCCTTGTCGGCAACGATGATGCCGGCGGCCAGGGTCACGTCCGGGTTGGCGTCGCGCTTCGGCGCCCGTACCGTCTGCGTCACCGGGCTCCTTCTCGTCGCCGCCGGGCTGGTGATCATCTCGTGGGTCGGGACCGACACGTCCTACCTGTTGATGCTGGCTGCACTAGTCCCACTCGGCGTGGGCATGGGCGCGGCCATGACGCCCGCCACGGCCGCCATCACCGAGGCGCTGCCCCAGGCGCAGCAGGGGGTTGGCTCGGCGTTGAACGACCTCTCCCGAGAGGTCGGCGGCGCCCTGGGCACGGCCGTGATCGGCAGCATCGTTACCGCCGTCTACCGCTCCTCACTGCAACTCCCTGGAGCGCCGGCCCCGCTCGTCGACCAGGCACGGGCTTCCTTCGCCGTCGCCATCCACGCCGGAGGATCGACTGGCGCCCACGCCCGCTCCGCCTTCGTCACCGGCATCCACACCGGACTGCTCTACGCAGCAGGCGCAGCCATCCTCGCCGCCATCAGCGTGGCAATCCTGCTCCAGCGCCAGGCCCCGACGCGCCGATCCGTCAGCCATGGCGAGGGGCCGCAGGCGGCCTGCGGCGCGGAGCAAATAGCAACATCCTCCCTTCGCCATCCATCGCACCGATCGATCGGATCGACGACAGATCCGAACGACGTCTCCTCCATAACACAGCCCGTTTCCACCTTTACGACCAATTCAGGACGGTGACTCGATGAGTCCACAGCACGACACCTCTCCTTCGATGCCCGACCTTGGCGGCAATGAGTTCGAACCTCTGGCTGCCCTGTGCCAAGAGATACCGCCGCAACGTCACGCGGAACCATCGGTTAAAGCCCGAAGGACGCTTCTGGTGACGCTACGCATGGCGGCTCGATCTCAGCTTGCGGCCATGCCACAGCCGATATGGCCGGGGAGGGAAGCGAAAGGTGCGCCACCCGAGCGCCGGCCGGTGTGGGCGTAGTCCTTAGGAGTTACGCGAGAGAGGTAAGACCACCATGGGGATGGACGACATCAGTCCGCTTGACTCTTACGGTTTCATCAGGTCGAACAGCGTGCGCATCGGGCGCTGGCTGTCGGAAAACCAAGGAGATAGCCATGACCCCCATCGCTGGGCTCATCATTGCCATCATTGCCGGTCTGATGGTGGCGAACGGACGCCGGTCGGCGTCTGTTGTCCTCGTTCCGTGGCTGGTGGTGCTGGCCTACCAATCGCGGTACATCGCCTCGGGGCGAGCGATCAGCCCGCCAAGAACGGTGACCCAGTTTCCCGGCGCAATCGGATACTGGTTGGTCCAGGTGATCATCTTGGCGCCGGCCCTTGGCATCGCGGCCCAACTCGGTGCCTCGGGGCAGCGCCGTCATCCGGTTAGTGCCGCGGCCCTCGCCCGGCGGGCGTGGCTGGCCTCGGCGTTTAGCGTTGCCGCTGCGGTCATCGTCATCGTGTTCGGGTTCGTCCTGTTTCCCCATGAGGGCGGAACGGTCGCTGCCGGCCATCACAGCTCCAATGGCAGCCCACCCCCGATCGGGATGGTGGGGATCGTCGGGTCGTTCCTCGGTTGCGCGGCCCTCGGGGTCAGGGCGCTCGTGTGGAGGCGCACCGACAGGCGCGCCGCGTCGGTGGCTCCGGTGCGTGAGACGGCGACGGCGGCAGCCCGCCGCTAGGCGTGCGGAACTCGAGTCCTCGAACCGGCGCAACCCGACATTGCGACAACCTCTGAACCCCGACAGACTTTCCACGACATCCAGAAAGGGATTGATCCATGAACCGACGGTCGACCATGAGATGGATCAGTGGCCCGTTGTTCGGCGCGCAGGATCTGGGCCTCGGAGATATCGCTCTGGCCGGCCTGCTGAGTCTCTTCGGCATCTGGCTGGTCACCGGCCACAACTCCAGGCATCTCGACGGCGGGTGGACGGCGGCGTTGGCGGTGCTGGTAATGACGGTTCCGGTGGTCTTCGCCCGCCGGCAGCCTCTCCTGGCGGCCGGCACCCTCGCAGCGGCTGCCGGGCTCAACTGGTTGGCCATCGGGCATCTCGTCCGCTGTGGCGCCACCCTGCCGGCGGTGTTCTACGTGTCGTTTACGATCGGCAGCCGATGCAAGCGACGCCAGGTGGTGTTCGGCGAGGCCCTCCTGGCCGTCGCCATTCTGTTCCAGGGCGCGTCGGATCCCCAGCTCGGCAGTCCAGCGGTCGCCGTGATCATGGTCCCTCTCACCCTTGTCTTCATGGGATCCGGCCAGCTGCTGCGGGCCCGCAATGCGACCGTCGACGCGCTTGGGGTGCGCACAGCCGAACTGCGGGCGCAACGCGAGCAGAACGCCAAGTTGGCGGTGGAGGCCGATCGGGCCCGTATCGGTGGCGACCTGGATAGGTTCCTGCGTGATCGCGTGGCAGACATCGCGACCACCGCGGCCGCGGGTCGGGCCACGTTGGACCTCGACCCCGATCAGGCTCGGGACGCGTTCGCGTCGATTCAATCGACGGGTCGCGAGACGTTGACGCACTTGCGAGAGGTAGTCGCCAACCTGCGAGACCAGGCGCCCACCGAACCGCAACCTGTTCTGGCCCAACTCGACCGCCTGCTCAGCCAGGCCCACCTGGACGACGCCCGCCTGGCGGTCAGGGGTGACCCTCGTATGCTCCCGCCCGGTCTGGATCTTTCGAGTTACCGCATTGTCGAGCACCTTCTCCTAACCCTGGAGCGCGAACCCACGGCGGCGATCACTGTCGAGGTGGTGTTTGGCCTGGACTCTTTGGAGCTCAAGGTTGTCGGTCCCGGAGCACGCCCAGGCGACACCCGGGCGGCCCTGGCGGCCGCCACCGAGCGAGCCGAACTCCACGGCGGGACGCTGCGCTCCACGAGCAGCGAAGGTCGTCGCGAGACGATCGTGCTCCTGCCACTAGCTGCGGGACGGGTTTGACCGGGTGAAGGACTGGCGGCTGTTCGGCGTCGTTCCGCCCGACCCCATAGTAGGCGCCGGGTTGGCGCTGGCGGCGACCTGCTTCCTGGCCCATGCGCGGCAACTCGGCCAGTTGCCGGCATCGCTGTGCGTCATCGCCTTCTGTGGGCTGGTCGCCATCCGCCGACGGCGGCCGGTGTCTGTCGCCTTATTGGCTGGTGCCTTGATCGCGCTACCAGCGTTCACCCACAACCTGGCGACCGTCGACGACAACCGCGCCTTCATCCCGATATGGGCGTCGGTCTTCCTGTACTCCTATACCCTCGGTTCGGGCAGCTCGCTCGTACCTTCGATCCTCGGGCTGGCCGGACTGATCGCCGGTGTTAACCTGAGCGGCGGGCCGTTCAATCCGGTGCCCGAGATGTTGACCTTAGGTCCTTGGCTGGCCGGTCTCATGGTCGCCTCGCGACAGCGCGCCTCCATCGCGCTGGGAGAGCGGGCCAAGGAGCTAGAGGACGAACGAGAGGTATTCGCCCGGGAATCGGTGCGCTACGAACGCGCCCGCATAGCCCGCGAGCTGCACGACATCGTGGCGCACAGCGTAAGCCTCATGGTCGTGCAAGCCAACGCCGGAGAGCGCCTAGCCACAGTGGATCGGGAGGGCGCCGCCGAAGCCTTCGCTTCCATCGGCGACGCCGCCCTCCAAGCCGACGACGAGATCGGCCGTCTGGTTGAAATGCTTGGAGACTCCTCGCCGGCCTCGCCATCGGCTGGGCTTCGCATCGTCGAGGAGCTCGTTAGTCGGGTCCAGGCATCCGGCCTGGACATCTCCTGCCAGATGAGCGGCGACATCAACGACCTCACAGCCGAGGGCACCGACGGGGCCTACCGTTTGGTGCAAGAAGCGATTACCAACGCCATGAAACATGCCCCTGGTGCACCACTAGGGATTTCCGTGCAAGGCCACACCGATGAGCTCGAGGTCCGGGTGGCGAATGGACCGGCGCGTCACGCCTCTTCCGGGCTGGAGAAGTCGGGCGGCAACCACGGTTTGGCCGGCATGCGCGAGCGCATCGTGCAGTGCGGTGGATCCTTCGAAGCCGGCGTGACGGCGGTCGGTGGATGGCAGGTGACAGCACGCATACCTCGTCATCCTCGACCCGGAAGAATCCGAAGTTCCCAACTGGGCATCCGGGGCGAAGGAGCAGCGACTGTGCCCCGCGTTCCGTGAGAGAGGATCAACGAACCCCGGCGTCGCCTAGGACACGAGAGGGAATCTCTATCCTGGTCGTCGATGACCAACGCTTAGTGCGAGCCGGGTTCGGTGTCATCTTGCGAACCGAACCGGGCATCACCGTCGTGGGGGAGGCCGGCGGCGGGGAAGAGGCGATAGAGCTAACTCGTCGACTGTGTCCATCCGTGGTGCTCATGGATATCCGCATGCCGGTGATGGACGGGCTGGCGGCCGCAAGGGTGATCCTGGCCGAGACGGCCAGTCGAGTCCTCATGCTGACCACGTTCGACTCCGACGAGTACGTCTACGCGGCGTTGCGGGCGGGGGCGAGTGGGTTCCTACTGAAGGACGCGCCGAGCGAGCAGCTGGTCGCCGCGGTTCGCAGTGTAGCGGCCGGAGACGCCCTCATCGATCCCGCGATCACCCGGCGTCTGATCGAAAGGTTCGTTCAGGCGAGCCGTCCGAGTTCTATGGACCCTCCACAGGTCAAAGACCTGACGCCGCGCGAGCGAGAAGTTCTGCGTCAGGTTGCTCATGGACTTTCCAACGCCGAGATCGCTGATCGCCTCTTCGTGGAGGAAAACACGGTCAAAACCCATGTGAGTCGGATTCTCATGAAGCTCCACCTACGTGATCGCGTGCAAGCCGTCGTGCTTGCTTACGAGAGCGGTTTTGTCGACCGGTCCGGACTATGAGGGCGGCCCCAGTTACCACAGTGGCCAACAGCGGTTCGACGACTGCAAGACCGTGTCGGCGCAACTGCGGTGCCTCCAGCCTCGGCCCTTGCCCAGGCTGCAACCTCCAGCCGACAAAGCCGAATGATCGGGTCCGTCCGCGTCCCCAGGACGGCTCAGGCTCCCTGGCGCCGAGCTGGGTTGGTGAGCCGAGGACGTTGACACCGGGACTCGGGACCCGAGTCCCGAGTCCCGAGATTGCGTAGGGCAAGACAGCCAGCGGCGTTAGCCCATGCACCGGATTGACCAGCACTTCCTCGGCGATGCCCCATGCACCAGCAATGGACGAGTCCTAAACTGCATACGCACGAGAAGTTCAGTTACGAGATCTACTGATCACTCTCGAACGAACGTCGAAAGAGGCCAGCCGCCAACCTGCGATTTCGTCATACTCGTAACTGGACGGTCGCCCGTTCATACATCGTGGCGGGGCCACTGGCGCATTCCGAGCCGCCCGGTCCTCCGGAGGCGCAAAGACGCTGGTAGTGGCGCCGTGCATATGCAGCCGCCTGGACGCTGCACTGCTCAATATCACCCGTCCCTGGCCGGGGTCCCCAGAAACCCTACCGAGGAGGGACGGCAACCCATACCTTCGGGTTTCAACCCGAAGGTTCATCAAGGTGTAGGAGTTTCTCGGGACTTACCTGCGGGAGGCCGATATTGAGCAGGCGCCTGCCCTATGCAGCCCATGGTCACGACGCCGTGACCAGCAGCTCATCGAGTTTGTAACCCGACGGGTGCGCTATGGCTCTGAACCCCGCCACCAAGTCCGAGTGAGCGGGGCGCAAGGCTCAGGTCCGACCTGGGCCTTTTTGCTGTCCGGAATCCGCCGGTCGAACTCCGAGCGTGTTCGTCTGTCAGCGAGTGCGAAATCGTGCCCAGGTGGCGCGCATGGTTGCCCTCGGTTCTTCGTCGAGCGTGATCTCCGACGTGACGACGATCCGTGACGGGTCGGCCGTTTCGGGCCATGCAGTGAGCCGTACCGCCGGTCCGAGAGGTGTTGGACGGTGGAACGTCACGTCGAATGACGCGGTGACGAACGGCACTGGCCTGCCGCTCGCATCGGTCCAGCCCCGTTCGACAACCTCCCGGAATACGGCGGCAGCGCCGTGGCAATCCAAGATGGTCGCACTGATCCCTCCGTTGAGGAAGCCGAACCCGTTGTCGTGCTCCGGGCGAGGCGTGAACTCGCCCACCGTGACATTGCCGTGTCGGTAGCTCTGCAGATGGAATCCATGCGGATTGGCGTGGCCGCATCCAAAGCAGGTGAGGTCGGGGTACAGCGACTCCTGGATGCTGAGCGTCTCTGGGTTGATCATGGGATCACCTCCATCTGCGAAGTCAGCCGCGCTCGAAGTTCGCCGACAGCGGCAATCGAGCTCTGGAGGTCGTTTGCGCAGGGGATCACGTTGAAGCGTGAGCATCCGGCCTCGATGTACGGAATCAGGAACTCGGCGACCTGCTCGGGGGTGCCACTGGGTGAGTAGCGCTCGAACGGCTCGAATGGCATCTGGTAGAACGCCTCCATCTGCGTGGCGAGCAGTTGGCGGGCCTTCTCATGCCTCGGCGCAAACCCGCACCAGACGTTGAGGGCGTGCTCGAAGCCGCCGACATGTCGGCCTGATTGGGCGGCGTCCATGGCGATGTGATCGCAGACGTCTTTGTATCGCCGGGGGGAGACCCAGATTCCGAGCCAGCCGTCGCCGAACTGGGCGGCGCGGTGCATCGCCGCATCGGAGCGCCCGCCCACGATCAGGGGAACTCGTGGCGATGGAGGGGGTGAGACGATGGCTTCCTTGAGGGAGAAATGCTCCCCGCTGAAGCTCACCGGAGACCCGTCCGCCAAGGCCCGCAGAATCTCAAGGGATTCGTCCATCCGGCATCCTCGAGTGTGCGGGTCGACCCCGCAGACCTCGATCTCGTGTCGATCTTCGCCTCCGATTCCCACGCCGAGAGTGAGTCGACCCGGTGCCAACTGGGCCAACGTGGCGAGTTGTCGGGCCACCGGGACCGGGTGGCGGAGCGGGAGTAAGTAAAGCGCGACGTAGACCGGAAGCCTCGCTTGTGCGGCCAGCAAGGTACTGGCGGTGATGAGTCCGTCGGACCCTGCACCAACGAAGAAGCTGACATGATCACCGACGCACAGGTGGTCGACCGGCGCATCGGCAATCAGCGGCAGCGCTGCTTCCAGCGGCTCCGGGTGGCCTGAACCACCGGTGAGCTGCGTGAGAGTGGGGAAGAATCCGACCCGCACACTAGGCATCACTCGCACCTGCAGCCTTCGTGGCCACACCGCTGAGGAGCGGACGGACGATCGGGGGCATGGCCCGCCAACCTGCTTCGTGCATTTCCTCAATCTCCAGCCCTGACGATCGGACGAGTTCGCCGGTGGCTCGATTGCACCGGCAGCCTTCGGCGAACCGCTGCCATGGCCCGGCAAGGCGGTCCTGCCAATGGGCGAGCCGAGGCGACCCAGATCGGACGTGTTCGAGGAAGAGGAGTTTCCCGCCTGGACGAAGCACACGTTTGATCTCCTGCAACGCCACATCGGGGGCGTCGACGGTGCAGAGAACGAAGGTCGAGATCACGGTGTCGACCGACTCGTCCTCGAACGGCAGGCATTCTCCCGATGCATCGAGAACCCGTGACGAACGCTGCTCTCGCCTGAGTCTGCGGGCCAGGCGCCTGCGCATAGCTGCCTCTGGTTCGGTCAGGATCAGCTCGTCGAGCGTCTCTGAGTAGAAACGCAGGTTCAGGCCTGTCCCGCTGCCGAGTTCGACTGTCGTCCCGCTCGCTCGGGTGAGTAGCCCTTGTCGGAGAGCGCCCACCCCGGCCTTCTCGCCGGCCCACAAGAACGGGTCATACAGGACCGCGAATGCCCGCGCCCAGAGACCTGCATCCCTGGATCCCGACGTTGCTGAGCTGCCAATCTGCATGCTGCCACTCTGAGCGGACACCGGTTGTTGGCGCATCGCCCGTTTGGGCCATTGTCCAAAGATGGCCCCATGGGGCCAGTGGCTACAACAAGCCCAGACGACTCGCTTCGGCCACCGCAGCCGTTCGGGAACTCTGCCCGAGTTTGTGGCGGATGTTCGCCACGTGTCGCTTCACCGTGTGCTGGCTGAGCACCAGTTGCTGGGCAATCTCGCCATCGGTCAACCCGTTGGCAACGAGCAGCAGCACCTCGCGCTCACGGCCCGAAAGCAACGCGTCCGCTGGCTCACCATCGACTCTGATTGCTTCGCTCGGCGCAAGGAATGACCGCAGCGCCCTGGCCACTGACCCACCGTCTCCGGCCCACGGCAGGTGGGCCCGGCCGTCGAGCGGTATCAGCCTGGCGCTCCGAATCCCTGCCGCAAGGGCTCGACCCTGCTCGTACGGGATGGACCGATCGCCACGCCGGTGGACCACGATGGTCGGTGCCTCGACGCGCTCGAGCTCGCTGCGAACGTCGTTCCGGTAGATCATCTCCAACAGCGCCACCGCCGTGTCGGCAGTTGCGGATTCACGTTGCAGGCGTCCGAAGCGTTCCAGGTCTGAGCCGTCGGCCTCGCCCAAGAAGATCTCAGCCAGCACACGAGACCCAAGCCCCCAATGTGAACGAACGGTGGCGACAATCGCATCGCGTACCTCTGGAGACGCGATCGACGGTCCGTGGGCATAGGCACCGTAGAGAAGCAGACGATCCACTCGCTCCGGGAAACGGGCGGCGAAGCTGACCGCCGTGCAGCCGCCGGACGAGCCCCCCATTAACGTGGCTTGGTTCAGGTTCAACTCGTCGAAGACCGCCGACAGCAACCCGACCTCATTGTCCAGCGTCAGTTCATGGGGGCTTATCTCCCGGTCGGACATCCCGACACCGGGTCGGTCGTAGAGCACCATAGCGTGGCCCGCGCCGACCAAGTCCCAGTATGACCGGAACGCCTGATCCCGCCGATCCAACTCAAGATGGCTGACCCACCACGCCGGTGCCACCAGCGGTGGGCCGTCTCCGATAACCGCATAGGCAATACGTCGACCCTCGAAGCTCATGAAGCGGATCGCGAGGTCGTGTCCTGACATCGTCACAAGCGTAATGACGCCCTTGGAAACCTACCAGTGACCATGCCCCGCCGTCGTGACCGGCCGAGGCAATGTTGGAGGACGGCCGTCGGGTTCCAACCCGACATTACCGCTGCTCACCCACCTTGCACTATGCAACCATGGCGCTGCACTACTCAGTATCCTCGCTTCCACGCTGACGTCCCGAGAATCCCGCTTGGCACTTCGATACTGGCAGACCTTCGGGCTTTGGCACGATCCGGGCATTGGCGGACGGGCTCGCCGGCCGCGAAACAGTTCCCGTGGAGGCCGTTGGGCACTCGTTGAGGTATGAGCACCTCTGAGATTGGCGGCGAGGTTGATCGCCAAAGGTCAGCGCGATCCAAGCCGCCTTCAACAATCGGCTACGTTCCCTCGCCGGCAGTGATGATGTCGATACGGGAGACGCTTTGCGACGCCTGATGGATTCCGGCGTCGAGGTCGCTGACGAGTGCGGCAACCTCGTCGGCGCGCAGTGAGGGGCGGACGCTGATGCGAGCCAGGATCCAGACCTGGTCAGGACCGAGAAAGGTGACCAGCAACTGATGCACGGCGGTTACCTCAGGGCGAGCGAGGAGGAAGTCCCGTACTTGTTGCTGTTGTGCGAGTGGCACGGGCTGTCCGAGAAGAAAGTCGTGGTTGCGGCGGACCATTCTGAGACTGATCCGTACGAGCAGCAGGCCGACAACGACCGCCGCTATTCCCTGAGGAACTGAAGAGCCCGTACCCTGGCTGATGGCCAGGCCGGCGAAGGCGGCCAGGTCCCCGGCGATCGACACCGAGTCCTCGTTGAACACTCCCCGCAGCATCGGATCGGAGGTGAGGGCGGCGTGCGCGAGCACGCCTCGACGATTACGGCGCGCCCCCTCGACCATCTGGCGCACGGACTGGCGAAACGAGACAAGATCGAAGACGGTAGAGACCGCGAGCACGACGTAGGCCAACAGGAACGACGACGTGGCCACCGGGTGGATCAGGCTGTTGATCCCCTCCCGCAGCGAGAAGGCGGCGCCCGCCAGGAACGCCCCCAAGGCGGCGAGGAGCGCCCAGAAGTAGGCCTCGCGCCCATAGCCGAACGGGTGCTCGTCATCGGGTGCTCGGTGGCTGCGAAGCTGAGCGACCAGGAGGAACAGGTCGTTGGCGAAGTCGGCAAACGAATGGGAGGCCTCGGCGGTCATGGCCGGCGAACCGGTGACGATCGCGGCAAAGAGCTTCGCGATCGCCACCCCAAGGCCAGCCGCGAGCGCAACGACGACCGTCCGTGAGGTTTCGCTCGGCATGTCGGCTCAGGTCCCAGTGTCCATTCGTCGGGGTGCTCGATCCTGGAGCAGGGTCACTACAGCTTGGTCGGCCAGCCACCGCTCGGCTCGTTCATAGGACCAGTGATTGTCCTCGTGGAGCGTGAAGTAGGACGCATAGCCGAAGAAGAACCACAGCACGTCGACTACCTCGGCCATCTCTACGCCCGGGCGGAGTTCGCCGAGTCCCACCAGTCGCTCGGCGATCGAGGAGATGCAGTCTCTGTAGTAGTCGGTCGCCCCTCGCTCCTGTTCGGCGATCGCCTCGTCGTGAGGGGCCGTGGCGAGCATGACTCGGATCACGTCCACGTACGCCTCGCGCATGGTCCGGCTGGCCGAGGCCAGTTCTCGGATGATGGCCTCGGAATCGGACACCCGGTCGATGTTGCTCAGCGTCTCGACGACGATCGGGTCACCCGTCCAGGTGTCGATCAAGGTGCTGAGCAAGGCCTGCTTTCCACCGGCCACGGCGTAGACGGTGGCCGGAGCCACCCGGGCCTCGGCGGCGATGTCCTCCACCCGGGTCGAGAAGTAGCCGCGTTCGGCGAAGAGCTTGCGGGCCGCGTCCACGATGGCTCGACGGGTCGCCTCCGCATACTCCTGGCGGCGCGACGGCTTGGCATCAGACATCAACAGCTCACCCTACCCGTTGACAGACCTCGACTCATATCACTAGAGTCTGACTCTGACAACATGAGAGTAGCTCCGGTAGATCACTGGGGGTCTAATGAGGTCGCAGTGGCATCGCTTTTATGTCGCAGAGGTGGCGGCGCCGCCCACGGTGCTCTTCGACCTGGTCGCCGACATGCCCAGCTACGGGCATTGGCTTCCCGGATCTGCCCAGTTCGGAGAGACCACGGACGTCGAGCCCTATCCCGTAAAGCTCGGGACCCGCTACCACGACGGCAAGCCTGATCGACCTGGGAATGCATGGTGGGGGACCGTCACCGGTTTCCAGCCTCCCGGCGCGATCGACTTCCACCACACCATCGAGGTAAAGCCCCTGCGGGCAACTGTCGACGTCCACATTCACTACTCCTTCGAGTCACCCAGCCCGGACAAACGAAGAACCTCGGTGGGCCGCTGGCTCGTCCTCGACGTCATCATGCCCTGGTGCCTTCGCCCGCTGCGCCGCCTGGTGACCTCCAGGTTCGACCAAGAGAACCTTCGGACCATGGCGGCGATCAAGCAGCACGCCGAGGCCAACCTGAGCGAGCGGTCGGAGGTGAATCACGATTCCGCCCAACAGAGCTGAGCCCCCGTGCCACCTATTTCCGGTGCTCTCCTGTCGATTCGGAGGACGGGGGAATGCGGTGGTCGATGCCTGGTTATTCGCTCGGCGATTTGAGGTGCTTCTCTAACCAGTAGTCCGCGTAGGGGTTGTCATTGAAGGCGACCACCTCGCTGTAGCCGGTCTGGCGGTACATGGCGATGGCTTCATGAAGCGACCTGTTCGTGTCCAGGCGAGCCGTGTGGCTCCCGAGTTGCGCAGCCCGGGGTCTCCAACTCACCGAGAAGCCTCCGACCAAGACCCAGGCCGCGCACGCTCCCGTCGACCCAGAGGCGCTTGATCTCGGCCCATCCCTCGCTGTGAAAGCGGAGCACTCCGCAACCGACGGCCGTCTTGCCGAGCGTCGCCACGAGCAACAGTCCGGCAGGCGGTCGCATCTCACCCGGCTCAAGCGAATCGCCTGTTGCGGCGTCAAAGCCCGCTGGGAATCGTCGATCCAGCTCGGCGTAGTAGGCGCTCAAGCACAGGCGGGCGTCGGACTGATCAGGATCCACTTGGCTGATCTCGACCGCCGACGCGGTGAGGAGCCTGTCGACCTCCGCCATCGCGGTGACGAGACGCTCCTGTTGAGCCGGGGCCAGCGTTGACAGCATGGATTTGGCCAAGGCATCGCTGCGCTGATCCAGCATTGCGAGCTCGGCTCCACCTCTCTTGGTCAGTCGGACGTTCCGCACGCGCCGGTCATCGTCGCTGGGGGTCAGGGCAGTCAGCCCGGCGCCCTCGAGGGACCGGAGCAGCCGACTGAGGTAGCCGGAATCCAAGTCCAACCGGGCCCGCAAGAGACGGACGTCGCACCCTCGTTCACCGATCTCCCACAAAACCCTGGCCTCGCCAAGAGGTCTGGAGCGACCCAAGTAGTGCTCGTTGAGCGCACCGACACGCTGCGTCACCGCCCGGTTGAACGATCGGACCGCCTTGATCATTGCTTCGTCGATGGCAACCACAATCTCTGACTTTAGTCAGAGATTGCCTCCGGGAGACGACAGGAGACACCGACTTCCCGACGGCCGACGCGGGTGTCCGGTTCTCCGCAAGCCAAACCGTCACCGGACACCAGGTGAACCGGCTGCTGGACACATGAGCAGGTGTGAACTCGAAAGTGTCTGCAGCACCCGCCCGTTGACAATTTCGGAACAGGGGCGTCAATCGGGACAGTCAACAAGGCTTGACCTTGCGTCCCACCAGTGAACGCGGCCCAGAGGTTGAGCAGGGCAGGTGCATAGGGCATACCCCGTGCAGCCCTATGCATCGTCACCTCAACCGAAGACTCGACCTCGAAGCGCCAGCGTACGGGCCGCGTGCGCGGCGCCACACTGCATGGTGCTGCATAGGGCAAGGCTGAGCAGGTCCCGAGAAAAAGCCCCGAGAAATCCCGATCTTCGACCTCGACGCGAACGCGAAAACGCTGGTCGGTCGCCTGTGCCCTATGCACGAGACGCACCGACCGGCGTTTCAATGGTATAGTTTGGTTTGGGGTGGTGGCGGGGGTTGGATTTGAACCAACGACCTTCGGGTTATGAGTGGTCCGAGGCCCATCGGGTCTGTCCGTCCTGGTGCGCGTTGGTGCACGTCAACGCAGATTTTTCGCTGTCGTCCATCTCGTCGGGCAGGATCGGCTGACCTTCGGGTTAGCCGCCCGACGGGCTTGAGGTGGGATACTCAAAGCGCGCACGCGCTATCGGGGCCGGCGGATGGTGCTCCGAGACGGCGGAGGCGACGCGGTCGTCGGGTCGTTGGGCCAGGGGTGTTTGGGGTAGCGCCCGGCCATTTCTCGCCGGACTTGCGCCCAGGATCCGGTCCAGAATCCTGGCAGGTCGGCGGTGACCTGGATTGGGCGGCCGGCCGGCGAGAGCAGTTCGAGGGTGACGGGCACCCGGCCGCCGGCGACCCCGGGTTGGGTCGTGATGCCGAACAGGTGCTGCACTCGGACCGAGGCTCGGGGCCGGTCGCCGCTGTAGTCGATCGGCGCGCTGCGCCCGGCGGGCAGGTCGAGGGCGGACGGCACGAGGAAGTCGAGCTCGGCCCGCCGCCGGCCGAGCGCGGCCCGGATAGCCGCCGACGGGTCGACCCGAGCCAGGTCGGAGCGGCCGCGAGCTCCTGCCAGGCGAGGAGTCAGCCATTCCTCGGCTCGGTCCGCGAGCGCGCCGTCGGATACGTCTGGCCAATCGTCGCCCAGCACTTGGCGGGCCCACCGTGCCCGCCGTTGCAGGGACCGCACTGCGGGCGTCCATTTCAGGATGGTCAGGCCGGTCCGTACCGCGTGGGCGACCAGCGCGGCGGTCGTGTCCGGTCCGGCCGGGGCGCGACCGCGGACGGTGTCGAGCACGAGGGCGTCGAGAGTCTTCTCGGTGATGGCCCGCAGGTCGTCGAGCTGCTCGTCCCACTCGAGGCGGACCACCGTGTGGACCGACTTGCCGCCGATCCGCTCGACGTCGGCCCGGTCGAGCGCGGCGGCGAGGCGGATCCGCCCGTCGGCCCGGCCGGTGCCACCCGCCGGTCCTTCCACCTCGGCAGCGACCAGCCAGTCGGCCGCCGCCAGGGGGTCGTGGGCGGGCAGGACCGCACCGCCGCCGTGGCGGAGGCGGTAGCGGCCGCCGCCCCGCGCCTGGGCGATGCGGTCGGGGTACGCCTCGACCAGTAACGGCCCTGGGTCTGAGCCAACACCGGCCGGCCCCGATTGCGCTATTGGGGTCGGGTTCTTCCCGGTTGGCGCGGCACGCTCGACGCGTCGGAGCAGATCGTCGGCTCGCCGACGTACCGTGGCCACCGCGCCACGGTCGACGGGCCGCAGCCGGTCGCCGCGGTCGTCATCGATGACTGCCAGGCGGGCCGCCACATCCGCGGTAGTCGGGTGTTCGTACCCGCCGCGCCGGAGGATGTCGCGCTCGGACAGCAGGGCCGCCAGTAGCCCCGCGGTCCGTCGATGGGAGCTTGGCGCAGTCAATAACATTCGAGCCAGCCGGGGGTGAACGGGAAGCTCAACCAGCCGGCGACCCAAATCTGTCGGCCGCCCACCATCGACCGCGCCCAGGGCCTCGAGCAACTGGCCAGCGGTTGCCAGCGCAGCCGGCGGGGGACGCGTCAGCCAGCGCAGGGCGCCAACCGGGACGCCCCATACCGAAAGCTCCAACGCCAACGCGGCCAGGTCGGCGGTCGTGATTTCGGGGTCGGACCAGGCGCGGCGGGCGGCATGCTCAGCCTGAGACCACAGGCGGTAGGCGACGCCCGGGCCCGTGCGTCCGGCCCGCCCCGCCCGCTGCTGTGCGGAAGCCCGCGAGGTCACAACGGTCCGCAGCCGCGTGAGCCCGCTGGCCGGATCGTACGCCGGCCGGCGAGCCAGGCCAGCGTCCACCACCACGCCCACGCCCTCGACGGTCACGCTGGTCTCGGCCACATCGGTGGAAAGCACGACACGCCGGCCACCACCGGACCGCAAGACCCGGTCCTGCTCGGCGGCGGACAGACTTCCGTGCAACGGTAAGACCTCGACCCCGACAACGACCCCGAGCACATCCGCCGTCTCCCGGATCTCGCCCACACCCGGCAAGAAGGCCAGCACGTCGCCTGAGTCACGCGCCAGCGCCTCCCTCAACCACGGCGGCGACGCCGGATGCCAGCCGACCGCCGGGCCGCCTCGATAGCCAGCGCACCGCAACCGGGTAGGTCCGCCCCGAGCTGGTGACAACCGGCGCTTCGCCCAAAAGCGCCGCGATCGGACCGGCGTCAAGAGTGGCCGACATCACCAATACCCGCAGGTCCGGGCGTAGCCCGTCGCGGACGTCGAGGGTGAGCGCCAAGCCCAAGTCGGCCTGCAGGTGCCGTTCGTGGAACTCGTCGAAGATCACCAGCCCTGTCCCCAGCAGCGCCGGCTCGCGCTGGAGCCGACGAGTCAGGATCCCGTCAGTGACCACTTCCACCCTCGTGGTCGGGCCGACCCGCCGGTCGTCGCGCGTGATGTACCCGACCGTCGCCCCGACCTCCTCGCCGAGCAGCTCCGCCATCCGGGCCGCCGCCGCCCTAGCCGCCACCCGACGGGGCTCCAACACCACGATGCGCCCGCTGCCCAACCACCCCTCGCCCAGCAGCCGCAACGGCACCACGGTGGTCTTGCCCGCGCCGGGTTCTGCCTGCAATACGGCAACGCCGTCGCCAGCCAAAGCGGCCCGCAACTCGGCTACCACATCCTCGACCGGGAGCCCCGTCGGAGCCGGACCCGGCCGCTCGGCAACCATCAACGCAGAGTAGGCCGAACCGGACACGCCCCGGCTAGACCACCGACCCTGCAACTCTGGGGTGCCAGGTCAGGATCGGGCCGTTTACCACGCCGAGTCGAAGCTCACCAGGCGAACAGGACGACGTCGGAGCTCGGGATCATGACGCCCAACAGATCGGAATCATGATCGAACGCGCTGCAGAACACGTTCGGCCACACCCCTGACTGCCGAGCCGACTTGCAGAGAGCCGGTCTGAAGCGGGTAATCGAGAGTTCAAACAATGGCGGGGGCACGCTTGATCCACACGACCACGCGCCTCCACCGCCACGAAAGTGCTGCTAGACGGGCCGTGCATCTGCAGCCGCCAGGCGGCTTGCCGACTCACTGAAGGCCCTCCGCAATCAGAGTCCCGAGAAACTCGACCGGCGTGCATCTTCGGGATTGGACCTCGATCTCCGGGCCGTCACCCTGCGAAGACGGTGGTCCGGTGCCAGCGGGACGTGTCCTCTGAGATGCTCCGCTGCCCGATGTGGCTTCACATTTGCGAGCGCCCCCGGCAGGATGTTGTGGCCTGGCAGTAAGGATGCCTAGGGAGGTCGACTGTGGGCTACGACGTTGCTGCGATCCGCAAGCAGTTCCCGGCGCTCGCCGAAGGCGCTGCCCATTTCGACGGTCCAGGCGGGTCGCAGGTCCCCGCCGTGGTGGGCGACGCGGTGGCGGCCACACTGACGGCAGCCATATCCAACCGTGGGCGTTCCACACCCGCGGAGCGGCGCGCCGACGACACGGTGCGAGCGGCCCGCCTGGCCATAGCGGACCTCCTCGGGGGCGATCCCCGAGGCGTCGTGTTCGGCCGCAGTATGACGCAGCTCACCTACGACTTCTCCCGCACCGTAGCCAAAGGGTGGTCCGCCGGCGACGAGGTCGTGGTGAGCCGTCTCGACCACGACGCCAACATCCGGCCGTGGCTGCAGGCGGCCGGGGCCGTCGGAGCCAC
>Ga0302326_10012990_pt1 | contig 17676 bp, 16 predicted proteins | sample Palsa_T0_3_FD_202264 | JGI IMG/M metagenome (GOLD analysis project Ga0302326, IMG submission 202264) | Peat permafrost microbial communities from Stordalen Mire near Abisko, Sweden - Palsa_T0_3 | ecosystem: Environmental > Terrestrial > Soil > Palsa > Peat permafrost | place: Sweden: Abisko... | reverse complement strand
GGCCGCGGGTAGTTCGGTGCTGGTGGCGATCCTCATCACCGGGTTGAAAATTGCCGTGGGCATTTCTACCGGCAGTCTGGGCATTCTTTCCGAAGCGGCGCACTCCGCGCTGGATCTGGTCGCGGCCACGATTACGTTTCTGTCGGTCGGGGTTTCCGACAAGCCTGCCGATGCCGACCACCAATATGGTCACGGCAAAGTGGAGAATTTTTCGGCATTTGTTGAGACTACGTTGCTGCTGCTGACCTGCGCATGGGTGGTCTACGAAGCGGTGGTGCGGCTGTTTTTCCGGCGCATTGAAATCGAGCCTTCCCTGGCGGCGTTCGCGGTCATGCTGCTTTCCATGGGGCTGGATTGGTGGAGGTCGCGGGCGCTGAATCGCATTGCCGTAAAGTACGACAGCCAGGCGCTGGAGGCCGACGCGCTGCATTTTTCCACCGACGTGTGGTCTGCTGGGGTAGTGGTTTTGGGATTGCTGTTGGTGTTCCTGGGACACACGTATCACATCGAGTGGCTGAGGGATGCCGATCCGATCGCGGCGCTGTTCGTCGCGGGCGTGATTGTGTTCGTGAGCTGGCGACTGGCGCGCCGGACGATCGATGCCTTGCTGGACGCGGCTCCCGCCGGAGTCCGCGCACAGATTACTGATGCGGTGTCGCGGGTGAATGGAGTGATCGAAGTGGATCGGGTGCGCATACGACGCGCGGGGAATCGATACTTTGCCGATCTCGCCGTTGGCCTGGCGCGGAATTTAACCTTTCAGCGTTCGGAGCAACTGGGTGAAGCGGTGACTTCGGCGGTGCAGCGCATTCTGCCCAACGCCGACGTGACGGTGCAGCCAATGCCGCGCGCGCAGAGATCGGAGAACGTCTTTGACCGCATTCGCGCCGCCGCGACGCGCCACAATTTGAATGTGCATGACATCAGTGTGCAGGAACTGGGAGGACAGTTGCACGTGGAGCAGCATGTTGAATTGGACGAGCGCATGACGTTGAAAGGCGCGCATGATGAAGTCACAGAGCTCGAGGCCAGCATGCGCCGTGACCTGCCGGAGATAGCCGACATTCTGACTCACATCGAAAGCGAACCGGCGACCATTGAGCGGCCGGAAGCTCTGGTGGCCGACACGGAACTGGAGCGCACTCTCAAGGCCGTAGCCGCGCAGTTTCCCGAAGTTCTCGATGTGCACGACGTGATCATCAAACGCGTGCGCGGTAGGCTTTATGTTTCCTGCCACTGCACGCTGCCCGATACGCTTTCGCTGGCTCGGGTTCACGATATACAGACCGAAATGGAGATTCACTTCAAGCAGCAAACTCCGGAGATTTTTCGGGTGTTGATTCATCCCGAGCCCAGCACGGACAATCAGAGATAAGGGAACGGCCCGCTCATGGATGGCGGAACGGGGGCGTGATGGTGGATTTCCCAAAGGAAAATCGCGCTCAGGACTCCGAGTAGAATCCACGCCACCATGAGGAAGGCTGGCAACAGCACGTAATAGCTGCTTGCACCACCTGTATGCTTGCCGGCCGCGCCGCCGCCGATAATTTTCGGCAGCCGCAGGATCGTTGCATTCGGTCCCGCCTGAGCGAAGAGTTGACGCAGCGGCCGAATCCTGGAGCCTGCGGCATGTGCTTCGGCAAAACTAGCCGTAAAGGAAATATTGTCGGCTGTCGTAACTTGCACGATCTCGTTTTCCACCATCACTCTTGATCCTTGAGTGATGTCCGCCATGGAAGCGGGAGTCACCGCTTGCGGCTGCGCGTCCAAGGGGATTGCAGCGGGCGATGTGGTTGAGGGGGTAGGGATCTGTAGAACACCCTCCGCCGTCGCGATTGTGAACAGATGTTGCAGGGCATTGTGCGAGGCTACAATCGCCTCGCGCGAATAATAGCCCACGAGCGTTCCGATCCCCGCGGCGATGATCTGCACGATCAGAAGCCCATACACCGCGTCTACGAGTGGCTTCGCCGACGACATAACGTCGACCGCTTTGCTCGCGAGGAGTCCATAGATGGCAAAGAGGAAACCGTGAATGGTCAGCGACCACGTCAAGCGGGAATTGATCAGACCATCTTCGTGTTGCACATAGCCGCGCAGCCGTTCATAGTAGGCAAACAACTCCACGAAGCTGAGCGTAGCTGGGTTGACGGGGTGAACGGAGTAATCGCAGTGATCGAGTGTGGCCGAGTCGATAGCCCGTGTAAACATAGGTCCTCCACAGTCTGGGCGATCCGGCGGACGCGGAAAAGCGTAGCATAGCCGGAGAAATGCAGGCAATCGTCAAAAGCTTCGCCGGAAGAGGAGCTTCATGAATATCGCACGCGCCAAGTGGATCGAAAATCACCGCTTCACCGCCATCGCCGATAGCGGTCATACCATCGCGGTTGACGGCGACAAAGTTGCCGGCAACACTCCTATGGAACTGGTTCTCATCGGACTTTGTGGGTGCACGGGTTACGATGTGGTTTCCATCCTGCAGAAAAAGCGCGAACCTTTAACCAGCCTGGTAGTGCAAGCCGAAGCTGAGCGCGCGGCGGACCCTCCGGCCGTTTACACGAGCATTCGACTGATCTACCAAGTTGGGGGGAAAGTTTCGCACAAAGCGATGGAGGACGCAGTTCGACTGTCCGCAGAAAAGTATTGTTCGGTTTCGGCCATGCTCAGCAAGACTGCGAAAATAACCACCGAGATCGCATACGCCCATGCTTCTTAGGTTAATCTTGCGATCTAACCTCGCGATCCGTGTCGATTGACAAGCCTCTGCGGACGTTCCCGACTCCATGAAAATTCAGCGGCGCGAAAATCTCCGGGTTGCGCATCCGCTGCGCGGATATTTGCTGATTGCGGCTGCGACTTTTCTTTGGGGAGTATCGGCGGTGTTAGGGCGGGCAGTTTTCACCGGGAGGCTCTCCTTGCAGGCCGTCTCTCCGCATCCTATCGATCCGCTGATTCTTTCGCAGACCCGCGCCGGTTTTTCCCTCTTGCTTTTATTGCCAATCCTGCTCGTGGCCCGCGGATGGCGCAGGATTAAGCTTCCCGCCGCTGATTTCCTACGCTGCTTTTTGCTGGGAACGCTGGGCGTCGCGGTTTCCAATTATTTTTATTACGTCGCGATCCAGCGGACGAATGTCGCCACCGCCATCATCGTTCAATACACGGCGCCGATCTGGGTGCTGCTCTACGTTGTGGCTCGCGGGCAGCAGAAACTGTCGTTGCAAAAAGTCGCAGCGGTCGCGCTGGCGGTCATGGGCATCGTGCTGGTGATCGGCGTTCTCGGCGGCAAAACGGGGACTGGTTTGCGGCTCGATTCCTACGGATTTGTGGCGGCTTTGCTGGCGTCGTTCTCTTTCGCGTTTTACAACATCGCCGGCCATAACGTGCTGGAGCGTCACGATCGCTGGCTGGTTTTGCTGTGGACGCTGATTTCAGCATCCATCTGCTGGCTGTTTCTAAATCCTCCATGGAAGATGGTTGAGGCCCACTACGCAACCGCGGAGTGGGGATTTCTTTTTGTTTTTTCCGTGGTCTCGGTTTTGGGTCCGTTCTCGTTCTATTTTCATGGGCTGCAATATCTGGAACCGACGCGGGCCATCATCGCAAGCTGCCTGGAGCCTGTGTTCTCGATTTTGCTGGCGGCGGCGCTGCTTGGGGAAGTGCTGCGGCCTCTGCAGACCGTGGGGATCGCGTTGGTGCTCGCCGCGATCGTGATTGTGCAGCGTCCATCAACGGAACTGGCGCGGGAAGAACCGGCTTACGTAGAGCCCATGGAGTGAGAGGGTGAGAATCGTTAATGAGAGACTCGTCAAAGGGGCGTTTACGCTTTTGAGTATGTCCAGTTCTTTTTACGATGTTTGTGGTGCGGAATTTTGGATGGTCGTTTAGCCTTGCGCTATCAGGGTAAAGATTGAGGTTTCCAGATGATGATTCGCCGCGCCGCATTCGTGCCAGTTTTCCTTTTGGTTCTTCTCACCCCTTGTTTCGCCCACCATATGGCAGTCGTTGTTAACAAGGAGAATGCTGTCGGTGGGTTTACCTCCACCGAACTGGGTAAGCTCTTTCGCGCCGAGATCAAGAAATGGCCTGACGGCAAGAGCGTCATCCTCGTATTACACAAGAACTCTGCGGGCGAGGCAGAGACGGTAGAACGGTTGAACCGGATGTCGGCAAGCGAATGGAAAGCTCTTTTGGCGGAGCACAAAACCTCGATCCTGTTGGTGGATGCGGACGAAGATGTCCTCAAGGCGGTGCGGTCGATGCCTGGGGCTATCGGCATGATTGAAGTTCACGCTGTGGACAATACCATCAACGTGGTTCGGGTGGATGGCAAGTTGCCCATGCAATCGGGCTACCTGCCTCACTAGGCGCCGGATGCGGTCAGTCCAGTTTCTTTTCGCATCAGACGAAAATACCGGCGTGCCTTCTTCACGTCGCGTGCAATTTGCTCGCGCAAAGCGTCCACGGAAGGAAATTTGATTTCATCCCGCAGCCGGTCGAGAAAACAAATCTCAACTTCCGTGTCTGGGGTCAATTCCAGCGGATGAAAGTTCAACAAATGGGTTTCGATGGCAAAAAGATCTGCGCCGAAGGTGGGACGGTTGCCCACATTCGTGACCGACTCAAATCGTTCCTGTGCGACACGCGTGCAGGTGATGTAGACGCCGTCTTTGGGCACGAGTTCTTCATAGCGCGAAAGATTTATGGTGGGTACCGTGTATTTCGATCCGTACCCGCGCCCGCGTCCGGGAGTGCCGAGAATGCAGAAGGGACGGCCCAGAAGATGCCGCGCCAGGCTCACGCGTCCGGCGGAGAGAAGTTCGCGGATGCGGCTGCTGGAGACGGTCTCGCCGCGCAGAGTCATCTGGGGATAAGTCACCACTTCAAAGCCCATCTCCTGGCCCAACTCCGCTAGGAGCTTCATGTCGCCCGAAGCTTTGTGGCCAAAACGAAAGTTGTAACCCTCATGTACTTCACGCGCATGTAGCTTTTTCTTAAGTATGCGTTCCGCGAACTGCCTGGGAGTGAGCAGCGAGAGATCGCGCCCGAAAGGGAGAAGCAAAACTGCATCGACGCCGGTAGCTTCGAGCAGGTGCAGTTTTTCGGGCGTGGGCGTGAGCAGTTTGAGTGCCGACTCCGGCCGCAGGATGCGCGCGGGATGAGGTTCGAAGGTGACAGCCGTAGCCTTTGCGCCAGTCGATCGGGCGCGCGACACGATTTCACGCAGGACGTGGGCGTGAGCGCGATGCACGCCGTCAAAGTTACCGACACTGACCAGCGAGGCGCCAAAGTCGTGCGGAATATCCTCGAGTTTGCGAAAGACCTGCATAGCAGTGACCAGTGGTCAGTGGCTAGTGGGCAGAAGTCAGAATCCCGCAGCTTGCAGAATTAGCTGACCACTGATCACTGATCACTGATCACTGATCACTGATCACTGGCCACTGATTTCAAACTCCAGTTTCATTCCGTCATAACTCAATCGCACCTGGGGAGGCAACGTTGCATTGGTCGCTTCGTGCGCCAAATCATGACAGATGTGGGTAAAAAAGGCGCGCTTTGGCTTTAGCCGCTCCACGATGCGCAAAGAATTGTTCACGGTGGAGTGTGTAGGATGGGGCTTGTGCCGCAGCGCGTCAAGGAAAAGCACATCCAGGTTTTCCAGATGAAGCATGGAAGATTCCGGAATCTCGCTGAGGTCGGTCAAGTAAGCCGCCGATCCAAAGCGATAACCGTAAATTTGCGCGTCGCCATGGATCACCGGCACGGGCTCAAAGCTCGCGCCGTACAATTCCACCGGCCCGTCGATCGGGATCAGTTCCAGTTGTGGCAAGCCCCCGAACTTGTAATTTTCATCGAAAATATAACCGAACATCTTGCGCAGGAATGCCGCGGCGTCCGGCCGCGCATAAAGCGGCAGCTTGTTGGGTTTGAACCTATAACTGTAGGGGCGCAGATCGTCGATGCCCAAAATGTGATCGGCGTGGGAATGGGTGTAGAAAACGGCGTCCACGCGAGTGATGTGCTCGCGCTGGGCCTGAAAGTAAAAATCGGGTGTGGTATCGATCAGCACCACTTTGCCGGCGTACTCGATCATCACGGAGGGCCGAGTGCGTTTATCGTGCGGATCGGTAGAGCGGCAAACGGCACAATCGCAGGTCAAGGTCGGCACACCCATCGAAGTGCCGCTTCCCAGCACGGTGAGCGTTGCCTTCATCGTCCTTTTCGTGCTTTGTCCGTTCCGGTCTCGGGCGAGATGATCACCGCCCGACGGTTCCCGTCGCCTGCCCTTTCGGAGGGCGAGCCAGCGCGTTGGTGACTTCCACGTACGCCATGCGAAGCTCGTAGAGGCTGTTCTGCAGAAAATTCTCCTCGACCGAGGTGAGGTTGCCCTTGGTTTTTTCCGAGATCATGCTTAGCGTGTCGATGGTTTGCCGCGCGCCAACGATATCGATGCGTGGTTGCCCTCCCTGCTCGTGCATTATTCCCATCTGCATCATGGCGGTCATGTAGAGCGAAGCCAGAAATCGTTCGAAGTTGACCTCAAATTCCTTGGACGACCGGCCGCTAAGTTCGACCTGGGAATCGACTTCTTTCGAAGACTGACGGTAGGCGGCCGCTTGGGCTTCCTGCTCGGCCGCGGTTGGGGGAATGGGCATATCGCGCATTACGCCGTCCTCGCCGGGATCCGTCGCGGGTGTATCCATCTTATCCGCGGACGTTGCAGGGGCAGCGGCAGGTTCGGGCTTTGCTGCTTCGATTGGCTCTATCTTTTCTGTGCTCTCTGTGCGCAAATCACCATCCGACGTAAACAGACGCCGGTCGGTTACGGTGAAACCGGAAGACTCGTGTTTTTTCTCAGCCATGGAAACAATCCTTTGCGAGACGATACTGGTTAAAGCTTATCTGTAACTTAGACCAAAAGCCGCTATTGATGCACCACTGCGTGCTCGATCTGGAGCAGATTTGCGCCAACGGGGATATCTGCAACCGTTGCACGATGCGTCCCAATCATGACTTCACTTCCCGGAGTTCCAGCTTCACGCCTGACATATCCCAGCGCCACTGTGCGTTCCACTCCCGCTTCACGCAGCGATGTTACGCTGGTGATTTCTCCCACTTCTTTTTCCGCGACGAAAATCTTTTCTCCCGCAACGATGGGCGCTGCGCCTTCGCAGACGAAGCCGCTAAATTTCCGATGCACGCTGCCCCGCGAGCGTATGCGCTCGACAATTTCCTGACCGATATAGCAGCCTTTTTGAAAATTAAGTGCGCGCATCTGGCCGGTTTCCTGAGCCAGTTCTCGTTCGCGAATATCCACGCCGTACAGAGGTATACCGGAGACAATGCGATTTTTCTCCAGCGCTTCAGAACCCGTAGGGTTTGCGCCCGCAGCGACTAATGCATCCCAAACCTTTTTCGCTTCGCCGGAAGAAATCCAGAGTTCATACGATTCCCCGGGCGCATCGCCGCGAACCAGCGTGCATTCGAGGCAATCGCAAGCACAATCGCATCGTGGGGTCACGACTTCCAGCGGCGGCATCTCCGGTGCATCCACGCCCGCGGCGCGAAGTACTTCGCGCGACTTAGGGCCGGCAATGCCAATCGCCGTCAATTCCTCGCTGAGGTCCTTGACTTCAACCTTGTCCATAATGATATAGCGCTTGCAGATACCGAGAATCTTTTCCAGTTGGCTTTGGTCTGTATCGATTACAAGCGACTCGCCGCGATTGTAGGCGTATAAATCGGCGAGAATGTGTCCCTGCGGGTTGAGCACAAAAGCGTAAACGCCCTGGCCTGCCGGCAGATCCTTGATCTTATTGCTGACCATGCCGTTCAGCCAGCGGACGCGGTCGTTGCCGGTGAGCGAAATCTTGGCCCGGAACCCGAGGTCGAAGACGCCGCAGCCCGAGCGTAGCGCGCGAAATTCTTGTTCCGCATCGCCGAAATTTGCCGCGGTTTCAGCACCGCGATATTCCGCGTACACAGGCGCACCTGCGGCATTGCCCGCAGGAACCTGTAGTTCTTTACGAAGGGCCGTGAGCTTCATAGGACTCCCTTTAATTATAGCGGAGTAAGTGGGCCTTCGCGGGGCTGTACGCTTTCTGCACTTGTGATAACTTTCCTGACGTGGATCCCCTAGAAGCCTCACCAGAAAAGACGCAGAAAAAGAAACGCGTCGCCGTCATCCCTGGCGACGGTATAGGCCAGGAAGTGATTCCGCAGGCGGTCAAAGTCATTCAGGCATCGGGCGCAGGCGTCGAGTTGACCGCGTTTGATTGGGGCGCGGACCGCTATTTGCGCGATCAAACGACCGTGCCTCCCGGTGGATTCGCCATGTTGGGCCGCGACTTCGATGCGATCCTGGTGGGGGCTTTCGGGGATCCGCGAGTCAAGACCAACATTCATGCCAAAGAGATTCTGCTGGGCATGCGCTTCACCATGGATCTTTACGCCAATGTGCGGCCGGTGCGGCTGCTCGATGCGGCGCTGTGCCCGCTGAAGGGCATCGAGCCGAAGGACATCGATTTCGTGGTGATCCGTGAAAATACTGAAGGCGTGTATACCGATGCCGGTGGCGTCTTCAAGCAAGGTACGCCCGATGAGATCGCGACGCAGGAAGACATCAACTCGCGCAAGGGGGTCGAGCGGATCATTCGTTACGCCTTCGAATATTGCGCGCGCAATAAGAAGCTTGATAGTTCACCGCGAAGCAAAGTTCTGATGTGCGACAAGTCCAACGCAATGACGCACGCCGGCGGCCTTTGGCAGCGCACGTTCAAAGAAGTGAGCGCGGAATATTCTCAGATAGCCACGCAGCACATGTACGTGGACGCGCTGGCCATGCAGATGGTCCGCGATCCGCGTCAGTTCGACGTGATCGTGACCAACAATATGTTCGGCGATATCCTCACCGACCTCGCCGCCGGACTGCAAGGAGGTCTGGGCATGGCCGCCAGCGGCAACATTCATCCGGGGAAGACGTCGATGTTCGAGCCGGTGCACGGTTCGGCCCCACCGATTGCGGGCAAGAATATGGCGAATCCGTTTGGCGCGATCTTGACTGCGGCGATGATGCTGGGGCATTTGGGGATGACGAGCGAAGCGGAGAAGATTGAGACGGCGGTGCTGGAGGCTGTGCGTCAGAAAAAGACTACGCAGGACATTGGCGGATCGTTAGGAACCCGCGAAGCCGCCGATTCGGTGGTCGAATCCGTCGCGCGCCAGTCGGGAGTTTCAACGAGGTAGGGATCCTTCGACTCCGCGTGTGCCTTCGCTTCGCGAACGCAACGCTCCGCTCAGGATGACAATTTACACTTTACGCCCCACCAACAGCGCCAGTTCCCGCCACTTCCAATGGCAATCCACATCCACAAATCCAATCTCGTGCAGCCACTGTAGCTGCGTTTCCGTATCTAGGAGCTTGTTCGACGGGTCTTCAGTTTCGGGCGTGTAGCCGATTCGGCGCAAGAATTCTTCGTGCAGGCGTGGCGTGGGAGAGGCTACGTGTTCCAGATTGCAGAAGACGCCGCCGGGGTTGAGCAAGCCGTGGATCTCCGTATACAGCACGCGCTTGCGTTCGTGAACAAGATGATGAATCGCGAAGCTGGAAATGACGGCGTCGAACTTGCCGAGCGATGGCAACGGGTGGTCGAGATTGTGGGCCACAATAGTTACCGAAGAATCTCCCGAGAAGCGTTTGCCTGCGGCTTCGAGCATCGCGGGCGAGAAATCAATGGCAACAGCTTCGAGTTCGGCGTCGATTAGTGCTGACTTCACCAATGCTGACTTAACCAAGGCCAGCAGGCGTCCATCGCCGGTGCCGAGATCGAGAAAGCGGCGTGTGGTTGCGGGAATGAATTCCAGCACAGCCGACTCGCCCTCGGTGCGATGCGCGATGGAGTCGGCGCGGCCCAGATAGTCGCGGGCGTGGTCGGCAGAAGTCCAGAGATTGACCGGTGCATTGGTAGTCATGTCGGTAGCCTGGGGGAAGTATAGGCAAACAGGGTAGACTCGATCCTAATGGATATCGTCGAGCTGTTTTCCAGAAGGTTTGTGCTGCGGCTTTTGCCGGTTGTGTTGCTGACGGCGCTCTGCGGTGCGACTTTGCTACGGGCTCAGGATCAGCCTCCACAGCAACAGCAAGATCAACAGCAGGCGGACAAGAGTGTCCGCCCCACACAGGATCAGACCACGCAGGATCAGACCTCGGGCCAGGCACCCGCCCCGCCGTCACAACAATCCGCCACGCCCGCTCCGCCCAAGGAAAAAGAAGAAGTCAAGATCACCCCGCGCGAAGCTGAGGAACTGTTTCATTCGGTCGATGAGATTCTGGCTTTCGATTCCAAGCAGACCGGCCTGCCCATCAAGAAAGAAGTGAAGCGTAAACTGACCAGCCGCGAGGAGGTTGTCTCCTATCTCACCAAGCACATGAATGACGAGGACACGCAGCGCTTGCGTCGATCGGAACTGGTGCTGAAAAAATTCGGCTTGCTGCCTCGGGACTTCGATCTGGAAAAGCTTCTGGTTGCCCTGCTACGCGAGCAGGTCGCCGGTTATTACGATCCCAAGACGAAGACGGTGAATCTCTTGGACTGGGTTCCGGTAGAAGAGCAGGAGCCGGTGATGGCGCACGAACTGACTCATGCGTTGCAGGATCAGGACGTCAATTTGCAGAAGTGGATGAAGAAGGGAGAAAAGGATCTGGCCGAGATCAAAAAAGATCCCACGCCCGCCGACATCGAGAACGACGAAATCGATAATGCCCGGCAGGCTGTCATTGAGGGCCAGGCCGAAGCGGTGATGTTGCAATATGCGCTGGCGCCGGTCGGGCGATCGATCGTCGATTCTCCCGACCTGGTGGAATCAATGGAATCGGAAATGCTCAACGGAACACCCGATTCCACCGTGTTCAAAGACGCGCCGATTTTCCTGAAGGAGTCGCTGACCTTTCCCTACAGCTTCGGACTGGAATTCGAGGTAAAGCTGTTGCAGAAAGGCGGCAAAGAAAAAGCGTTTGCGGGCGTGCTGGCGAATCCGCCGCATACTACGCGCCAAATCATGGAGCCAGAGACGTATCTGTCCGGTGAAAAGATCGAACCGATGCGGGTTCCGGATTTCGCGCGCGACTTCAAGGAGTATACGAAGTTCGACATTGGGGCCATGGGCGAGTTCGATGTCGACATACTCATCGAGCAATACGCGGGCAAGCAATTGGCGAAGCGTTTGTATCCGGAATGGCGCGGCGGCTATTACTACGCTGCACGCCCCAAAGCCAATGCGTCGGCGCCGATTGGTGTGCTATACGTTTCGCGCTGGTCGAGTGCGGAGAAGGCATCGGAGTTCGCCAATATTTATGCCCGGTCTTTGGCGCAGCGGTACAAGAGAGCCGAGCCGGCCGGTGAGCTACTAGCTGAAGATCGGAAGCTCAGCGACGAAAAGCCGCTAACTGCGGATTCGCAGACCACACAAATTAAACTCGAAGTTCTGAAAGGCCGCCACGTTTGGACCACCGAAGAGGGCACTGTAATAATCGAGGAACAAGGCGATACGGTATTTGTCAGCGAGAGCCTCGATCCAATGACCACTGAGACACTGGAAAAAGAAGTGTTCTCGAAATAACGCTAGCCGTGGCGTCATTCCAGTCAATGGTTTGAACGGTTGCGCTTGTGCTCATCCTGATCCGGCGCCGTGGCGAGAAAATGTTCCACGTTGGCAATAACGGTCAGTTGTTTGCCACCACGTTCGATCGTCAGTTTCCGTTCCTGTCCCGGTGACCCGCCAAGCATGGCCCACACTTGCCCCATCGTTGCGTTGGTGACTGGAATTCCATCGACCGCGGTCAGGCTGTCTCCGGCCTGCACGTCTGGAACTGAAGGCTTGCCCTCGAAGCCTGCAACCGCAATTACGGCAAAGCCTCTGTCGTTATCGGGTCGCAACGTGAGCCCCACAACATCAAACTCAGGAAAGCTGGAGGTGCGGCCAATGTCGAAATAGAGCATGGAATGGGCATAATCGACGCCCACGCGATAATTCAGGAACACATCCGCGCCGAGCAGCCCAATAGTTCCGCCACCCGCTTGCTGCTGAAAGTTGGCGATCCTATCCGCAGGGAACTCCGCGACCGGCACGTCAATCAAGTGCAGCGAACCAAACTGAACGCGATCCAATCGCATCAGCTTGAGAGTCAATTCGTCCTGCGCGCCCAACATGTTTGCTGGGCCAATGGCGCCCGTCATGTGTGGCCAATCTGGGTGAGTGCCGGCCAGCTTGTCGAAGAGTTCCTCCGACAATAAGCTGATCGGGCTTCCTAAATCCAGCGACAGATTGTATTTCTTGTTTTCAATCTGGCTTGGAACTTGAATGAGCCCGTTGTCGGGATTGATTTGAACTTTGCTGCCGGTGCCCTTGAAGTGAATCGTGCCGGGCTTGCTGATGGTGAGTTCACGACCGGGGAAGTCGACCAGCACGTCGTAATTGCGAAGCACAGCCGAGGGAATATTCATTTGTGCGTGCGTGCCGGGTGCGATGCCGGTTGCACCAGAGGGAATTTTTATTTCCTTTGTCCTAGGCAGAGGAATCCTCATTCCGCCGATCAAAACTTCAAATGGACCTGCGTGCAGATTCGGTCTGCCTGAGCAGACTTGGCCATCGCAACTAATATTGAGCCCCATAGCTGCGGCCACATTCTGGGTTATCCACTGATCGGGGTTGCCGTTATCGACCCACGCCTGGACGCGCTTGCTGGTGCCGTCTGGCTGTGGAATTCCGACTTCGATGATCACGCGATAGTGATCGAGGGTGATCGGAGCCGTAACCGATGAGGGTTCTGCTTGCGGCAGCGCGGGACTAGCCGTATTCTGAGCCGCCGCAGATGCGAGCAGCAAGCAAACACAAACCATCGAAAGCTGCATACCGGAATTGTAGAGCGTTAGCCGGGGATGGGTACAAATACGGCTCTTGTTATAATCAGCAGTTCAATCCATCCACGCAGACCTTTCTGGAGGAAGTTTGCCACAGGCGGAAATCGGGATCATCGGTGGCAGCGGCCTGTACGCGATGCCCGGACTGACCAAAATAAAAGAAGTACGGGTGAAAACTCCGTTTGGCGCGCCTTCGGATGCTTACGTGTGCGGCTTGCTTGAGGGCCGCAAAGTGGCGTTCCTGGCCCGGCACGCGCGCGGACATCTTATTCTGCCCAGCGAGTTGAATTTCCGCGCCAACATTCACGGCTTCAAACAACTGGGTGTCGAACGCATCATTTCCGTTTCCGCTGTAGGATCGCTCAAAGAAGAGCACAAGCCGCTGGACTTCGTGATCCCCGAGCAGTTTTTCGACCGAACCCGCCATCGTGTGGATACTTTTTTCGGCGGTGGGGTGGTGGCGCACATCGGTTTTGCCGATCCTGTTTGTGGCGAGTTGGCTGGTGTTGTCGAGAAGGCGTGCAGGACAGCTGGAGTCGTCGGGAAGCGGGGAGGCACGTATCTGTGCATGGAAGGACCGCAGTTTTCGACCAAGGCTGAGTCGAATGTCTATCGCAGCCTGGGCATGGACGTAATTGGCATGACCAATTTGCAGGAAGCCAAACTGGCTCGCGAAGCGGAGCTATGCTATGTAACCGTGGCGATGGTGACGGACTACGATTGCTGGCACCCGCATCACGACTCGGTTACCGTCGATCAGGTCGTTGCTGTGCTGCTGAAGAATGCGGAAAACGCGACCAGAGTGGTGCGCGAGACGGTGGCTGGCATGCCAAAAGATCGAAGCTGCAAATGCGGCTCAGCCCTGGTCCATGCCATTCTCACAGACAAAAAAAAGATTCCGGCGGCTGCAAAAAAACGATTGAAACTGATCTTAGATAAATACGTAAAGGCAAACAGTTAGTAACGTTCGTGCGCAACTGGCATTCGGATTCTACTGACCACTGGCCACTAAGCACTGACCACTGATTTCGAAGCAGGAAAGCAAGCAATCACAAATGAGCGTTCTCGTAGTTGGATCGGTTGCGTTTGACGACGTAACTTCGCCCTCGGGCAGCGTCAAGAATATTCTGGGTGGCGCTGCGACTTATTTCTCGCTGGCTGCCAGTTACTTTACGCCGGTGCGCGTGGTTGCCGTCGTGGGAGAAGACTTTGGCGACGCCGAGGAACGCGTCTTCCGAGATCGCAAGATTGATATCCGCGGCATTGAGCGCGCGAAGGGAAAGACCTTTCGCTGGGGCGGGTCGTATACCGAAAATCTCAATGAAGCGAAATCAGACTTCACCGAACTCAACGTATTCGAGAGCTTCCATCCGCGCATTCCTTCGGAGTACGAAGATACTGAATTCTTATTTCTGGCGAACATTCAGCCGACGCTGCAAGCTAACGTGCGTCGGCAGATGAACGGTGCGCGCCTGACCGGCTGCGACACCATGAATTATTGGATTAAGGGCGCTCCAAAAGAACTTGCTGAAACCTTGAAGCTGGTGAATATTCTCCTCATCAATGACACCGAAACTAAGATGCTCGCCGGCGGTGAAAGCAATCTGCCACGGGCTGCGAACAAAGTTTTGGCCATGGGGCCGCAGGCGCTGGTCATCAAGCACGGCGAATATGGCGCGACGATTTTCTTTCGCGAAGGCGCATTCGGCATCGGACGTCATCCGTTCCGCGCTCCGGCTTTGCCCATCGAAGAAGTCAAGGATCCCACGGGCGCGGGAGATTCCTTTGCCGGTGGATTTATGGGCTATCTCGCCTCGCAAAAGGAATTGACTCGTGAAACTCTGAAGCGCGCGCTTTTCTACGGCAGTGTGATGGGCTCGTTTGCGGTCGAGTGCTTCGGCACCGAGCGCCTGCAATTGCTGACGCGGGAAGAGATCGATGAGCGCTTCGGCGTTTTCCGCGAGCTCACTCATCTTGAATAAGTCGACCGCGAAAACGGGCACCGTCAAGCCTCCATCCACAGCGGCGCCGGCCATTTCCCGTTGGGACTATCAACTCCGGCTGCTGGCCTGGATGGCAACGTGCGTCTCGGTTTTTTCTTTTCTGTTCTACTACCGCAACGGGGACGTGCTGCTCTACGGCGATGCCGTAGCGCACATCAACATCGCTCGCCGTGTCTTCGATTCCAGGACTCCTGGTCTGCTTCAGTTGGGGACGGTCTGGCTTCCGCTGCCGCATCTGCTGATGTTGCCGTTCCTCGTCTCCAACAAGCTTTGGCGTAGCGGCGCGGGCGGATCAATTCCTTCCCTTGTCGCCTACGTCTTAGGCGTTGTCGGAACATTCCGGCTCGGGCGTGCCCTACTGCGCTGCGACGATCCCACCGCCATGCCGCACGGTGCGCAGCGAAAGGAAAAGCTCCCCGCTCCTTCGCTCAGTCTCGCGCCCTGGATCGCGGCGGGCATTTATGCAGCCAATCCAAATCTGATCTATATGCAAACCACCGCCATGGGGGAGGCGTTGTATTTGGCTTTGTTCGTCTGGGTGGTTGTGTTTTTCGCCGAATTCCTCCGCGGCGAGTCGAAGGCTCTGACTAAGTGCGCGTTCTGTCTCGCAGCCGCTTCGCTCACTCGCTACGACGGATGGTTCCTCTCCGCCATAACTATCGCGTTCGCTGTTGCTGCGCTCATATCCCCCAGTCTTCTGAGGATGGATCGAGAAGAAAACCAAGGCGCAGTTATTTCTCGTGTTGCCGTCATCCGGTTCGTCCTCATTGCTGCATCCGGGCCCGCGCTGTGGCTCGCCTACAATGCGGCGGTCTATCGCAACCCGTTGGAGTTCGCCAACGGTCCCTATTCCGCGAAAGCTATCGAGCAGAAAACTGGAACGATAAACCCAGCCAAAGGGGATCTCTTTGCGGCGGAATCGTACTTTGCGAAATCCGCCGAACTGAATGTCGCCGCTCCTGACTGGCTCGGTCGTTTGTGGCTTGCATTGTCTTTTGCTGGATTGGTCGCCGCCATGTGGATGAGGCGCTGGCCTGTCCTTCTGCTGTGGACCCCGTTGCCGTTTTACGCGCTATCAATCGCCTACGGAGCGGTTCCCATCTTCATTCCGCCGTGGTGGCCGCATTCGCAATATAACGTGCGCTACGGTTTGGAGTTACTCCCCGCGTTCGCCGTGTCACTGGCTTCACTCGTGCACTTCGTTTTGCGCCGCATCGCCGACAAGCACAAGCCTTCGATGAATCTCAACCGATTCCGACCGGCCGTCGTATTGGCCGTGCTCGCCATAGTCGTCGGCGGATATTCTTCCGTCTGGGCCACAGATCCCATCTGCTTTCGCGAGGCCGATATCAATTCGCGCAGCCGCGCGGCGTTGGAAAGCCAGCTTGCAAAGTGGATCGTAGCTTTGCCTTACAACTCCACGTTGCTGATGAACACAGGCGGGCATTCTGGCGTCCTTGAGCAAATTGGCTTCCCTTTGCGGCGCACCATCAACGAAGGTAATCACCGCGTGTGGAAGCAGCCATCCGATCCCGAAGGCCTGTGGGAGCGCACTCTCGCCCATCCGGCGGAGTTCGCCGACTTTGCTCTCGCTTTTGAAGGCGATGATGTTTATAAGGCGCTCGAAGGCCGCGGTTACAGGGAGTTGGTGGAAATCGAAACCAGCGGACAACCTCGCGCCGTTCTCTTCCAGTTGCGTTAGCAGGCAAGCGCGGTAATCACACCGGTTACGTCTGCGCGCGCTGGAATCGCTCCGTTCCAGTGTTAAAATCCAGCCACTAGACTCGGCTAAATCATTCGCGGCCTAGAGGCCACAACCATGAACTGGCAGCGCATCTCCGGCTTGCTGCAACAGGAATTTGCCAGCGGAATCGTTGCCACGACGCTGGCGCGGTTGCTGCTGGCCGGTCTTCTCGGCGGCATCATCGGCCTGGAGCGCGAACTCAAGAATCGTCCCGCCGGGCTGCGCACCAACATGTTCATCTGTTTTGGCGCCGCGCTGTTTACTTTGCTTTCCAGCAACCTCGCCGCGGAAAAGTCGGACTATACCCGCATCGCGGCCCAGATTATCCCTGGCATCGGATTCATCGGCGCTGGCGCTATCCTCCACACGCGCGGCCTCACTACCGGCCTGACCACCGCGTCTACTCTGTTCGTCGTCGCGGCAGTAGGCATGGCTGCCGGCGGTGGTATGTATCTGACATCCGTTTTCGCTGCGGGTATGGTGCTGGTGGCTTTGTTTACCCTCGGCCACCTTGAAGAAACTTTCAATTTGAAGGTGTTGCTCACCAGTTATGAAGTTACGGGCACGAGCGTGGAAGAGGTCAGCGTCGAGGTGAATCGCATTCTCGAACTCACGCACCGCATGATGCTAAACGTGGAGAGCGCCAGTGCCGGTAACCATATCCGCCTGCAATTTGATGTGGAAGGCTGCAATCGTGAGCAACTGGAATTGCTGGGCCGCCTCAAAGCTTCGCCCGCGTTCGGCGCGGTCCACAAATTAGGCCTGGTGGAGCGGGATTGAGCGGGAGTCCTCAATGAGCTTCAATCCGCGCAGCATTCCCTTTGTCAAAGCCAGCGCCTGCGGCAACGATTTTTTGCTGATCGACGGCGCGCTCGCCCCAGCGGACATTTCTGGCTTTACCCACCGCATCTGCGATCGCCATGAGGGCGTCGGAGCTGACGGAGTCGAGTGGATGTTTCCCCACGACTCTGCCGACGCTGAGATAAAGCTGATCAACGCGGATGGTTCGCCC
>Ga0302326_10012988_pt1 | contig 17678 bp, 14 predicted proteins | sample Palsa_T0_3_FD_202264 | JGI IMG/M metagenome (GOLD analysis project Ga0302326, IMG submission 202264) | Peat permafrost microbial communities from Stordalen Mire near Abisko, Sweden - Palsa_T0_3 | ecosystem: Environmental > Terrestrial > Soil > Palsa > Peat permafrost | place: Sweden: Abisko... | reverse complement strand
GGGAATCGTACTGTGCGCAACGCTGAAGCGGCTCGCTATGCCCGCTGGGCCGCCACCATCTCAATTTTGATCGTTGCCCTGACGGCCGGCGTCTACATCCGCCGCGCGTGGCGCGCTTCTCATACCGGCAACGAAACACCCGAACCCATTCCAGAATCGGTGCAGCAGCGCTCCGCCGTGTTTTCACATTCCAAAGTGGAGTTGAACAAAACCATCTACACCATTCGCGCCTCTCACGCGACCGAGTTCAAGGAACAGGGTCGCAGCCTGCTGGAAGACGTGTGGATCACCATTTATGGCAAGGAGGGCGCGCGTAACGACAACATCCACACACGGGAATGCAGCTACGAACCCACCTCCGGCAGCATCCGCTGCCAAGGTAAGGTGCAGATCGATTTGGAAAGTGCGGAGCAAGCCAAGGAGCCCGGGCACCCACACGTCGTGCACGTGAACACCCAGGATTTTTCGTTCGATGAGAAAACGGGAGACGCGCGTTCCGATCAGCCGGTTGAAATTCAGTTTTCCGGCGGCAACGGACACGGCCGGGGGCTCACTTACAACGCCAGCGCCACCGCGGTTCGGCTCGAGCATGACGTCGAATTCCAGATGGGCGCACCGAACGATGCGCGCGCGCCAGTCACCACCTTTTCCGGCAGCGCGCTGGAATTCCGGCGCAATAATTCCACCGTGCGACTGTTCGGGCCGGTCCGCGTCACGCAGTCCGGGCGCGTGCTCACCTCCGGGCTGCTCACTTTGCTTCTTGATTCCCAGATGCGCGCCCGCCACGCACGCGCCTCCGAACACCCGGAGCTGCGTTACGGCGATCTCCGAAAGATGGCGGCCGCAGCCGGCATCGAAGTCTCCTCCGATGAAATGGACGCGGATCTAGACCCTGCAGGTTGGGTGCAGCAAGCCGAATTCTCGGGAAGCGTGAGCGCGCACCGCCGCAGCGCTAAGGAGAACGACAATTTCACCGCGCAAAAAGCGGTGCTGGCCATGCAGCCGCGTGATAATCAACTGAGCTCGATGACTGCCGAAGGCAGCGTGCACGTCGATATGCGCAGCGACGCGCCCGCCGGGCCGCAATCGCGCATCCTGAATACCGCGGCGCTGCGCCTCGATTTCCACGCTACGCCCGGCGCGCCGTCCCGCAGCCAAATTTCCGCCGCCGAAACCCTGGCCCCGGGCGCCATCGATCTAGACTCCCCAGGCGACAAAACCCAAGTCCGCGCCACGAAATTCAACGCACACTTCAATGCCACCGGACGATTCGATTGGCTCGAAGGGCATTTCGGAACCGAGATCAACCGCCAACTGAAATCGGACCCGCCGCAAAAAATTACCGCGCGCGATCTGGCGGTGACCTTCGGCAGCGACGGAGGGTGGACCAACCTGAAGCTCGATGGAAATATGCGTTTTCGTCAAGCCGACCGTACCGCGGAGTGCGACCGCGCCACCATCGCCCACGCCACCAACGTCATCCACCTCGATGGTTCGCCCGCCGTGGCCGACGCGTCCACTCGCACCACCGCCGGCGCTATCGAAATTAATCAATCCACCAACGACGTCCACGCGGAATCGTCGGTGCTCACCACCTATCGGAATGAAAGTCCGGACAAAGCGCCCACTCTCGGCGCGGGAATCGCGCACGTCTCGTCCGACGTGCTGTCCGGCAACGCCGCTTCGGGGCATTTGGTCTATTCCGGCCACGGCCGCTACTGGCAAGGCGATACCGCGCTCAACGCCGACGTGATCGAAATAACCCGCGCTCAGAATCGCATGGATGCCCGCGGAAACGTCGTCGCCGCGCTCCCGCAGCTTCCCGGACCAGGCCTTCCCGGCACTACCCCCAGCGCCAAACCCACTCGGCCGGTGATCTGGGACGTTCGCGCGCCGGTCTTGCATTACTGGAACGATACCGGAAAGGGCCAACTCGAGGGGGGCGTGAATGCCACGTCGAACCAGGGTGCTTTGCATTCTCAGACCCTCGATTTGTTTCTCGCGCCGGCGCCGCCGCTCGACGCGACGGTCCAAGTACCCAAAATCGCTGCCACCACCGCCGGCCCGAAATCCCCAGCCGCAAGCTCCCAGGGCCGCCAGCTCGAACGCGCGGTAGCTCAAGGGTCCGTAGTCGTGCAGCAGGGCCAACGTCGCGGCATGGCCGACCAGGGCGTTTATACCGCCCGCGACGGTAGTTACGTGCTCTCTGGCGGCGATCCGACCATCATTGATGCGGCCAGCGACACCACCACCCAGGGCCGTTCGTTGACCTTCTATGTAGCCAGTGATACGATTTTGATAGACGCGCAAGCTGGTTCGAAAACGCTGACGAAACACAGAGTTGAGAAATGATGCAGCATGCTGAAACTCCAGGCCTCCGAGCTCACCAAATCGTACCGAGGCCGCAAGGTTGTCGATAACGTCAATCTCGAGATTCAGCAGGGAGAAGTAGTTGGTCTGCTCGGACCCAACGGCGCAGGCAAGACCACAACGTTTTACATTCTGGTCGGGCTTGCCCGTCCGGACTTCGGCCGCGTCCTCCTGGATGGGGATGACATTACCGACCTCCCGATGTATCTGCGGGCCCGCAGCGGCATCAGCTACCTTCCCCAAGAGCCTTCGGTCTTTCGCAAATTAACGGTTGAAGAGAACCTGCTCGCGATTCTGGAGACCCTGCCCCTAAGTTCGGAGCAGCGGCGCGACCGAGTGGAAGAGTTGTTGGCGCAGATGGGCCTGGAGGGCGTCCGCAGCAGCCGCGCCTACGTTTTATCGGGCGGTGAGCGCCGGCGTCTGGAAATCGCCCGTTCCCTGGTCTTGCTGCCGTCGTTCATGCTGCTGGACGAACCGTTCTCGGGAATTGACCCACTGACGGTGGTAGATTTACAAAAGATTATTGCTGGTCTGTCCGCAGCCGGTATCGGAGTACTAGTGACCGATCACAATGTACGTGAAACACTAGCTGTGACCAATCGGGCCTATATCATCAACGGAGGCAAGATCTTCCGGGCCGGCACTCCGGCCGATCTTTCCAGCGATCCGGAAGTACGGCGCGTTTACCTAGGCCAGGGGTTCCGTCTGAACTGATTGGCAGTCTATGGTCCGATGGTGGCTTTGAACCGCTTATGAACTGGCTAGCGCCCAAACTTAACCTTCGCGTCGCCCAAAAGCAGATCCTTACCCCGGGCTTGGTCCAGATGGTCAGCGTCCTGGCCCTGAATCGTTTGGAACTCCGCGAAATGATCAACCAGGAAATCATGGCCAACCCGGTCCTGGAAGAGTTGGGTGACGACGGCGTGGTCAGCGAGAATTATACCGACGAAAATTTCGTCAAGAATGAAACCGAAAAGGTCCCCGAAGGCGCCGGCGCCAATCCATTTGACGAATTTGATTTTGGTTCCTTCTTTGGCAGGTATCTCGACACCGGTACAGGCACCAAGGGCGGCGAACACGAAGATTTAGAACGCCCATCCTTCGAGAAGTTCCTCTCTTCCGGCTCCAGCCTTTCCGATCACCTCAAGTGGCAAATCAGCGTGGCCATCTGCAGCGAGACGGTTCGCGAAATCGCTGAAGACATCGTCGGCAATCTCGACGAGAACGGCTACCTCGCCGCCACCGTTGCCGAAATTGCCGCCGCCAGCAACTACTCGTCCGAAGACATGGAAGAAGCGCTCACCATGGTGCAGGAATTTGACCCGCCCGGCGTCGGCGCGCGCGATCTGGCCGAGTGCCTGCTCCTGCAGCTCAAGGTGATCGATCCGCAAAACACCTTGGCCCAGCAGGTAGTCGCAGAACATCTGAAGCTCCTGCAAAATAATCAGCTCAAGGAAATTGCCCGCGCTCTCAATCGTCCGGTAGAACTGGTCAAGCGCGCGGTGGACGTCATCAAGCGTCTCGATCCCAAGCCGGGTCTGCGCTACAACAAGACCGAGCCGCGCCTGGTCGAGCCCGACATTCAATTCCGGAAAGTGGACGGCGAGTGGCAAGTGATCATGAACGACGACGATTTGCCCCAACTCCGCCTGAATCCCACTTACCGCCGGCTGCTGGCCCGCGACGCCGCCGACCGCGAGGTACGCAACTACGTGAAAGAGCGCTTCAGCGCGGCCATCCAGTTGATGAAGAATATCGAGCAGCGCAAACACACCATCGTTCGCGTCTGCCACTCCATTCTGCGCAGGCAGCAGGATTTTCTCGACTACGGCGTCGACCAACTGAAGCCCATGATGATCAAGGAAGTGGCCGAAGAGGTGGGCGTGCATCCCTCCACCGTCAGCCGCGCGGTGGCCAATAAATATTGCCACACCCCGCAGGGCGTCTTCGAGCTGCGCTACTTTTTCTCCGAATCGGTCAATGGGCCCTCCGGCAACGAAATGTCGCTGCTCTCTCTCAAACGCCGCGTCAAGAAAATGATCGAAGACGAAGACACCAACCACCCGCTTACCGACGAACAGATTACCCAGAAGCTTTCCGACGAAGGCATTCGCGTCACTCGCCGCACCGTGGCCAAATATCGCGAAGATCTTCGGATCCCCAGCACCCACCGGCGCCGGGTGAAAGGCTGACCGGCTGCGTCTGTGAAACGACCCAACCCACCCAGCCGCGCGTCCCGCCAATTAGTAATTCTTACCGGCTTGGCCGGCTCCGGCAAAGGCTCCGTCCTTAAGACTTTCGAAGACCTGGGTTTCTACTGCGTCGATAATTTGCCGGTCGGCTTCATCCCCACTTTCGCCGAACTCTACCTGCAAGGCAGCAGTGAAATCGATCGCGCGGCGCTGCTGGTGGATGCCCGCGAAGGGGAAGAGCTGGCCAAGTTCCCGGAGATTTATCGCAAACTACGCAACGAGCTTTCCGTCTCTTTGGTTTTCATCGAGGCCAGCAACGACGCGCTGATGCGCCGCTTCAGCGAAACGCGCCGCCCGCACCCCATGGGCCGCGACTTAACCGTGCGTCAGGGGATCGAGCAGGAACGCCGCCGCCTGGCTCCGATCCGGCGCATCGCCGACGTGGTTATCGACTCCACCAAGTTCAACGTCCACGAGCTGCGCCAGTTCATTACCAACCAATTCCAGAATCCCGGCCGGCGCCCGCTGCTCGTCTCCGTGGTCAGCTTCGGATATCGCTACGGCATTCCGCCCGACGCCGACTTGGTCTTCGACGTTCGTTTCCTTCCCAATCCCCACTTTGTCGCCAAGCTTCGCCCCTTCAGCGGCAAGGACAAGCGCGTGGTCCGTTACATTCGTTCCTTCCCGCAGACCGGCCAATTTCTTCGCCGTTTGGAAAGCATGCTCGCGTACCTGATTCCGCACTACATCCGGGAAGGAAAAAGCTATCTAACGGTCGCCATCGGCTGCACCGGCGGCCGCCACCGCTCGGTGATGCTAGCCGAAGAAATTCGCCGCGGCCTGCAAAACCGCAAATACGAAGCCAAGACGGTCCATCGCGACATCGATAAGTCCACCACTTGAACATCAGTTAGGTGTAACCAAGTTCAGGTCTCCGGGGGCTCTTCGCTCTGCAATCTGCGCGCGTTGGGCCAGTATGCGCCGGGGACTTACTTCTGCGGCGCGGCGCTCATCTGCGCAAACGTTACGAAATGCCCCGCCGGATCCGTCACGCCAATTTCTCGCGACCCATAGAATGTGGTCCGCACCGGCATCACTATATCGGCTCCCTTGAGTGCTCCAATCACGTCGTCCAGATTCTCAACTTCTACATATAAAAACGTCGGGCCTTTCCGGACCGCCTGCGCGGTGGTTGCCGGCGCGTCTTTGTCGGCGCTGGAGAACGATTGGTACATCAGCTCGACGCCGCCCTTCTGCACGATTGCGAATCCGAGCTTATTGCCGTCGGGTACTTCGACGGTTTTCTCGAATCCGAATCGCTCTATCCAGAACTTCACGCATGGCTCAATTTCCGCGGCAAATAGTACTGGCGTAATTTTCTTCACGGTCATGGTTTTCTTTTCCTCCGGCGCGGGCCGTCCGGGAAGGGAGCTGGAAACCAGCGCCAGGACGGCCATCGCGAAAATGGTGAATCGCATGGCAGTTTCCTCCTTGACAGAGCAACTAGTATAAATTAGACTAGTGAACCGTAGCACGATCGTTTCTTTTGCGTCAAGGGAAAAAGCTCATGGCATCCATTCACAGACGTCTCGAAGATCTTGTTTCCGTTGGGCCCGCCATGCTTCGCGACTTTGGTCTGCTGGGAATTCACAGCGCGGCCCAGCTCGCCCGCCAAAATCCGGAAAGGCTTTACGAACGCCTGGGAGCAAAAACGGGTCAGCCGATAGACATCTGTTGTCTCGATGTTTTCACCGCGGCGGTGGCGCAGGCGCGCCATCCGCGTCTTCCCAGCGAACAGCGCAATTGGTGGTATTGGAGCCGCCAGCGGAAGGCGCGCGATGCCCGCGGATAAGCGCGAACGCAGCGTTTTGACCACCCCAGACTTGGTATTGCTGAGCCTGCTCGCCGAGCGCCCGATGCACGGCTATCAAGCGAATCTCGAGCTCGAACGCCGCGAAGTCCGCGACTGGGCTGCTATCTCCAAGCCGCAGGTATATTATTCGCTCGAAAAGCTGGCACGCCTCGGCCTGGTCCGGGAGTCACCATCCGATGACGCGGTGGCGGGCCCCGAGCGCCAGGTTTACGCCACCACGCCGCGCGGACGAGCCGCTCTCGCCGAGGCCCTCGATCGCGAAGATTGGACTACCCAGCGCGAACGCCCGGCGTTCCTAACCTGGATGGCGCTTTCCTGGCAGGCTCGCCCCGGCGTTTTCGACAGCCAGCTCCGCCGTCGCGCCGCGTTTCTGCGCAAGGAGCTTGCGCGCGAGCAAGCCACTCTTAAATCAATTCTTCAGGAAGTTGGGCATGGGTTTCACGAAGCTGTTTGGATGGTCACGCTCACAATCTCGCAGTTCCGCACCGAGTTGCTGTGGCTGCGGCGTTTGCAGCATACCCATCGCCAGCGCGCCCCCGCCCGCCATCCCGTATACTCCGGCGAAACCAAGCGGTAGAGGCAAGCGAAAGGATTTACTCCGTTATCGAGACACCGTAACGTTTGACATCCAGAGGCACAACTGGCTCAGTAGAACGCATGCGCATGGTACGCCAACGATAACAAGCCAGAGCAGATGTGCTGAATTCCTTTTCTCCGTTTGAATCGCCTTCTCTGCCGATATCTCTGCGTCGATCTGCCCAGGTATGCGAGCGAAAGCAACGATGTCACCGGAGCTTCTGCCTGGCTTCTTAAGAAAGTAATAACTACCCATTGCCACAGCGAATATCCAACCGGGGATCATGTTGTTTCTTTCTTCTGGAAGTACGGTGAATGGAGTGTTTAGCGCCGGCTGCGCTCACATGATTGTTCTCCTGTGGCGGGTCCGATTGTGATTTGCCATTGTCGATGTTGTTGGCAGCGGCGTCTATAGTACCTAAGTAATAAATTCAGCCGGGGATTTTCCCCGACCCTAAGAGATTTGGACGGAGTCCTCCGAGTTCAAGAAAGAGGTGAACGCATGATTACCCCCTGAGAGATCCGCTGCCAAATCACTGGCATTTTGCAATGGCCCTTAGGGTTTCTGGAGAGGCTTTCGTGTTCCTATGGGCTTTATTTTCCGTTAGCATAACCGAGGAAATTAGCCGGCGGAACGTCGCAACGCGATGGTTCACCGCTTGACATTCGCGAACCAGCCTTCTAGCGTGAGATTCCTCTCTCCCCTGGTCACACCCGCTGAAGAGAGGTTGAATTGGGGTCCCGCACCTAGCTTCGAAGGCCGCGGGTCTTGATCCACGGCTTCACCGTTCTCGTGTCCGGGTTTGGTCCACAGTTCCATGGTTTTTGGGTGCCCCACTCTTCCCTGGTTTTAGGAAGGGCGGGTGTTTTGACCGTAGTCGTTGAAGGTGGGTGCCCCACACGTCGGGTCACGTGTGGGGGTTTTGACTCACGGTTCGACGCTTTTATCTTTTCCGGGCGCCGCCCTCTTTCGCGGGTTTTGCGGAAGGGTGGGCGTTTAGACCTTCGAAGCGCATCAGCTCGTAGGCCGGTCTTCAGGACGGAGTTCTTTGGAATCCAACAAGATCACAGAAATCAAGCGGCTGCTTGGTTACATGTCGCAGTACCGCCTGAGATTCATCGCCGGCGCGATCCTCTTGGCGCTCCTGGGTCTCTCCGAAGGCCTGGTAGCCCTGATGTTCGTACCCGCGATGAACGTCGTCCTCAACCCCGCCAGCACCAATCAAAAGCTAGCCCTGGTCACACTCCCGCACGGCCGCACCATCTACCTGAATTCCTTCTTTCCGCCGAGCATCCACCACGTCTGGACGGTATTTTCCATTTCCCTGGTATTCCTATTCGTCTTCAAAGCCCTCGCCGAATTCATGGGCACCACCTTGCTTCAGTACGTGGGTCATTCCGCGGTCATGGATTTGCGCAATCAGGTCTACAGCAGACTCATCCAGCAGCCCATGGGCTTTTTTCAGAATAATCCGGTGGGCCGGGTGATGTCCGCGGTGATTAACGATATCGAGCAGATGCGCAGCGCGTTTTCCGAATATCTGGCCGATTTTTTCCGCCAGATATTTACGTTCGTCGCCCTCGTTTCGGTCCTGGTTTATTTGAACTGGAGGCTGGCGATCGGCTCGGTGCTTTTTATTCCCATGGTGGTCTACCCGATCGGAAAACTCGGCAAGCGCATTCGCCGCTCCACCGAACGCAGCCGCGCACGCCTCGCCGACCTCAGCCAGATTCTGCAGGAAACCATCAGTGGAAACCGCGTGGTAAAGGCTTTTGGCATGGAAGGCTTCGAAATCAAGAAATTTCGCGAAGCCGCACGGAACCTCCGCCGCGAAAATATGCGCTGGGTGCGCGCCTACGCCGCCACCTCGCCGCTGATGGACATTCTCTCCGCAGTGGTCTTCTCCCTGCTCCTGCTCTACGCCCGTGATTCCATCAAGCACGGCATCATGGACCTCGGAGAGTTCGTGGCCTTCATGTACGCGCTATTGCGCGCCTACGAGCCCATCAAGCGCCTCGGCGGAATCTATCAACTATTCCAGCAGGCTCTGGGCACCGCCACCCAGGTGTTCGCATTCCTGGTGCTCCACGAAGAAATCAGCGAAGCTCCCGGCGCGGTGGTGCTGCCGAAATTCTCTCGGGACGTAGAGCTCGACGACGTCGGCTTCGCCTACGAGACCGGCTCACCCATTCTGCGTGGGGTTAACGTCACCGTCCCGGCCGGCGCGGTGGTGGCCATCGTCGGTTCCAGTGGCGCCGGTAAAACAACCCTGGTCAATCTTCTCCCGCGATTCCATTCCGCGGTCTCCGGCACCGTGCGCATTGACGGCAACGACGTTCGCGACGTCACCCTGCGCTCCCTCCGCGAACAGATGGCTATCGTCACCCAGGAGACCATCCTCTTCAACGACACCGTTTGGAACAATCTCTGCTACGGCCGCCCCGATTTGCCCGAAGCCCGCGTGGTAGCCGCTTCCAAGGCCGCGTTGGCCCACGATTTCATCACCCAGCTTCCCAAGGGCTATCAGACCCAGATCGGCGATCGCGGCCAGCGCCTCTCCGGCGGCCAACGCCAGCGCTTGGCCATCGCCCGCGCCCTGCTCAAAGATGCTCCGATTTTGATTCTCGACGAGGCCACTTCCGAGCTCGATTCCGAATCCGAGATGCTCGTGCAAAAGGCCCTGAACAACCTCATGGAAGGCCGCACCGTCTTCGTCATCGCTCACCGCCTCTCCACTATTCGCCGCGCCGATTTGATTCTGGTCCTGGAAGACGGCACAATTCGTGAGCGGGGTACGCACACCGAGCTTCTGTCCCGCGGTGGAATTTATTCGCGACTATACGCCATGCAATTTCACGATGAAGATCCTGCCCCGCGTTCCACGCCGGGCCCGGGGGTAGCATGAAAGCCGCCACGGCAGCCGTAGCCCACGTGCTGCGCTCGATGACCGGCTTTGCGCAGTCGCGCGTCGAGACGCCCGTCTGGAATCTGCGTTTGATCCTGCGCACCGTCAACCACCGCTTCCTCGATCTGCATCTGCACTTGCCCGAGGGCTTCGACGCCCTCGAGCCGGACATTCGCCGCATCGTCCGCGAACGCGTTCGCCGCGGCCATGTGGACGTCAAGCTGTACTGCGAGCCCGCCGGCCCAGCCGCCGTGGGCATCCACCGCGACGTGGCCGCCGAATATTTGAAAGCCGCCGAATCTTTGCGCCAGCAATTCAAGATGCAGGCCGAACCCGATATTGCCGCGATTCTGCGATTGCCCGGCGTGATCGCCGCGCCAGTGGGTTCTGTCGAAGAAGGTTTTGAAGCGGTCTCCGCGCTGGTGACCCAGTGCCTGCATGAAGCGCTCGGCCGCCTCAACGACATGCGCGAATCCGAAGGCCGCCATCTGGCCGAAGAGCTCTCCCAGGGTTTGCAGAAACTCACCAGCCTCACCGAAGAGATCGAACCGCTCGCCGCTCTGGCGCGTCCCGCCTACGCGCGGCGCCTGGAATCGCGCATGCGCGAGTTGTTGGGCGACGTGATCATCGATCCGGCCCGCCTCGCGCAGGAAGCGGCGATCCAGGCCGAGCGCGGAGACACCAGCGAGGAACTGGCTCGCCTGCGCAGCCACGTCAAACAATTTGCATCGCTGCTGCTGGGCAGCGGCGAGACCGGCAAAAAACTGGATTTCCTGCTCCAGGAAATGCAGCGCGAGGCCAATACGCTGCTCTCGAAAACTCCCGGAAACGAAGAAGGCGGCATCGAGATCACCCAGTTGGCTCTCGAAGTGAAATCGGAAATTGAAAAATTACGCGAACAGGTGCAAAACATCGAATGACTTTGCCCGGCAAAGATCGTCCCATGGTGTTGATCGTTTCCGGGCCTTCCGGCTCGGGAAAATCCACCCTGGTGGAAAAGCTGCTCGAGCTCCCGGACACCATGCTATCGGTTTCGTGCACCACCCGTCCGCCGCGTAAGACGGAAAGCAACGGCAAGTGGTACAATTTCGTCACTGAACCTGAGTTCGAGAAAATGATCGAGCGCGGCGAATTCCTGGAGTACGCGCAAGTCTTCGGCAAGCACTGGTACGGCACGCCGAAGCGCTCGATCGAAGAAGCGGGTTCGACCGGAAAAGATTTAGTCCTGGAGATTGACGTCCAGGGCGCCGCGCAGGTAAAGATGAAGCTGCCGGGCGCCGCCGCGATTCTGATTTTGCCGCCCTCCCGAGAAGATCTGGAAAAGCGCATCCGGGCGCGCGGGCAGGATTCGAACGAAGAAATCGAGCGCCGCCTGCAACGCGCACGTCAGGAGCTCGAGCAGTATCAGGGCTACGACTACATCGTCGTTAACGATGATCTGGCCCGCGCCGGGCGCGACGTGCAAGCCATCGCCATCGGCGCACGGTGCCAGGTGAATCGGAATCACGTACGAGTGCAGGAGATTTTGAAATCTTTCGGAGGTTGAAGCGAAGATGACTGTCCTCAGAGAAACGCCGGAGAGTCAATTTGCTTACGTCGTCGTTGTGGCGCGCCGCGCCCGGCAATTGATGATCGGCGGACGTCCGCTGGTCGATAATCCCCGCGCGCGCAAGAACACGCGCATCGCGGAAGAAGAACTGCAGCAAGGTTTGCTCGAATACGAATTGCCGCATAGCTTCGATTCGCTCGAAGAAAAAGAAGCGAAGAAAAAGAAGAGCTGAGCCGCACCGGCTTTCTTTCCACGTTCGATGAGGGCTCGCATACTGCCATGAGAGTTGCGCTCGGAGTCACCGGAGGGGTGGCGGCTTACAAAGCTGCCGAGCTGGTACGGCGCCTGCAACAGGAAAAATTGGACGTGCAGGTGGTGATGACTCGCGCCGCCTGCGAATTCATCACCCCGCTTACCTTCGCCGCGCTCACCGGACAAAAAGTGATTACCAGCATGTTTGGTGCGGACTCGGCGGCCGCCGCCCCCAACGTGGAAAGTGCCATCGAACACATCGCCGTCGCCCAACGCATCGACCTTCTGCTGATCGCTCCGGCCACCGCCGATATTCTCGCCAAGCTGGCGCACGGCGTCGCCGATGATTTTCTCGCCACGCTGTACCTCGCCACCAAAGCGCCCGTGGTGGTCGCGCCCGCCATGAACGTAAATATGTGGGAGCACCCGGCCACCCAGCAGAACGTTGCCACTTTGCGCGCCCGCGGCGTTCGCGTGGTCAATCCTTCCGAAGGTTACCTCGCCTGCGGAATGACCGGCGCCGGCCGCCTGGCCGGCCTCGAAGACATTGCCGCCGCGGCTTGCGAAGCGCTCGGCTTGAAACACGATTTCGCGAACCAGACCGTGCTGGTCACCGCCGGCCCTACTCAGGAAAGTATCGACCCCGCGCGCTACATTTCGAACCGCTCCTCCGGAAAGATGGGCTACGCGCTGGCCGATGCCGCACAACGCCGCGGTGCACACGTGGTGTTGGTCAGCGGGCCTACGGACTTGCCCGCGCCGGAAGGCGTAGATTGGGTTCCAGTGAAGACCGCCGCCGAAATGCACGCCGCCGTTCTCGAGCACGCGCGCTTCGCGAATATTGTGATCAAGGCAGCCGCCGTCTCCGATTACCGCGTGGCCGCGCCGGCTGCCAGCAAGATGAAACGCGCATCCGGCCGCGTCACGCTCGAACTCGAACCGACCGCCGATATTTTGGCTGAATTAGCCGCCGGCACATCCGCCGAACGCGACGCGCAGGTGCTGATCGGTTTCGCCGCCGAGACCGATCGCATCGCCGAACACGCCCGCGAAAAACTGGCGCGCAAAGGCGCGGACATTATCGTCGCCAACGACATCACCCAGAAAGACGCGGGATTCGATACCGACACCAACATCGTCACGCTGTTCTTTCGCGATGGCCGCGAAGTGGCGCTCCCCAAAATGAGCAAGTTCGACGTCGCCAATCAAATCCTCGATCGCGCCATCGACCTTCGGCAGGCCAAGCGTTGATCTTCTCCGAGGCTGTCCGATGAGCTCGCCCATTCGCACCGTGCCTATCGCTCCGAAAACGCTTGAACGGCTGGAAGCCTGGCTGCGCTACTCCAAATCGCTTGGTATCGAGTCGTTCTACCTGAACCGCGCCTTCTCTGCCGCGCCCGAAATCCCGCAAATCTTGGAAACATCCGGTCTCTCGGAAACTCCAGAGATATCCGCTGTATCGCCAGCGCCAACACCGTCAGGAGCCCCCGCATTGCCAAAAGCGCCCGGGACCTCGCCGAACGCTGCAGCTACAAGTTCTCCGGTTAGCGCGCCGGTCTTTAAGGATGCTAGGAGGTCCGCCCCTCCGCCGCCCAGCGCGACGCCGCTGCCCATCGTCGCTGCGCCAACATTCTTCGACACCAAGGTCGAGGGTGACACCCTCGAAGCCATCCGCGCCGACATCGGCGATTGCACCCGCTGCCGCCTGCACCTCAAGCGCACCAAAATTGTCTTCGGCACCGGCAATCCCAAGGCGCAGTTGATGTTCGTCGGCGAAGGGCCCGGCCGCGACGAAGATTTGTCCGGCGAGCCGTTCGTCGGCCGCGCCGGCAAACTCCTGACCCAAATGATCGAAGCGATGGGCCTGCGCCGCCCGGATGTGTACATTGCCAACGTTGTCAAGTGCCGGCCGCCGGAAAATCGCCAGCCGGAAAAAGACGAGACCGCGACGTGTTCTCCGTTCCTGATTCGCCAGATCGACGCCATCGCCCCCAAAGTGATCGTCTGCCTGGGCAGCACCGCCGCACAATTTGTGCTCGCCACCCCGCAGTCCATTTCGCGGTTTCGTGGCGAATGGTTCGATTACCGCAGCGCACGCGTCATCGCCACGTATCATCCCGCGTACCTTCTTCGAAATCCCAACGCCAAGGGCGACGTCTGGAAAGATCTCCAGAAAGTGATGGCCGTCCTCGGCCTCGATCCCAAACCCAAACAGCAATCCGCTGCGGCCCGCTAGCAAATGTTCTCCCTGTCGCAATCCAGCGGGTTTTGTGGCACAGCCAACCTGGCTGTGTGGTTTACAAACGGTAAGGACCGTTCCGTCCAAAAACCCGACCCGCAGGCGTGCACCAGCACCAGCGCGTCACAACGAACTCATCACACTCCATATTCGAGAAACAAGGGATAGCGAGCCGCCTTGGGCCCCACTTTCGGATTGGCGGCAGCACTTCTGTGGGGTGTGGGCGATTTCATCGCTCGTTACATCGCCTGCCGCATCGGCCCATTCCGCACCACCTTTTACCTTCAAATCGTCGGCTTCTCGATGCTCTGCCTTTATGTTGAAGTGCAAGGCGGCTTTCACCAGCTATTTGCGGCCGTGGGCGGCGGTTGGCACTCTTGGGCTTGGGGCGCGGGTGCCGGCATGCTGAATGCTTTCGCTTCGGTGTGCTTCTACGCTTCGCTCACCAAGGGCAAAGTTTCCATCGTCGCCCCCATTGCCGCCAGCTATCCCGCGTTGACGCTGGTCCTCTCGATGCTCAGTGGCGAAGGTGTGCGTTGGGAAAATCTTCTCGGCATTGTGGTCTCGCTGCTCGGCGTGGTTCTCGCGTCCACCACCTTCGATTCCGCGGACGCTGGTCTCCATCCACCTGCCGCCGCCCACCACGCACACACCCACCGGACTCACGTCACCTCCGGCGTTGGCTGGGCGCTTTCCGCCGCATGTTGCTTCGGCGTGATGTTCTGGTTCATCGGCTACCACGTGATGCCCGTTTTGGGCGGTACCGCCTCGGTTTTGATCATTCGCCTCTCGACGCTCACGTCGCTCAGTCTCGTCGCCTGGCCCGCGCGCCAATCTGTCGCTTTTCCCCTCGGCAGCGTGTGGTGGCTCATCCCGATAATGGCCGTGTGCGATACCTCCGCGTTCCTGTTCAATAACCTCGGCCTCGCCCGCGGACCCGTCTCCGTGGTCACCATGCTGGCTTCGCTCTTCAGCGCGATAACCGTCTTGCTCGCCGGCATTTTCCTTCGCGAGCGGCTGCAGCGTTCGCAATGGGTGGGCATCGCCTTGATCTTCGCCGGAATTATTCTGATGAATATTTGAATCGGGCCGCGTTGGCTGCCCGCGTTCCGCCGCCGGTAGAGTAAAATCCCTTAACCATGCCTTTGTATTGCGATGTCGCGCTCCCCGTCCCGCTGCGCCTGGCGTTTACCTACGCCGTCCCCGCCGCCCTCGCGGACGAGGAGCTCATCGGCCGGCGCATCGTGGTGCCCTTTCGCAATCGCGCCATGGTCGGCGTGGGCGTCGCAGTCAGCGACCAAAAACCGGACAACGCCCGCCTGAAAGAAATTGTCGAGTTGCTCGATCCCGTTCCGGCGCTCGCGCCTGCGCTTCTCGAACTCGGGAAATGGGTGAGCCGCTACTATCTGGCCCCGCTCGGCGAAACTCTCCGCTCGATGCTCCCTCCGGAAATTGAAATCCGCTACGACCGCGAATTTTCGATCACCCCGGAAGGCGGCGAATATCTCCTCAAGCTCGCCCAACCCCTGCTCGGTGACGCGAACCAAGTCGCCGAATGGGAAGTGCTGAGCCTGCTGAACGCATCCCCCATCCCGATTCCGTTCGCAGGCTTGCGCAAAATTCCGCTCGGTCCGGCAGCCGCGGAAAAACTTCGACGCCGCGGTTTGCTCGCCGCGCAGGGCGTCAGTGTGCACCGCAAGATCCGCACCAAGAAAATTGTCGCCTGGAATCCCGTGACGGAAGCTGCCCCGGCAAGCGCTGCGGACGAGCGAATTCGCGACATCCTCGCCGCCACGCACGGTCCCATGCCTCTCGCTTTTTTGCTGCAAGAGGCGCGAGTCTCCAAAACCGTCGTGCAGCGCCTCGAGAAAAAAGGAATGCTCTTGAGTTGGGAAGAGGCGGTGACCGCCGAAGAAGATCGCTGGGATACTGACTTCGTCCCGCCCTCCAACGTCCTGAATCCCGAACAGCGCAACGCCCTCGATGAGGTTCAAAAGTGGCTGGCCACCCGCGAGTTCGTCGCCGGACTATTGCACGGCGTCACCGGCAGCGGCAAAACGGAAGTCTATCTTGGCGCCGTGGAAGCCGCGATCGCTCAGGGCCGGTCCGCGCTGATTCTGGTTCCGGAGATCGCTCTCACCTTGTGGTTGAGCCGCTTGGTGCGCGCGCGTTTCGGCGCCGGTGTGGCCGTGCTGCACAGTGGACTGCCGGAAAACGAGCGCGCCCGGGAGTGGTGGCGCGTTCGCCACGGCGACGCGCGGATCGTCGTCGGCACCCGCTCCGCGGTTTTCGCGCCGGTGGAAAATCTCGGCCTGGTGATCGTCGACGAAGAGCAGGAGGCCAGTTACAAGCAGGAAGAAACTCCGCGCTACCACGGCCGCGACACCGCGGTGATGCGCGCGCGCCTCGAAGGCGCCGTGGCACTTCTCGGCTCCGCCACGCCCTCGATGGAAACCTATCAGAACGCCCGCTCCGGCAAATATCGTCTGCTGGAACTGCAGATGCGCGTCGAAAATCGCCCGCTCGCCGCGGTCCGGATCCTCGACCTGCGCTCGGAATTCACCCGCACCCATCGCGCCACGCCGGTTTCCGCTTCGCTGCGCACCGCGATCGCCCAGCGCCTGGAATCCGGAACGCAGGCCATGGTGCTGATCAATCGCCGCGGCTATTCGTGGTCGCAGCTCTGCCGCAGTTGCGGAGCCACCGCGCAGTGCCAGAACTGCAGCATCGCGCTCACCTATCACAAGCGCCACAACCGTATGATCTGCCACTACTGTGGGTATTCCATCGTGCCGCCCAAGGAATGCCCGAAATGCCGCGGCGATTATTTGTATTTCGTCGGTGACGGCGCCGAGCGCATCGAAGAATATCTGATCGAGCAATTTCCCCGCGCCCGCGTGGCGCGCCTCGATCGCGATTCGGTCCGCACCAAGCGCGAATTCCAAAAAGTGCTGGGCGCGTTCGCGAATGGCGAACTCGATATCCTCGTCGGCACACAAATGGTCGCCAAGGGCCACGACTTCGAACGGGTCACCCTGGTTGGCGTGGTTTCATCGGACCTCGCGCTCGCCCGCCCCGACTTTCGCGCCGCCGAACGCGCCTTCCAACTTTTCACCCAGGTGGCCGGACGCGCCGGCCGTGGCCGTCTCCCGGGCGAGGTTCTAATCGAAAGCTACTATCCCGAGCACTACGCCATTCAGCTCGCCGTCAAACAGGACTACTTTTCCTTTTTCGAAAAGGAAGTCCACTTTCGCCGCCTCATGCATTACCCGCCCTTCACCTACCTCGCCAACATACTCGTGCGCGACAAGAAAATTGAAAACGCAATTCGCTGGTCGCGCGCCATCGCCTCCTACTTCGCTCCGTTTGAGTCCAAAGGAATCAAAGTTCTGGGTCCGGCCGCAGCGCCGCTGGCTCGTCTGCGCGAGGAGTATCGCTTTCAGTTCCTGCTGAAAACGCAGCGCCGCGCTGTCCTCACTGAAGCGCTGTCCGGCTGCCTGGATTTCTGCGCCGAAAAAGAGTTGCCGGCCACCGCGGTAATCGTCGATGTGGATCCCATGACCCTGAGCTAGCCCAGCCCTGAATTGCTCCGCACTTATCGACGATGGGGGCGCGTTGTAGCCCCGACACTCGTGTCGGACAGAAATCCCAAACAAAAAATAGCCATCGAATCAGAATCCGAGCACGGGATCGATCCGCTTCCGCCTTTCATTTTTCACGC